>ERZ761609.2321-NODE-2321-length-14301-cov-11.408115_pt1 | contig 14301 bp, 16 predicted proteins | sample MGYA00511163_ERZ761609 | MGnify/ENA primary metagenome ERZ761609 (study PRJEB28899, sample SAMN02445070) | bioreactor sludge metagenome | biome: EBPR sludge | place: Australia: Brisbane, Thorneside Wastewater Treatment Plant | collected 2011-12-16 ... | reverse complement strand
GGCGCAGGCGCTGTCGGGGGCCTGAGCGGTGAGCCGGCGCCGGGCTCACAAGCTCCGCGTCTGGCGCCGGCGCGTCTACCAGATTCTGGATGCCGGCTTTCAGGGCGATCACGTCAGCGAACGGCTGCATTGGCTCTTGATGGCGCTGGTGACGGTGAATGTCGCCACCAGCGTTCTGGAATCGGTTCCAACGCTTGCGGCCACCCACGGCCGGCTGTTTCTCGCCATCGAGATTGCTTCGGCAATCGTGTTCATCGTGGAGTACGTGGCGCGGCTATGGTGCGCGCCGGAGTACGGTCCGATATCCGAACTCCCGCCGTGGAAGGCGCGGCTCAAGTATGCGCTGACGCCGGGCATGATCGTCGACTTCCTGGCGATCGTGCCGTTTTTCCTCATGATGTTCCTGTCGCAGGACCTGAAAGTCCTGCTGATCTTCCGCCTCTTTCGCTTCTTCAAGTTTGCGCGCTACTCCACCGGCATGCGCTCGCTGCTCGATGCGCTGTACACGGAGCGGCGCGCGCTTGGCGCCTGCGGTGTCATTCTTGGCGGGCTGGTGCTGGTCTCGGCTTCGATCATGCACCTGATTGAACACGAGGCGCAGCCGGACAAGTTCGGCTCGATTCCGGATGCAATGTACTGGGCGATCATCACGCTGACGACAGTCGGCTATGGCGACGTGACGCCGGTGACGCCGGTCGGCAAGATCGTGGCCAGCCTGACCGCGGTGTTCGGCCTCGGCATGGTGGCGTTGCCCGTCGGCATTCTGGCGACGGCCTTCGCCGAGGTGATCCACCGGCGCGACTTCGTCGTCACGTGGTCGATGGTGGCGCGCGTGCCGCTGTTCAATGGGCTCGATGCGGAAACCATCGCGGAGGTGATGCGGTTCCTGCGCTCGCAGATGGCGCAACCTGGGCAGGTCATCGTGCGCCGGGGCGATCAGGCGCATTCAATGTATTTCATTGCCGGTGGACAGGTCGAGATCGAGTTGCCGGGCGCCCCCGTCGTGCTCGGCGTCGGTGACTTCTTCGGTGAGATCGCGCTGCTCTCGAATGTCCGGCGCACAGCGACCGTGCGGGCGCTGACGCGGTCCAGCTTGCTGGTCCTCGATGCCTCGGACGTGCATGGGCTGATGGAGCGAAGGCCCGAAGTGGCGGACCGCATCCGCGCGATTGCCGACACGCGCCTCAAGCAGCATCAGGTCGATGCGCGTGGCGATATCATCAGCGACGAACTGGACGGCCAACCGGATTGAAGGTGCCTTGACAATTATCTGAGACTTTGTTGTATTTGGATAATTCGGCCTTAATTAAGTATTTTCTAGATCAGAAAGGAATTCCTGTGAGCACAATTGGTATTCGGATTTCCTCTCCATACAGAGAAGCTGTAGCGGTCGTAATTAGTACGACAGCGATATTAGACGGCATAAAATTCGTCGCCGGCCTTTATGGCAGCCTAAAAACTGATGATGCGATTAAAAAGCTTGAGGCGCACGTTCAGGTATTGTATATATTATGCAGAAGACTATCACTTAGAATTGAAGAGGTTCGAGACGAGCTTTTGACCAAAATTCACGAATCTGAATATAGATCAATTTACGATAGAACAGTTAGTTCAAATTCTTTCTTTAGTCAATTTGACGAAAAAAATTATGATCAAATTCGTCCATTTCTTCATTCAATAATATACGATAAATATGTTATAGGTGATGCGATAATTTCTCAGCTAGATCGAGATTGGATAAGACTTGGAAAACCAGAATATTACCTTGCTTATCTTGATTTATTTATATCGAATGAGTTAATTAGATTTTCATCTGTTGCATTAGTTGAAGAGGGGAAGATGTCTGATGAAATAAAAATCGGTCAATTGCTTCAGAAAAAAGAAAAGATGATTCAAAAGTTGGACTATGCTTATAATATACTTGCTTACATTGAGCAGCAAAAATATGAATTTTCTTCATCGGGATTTTTAGAGTGCCGAGAGGATGATGATGGCTCGATCCTGTCGTGCGATCAAGATTATGGTTTCTCTTTAAAAGGAACTGATAAAGTAACGATCGTGACAAAGGTCACTAGCTCTCCCGGAGGGGCTGCCGCAATCGAAGCCCACGATAAGGCCTTAGCTATCGCTAAAGAAAAAGTTCATGACGCCATTGTGGCGTTCTGCCGGCCTCTTGCGCAAGAAAAATGGGATTCTGTTTATGGAGAGATTCGATCTTCGTTTGAGTAAATATCGGTAATTTGTGCTCTTGTTGAGGCTGACGATCTAAGATGTTGATCGTCAGCCCTTCTCAATTTCTCAGATCATGGCCTTCTGCAGGTTCTGGTCCACCTTGTCGAGGAAGCCGGTGGTGGACAGGAACTTCTGCTCCGGGCCGACCAGCAACGCGAGGTCCTTGGTCATGAAGCCGGCCTCGACCGTTTCGATGCAGACCCGTTCAAGGGTCGTGCAGAAGCGGGCGAGTTCCGCATTGTCGTCCAGCTTGGCGCGATGGGCGAGACCGCGCGTCCAGGCGAAGATCGAGGCGATCGAGTTGGTGGACGTCTCCTTGCCCTTCTGGTGCTCGCGGTAATGGCGCGTCACCGTGCCGTGCGCCGCCTCGGCCTCGACCGTCTTGCCGTCCGGCGTCATCAGCACGGAGGTCATCAGGCCGAGCGATCCGAAGCCCTGCGCCACCACGTCCGACTGCACGTCGCCGTCGTAGTTCTTGCAGGCCCAGACGTAGGCGCCGGACCACTTGAGGGCGGAGGCGACCATGTCGTCGATCAGGCGGTGCTCGTAGATGAGACCCTTCTTCTTGAACTCTTCGGCGAATTCGGCGTCGAAAACGGCCTGGAAGATGTCCTTGAAGCGGCCGTCGTAGGCCTTGAGGATGGTGTTCTTGGTGGAGAGGTAGACCGGGTAGTTGCGCAGCAGGCCGTAGGCGAAGGAGGCGCGGGCGAAGTCGCGGATCGAATCGTCGAGGTTGTACATCGCCATGGCGACGCCACTGCCCGGCGCCTTGAAGACTTCCTTCTCGATCACCGTGCCGTCCTCGCCGACGAACTTGATCGTCAACGTGCCCTTGCCGGGGTACTTGAAGTCGGTGGCGCGGTACTGGTCGCCGAAGGCGTGGCGGCCGACGACGATGGGCTGGGTCCAGCCCGGCACGAGACGCGGCACGTTCTTGCAGATGATCGGCTCGCGGAAAATGGTGCCGCCGAGGATGTTGCGGATGGTGCCGTTCGGCGACTTCCACATTTCCTTCAGGTTGAATTCCTTCACGCGGGCTTCGTCCGGCGTGATCGTCGCGCATTTCACGCCGACGCCGTATTTCTTGATGGCTTCCGCCGAATCAACTGTGACCTGGTCGTTGGTCTTGTCGCGGTATTCGACGCCCAGATCGTAGTAGTGCAGATCAACATCAAGATAGGGATGAATCAGTTTCTTCTTGATGAGGTCCCAGATGATCCGGGTCATCTCGTCGCCGTCGAGTTCAACGACCGGGTTCTTTACCTTGATCTTCGCCATGATTTCCTCGTCACAAGAAGCCGTATGCGCGCGCTCCCGCCGTCCCCCGACCGCGACGAGCCGCATCCCGGGCCGCTATAGCACCCGCACATGCGGGCGGGAAGCAAGGCGAAAGGCGGAGGTGACGGCAAAATGCGCGAACGGCTCCGGCCCGCGCGATAGGCGCACGGCCAGGTTCTGGCTAGTGGACCCGTCGAGCACTCCGCATTAGGAACGCGTGATGACCAACGATCCGGATTTCCGGCGCTTCGCTTTCGGACTGTCGACGCTGCTTGCCGAGCCGCGGGGCTTTTTTTCCCCCTATCGCCATGCGGCGGGCGTGCCGGGCGATGTTGCTGTGTATGGCGAGATCGAAGCGATGATGCGAGAGGCGGCGCCGGCCATGTGTGCCGTCCTGGCAGCCATCCAAAACGAGGCGCCGGCCTTGCGGGCGCTTGGCGGCGCGGCGCCGGCGCCGCGTTTCGAGCAGGACTGGTTCCCGCGGCTGGATGCGGCGGCAGCCTATGCACTGGTGACGTCCGGGCGGCCAAGGCGCATCGTCGAGGTCGGATCTGGGCATTCGACGCGGTTCATGGCGGAAGCCGCGCGCTCTGGCCGGATCGACTGCGCCATCACCTGCATCGACCCGCAACCGCGCGCGGCGCTCGCGGGGCTGCCGGTGGTCTGGATCCGGGACGTGCTGGCACGCGCGCACGTTCCGCTGATCGATGCGCTGGAAACGGGCGACATCCTGTTCATTGATTCCAGCCACATCCTGTGGCCGGGCACGGATGTGGACACGTTATTCGCGCGCCTCTTGCCCCGACTGGCGCCCGGGGTTCTGCTGCATGTCCACGACATTTTCCTGCCTGACGGGTATCCGCAGGCCTGGCGCTGGCGTGGCTATACCGAGCAGCAGGGTGTCGCCGCTCTGCTGGCTGGCGGCGGCTTCGAGATCGTCTTCGCGTCGCATTTCGCGGTGACGCGGCTTGCGGCGGCAGGCCTCGCGCCGATCCTGAACGACTTGCCGCTGCCGGAGGGCGCGCTCGAAACCAGCCTGTGGCTCCGGAAAACCGCCAACCGGGTGTGGCGGCCATGAGCGCGCCTGTCGTCATCCTGGTCCGTCCGCAGATGGCGGAGAACATCGGCATGGCCGCGCGCGCGATGGCGAATTTCGGCCTGTCGCGGATGCGTCTCGTCGCGCCGCGCGACGGCTGGCCGCAGAAGACGCGCATGAAGAAGGGCGCGCATCAGGCGGCATCGGGCGCAACGCATATTCTCGACGGCGCGCAGTTGTTCTCGTCCGTCGAGGAGGCGGTCGCCGATCTGACCTACGTGCTGGCCACCACGGCACGCGAACGCGGCCAGGCCAAGCCGGTGCTCACGCCCCAGGGGGCGATGCACGAGATCCTGGAGCATCCCGGGGCAGGCGAAGGGGTGGGCATCCTGTTCGGCCCGGAACGCACGGGACTTGAGAACGACGAGGTGTCGCTGGCCGATGCGGTGCTGACCTTCCCGATCAATCCGGCCTTTGCCTCACTCAACCTTGCACAGGCCGTGCTGCTGGTCGGCTACGAGTGGTTCAAGACCGCGCAGGGCGGTCAGGCGCCCTTCGCCATGCCGTCACAGACCGGACCGGCGCGGCGCGAAACGCTGTTCTCCTTCTTCGCATTCGCGGAGAAGGAACTGGACAGGGTCCGCTTCTTCTGGCCGCCGGACCGTCGGGCGACGATGGTGCGCAATTTCCGCAACATCTTTCATCGCCTCGCGTTGACGGAGCAGGATGTGCGCACGTTGAGGGGCGCTCTCGATGCGCTGGTCACCGGAGGCAAGCCGGAGCGGATGGCCAAGCCCCATCCGGGCGAACGGCCGGCTCACGATCGCGAGAGCGACAAAGGGACCTGATGGCAAGCCCGCGCGGGCTTGCTATCCAGAGTCCGGTGAATCGAGAGTATCGCCATGCCATTGTCGCGCCGCAGCGCTATCGCCGCTCCCTTCGTCCTTGCCGCAGGAAGAGCCATGAGCCAGTCGTCGCAGGTGGAGGTTGTCATCGTCGGTGCGGGTGCGGCGGGTCTTGCCGCGGCCAAGACACTGCGCCGGCACAACGTGAGCTTCGTAGTGCTGGAGGCGCGCGACCGCATCGGCGGTCGGACGGTGACCGATACCAGCCTTGGCGCTGCGTTCGACGGCGGCGCGACCTTCATCCATTTCGCCGACAGGAACCCCTGGTCCAAGTTCGCCGAGGAGTATGGTGTCGAGGCGCGCGTCGGTTCCTGGCGCTCGGGCGGCTCGCGATCGTTCAGCGACGGGGTGCCGGTTCCAGCCGAAGCCGCCGCGGCGCGCTGGCAGGGGCGCGGCAAGCTCTGGGAGCTTGTCAACGAGATAGATGACAGCAACGACGTTTCCTTCGCGGCCCTCGTGAAGACCGCGCCCGACGATGTTGCCTTTGCCGCGAAGAGCATGATGCGCGGCGCCGTGGGCGAGGAACCGGAGCGGGTTTCGGTCTCCGACTATGGCCGTCTGTATGATGGCTCCAACATGATCGTGCCGGGCGGATACGGCACTTTGGTCGAACGGTACGGCGCTGATGTGCCGGTCAGTCTGGGCACGCCGGTCAAGGCCATGGACTGGAGCGGCAGGGGGGTCAGGGTGACGACCGCCTCCGGGACGATCCAGGCCGCGAAGGCCATCGTCACGGTGCCGCTCGGCGTACTGGCTGCCGAATCCATCAAATTCACCCCCCGGCTGCCCGACGAGACGCTGCGCGCGATCGCGGGCATGAAGATGGGCGCGCTGTCCAAACTGGCGCTCCGGTTCGAAGGCGACCGCTTCGGCGCGCCGGCCGACATGCATTTCGTCGAGACCGGCGACAGCGCGCCGCAGATGTCCTTCGAACTGTGGCCGTTCGATCGCGACATCGTGGTCTGCTGGTTCGGCGCCGACTATGCGCGGCAGATCAACGCCTCCGGAGAGGCCAGCGCGGTGCAGCACATGCTCGATCGTTTTGTGAAGATCGTCGGCGCCGATGCGCGCAAGGCGTTTCGCGGGGGGCGGCACTTCGGCTGGTCTGCCGACCCGTATGCCCTGGGCGGCTATTCCTACTGCGTGCCGGGGCGGGCCAGGGCGCGCGACGAGCTGCGTCGACCGGTCGGCGAGCGCATCTGGTTCGCCGGAGAGCACGTGGCCGGCAAGGCGTCCATGACGGTCGGGGGCGCGACGCTCAGCGCCGAGAGCGCGGCGGAAGCGGTCTATGCGCGACTGAAGGCCATGCGCTAGGGACGGGAATGCACATTCTCGTTTTCGATTCCGGGTTGGGCGGACTTACCGTTTACGACGAGATCCGCAAGGTGAGGCCGGATGCGCGGTTCACCTATCTCGCGGACGATGCCGTGTTTCCCTACGGACGGCTGGAAGAGGGCGACCTGGTCGCGCGCGTCCTGGAAGTCGTCGGCGCGGAAATCCGGCGCTCGCAGCCGGATATCGTGGTGATCGCCTGCCACACCGCGTCAACGTTGGTTCTTCCGCATCTGCGCGCCGCCTATGGCATTCCCTTTGTCGGCACCGTTCCGGCGGTGAAGCCGGCGGGCCTGGCGACGCAGACCAAGCTGTTCTCCGTGCTGGCGACTCCAGGAACGGTGAAGCGGGACTACACCCGAGCGCTGATCGACGAGTTTGCCGAGGGATGCTCGGTGACGCTGGTCGGCTGCCCGCGGCTTGCCTCCGTCGCCGAGGCAAAACTGCGGGGTGCGGCAGTCGACAGCGCGGTCATAGCGGCGGAGATCGCGCCGGCCTTCGTGGAGGAGGGCGGGCGGCGAACCGATACGGTGGTGCTGGCCTGCACGCACTATCCCTTGCTGCTGGAGGAGCTGAAGGCGCTGGCGCCCTGGCCGGTCATCTGGATCGATCCAGCGCCCGCCATCGCGAAGCGGGTGACACAACTCGTCGGCAAACGGCCGGAGGGGGCGTCCGAGTCAGGTCCGGGTCGCGCGATCTTCACAAGCCGGCGCGCAGCCGATCGTCCCCTGGCTGCGGCACTGAAGGCGCGGGACCTCGAAATCTGAGATCAGTCACCGCGCGGCTGGCTCAGCCGGTACACGCCGCGGAAGTCGTTGGGGTCCACCGGCTTGCCCTTGCGGGTGATGACGAGGCGGCCTTCGTTCGCGAGACGCACGGCAATCCGGCGGACCGGAATCATCAGCGGGCCCCATTGGTCCGGGTGGCTGCCGCCGACTGCGCGCGCCGCATCGGAAGGGCAGAAGGTCTTGCCCGGTCCGCACTCCGCAGCGAAACGGAGCACTTCGGCTTCAAGGAGGGCGGTTCGATCCGAGTCGCTGGCCATGGGGCTATGTCGCCGGCAGGACGCGCCGGGTCAAGACGCCGCTACATCAGTTTCGGCAGGAACAGGGCAATCTGCGGAAACAGCGCGATGAGCAGCACCAGCAGCAACGTGCAGAGGATGTAGGGCAGGGCCGCCATGGCGACCGTCTTCAGGGTTGTGCCAGGCGGCGCGATGCCGAGCATGACAAACAGCAGCAGGCCGAAGGGGGGCGTCGTGAAGCCGATTTCATAGACAAGCAACAGGATCAGTCCGAACCAGACGAGATCGAAGCCCAGCAGCTTGGCGATGGGGATGAAGATCGGCAGCGTGATCAGCATCATCGAGAGCTGGTCCATGAACATGCCGAGCAGCAGGATCACCAGCACCATGAGGAGCAGCATCATCATCGGCGCGGCGCCGAAGGACAGGAGCCACTGGATCAAGCCCTGCGACGCGCCGGAAAAGGCGAAGACCTGTGAGAAGGTCGTGGAGGCAGCGATGATCAGGAAGGTCATGGCCGAGACCTTCATGGCGTCGTCGAGCGACTTCCATACCGTCGCCCAGTTGAAGCGCCGGTAAAGCACGAGCAGTCCGGCGACGGCAAAACAGCCGATGGCCGCCGATTCCGTCGGCGAGGCAATGCCAAGGATGATCGTGCCGACCACCGCGAAGATGATGACGCCCATCGGGAAGACGTTTCGCGCCAGCGCGGCGATCTTCTCGCCCAGCGTGTGGTCCGGGGCGTCATACTGGGGGGCGCCGAGCGGGTCGAGCGCCACCTGCAGGCGGATGAGGGTGACATACATCAGGGCCAGCAGCAGGCCCGGCAGGAAGCCGGCGATGAGCAGCGCGCCGACGTCGATTTGCGCGAGTGACCCGAGCAGCACCGCCAGCGATGACGGCGGGATGATGACAGCCAGTCCGCCAGCGCCGAGGATCGGGCCATAGGCCATCTTCGGCTTGTAGCCCCGCTTCAGCATCTCCGGCGCCATGGTCGAGCCCATCATGCCGGTGTTGGCGAGGCTGGAGCCGGAAAGCGCCGCGAACACAGCGCCCGAGATCACCGTGAGATAGGACAGGCGGGCGCGCAGGCCGCCGATGCACATGTCGATGGCCTTGAACACATCGTTGCCGAGGCCGGAGCGAAAGAACAGGCTGCCCATCACCAGGAACAGCGGCATCGGAGTCAGCGCGTAGATGCTCACGGCTTCGCTGGCGTTGCCGATCATCTGCGTCACGGACGCGCTGCCGCTCATGAAGATGAAAACGCAGACAATGTTCGTGGCGAAGAAGGCGAAGGCGACCGGCACGCCGACGCCCATCAGCGTCAGCACCAGTCCGATCATGACGGCAAGGGCAAGCGGCCAATCGAGGTTCATAGACTTTCCCGATCCGCTGCAGCGATGGCGTAGATGGAATCGCGCCCGAGCAGGTAACGCAGGAATTCGATGCAGGAGAGCCAGAGGCCAAGCACCATCGGCAGGAAGATCAGCCAGCGCGGCATGTCGAAGTTGCGCACGTCATAGGAGCCGTTCTGCCAGGTCTCGATGAAGACACGCGTCGCCACAAGGGCCAGATAGGCGCTCAGGGCGAGACACAGAACGTAGACCAGCTTCTCCACGACGGACTGGAGACCGGGCGGCAGCGACATGCGGATGAAGTCGGCGCAGACATGCGCCTTGGCCCGCACCAGCGCCGGCATGGCGAGGAACGTCATGTAGATCATCAGGTATTCGACGAGCGAGACGCTCCAGACCAGCGAACGCGACACATTGCGCGCCAGCACATCCGCAGCGACCAGGACGACGATCAGCCCGACGACGAGCTTCGCCAGCAAGGCCAGGAAAGCGCTGAGGCGCCCCGACCAGTCGAACAGCCGATCCACCGTCCCCTCCCCTCGCGCGCCGAGGCGCCTGGCGCGGATTGGCCGCGCCAGGACCGACGATCTTGCCTCAGAGGAACTTTGCTCTCAGCGCCTCGACATTGGCCGGATCGCGTTTGGTCATGCGCTCTAGGGAGACCTGTGTCGCCTTTGCCTGGAACGCCTTGCCGGCCGCATCCGACATCTTGAGGATCTTCATGCCGTCGGCCTGAAGCTGTTTGTCCTCGTTCTCGGTGTTGGTGACGTTTTCAGCGATGCTCGACGCTTCATGCTCGGCGGAGACATCGGCGAGCACCTTCTTGGCCTCGGCGGAAAGCGAATCCCACTTGGCCTTGTTCATCGAGATCAGCACGTCGGTCTGGAAGAAATCGGGATCGATGCGGAATTTCGTGAACTTGTTCCAGCCAAAGGCCTTGTAGCCCAGGATCGTGTAGCAAGTGGAATTCACCAGGCCGCGTTCCAGCGCGGTGTAGACCTCGGCGGGGCCCATCACCACGACGTTGCAGCCCAGGCTTTCCATGAAGTCGCGCTGAAGCGGGGCGGCGCGAACCTTCAGTTTCTTCCAGTCGAAACTGCCATCCGTCGTCTGCGCCGGCTCATCCACGCAGAAGACGTGGAAGCCGCGACCGCCGTCGACATGGGCGAGAAGCTGGGCATTGCCCTTGCGGTTGTAGACCTGATTGATCAGGTCAAAGCCGCCATTGGCCTTCAGTTCCGCAGGCTTTTTCGTGGTGATGTTGAACGCTTCTCCCTCCGGCACCAGGTTCAGGTACGCGCCGGCCGGGGCATTGATCATGTCGATGGCGCCGGTGCGCTGGGACTCGCCGAGCTGGCCGAAGGGGATCACCTCCGGGCCGCCGCGCACGCGAATCTGGACGATTCCCTTGCCTTTCTCATTCACTTTCGCGGCAAACTTCAGGAAACTCTGCGCGTAACCGACCTGAGCCGGTGTGAAATGCACGGCGTTGATAGTCGCCTCCTGCGCGCGCAGAACGCCCGGCAAGGCGATGGTCGCGCCTGCCGCAGTCGCGCTGCCGAGCAATGTCCGCCTGGAAATCGTCATGGCTGCTTTCCTCCCCTGTGACTGCCTGACGCAGCATGGTGACGCTCGGGTGAGCGCCTTGCAAGCGCTTGTCGAGCCCCATCTTGAATACAGAATACGTTTTAAGCTTCGAGGGTCAAGCGCGAAGTTGCGGCCCTTGACAGGCGCGGCGGGGCGGCATGAATGGCGAGGTCAAGGCAAGCACGAGGCGACTATGGCACAGACAATCACCAAGGGATTCAAGGCGTTACTCAACGAGGCCAATGCGCAGGTGAAGACCCTGTCGGTGGTCGAAGCCGCTGGCATGCACGGGCGCGAGGATGTGGTGTTCGTCGACTTGCGCGACCCGCGCGAACTTGAGCGCGAGGGCCGGATGCCAGGGGCGTTCCATTGCCCGCGCGGCATGCTGGAGTTCTGGATCGATCCGGAGAGCCCCTATGCCAAGCCTCAGTTCCAGCAGGAGAAAACCTTTGTCTTCTTCTGCGCCGGCGGCTGGCGCTCGGCGCTTGCGGCGAAGGCCGCGCAGGACATGGGACTGAAGCCGGTTGCGCACATTTCGGGAGGTTTCGGGGCCTGGAAACAGTATGGAGCGCCGGTTCAATTGCCCGAAGCCATGCCGGGCGAAAGCAAGGCCTGATGTTCGGCCATCTGCTTTGCTGATCGGTGCAATCAGCAAGATTTGCTTGTGCCCCCGGTCCGGTCGCGTAGCTTTGCGCTCGTGGAAGGGACGTCATGGCCGAAGTAACAATTCGCAGACCGCTTGCTGGAGACGAAACGGCCTGGCGCGCGCTCTGGGCCGGCTACATCCGGTTCTACCGGGGTAGCGTCAGCGCGGAGGCCACCGCCGCCCTGTGGGCCGAAATCCTCGTAGAACGGGGAAAGTTCGAGGCCTTCGTTGCCGAGCGAGCGGGCGAAACGATCGGCTTCGTGCACTATCTCTATCATGCCTCGACCTGGAGCACGCAGCCCATCTGTTACCTGCAGGACTTGTATGTTGATCCGCATGCGCGCGGTGGTGGTGCTGCACGAGCATTGATGGATGCCGTGTTCGATGCGGCCAAGGCCGACGGCGCCTTCCGGGTCTATTGGCAGACACAGGAGTTCAACGGCGCGGCGCGCTCACTCTATGACACCATCGTGCCGCGCTCGTCCTTCATCGTCTATCGCAAGCCGCTCTGACCGGGAGACCTTCATGTCCCTGACGCTCTATATCGGCAACAAGGCCTACTCGTCCTGGTCGCTGCGGCCCTGGGTGGCGATGACGCACATGGGCATCCGCTTCGACGAGGTGGTGATTCCGCTGGACCTTCCGGATACCCGGGAGAAGATCCTGGCGGCGTCGCCCTCGGGCCGCGTGCCGGCTCTGAGGGACGGCGCCATCCTGATCTGGGAATCGCTCGCCATTCTGGACTACCTGGACGAGTTTCATGTGCGTGGTCGGCTTTGGCCGCTGGACCGGGCGGCGCGTGCGACGGCCAGGTCCATCGCCTGCGAGATGCACTCGGGCTTTTCCGCGCTGCGCACCCATTGCCCGCACAATTGCCGGCGCGATCCCGCCAAGCCCTTCGCGCTGCCGGCCGCCGCGCGCAGCGATGTGGACCGGATCGAGGCGATCTGGCGGGATACACGGGGCCGTTTCGGCCAGAGCGGCCAGTTCCTGTTCGGGACCTTCTCGGCGGCGGACGCCATGTATGCGCCGGTCGTCAACCGCTTCCACCACTATGGCATCGCGGTCGCGGACGATACGCGCGCCTACATGGACTCGGTTCTCAACCTGCCGGCCATGCAGGCCTGGAAGAAGGCGGCGGAAGCCGAGCCCTGGGTGATCGCCGCCAGCGAACTCTGATTTCGCGCGTCTTGCCCCGGACCGTTCCACCTGTCACAAGATGACAAACACTCCGGGGAAACGCCGCATGGTTCGTCTCGCAGCCCTTGCCTTGTTCGCAGCGGCGTTGCCAGCTTTCGCACAGGACGCGTATCCGTCCCGGCCGATCACGCTGATCGTGCCGTTCGCGCCGGGCGGCACGTCCGACGTCATCGGGCGGCTGGCGGCCGAGGAAATGGGCAATGTGCTGGGCCAGCGCATCCTTATCGAGAACCTTGCCGGCGCCGGCGGCTCAACCGCGATGGCCCGCGCGGCGAAGGCGGCGCCGGATGGCTATACGCTGATCGTCGGCAATGCCGGTACCGCAGGCGCGGTCTATTCCCTCTATCCGAACCTGACGTTCAATCCCGACAATTTCTCTGCCGTCGGCCTCATCGCCAAGACGATGCCGGCGATCGCCGTGAAGAACGCCCTGCCGGTCAAGGACCTGAAAGAGTTCATCGCCCATGCCAAGGCCAATCCCGGCAAGGTGAGCCTGGCGCATGCCGGCGTTGGTTCATCGAACTTCCTGATCTGCAAGGCATTCCTGCAGGCATCCAAGATTGAGGTGAACCTCGTCAGCTACCGCGGCGCCGGGCCCGCCCTGAACGACCTGGTTGGTGGCCATGTCGATGGCGTCTGCGACACCATCACCTCGATTTCCGGTGCGGTGGAAGGCAAGCAGGTGAAGGCGCTGGCAGTGGCTTCGCCGGTGCGGCTGGGAAAGCATCCCGAGGTGCCGACGGCCGCCGAGGCGGGCCTGCCCGAGTTCCAGCAGGAAGGCTGGAACGCGATCTTCGCGCCTGCCGGAACGCCGCAGCCGGTGATCGACAGGCTCAACGCCGCGCTGCGCAAGGCGGTGGCCAGCCCGTTGGTGCAGGGCCGGCTCAAGGAGCTGTCGGCGCTGCCGGCCAGCGAACAGGAGATGACACCGGCTCATGTCACGGCGCTCGTGCCCAAAGAGGTCGATAAGTACCGCGCGCTGCTGAAAGACTGACGGTGCGCGAGGTCGAGGCGAAGAGCCTGAAACAGAAAATCGCGCTGGGCCTGCTGCATGCCTTCGGCTGGAAGGTCATCGCGCGCGACGTGCCGGACAAGTGCGTGATCATCGGATATTCGCACACGTCGAACTGGGATTTCCTGTTCTTCGTGCTGGCGCGCATGGCCTACGGCATGAACCTGAGCTACCTCGCCAAGGCCGAGATCTTCCGCTTCGGCGCGGGCCCCGTGCTGAAAGCGCTTGGCGGGATTCCGGTCGATCGCTCGGCGGCGCAGGGCGTCGTCGGCGAAGCCGTGGCGATGTTCGGCAGGATGCCGGAACTCCGGCTGGCGATCTCGCCCGAAGGAACGCGCAAGCGCACGGAGTATTTCAAGTCCGGCTTCTACCACATCGCGATTGGCGCCGGTGTGCCGCTGTTGCTCGCCGCGCTGGATTTCGGGACCCGCACCATCGACATCGGTCCTGCAATTGCCCTCACCGGTGATGCGAAGGCCGACATGAACGCCATCCGCGCGCGCTACGAGGGCGTGCGCGGCTATCACCCTGAAAAGATGGGCGTCCTGCGCATGCGGGACGAGGATGCGGGCTGACCGGTCAGGTCGCTGCCTTCTCCCGGCCTGCTCTCAGCAGTATGGTGGCCACCGCGATCCAGAAGCCGCAGCGCAGCGCCATCGCGCCCATCGTGCGGGCCTCATAGGCGCCGCCC
>ERZ761609.2320-NODE-2320-length-14316-cov-9.654162_pt1 | contig 14316 bp, 13 predicted proteins | sample MGYA00511163_ERZ761609 | MGnify/ENA primary metagenome ERZ761609 (study PRJEB28899, sample SAMN02445070) | bioreactor sludge metagenome | biome: EBPR sludge | place: Australia: Brisbane, Thorneside Wastewater Treatment Plant | collected 2011-12-16 ... | reverse complement strand
GGGGCGACCGATCCCGGCGCCGGGCGCGACAGCGTGGCGGCGGCACGGGCCGCAGCCCGTACAGACCCTGTCGAGGCCTGAGATGGCGACGGCCGCTTTGTCGCTCTACCGACTCGTTACCCGAGCCGCCGAACCGCTGGTGCCGTTGCTGCTGAAGCGGCGCATCGCCAACGGCAAAGAGGAAGTCACCCGCATCAACGAACGGTTGGGATATCCCGAAAGGCCACGCCCGCCCGGTCCGCTGGTCTGGCTGCATGGTGCCTCGATCGGAGAGACCCTGTCGCTGATGCCGCTGGTTTCCGCCCTCGGCGAACGCGGCCTTACGATCCTGCTGACGTCGGGCACCGTCACCTCCGCCGAAATTGCCGCCAGCCGCCTGCCGGCGGGCGCGATCCATCAATACCTGCCGGTCGACACGCCCGGTGCCGCACGACGGTTCATCGCCCATTGGCGGCCGAATGTGGCGCTGTTTGCCGAAAGCGAATTGTGGCCGAACCTGATCCTGACGGCGAAAGCGGCAGGCGTTAAGCTTGCCATCGTCAACGGGCGGATGTCGGAGCGCTCGGCGAAATCATGGCAGCGCCTGCCCAAGAGCATCGCGCGCGTTCTCGGCGCCTTCGATCTCTGCCTGGCGCAGAGCGGGGCGGATGCAGAGCGCTTTTCCCGGCTTGGCGCTGCGAACGCACGCTTTATCGGCAATCTCAAGTTTGACGGGCCGGCGCCGCATGCCGATGCCGCGATGCTGGCGGATCTGCAACAACGGATCGGCACACGGCCGGTGCTGGTTGCCGCCAGCACCCATCCCGGCGAGGATGAAGTGGTGCTGGCAGCCCATCTTGCCGCAGAAATGGTTCATCCGGGCCTGATCACTGTCCTGGCTCCGCGTCACCCGCAGCGTGGCGACGACATCGAACGGCTCGCCCGCAGCGCCGGGCTCAATCCGGCAAGGCGCTCGCGTCAGGAGCTACCGGACCAGGCCACACGGATCTACATCGCCGACACGGTTGGCGAACTGGGGTTGTTCTACAGGCTCGGGCCGCTGGCGGTGCTGGGTGGCTCGTTCATCGCCCATGGCGGGCAGAACCCGATCGAGCCGGCCAAGCTCGGTGTTGGCGTGCTGCACGGGCCGCATGTGTTCAACTTCACCGATGTCTATGCCGCCTTCGATGCCGCCGGGGGCGCCGAACTGGTGGCCGATCCGGACCGGCTGGGGCATCGCATTGCGGACCTTCTCGGCGACAGCGCCGGACTTGGCCGGATGCAGAAGGCGGCGGAAGCGGTCGCTGCGGAGTTGAGCGGAGCGCTTGGACGGACACTGGAGGCGCTTGAGCCGCTGCTGCCCAGGGTTGCGGAGCAAAGTGCATGAAAGCCCCGACGTTCTGGTGGGACCGGACGCCGGGAGCAATCGCCCGCCTGCTGATGCCGTTCGGCTGGCTCTACGGAACGATCACAACCATCCGGATGAAGCGGGCCGGTTACAGGGCGCCCGTGCCGGTCCTCTGCATCGGCAATTTCACCGCTGGCGGCGCCGGGAAAACCCCGACGACGATTGCGCTCGCCGAAGCAATGGCCGCCGGCGGCGAATTTCCGGTCATCCTGACGCGCGGCTACGGCGGCACGGCAAGGGGCGTGACCGTCGTGGTGCCGGCCATCCATGATGCGCGGACGGTGGGTGATGAAGCGCTGCTGCTCGCCCGCATCGCGCCTACCGTCGTGGCATCCGACCGCGTTGCCGGCGCGGAGGCTGCGGCAAGGGCCGGGGCGAGCGTGATCCTGATGGATGACGGGTTGCAAAATCCGTCGCTCGCCAAGGATGTCTCGATCGCCGTGGTGGACGGGGCGGTGGGATTCGGCAACGGGCTTTGCCTGCCCGCCGGTCCCCTGCGGGCACCGGTGGAGCAGCAGGCGCCACTGGTTGACGCGCTGGTCGCCATCGGCATGGGCCATGGTCTGACCCAGGCGGTGGCCGCCGGCAGTGTCAGCGGCAGGCCGGTGTTCCGCGCCGAACTCGGCGTCAGCGACGCGGTTGCCGAGCAATTCGCCGGCAAGCGCGTGCTCGCTTTTGCCGGCATCGGGCGACCGGAAAAGTTCTTTGACACGCTGATGTCGCTTTATGTGAAGATCGAGATCGCCCGCCCGTTCGGCGATCACCATGCCTATAGCGATGCCGAAGCCGAGGAACTGATGGCAACCGCCGCCGCGCGCGGGCTGGCGCTGGTCACCACCAGCAAGGATCACGTCCGGCTGGCGGGAAGCCCGGCGCTTGAACGGCTGAAAGCGGCCACCGAGCCCCTGCCGGTGCAGTTGACACTGCCTGACGGGCTGATCGCCCTGGTGCGCGACAGGATCAGCCTTGCCCGCGGTGGCGGGTCAGCGAAGCTTCAGGCGTCGCATAGGCCTCCTGACGCTTGACGCTCCAATAGCGCAATTCGTCGAGCGGGATCGGCTGCCCGGTCACCGCGCAGCGGACAAAGCTGCCATGGCGCAGGATGCGATAGTCGCCATCAAGATAGTGAAGCTGTGCTTCCAGGCCGCGTTTCTCGGGGCGCTCGAACAGGGATTTCATCATCGCGCCGGCTCCTTGGCAGGCTTCATCCGAGCCAGGGCATCAAGAATGCGCGCCCAGGAGCGGGTGCCTTTCTGGAAGCTCTTGAGATCATATTTCTCGTTGGGCGAATGCACCCGGTCGTCCTCAAGGCCGAAACCGACCATCACACAATCAAGCCCGAGGATCCGTTTGAAATCGCCGACGATGGGAATCGATCCGCCCGAGCCGATGGCCGCCGCCTCACGCCCCCATTCCTGCCGCAATGCCGTCCGGGCGGCGGCAATGGCCGGCGCATTGTAATCGACCTCGAAGGCGCGCGAGCCCTTCATCGGGATCACCTCGACCGAACAATCCTTCGGCACCTGCCGCTTCACATAGGCGGCAAAAGCCTTCGCAATCGCCTTGGGGTCCTGCTGTCCGACCAGGCGGAAGGAAATCTTGGCGCGCGCTTCGGCGGCGATCACCGTCTTGGCGCCCTCGCCGGTATAACCACCCCAGATGCCGTTGACGTCGCAGGTCGGGCGCGACTGGATGTGCTCGATCAGCTCACGCCCCTTCTCGCCCACCGAATGCTTGAGGCCGATCGGTCCGAGAAATTCAGCCTCGGTCAGGCCAAGCGATTTCCAGTTGGCCAGCTGGGCGGCCGGCGGATTGGTGACGCCCTTGTAGAAGCCCGGAATCCGGACCCGACCGTTGCGGTCATGCAAGGAGGTGATGATCCGCGCCAGCACATGCGCCGGATTGGCGGCAGCCCCACCATACAACCCAGAATGCAGATCGCGATCGGCGCAGCGCACCACGATTTCCTGATAGACGAGGCCGCGCAGCGAGGTGGTGATGGCTGGCGTGTCGGCATCCCACATGCCGGTATCGCAGACCAGACCGATGTCGGCCTGCAATTGCTTGCGATGGGTCTCGACGAAGGCAGGCAGGTTGGGCGAGCCGCTTTCCTCCTCGCCCTCGATCAGCAGAGTGACACCGACCGGCAGGTCACCCGTGGTGGCCAGAAAGGCGCGGCACGCCTCGATGAAGGTCATCACCTGGCCCTTGTCATCGGCAGAACCACGCCCGGTGATGACCTTGCGACCCGGCGCGATCTCCTTCACCGAGGGAGCGAACGGCGGCTCGGTCCAGAGGGCCTCGGGATCGACCGGCTGCACGTCATAATGGCCGTAGAACAAGACATGCGGCGCACCCGTTTTCGGCCGGTGGGCGACAACCACCGGATGACCGGCGGTCGGATGAATGGTCGTCTGAAAGCCAAGGCTGTCGACATCCGCCTTGAGCGCCGCCGCACAGGCCACGACATCTTTGGCATAGGCTGAGTCCGTCGAGATCGAGGGAATGCGGATCAGCGCGAACAATCGCTCCAGTGCCTTGGGCACATCGGCATCGATCCGGTCAAGAACCCTGTCCAGCCCCATGCTCAACGTCCCCCTTTGAGAATCGAGCCAAGCACCGAGCGGAAGATCGCCGTGCCGATCTGGCGGCCGACCGAAGTTGCAGCGGAGCGCGCCGCAGAGGTGATCACCTTTTCCGCCATCGATGGCGGCACCCGCCCGCCGCGCGAGCCGGGCCCGGTTTTCGGCTTGTCTGCCGAACCGCCGAACCAGCCGCCGACGGTATCCTTGATGGTGTCCATCATGCCGCCTTCGGTGGCCTTCGTCGTGGCTTGCTCGACGCGCTTCTGCAGGATCTCGTAGGCGCTCTCGTTGTCGACCATCTCGTCATAGGCGCCCTTCATCGGGCTCACGGCGAGAAGCTCGGAGCGCTCGGCAGGGGTGACCGGGCCGACGCGCCCCGTCGGCGGCTTGATCAGCGTGCGCTCGACCATCGAAGGCACGCCCTTGCCTTCCAGCATCGAGACCAGCGCTTCGCCCACCGCCAGTTCGGTGATCGCCGTCTCGGTGTTGAATTTCGGATTCTGGCGGAATGTTTCAGCTGCGGCCTTCACCGCCTTCTGATCACGCGGCGTGAAGGCGCGCAGGGCATGCTGCACACGATTGCCAAGCTGGGCGCGCACCGAATCCGGCACATCGAGCGGGTTCTGGGTGACGAAATAGACGCCGACGCCCTTGGAGCGGATGAGCCGGACGACCTGTTCGATCTTGGCCAGCAGCGCTTTCGGCGCATCGGTGAACAGCAGATGCGCCTCATCGAAGAAGAACACCAGCCTGGGCTTGTCGAGATCACCGACCTCGGGCAGCTCCTGAAAAAGTTCGGAAAGCAGCCAGAGCAGGAAGGTCGCATAAAGCTGCGGGGCTTCCATCAGCTTGTCGGCCGCCAGAATGTTGACGACGCCGCGGCCGCCCTCGGTCTTGATGAGATCGAGGATATCAAGCGCCGGCTCGCCGAAGAAGCGCGCGGCGCCCTGATTTTCCAGAATAAGCAGCTGGCGCTGGATCGCCCCCACCGTCTGTGGCGTGATGTTGCCGTAGGTGGCCATCAACTCGCCCTGCAATTCGCGGTTCGAGCCGAATTCGGCCAGCATCGCCCTGAGGTCCTTGAGGTCGAGCAGCAGCAGCTTGTTGTCGTCGCAATAGCGGAACAGGATGTTGAGGACGCCTTCCTGCACTTCGTTCAGCATCAGCATGCGCGAGAGCAGCAGCGGCCCCATCTCGGCCACGGTGGCGCGGATCGGATGGCCCTGCTGGCCGAACACATCCCAGAACACCACAGGCGACTGGTCGGCCTTGTAGTCGAGGCCGATATCCTCGCAGCGCTTGAGGAAATGCGCCTCGCCACGGCCCGGCTTGGCAATTCCCGAAAGGTCGCCCTTGATATCGGCGGCAAAGACCGGCACGCCCTGACGCGAAAACTCCTCGGCCATGGTCTGCAAGGTCACGGTCTTTCCGGTGCCGGTCGCCCCGGTGATCAGGCCATGACGATTGGCCAGCTTGAGGGTCAGAACCTCCGGCTTGACACTCTTGCCAACCAGAATGGTGCCTGCGGGTGCGATCAGCGGTGAAGCCATGGTCTGCCGTCTCTCAAAATTGGCCAAGCTGGCCAGCCTTATAGGCGCAGAGGGCTGCGAAAACCAGTTCCTTTGCAGGGCGGTCAATTTTGTTCATATATGAACTATCCCTCCTTGCAGGCCGCTGCTGCTGTGTATTATGTATGGGGCGACGGCAAGGACTGCCGAAACGGGAGAGATAAATGGAACAACTCATCGGACGTGTCGCTGCAGCGGCAGGCATCGACGCCGGTCTGGCCGAAAAGGCCGTCGGCATGATTTTCGGCTTCCTCAAGAAGGAAGCGCCGGCTGACAGTTTCGCGGCGCTGGTCAATGCAGTTCCGGGTGCGGCGGCGGTGGCGGAAGCCAACAGCGGCGGCGGCGGTGGCGGCGGCCTGATGGGCTCGCTGATGGGCATGATGGGCGGCGGCGGCGGCGTCATGGGGCTTGGCGCGCAGATGATGGGCGCCGGTCTGTCAATGGGCCAGATCCAGTCGATCTCCAAGGAAGTGTTCGCCTACGGCCGTGAAGTGGCGGGCGAGGACACGATGGGCCAGATCGTTGGCGCCATTCCGGGCCTGTCGCAGTTCGTCTGAGGCAAAGTGCGCGGCGCCCTTGACCGGGGGCGCCGCCTCCTGTTCCCATACAGGTCAACTGATCGCATGGGAGTGAGCGCATGGCGGGCTGGTCGCAAACCTGGACATTCGTGGATGGCCGCTGGCTGGAGGGAAATCCCCCGCTCACCGGACCGCGCAGTCACGCCTTCTGGCTGGCTTCGAGCGTTTTCGATGGAGGCAGGGTATTCGACGGAGTCGGCCCCGATCTTGACCTGCATTTCCAGCGGCTCAACCGCTCGGGCCCGGCGATCGGGCTCAAGGCGACCCATTCGGTCGAGGAGATGCAGGCCCTGACCTGGGAGGGGGTGAAGAAGTTTTCTCCCGGCACCGCGATCTACGTCAAGCCGATGTACTGGGCCGAGGGGGAAGGCGCCAGCGCGATCCTGCCGGATGCGGAGACGACCCGGTTCTGCCTGTGCCTGTTCGAGGCGCCGATGGCCACAGCCTATGGCGGGGCATCGATCACGCTGTCGCCGTTCCGCCGGCCGACTATCGAGAGTGCACCAACCGATTCGAAGGCCGGGTGCCTCTATCCACAGAACGGCCGGGCGCTGCGCGAGGCCCGCGCGCGCGGCTTTTCCAATGCGCTGGTGCGCGACATGCTGGGCAATATCGCCGAGACCTGCACGGCAAATGTGTTCATGGCCAGGGACGGCGTGGTGTTCACGCCGATCCCCAACGGGTCGTTCCTTAACGGGATTACCCGCCAGCGCAGCATCGCGCTGATGCGCGCCGATGGCATGGAAGTGGTGGAAAAGGCGCTCACCTATGCCGATTTCCAGGGCGCCGACGAGATCTTCACCTCAGGCAATTACTCCAAGATCGTCGCGGTGACCAAGATCGACGACCGCGACCTGCAGCCGGGACCGCTGACACGCCGGGCGCGCGATCTTTACATGGACTATGCCCATTCGCGCTGAACCGGGCGCGCCTTCAAGCCAATGCCTGGACGGCGAAATAGACGATCAGATAGCGGCCGAGCTTGGCAAGCGTGACCAGCAGCAGAAAGCGCCACAATGGTTCGCGCAGCACGCCGGCAATCAGGGTCAGCGGATCGCCGATCACCGGTGCCCAACTCAGCAGCAGTGACCAATGGCCCCAGCGGGCATAATGGGCTGCGGCGCGGTCGAGCTGTTCGGGCGTGGCCGGAAACCAGCGGTGCTGCCTGAAGCGGTCGATGCCGCGCCCCAGCAGCCAGTTGCACAGGCTGCCCAGCACATTGCCAATCGTTGCCACTATGATCAGTGCCGCAGCCGGCTGTTCACCCCTGACCAGCAGCGCCGCCAGCACTGCTTCCGATTGGGCGGGCAGGATGGTCGCGGCGACAAATGACGCAAAGAACAGACTGGCATAGGTCATCGCCCCGTCATGCCAGACTGTGCGGCCGTCCGCCAAGACCGATCTCCGGCGTGCAGGGCTGATATTGTCCCGCCAGAACGACGCCGCTTGCCGTCAGGCGCTGGCCGCCTTTCAGGCGTTCTCCGACCGAATCGACATAGTCGAAACTGCCCGATTCGAGCGACAGGACAGAGGCATCCCCGGCGGCCCCGGGCCGGAATGTGCCGAGATCCGGGCGGTTCAATGCCGCTGCCGGCGCCTCGGTCGCGGCGCGGATGACATCGTTCAGCGGCATGGCGAGGCAGAGGAATTTTGACATCGTCGTCAGCAGGTCGAACGCCGGCCCCTCGATGCACAGCGCATGCACATCCGAGGAAATGCAATCGGGCTGGAAGGCATTGGCCAGCATGGTCCGCGCGACCTGGAAGGAGAACGATCCCATTCCATGGCCAATGTCGAAAATCACGCCGCGCCGCCGGGCATCGAGCACATAATCATGCACCTTGCCATCCGCCGTCGAAGCGCAATTGGGGAATGGCCGGAAGCAATGGGTCAGCACATCGCCCTTGCGTAACAGCGCGAGAACCTCGTGCAGCATCGGCGGCGGCTCATCAATATGGACCATCAGCGGGAGCCCAAGTTCATCTGCCACCTGCCGGGCGATCTGCAGCGGCGCCAGCCCCGAGAACCCGCTGGCATTGCGGCCGACGCGCACCTTGATGCCGATGATCATGTCCCTGTTGGCATTGGCGACCTCGACCGTATCGATCGGAGCCATCAGCCGCATGTCACTGGCTTCGCCCACCATGATCCGCTTCGAAAAGCCATAGATCCCGGCAAAGGACACGTTGAGATAGGCCAGAACGCGGACCGGAATGCGCTCGATCACATGCGAACGGAACCCCGGAAAATTGCCCGGACCGGCGCTTCCGGTATCAACCAGGGTGGTCACCGCGCCGCGCTGGAACAATCGCATGGCGTCCACACCGAGCGATGTTCCCCTGTCATAGACATGGGTGTGCAGATCAATCAGCCCGGGCGTGACGATCTTGCCCGCAACATCGATCACTTCTGTCCCGGCACCTGTCGATAGCCCGACGCCACTCGCCACCACCTTTCCATCACGGAACGCAACATCCATGATGCCATCGATCCCCTGCGACGGATCAATGACGCGACCGCCCTTCAAGACAACGGAATGGTTCATGGCTATGCCTCCGGGCCCGGGCTGCGATCTTTCCGGGCAAGGATACAAAAGCGCAGCGACAGATCAATCAAAAAAGAAATAACGTTTCATTTTGTGCGGCAGGACAGACCTCGAATCCAGTGCTCAGCGCCACAAGATGCTATTTTTGCAGCGCAATAACCGCATCAACGCGCGCTATTCTAAGTTCACATTACCCCAGAGCCCCGGCATTAGCGCTTGACAGCCCAACGTCAAGCAATAAAGTTTCAAAATCTAAACCAAGAACCGCGCCCCGACTTCCGGACGGCGCTCACGGGAGGGTTGCCGATGTCTGATCAAGCCAGGGACATGTCGCTGCACGGCTGGAGCCGCCGCGATCTCGCCAAGTTCATCGCCGGCGCCGGCCTGCTGGCAACGCTTCCCGCCGGAAGCCAGGCGCTTGCCCAGGGCGCCAAGAGCGCCAATCTGGCAATGATCGGCGAGCCGCAGTCGCTCGACCCGATGGCGTCCACTGCCGATCTCGTCTCGACGATCATGATGCATGTCTATGAATCGCTTTATACGTTCGACAAGGATCTCAACGCCCAGCCGATGCTGGCAGCGGCGATGCCGAAGGTCAGCGCCGACGGCAAGCTGTACGAGATCGAGATCCGCAAGGGCGTGAAGCTGCACTCGGGTCGCGACCTTGATGTCGAGGACGTCATCGCCTCGCTCAACCGCTGGATCGCCATGACGCCGCGTGGCAAGTCCGTCGGCGCCAATGTTGACAAGCTTGAAGCCAAGGGCTCGCACAGCCTGGCGATTTCACTCAAAAATCCTGTCCCTGCCCTGCTCACCCATATGGCGCTGCCTTCCGGCTATGCCGCAATCATGGCCAAGGAATCGATCGCCAATCCGCTCGTCAGCTTTGTCGGCACCGGCCCCTACAAGTTCCAGGAGCGCAAGCCGGACCAATATGTGATCCTGACCAAGTTCGATGGCTATTCGGCGCGCAGCGAACCGGCCAACGGCTATGCCGGCAAGCGCGAGGCGAAGATTGCCGAATTGCGCTTCATCCCGGTGCCGAACGCCAACACCCGGGTGGAAGGTGTCGTGGCCGGGCAATATCACTTTGCCGACCAGTTACCGGTGGAGAGCTACAAGCGCATCGCTGCCACGGCCTCGGTCAAGCCGGTACTGGTGATGCCCTATGGCTTTCCCTATTTCGTGCTGAACACCAAGCAGGGCCCGTTCGCCGACAAGAAAATCCGGCAGGCCTATCAGCTTGCTCTCAACAATACCGAGATGATGCTGGCGGCATTTGGCGACGACAAGTTCTTCAAGGCGACCGCCGCGCATTTCCCCAAGGCTTCGCCGTTCCATTCGGAAGCAGGCGGGGCGGCCTACAACAAGGGGGATGCGGCAGCGGCCAAGAAGCTGCTGGCCGAGGCCAAATATGACGGATCGCCGATCCGCATCCTCAATTCCAAGCAGTATGAGTTCCACAATCGCATGGCGCTGGTCATGGCCGAGAATCTGAAGGAAGCGGGCTTCAAGGTGCAGCTTGATGTGGTGGACTGGGCGACGCTGGTGCAGCGCCGCGCCGATCCGGCAGTCTATGACGTCTACGTCACACATTCGACCTTCCTGCCCGAGCCGATGCTGTCGCCGCCGCAATTGGGCGATGGCGCTCCGGGCTGGTGGGACACGCCGGCCAAGAAGGCGACACTGGCGGCCTTCAACGCCGAAAGCGATCCGGTCAAGCGCGGCGCGCTCTGGGCCAAGGTGCAGGAAGTCGTCTACGACGAGGTGCCCTACATCCGGGTCGGCGATTTTGCCGCGCTCAGCGCCACTTCGGCCAAGATGACCGGCCTGGTGCCGATGCCATCGCCCGCCTTCTGGAACGTCGATCTGGCCTAACCATCGCGCCGGCCAGCGGCAGTCCAGCAGTGTGAACCCACAGGGCCGCGGCGCCTGCCGCTGCGGCCTCGTGCACCGCATCTGAGTTTCCGTGAGGATGCATGCTCGTCGCCATCGCCCGTAGGCTGGCCGGAATGCTGGCCGTCATGTTCATCGTCGCCACGATGGTGTTTTTCCTGACGCGCCTTGCGCCGGGCGACCCTGCGTCCCTGATGCTTGGCGACCAGGCGACGGCGGCCGATGTCGCGGTGCTGCGCGCAACCTATGGGCTCGATCAGCCCCTGCTGGTGCAATATGTCCTGTGGCTGAAGGAGATTGCCTCGGGCAATCTTGGCCAGTCGATTTTTCTCCAGCGCCCGGTGTTGCAGGCGATTGCCGAACGCGCCGAACCGACGTTCTTTCTGGCGCTGTTTTCCATTCTCATTGCGGCGCTGATCGGCATTCCGTCGGGGATCGCCTCGGCGGTGTGGCGCGGCGACCGGCTGGATCAGGCGGTCAGCGCCGGGGCCATGCTGGCTGCCAGCATCCCGAGTTTCTGGCTTGGGCTGCTGCTGATCCAGTTCCTGTCGGTGCGGCTCGGCTGGTTTCCGGTTGCCGGCTATGGCGATCCCGGGGCATCGCTGGGCATGCGTCTCTATCATCTGGTGCTGCCGGCAACGGTGCTCGGCATCGTCAATTCGGCGCTGATCACCCGTTTCACCCGAGCCAGTATGCTGGACGTGCTGAGCGAGGACTACATCCGCACCGCGCGGGCAAAGGGCATTTCGGAGGCCCGCATTGTCCTGCGTCACGCCCTTGGCAATGCTCTGGTGCCGATCATCACCGTCGTTGGTCTGACGGCCGCGCTCTTGGTGGGCGGGGCGATCATCACCGAAACGGTGTTTGGCCTGCCCGGCATCGGCAACCTTGTGGTGTCCGCCGTGCTGCGGCGCGATTATCCGGTCATCCAGGGCGCGCTGATCGTCATCGCCGGCATCTATGTCATCATCAACTTCGCTATCGACGTGATCTACACGCTCGTCGATCCGCGCGTCAGGACTTGAGCTGACCATGGACCTGGCCGGAATCGTCTTGTTCTTCCGCCGGCTGTTCCGGCGCAAGCTGGTGCTGTTCGCCACGCTTGTGCTGGCGCTGATTGTCGTGCTGGCGGTTCTTGCGCCTCTGGTCGCGCCCTACTCGCCGACGGGCATGCGTGTCGCCAACCGGCTGAAACCGCCAAGCGGCATCAACTGGTTCGGCACCGACGAATTCGGCCGCGATGTTCTGTCCCGCATCATCTATGGCGGTCGCGCGTCATTGGGAATCGGCATGGCGGTTGTCATCGCATCCATGCTGGCGGGCACGACGCTCGGTCTGCTGGCCGGCTACTTCCGCACGCTTGATGGGATCATCATGCGCATGGTCGATGCGATGATGTCGTTGCCTGATATCCTGCTGGCGATCTTTCTGGTGGCGGTGCTGGGCGCATCTGCCGGCAATGTCGTGCTGGCGCTGGCCATCGTCTACACACCGCGTGTGGTGCGGGTCGTGCGCGGCTCCACGCTGGTGGTGCGCGAGCTTCCCTTTGTCGAGGCGGCGCGCACCATCGGCGTTTCCACCTGGCGCATCCTGACCCGCCACATCCTGCTCAATGTCGCCTCGCCCATCCTGGTGCAGGCCACCTTCATCTTCGCCTACGCGGTGCTGGCGGAAGCCGGGCTGTCGTTCCTCGGCGCCGGCGTCCCGCCGGAAATCCCCACCTGGGGCACGATGATCGCCACCGGTCAGCAATATGCCGATCAGGCGGTCTGGGTGGTGCTGTTTCCCGGGCTTGCCATCGTGCTGTCGGCGCTGTGTCTTCAGCTTCTGGGCGACGGATTGCGGGACATGCTTGATCCCAAACTGCGGAAGGCGCTGTGATGGCTGGCCTTCTCGACATTGCCAGCCTTGAGGTTCGCTTCCGCACCGAGGCGGGCGAGGTTACGCCTGTAAGCGGCGTCAGTCTTACGGTCGAGGCAGGCCGGACAACCGCGCTGGTGGGAGAATCGGGCTCGGGAAAATCGGTGACGAGTCTCGCCGTCATGGGGCTGCTGCCGCGCCCGTCGGGGCGGATCAGCGGCGGATCGGTGCATTTTGCCATGAAATCCGGCGGCGCGGTTGACCTCGCCAGCCTGCCACCGGCGGAGATGCGCAAGCTGCGCGGCAGCGAGATAGCCATGATCTTCCAGGAGCCGATGACGTCGCTCAATCCGGTGCTGACGGTCGGCGAGCAGATTGCCGAACAGGTCCGCCTGCACATGGGGCTGGGCTCTGCCGCAGCCATGCGCCGCGCCGAGGACATGCTGGGTCTGGTGGAAATTCCTGATGCCCGCCGCCGGGCGACCGACTATCCGCACCAGATGTCCGGCGGCATGCGCCAGCGGGTGATGATCGCGCTGGCAATGTCGTGCAATCCGCGCCTCCTGATCGCCGACGAGCCGACCACCGCGCTGGATGTCACCATTCAGGCGCAGATCCTCGCGCTCATCGACAAGCTGCGCCGCGAGCATGACATGGGCGTGTTGTTCATCACTCACAACCTCGGTGTGGTGGCCGAAGTAGCCGATGCCGTCACCGTGATGTATGCGGGCGAGGTGGTGGAATCGGCCGATGTCCGCACCCTGTTTCGGGCTCCGCGCCATCCTTACACAAGGGCCCTGATCGACTGCCTGCCCGCCCGTGCGGCGGCGGGTCCGGGCGGACGGCGCATCGTTCACTCGATCCCCGGCACGGTCGCCAGCGCCGCTTCGGCCCAAGGCTGCAGGTTTGCGCCGCGCTGCAATCATGCCACCGCTCCCTGCCATGCCGCTCCCCCGGCGCTGGAGCGGAACGAGGCGGCGCATCTGATCCGCTGTGCGCGATGGAGGGATCTGTGACCGGCGTGCCCCTGATCCGCGTCTCCGGCCTGACCAAGCATTTCGGCACGCCGCCGGCAATTGTTCATGCGGTGGAGGATGTTTCGCTCGCCATCGACCGTGGTGAAGTCGTCGGCCTTGTTGGCGAATCCGGCTCGGGCAAGAGCACCATCGGCCGGATGATCCTCAGATCGATTGATCCGACGGCCGGCGAGATCCTTTTCGAGGGGCAGGATATCGCCCGCATGTCACAGCGGGAGCTGCGTCCGCTGCGACGACGCATGCAGATGGTGTTTCAGGATCCCTATGCCAGCCTCAACCCGCGGCTGCGGGTGCGCGATATCGTCGGGGAGGCACTGGATGCGCATGGGCTGGCCCGCGGCGCCGCACGCGACAGGCGGGTGGGCGAATTGCTGGAAACGGTCGGGCTGCAGGCAGACCATGCCACCCGGTTTCCACATGAATTTTCAGGCGGCCAGCGTCAGCGCATCGGCATCGCCCGCGCCCTGGCGGTCGAGCCAGACCTGATCGTCACCGATGAACCGGTCTCCGCGCTCGATGTCTCGGTGCAGGCACAGGTGCTGAACCTGTTGCAGGACTTGCGGCAACGGTTCGGCATGGCGTTGCTGTTCATCAGCCATGATCTCGATGTGATCGAGCTGATGTGCGACCGGATCGTCGTGCTCTATCTCGGCCGGGTAATGGAAAGCGGCCCGGTGGACGAGGTCTGCCGCCGCCCGCGCCATCCCTACACGCAAGCGCTGCTGGCTGCCTCTCCCAAGCCAGACCCCGATGCGCCGCGCACACGCCGGCTGCTCCAGGGCGACATGCCCTCGCCGCTGGCCCCGCCTTCGGGCTGCGTGTTCCGGACCCGCTGTCCGCTGGCAACGGCTGCATGTGCC
>ERZ761609.2319-NODE-2319-length-14330-cov-34.474956_pt1 | contig 14330 bp, 10 predicted proteins | sample MGYA00511163_ERZ761609 | MGnify/ENA primary metagenome ERZ761609 (study PRJEB28899, sample SAMN02445070) | bioreactor sludge metagenome | biome: EBPR sludge | place: Australia: Brisbane, Thorneside Wastewater Treatment Plant | collected 2011-12-16 ... | reverse complement strand
GGCGACCACCGAGATCTACACTCTTTCCCTACACGATGCTCTTCCGATCTGGAGCGCGGTGGCCAGCAGCGGGGCGCGCTCCGTGCGCGGCGCGATGACCGGCAGCGAGTCCCGCGGCAGGAAGACCACGCCCTCGCCCTCGCGCATGGAGCCGAGGATCTGCGTCTTGAGGGAGCGCTGCTTCTCCACCGCGAAGCCAAGCGCGGCGATGACCTCCTCCCGGCTCACGGCCACGGCCACCTCCGCCTCCTGCACATCGGCGGGGGAGAGCTGGCCGGCCTCCAGGCGCTTTTCATTTTCCAGCACCAGCCGCCGGGCAAAGGCGGTGACGCCGCGCTTCACCTCCAGGTCCTCCACGGCGAAGATGAGGTCAAAATAATCCGCCACCACCTGCGCCACCGAGCGCTGCAAGCGCGCCTCCCACTGGCGCAGGGCGATCTCCTGGTTCTTCCTGCCCACGCGCACCTCGGCCAGGTTCACCCCCAGGCCAAACCCGCGCAGCAGAGGCTGGGTGATCGTGCCCCCCACCGCGGCGGCGTATTCCGGATAGAAAATGGCGGGCGGGCGCTGGCGGTTCAGATCATTGCGAAACTCGCCCGCGCCCGCGAACAGCCGGTATTGAGTGCCCGTGGGCAGCAGCCCCTCGAAACCGGCCTGGCTCAGCAGACTCTGCTGGCGGAAGATGTTCGGCTCGTCCAGCACCACAAAGCCGCCGCCGGTCTGCACAAAGTCCAGCGTGTTCTGCGGCAGGCTGGCATCCCGCCAGGTGGAGTTCATGAACCAGGCGGGGTCGAATTTCGCCCAGGCGGCCTCCGTCTGCCGCTCGCTCACGGCCCAGTTCAGGCGCTCGATGCGCACATCGAGGCTGTTTTCCAGCACGCGCCCCACCGCCTCGTCCAGCGTGATCCACTCCGTCCGCAGCCCCAGCGTGTCCTCAAAGGTCTGCCCGCGCGCCGCCATGTGCAGGCAGACGATGAGGCAGAGGGTGGCTGGAAGACGCGGCACGCGCCATGTTGGCGGCGGCGCGGGGATATTTCAAGGCGGCGGTGCTCACGCCAGCACCTGCCTCACCACATGCCCGTGTACATCCGTGAGCCGGAAATACCGCCCCTGGAACTTGTAGGTCAGCCTTTCGTGATCAATGCCCAGCAGATGCAGCACCGTCGCCTGGAAGTCATGCACATGCACCTTGTCCTCCACCGCGCTGAAGCCGAACTCATCACTCGCCCCGTGGGAGTGGCCGGCCCTCACCCCGCCGCCCGCCATCCAGAGCGTGAAGGCATACGGATGATGGTCGCGGCCCCATTGCTTCGTCTCCTCGATCTTCCCCTGCAAAAACGGCGTGCGGCCAAACTCCCCGCCCCAAATCACCAGCGTGTCATCCAGCAGACCGCGCTGTTTTAAATCCTTCACCAGCGCCGCGCTCGGCGCGTCCGTGTCCTGGCACTGGATCTTGAGCTGGCTGTTCAGATTCCGGTGCTGGTCCCACCCCGCGTGCATGAGCTGGATGAACTTCACCCCCCGCTCCGCCAGCCGCCGCGCCATCAGGCAATTGTACGCATAGCTGCCCTGCTTCAGCACATCCGGCCCGTACATCTCGAGAATGTGCTTCGGCTCCTTGGAAAGGTCCGTCAGCTCCGGCACGCTCGTCTGCATCCGGTAGGCCATCTCGTATTGCGCGATGCGCGTGGCGATCTCCGGGTCCCCGTGCTCCGCCAGCTTCATCTCATTCAGCCGCGCCAGATCATCCAGCACCCCGCGCCGCACCTGCGCGCTCATGCCTTCTGGATTGGAGAGGTATAAAACCGGGTCGCCACTGCCGCGAAACTTCACCCCCTGATACTTCGTCGGCAGGAAACCGCTGCCCCAGTAGAAGTCATAAAAGATCTGGCCGCAGCTCGCCTCCTTGTCGCGGGAGGTCATCACCACATAGGAGGGCAGCTCCTCGCTGTCCCGCCCCAGCCCGTACGTCAGCCACGCCCCCATGCTCGGCCGGCCCGCCATTTCCGAGCCGGTGAGAAAGAAGGTGATGCCCGGCGCATGATTCACCGCCTCCGTGTGCATGGACTTGATGAAGCACAGCTCGTCCGCGATCTCCGCCGTGCGCGGCAGGAAGTCCGACACCGTCGCCCCGCTCTGACCGTGGCGGGAAAAATGCGTGATCTCCCCCAGCACAGGCCGGTCGGTTTGATTGCCCGTCATCGTGCTGAAGCGCTTCCCCGCCGCCACCGAATCCGGGATTTGCCGCCCATGCCACTCCCGCAGCTTCGGCTTGTGATCAAAGAGGTCCACATGCGAGGGCGCGCCGTTTTGGAAAAGATAAATCACCCGCTTCGCCTTCGCGAAATGATGCGGCAGATCAGGCAGCCCGTTCGCCTGCGCCGCCGCCCAGCCCTCCCGCGCCAGCAGCGACCCCAGCGCCGCCGCGCCAATGCCGGTGGCGCCGCGCCCAAACAAGGCGCGGCGGGTGAGCTGGGCACGATGATCAGTCAACGGATGCATGATGAATGGCGGAAAAAACGCAATTCCACGAGGCGATATTCCACCGCGCATTTGCAGTATGCGCGCGGCCGCGGCGCATGTGCATTCCCGATAGCGCGCCGTGCGAAAACGGGCTTCCCAGCGGGCGTTCGTTTGTCATACGCTATTTCCAGCCATGAAACGCCACCTTTGCGCCCTCCTCCTTTCCGCTCTCTGCGCGCTGCCCGCCTCTGCCGCGGAGCCGCTGCGTGTCTTCATCCGCGCCGGTGCCAAGTCGCACGGCCCGGGCGCGCATGACTTCCCGCAATTTCTCAAAGACTGGGTGCCCATGCTCAACGAGCGCGGCGCCAAGGCCGAAGGCGGCCTGGAATTCCCCACCAAAGAGCAGCTCGACCGCACCGACGTGCTCGTCCTGCACGCGCAGGAGGCTGGGAACATCAAGATCGGCGAGGAGCGGAAGAATCTGATGGAGTTCCTCAAGCGCGGCGGCGGTCTGGTCGTCATCCACGCGGCGGCAGTCTCGCGCGATCATGACTGGTTCAAGACCATCATCGGCGGCTCGTGGAAGTTCGGCCAGACGAAGTGGCTGGAGGCGCCGCTGAGCCTGTATTTCACCGACCGCGAGAATCCCATCACCCGGCACATCTCGAACTTCGATCTCGACGACGAAATCTACTACGACATGGAGATCCTCCCCGAGGCGAAGGTGCTCGCCGCCGCTTACACGCCCAAGGCGATTGACACCGGCGGCAAGGGCAACAAAGAGGCCCAGGAGCGCGCCGCTGAAGCCGTGGCAAAGAAGAAGGGCGTCAACATCTACGACATCCAGCCGCAGGTGTGGACCTATGAGAAAGCATGGGGATCAGGCGTCTCGCCTGATCCATCCACAGGCGGGACGCCTGTGCCCCGAACAACCACCTACCGTGCCTTCACCTGCATCCCCGGCCACTGGTACAAAAACTTTTCTCACAACGGCCTGCGCGCGATGATCCTGCGCGGCATCGCCTGGGCTGGCAAGCGCGACAACGTGGACGAGCTGTGCAAGCCCGAGGAACTCGGCGATGCCCTGCGCTACGTCGAAGGCGGCGCGCCGCGCCCGCAGGACCTGCCGAAGCACCTGGAGGTGCATCCCGAGTTTAACCTCTCCCTCGTCGCCTCCGAGCCGCTCATCAACAACCCGATGAACATTGACTGGGATGAAAAAGGCCGGCTCTGGGTGGTCGAGACGCCCGAGTATCCGAACGGTCTGCGCCAGGCCAATGTCGAGTCCTGGATGGACTCCGGCTCGCTCAAGCCCGGCCAATATGCGCGCGATCCCGAGGACCGCATCAGCATTCTCGAAGACACCAATGGCGACGGCGTCATGGACAAAAAGACCGTCTTTGCCGACAAGATCGAGCTGGCCACCAGCAGCGTGTTTTACAAAAACGGCGTCATCGTCTGCGCCGCGCCGGACATCTGGTTCTTCGAGGACACCAACGGCGACGACAAGGCCGACAAGCGCACGAAGCTCTACACCAACCTCGGCATCCGCGACACGCACGCCGTCATCAACAACCTGCGCTGGGGCCTCGACGGCTGGATCTATGCCACGCATGGGTATTCGAGCAGCGACAACGTCACCTCCGGCGACGGCAGCAAAAACTTCGGCCTCATAGGCAGCGGCGTCGTCCGCTTCAAACCCGATGGCAGCGCGTTTGAGCAATACTGCTCCAAAGGCGGCAACACCTGGGGTCTCGACATCACCTGGGACGGCCAGGTTTTCTACACCCAGCCCACCAGTGGCGTTTTGTTCCATCACGTCGTCCTGCCCGAGTATGTGCTCGCCAAAGGCAAGCTGCCCGGCGTGACCAGCAGCAACGGCCTGCTTGCCCGCGAGCCCACTTACCCCGCCATGCACTGGGAGCAGCAGGCCTATGTGCAGATCGACCAGGTCGGCAGCTACACCGCCGCCGCCGGTTGCGCCATCTATGAGGGCGGAGCCTGGCCGGAGAAATGGAACTACGGCTACTTCACCACCGAGCCCACGCTGAACATCGTCAGCCACTTCATGGTCGAGCCCGATGGCGTCACCTACCAAGCGAAGCGCGAGCCTGGCCGCGAGCAGACCGAGTTCATCCGCAGCAAGAACCTCTGGTTCCGCCCCATCGAGGTGCGCGTCGGTCCCGACGGCGCGCTTTATGTCGTGGACTTCTGCAATCAGGCCGTCATCCACAACGACACCCGCGGCCCCACCCACGGCCCGGCGAATGCCGCCGTCCGCCCCGACCGCGACCACTACTACGGCCGCATCTGGAAAGTGCAGCACAAGGAGGCGAAGAAGGTGGAGGTGGTGAAGATGGACAACGATAATTTGCAACCGCTCCAGAACATCATCGCTGAAGCCAAGAACAAGCACCAGAGTCTCACTGCCAAAAGGCTGTTGCAGCAAAAGGGCACCGACTATCGGGTTGTCTCGTCGTCGATGACGGCGAACCCCTTGTCATATTTCGAACTCGCTTCACATGCGGCGGACCCGGCACAGCGAATGCAAATGATGACAATGTATGCCTATGCAACGGACGACTGGACTCGATCAGCCATCATTGCTGGCGCATCAGGAAATCCAGTGGATTTAATTCCCCCGTCTCTCGCATTTGGAGAAGCCGAAAAGTTGGTGTCCATGGTTGAGGCGCTCATCCCCGCAGCCGTGAAACAAGATGGAGTTGCTGGTGTGTCAAAGCTCATGACTGCGTGTGCCAATGCCGACAGGAAGGCTGATCCGTTAAAGACCGCCATCCTACGCGGCATCTCTCAGCAGTTCAATGAAGCTCCGGAGCTCACTCCTGCTCTCACCGACTCATTGAAAAAACTCCTCGCCCAGCCCGCGCTCGCCGCAGCCACGTTGCCGCTCGTAACGAAGTGGGACAAAGGCGGTGTGCTCGCCGGTGAGGTCAAAACGCAGCTCGCCAAGCTTGAGGCCACGCTTTCCGACAACACCGCGCCCGCCGAAGCCCGCATCAACGCCGCGCGCGCCCTCATCGCAGTGGGCGGTGCGAATACAGAAGTTGGAGTGAAGCCTTTAGGCGACACAGAGACGCCCGAAGAACTACAGGCGGCCATCATTCAAGCATTGGATGAAAAGGGAGACGCTGGAGAGCTCGTGGCGTCATTGAATCGGCTGAAGCCCAGACTCCAACAAATGGCCTTCGAAGCCATCCTCAAACGCCCCGAAGCCACACGCGCCTTGCTGGACGCCGTGAAGGCCGGCAGCATTGACCGCGCGGCTTTCGCCCCTGGTGATGTCGCACGCCTGCGCTCGCATCCGAACAAGCCGCTGGCCCGCCGTGCCAACGAGCTGTTCCAGGTCAACAACGCCGCCAAGGCAGCCATCATCGCCAAGCTCACGCCCGAGGTGGAAAAGCCGGGCAATGCCGAAAATGGCAAGCTGCTTTACTCCGCCGCCTGCGCCGTCTGTCACAAGCTGGGCGATCTCGGCATGGCCGTCGGCCCACCGCTCGATGGCATGGGTGCGCACGGCCCCGCCGAGCTGCTCATCCACATCGTGGACCCGAACCGCGAGGTGGACCCGAGTTTCTGGGCCTTCAACATCAGCACCAAAAAAGGCGAGCTGCTGCAAGGCGTCATCACCAGCGAGAACAACGCCACCGTCACCCTCGCCACCCAGGCCGGTGTGCGCGAGATCGCCAAGAGCGACATCGAAAAACGCGAGAACACCGGACGCAGCCTCATGCCCGAAGGTCTCGACGGCCTCGGCGCCGAGGCTTTGCGCGACATTTTGACCTTCATCTGCGGCGAGGCCTCGAAGCAGTTCCGCATCATCTCACTGGCCGATGCCGCCACCGCCAGCAGCAGCGACGGCGTCTTTGCCGGCCCCGCGCCGAACCAGGGCCAGGTGCGCCTGAAGAAGTTCGGCGACTTCAAAGTGGAGGGCGTGCCCTTCTTCATCCCCTCGCCTGAGAAAGCCACGGCTGGAAACATCATCGTGCTCAAAGGCGGTCCCGCGCCCGACAACCACTCGCAGACCTTCCCCGCCAGGGTCGAACTGGCCTTGAACGTCGAGACCAAGAAGCTGCAACTGCTCAGCGGCATCTCCGGCTGGGGCTGGCCCGCCGTGCGCGATGAAGCGCCCGCGCTCAAAGCCACCATCGTCTATGCCAGCGGCGAAAAAGAGGAGTTCACCTTCATCAACGGCGTACATTTCTCCGACTACATCCGGCCCACCGAAGTGCCCGGCTCCCGCTATGTGGAGGGCATCACCGACGGCCAGCAGATGCGCCTTCTCACCCTGGAACTGACGAAGAAAGGCCCCGCGAAAACGCTCATCCTCGAAAGCCCCGCCGGCAACAAAACCGCCCCCGTCATCGCCGCCATCACCGCCGACATCGAAGGTAGGGCGGGCTTTCAGCCTGCCACGAGTGGACCGGGCATTCTGCCCGGCAAAGCCAAAGGCCCCGGCAAAAAGAAAGCGGGCAAAATGCCCGCCACACCCGAGTCAGGCGGGACGCCTGAGCTACAACCCAAATCAGGAGGCCAGGGCGATGGCCCGCTCGTCCCCGCCAGCACGCCGCAATGGGAGCCCGGCAAAACCAAGGTGCTCGTCATCGGCGGCGGCTCCTCCCACAACTTCAAAGACTTCTTCGGCACCACCGACGTCGCCACGCTCAAAGCCGCCGGCTTCAGCGTCCACTACACCGAGGACCGCGACCAGGCCGCCACCGAACTGGCCAATGCCGACGTGGCTGTCATCAGCGTGAACCGCAAATTTTTCGACACCGCCGCCTATCGCAAAGCGCTCTTCGATTTCGCCGCCGCCGGCAAGGGCATCATCATGCTCCACCCCGGCACCTGGTATGGGTACGCCAACTGGCCGGAGCTGAACGCGCAGATCGTCGGCGGCGGCGCGCGCGGGCATGACAAGATCCATCCCTTCGATGTCAAAAAGCTCAAGGACCATCCCATCATGGAAGGCGTGCCCGCCAGTTTCACCGTCGAGGACGAGCTCTACTACATCAATGCCGAGCCGGAAAAAATCCCCGCCGGCACCGCCCCCATCGAAGTGCTGGCCGAGACCAGCCCGAGCGACAAATTCCAAAAATCGCACCCAAGTGTCTGGATCACCGAGCATCCGAAAGCGCGCATCGTCGGCATCGCCCTCGGTCACGACGAGCGCACGCATGACCTGGAGCCATACAGAAAGCTGCTCGCCAACGCGGTGAAGTGGGGGGCGGGCAAGTGAGGTTGGGAAAGCCGGCCCGGCCGTTCCACTTGCTGCTCACTTGCAAAGCTTGTTCGCCGCTTTGAGATGGGCGGCATACTCCTCGCTGCGCAGCTCGACGCGTTCGCGGATGGTGCGCTCGCCGATGCCGTCGTGGCGGGTGGCGACGAGGGCTTTGAGGAGGTCGATGAGGGAGCGCACGTCGCTCATCATGACGTGCTCGGGGGCGATCTGGCCGTCGGCGTCGAGATTGTGGTAGTTGGCCAGGGGGATGGAGATGCCGCAACTGCGATGTCCGGCTGCCTGCATGGCGCTGGCTTCGCAGGCGCCAGCGTCGAGCAGGCAGCGCTGGACGCGGATGCCCTGCTCTTTGGCGGTGGTCATGAGGACGGCGCAGCCCTCGCTGTCGAAGATGGAAAGGCGGTCTCCAACACGGACGACGGGGCCGCCGCCCATGACGGCGCCGTTGACGGGGCGGCTGGTCTCGATGGAGAGAAAGACGTCGTCTTTGCCGAAGGGCCACTTCTGCGCCAAATGCCACGCCCCTAGAAAGCCCACCTCCTCCGCGCGGGTGAAGGCAGCGTGAAAGGTGGTGCTGATGCCGAGGCTGGCCAGTTCCCAGAAGGTGGCGACGATGGTCGCGCAGCCGACGAGGTCGTCACACGCGGTGGCCTCAATTTTGGTGTGGCCGATTTTGACCGGGAATTTCCAGGTGGCGATGGCACCCTGCGTCTTGCCGCGAAGTCCGCGCGCGATGCCGGACTCGACCTGCGTCTGGGAGACGCCCCCGAGGAAGTCGAAGTCGTTTTTGCCGCCGCCGGGAACGCGGACAAAGCCGGGGTGGTCCATGTGGGCGCCGAGCACCCAGGTGGGCTTGCTTTTGCTTTTGCCGTTCTTGTAGGTGGCCAGGAGGTTGCCGAATTTGTCGTGCTTGAGCTTCACATGCGGGCAATCCTTGAGCAGCGCCTCGATTTCCGCGCGGACATGATATTCATGAAACGGGGCGGTGGGCTTGCTCAGAATTCGCTTGAGAATGTTCGTCAGGTTGGGCACTGCCATGCGGGCACGCTAGCGGCCTTTTTCCATCCGACAAACGACAAAGGTGAAGAAACTCCGATATTTCTGCGAAACCTGCCTGGTGGCTTCCGCCGCCTGGCTTCTGCCGCGCATGCCGCGCGGCTTGATTCTGGCGCTTGCGCGCGGCATCGGCTCGCTGGCTTATCTGCTGGATGCGCGCGGACGCCGCACGGCTTTGGAGAATCTGCGCGCGGCATTTGGTGATGCCTTTTCTGAAAAGCGGCGGGCGGCTGTCGCGCGCGGATCCTACCAGAATTTTGCGCGCACTTTTCTTGATCTTTTCTGGTCCGCGCGGCTCACGCGGGAAAACTGGCCCGAGCATGTGACGATCCACCACGGCGCGGAGGATGCCGAGGCACGGGCGCGGCGGGTGGGCGCGTTGTGGGTGACGCCGCACTTCGGGAATTTCGAACTGGCCAGCCTGTTTTGGGGATTCCGGGATTTTAAGTTCACCGTGGTGGCGCAGGACTTCAAGAACCCGGCGTTAACCGGCATCTTCAAACGCCTGCGCGAGCACTCCGGGCACACCGTCATCCCCCAGCAAGGGGCCATGCTGCGGCTGATGAAAACGCTGAAACGCCAGGGCCACGCGGCCTTGCTCACGGACTTGAACGTGGAGCCCGGGCGGGCCGCCACGGTCATCGAGTGTTTTGGCCTGAAAACCTGTGTGACGACGCTGCACGTCCAACTCGCCCGCCGGCTCGGGCTGGCAATCATCCCGGGCGTCTGCCTGCCCATGCCGGACGGGCGCTACGAGGTGCATATCTTCGAAGCCATCGAACCCGCGGACGGGCAGACGGACCGGCAGCTGGCCCAGCGTGTTTGGGATCACTTTGAAAAGGCCATCCGCGAGCATCCTGAGCGCTGGCTCTGGATGTACAAGCACTGGCGCTACCAGCCCGCGCGCGGCAGGGACCCCGCTTATCCGGATTACGCAAAGGCCAATGGCGACTTTTGGAAGATGGTGGAAGGGACCTCGTGAACAACATCCGGTTTGCGCCGCCGCGCTTTCCGGCTAGAAACTGCCAGCCCGATGACCCGCTTTTTTGAAATTCTTGGCCGATTCGACCACGAGGGCGACTGCCAAAAACTGCTCTACGCACCCCCAGCGCAGAGGCTCACTTTCCGCGAGACCGTGCTCTACAAAATCGAGTTCGATGGAGATGAAGCCGCGCTTGAGTCTTTCGTCCGCCAAGTGCTGCTCGACCCTGTCAGCCAGGATCTGCGGGACGGCTCCACGCCGGCTTTTGACAAGGCATCCTTCACCCTGGAATACGGCATGAAGGGCGGCGCGCTCGATCTCGAGAAGGAGACCATCCTCGGCTACTACCGCGCGCTGGAGAATCCCGGCTTTGCTCTGCAAAAGCTCACACTCCGCCGCCGGGTTTACGTTTTCGGAGACGGTGCCGTGCCCGCTCCATTCATCCGCGACATCTGCAACCCCGCCATCCACACCTGGGAAGTGCGGCAGGCCGCGTGAGTCCCGCCAGGAGCATCCGCCGCCCCTTTCATCGCGTGTCTTTTGACCGCCCAAATTTCATCCCCCATGAGCAAACACATCAAACTCTACATCCCCGGCCCCGTCGAAGTCAGCCCCGCCACTTATGAGGCCATGTGCCAGCCGATGATCGGCCACCGCGGCAAGGGCTTCCAGGATCTTTACGCCGAGATCCAGCCCATGCTGCGCCAGCTCTTCGGCACGCGGCAGCAGGTCTTCCTCAGCACCTCCTCGGCCTGGGGTGTCATGGAGGGCAGCATCCGCAACCTCGTGAAAAAGAAGGTGCTCAACTGCTGCAACGGCGCCTTTTCCGACAAGTGGCTGGATGTCTCCCGGCGCTGCGGCAAGGAGGCGGAGGCATATCAAGTGGAGTGGGGCCGGCCCATCCTCGCCGATGAGGTGGACAAAAGGCTCGCCACGGGTGAGTTCGACGCCGTCACATTCATCCACAACGAGACCTCCACCGGCGTGCTCAGCCCCATCGCCGAGATCGCCGCGCTGAAGCGGAAATACCCGGATGTGATGTTCATCACCGACAGCGTCTCGGGCTTCACCACGGTGCCGGTGAGCTTTGACGAGCTCGGCCTGGATGTGCTGCTCACCGGCTCGCAGAAGGCCTTCGCTCTGCCGCCCGGCCTGGCCCTTTTCACCGCCAGCGAGGCCGCCATGGAGCGCGCCGCCGGCATCCATGACCGCGGATATTATTTCGACTTCCTGGAGTTCCGCTCCAACGGCGAAAAGAACATGACGCCCAGCACGCCCTGCATCAGCCTCATTTACGGCCTGCGCCACCAGCTTCAGCAAATGCTCGCCGAAGGGCTCGACAACCGCTACGCCCGCCACGCGCGCCTCAACGGCATGGTGCATGACTGGGTGCGCCGGAACGGTTTCGAATTCTTCGCGCCCGAGGGCTACCGCTCCAAGTCCCTCACCTGCGTGGCGAACAACCGCAACATTGACGTGGCGGCCTTCATCGGCCTGCTCAAGAGCAACCACAGCCTCATCATTGACGGCGGCTACGGCAAGCTCAAGGGCAGGACCTTCCGCATCTCCAACATGGGCGACGAGACCGACGCGAGCATCAGCGCCGTCATCGCCGCGCTGGACGACTCTTTGGCGAAGCTGTGAGGGGTTTTGAACCACTAATAAACACTCATGAGCACTAATATCAGAAGCGCTTCGCGCGGAAAGAGTCAGTGGTCCCGCCAAAACCCGCCGGCGCGAAGCGCCAAACATTAGTGCTCATTAGCGTCCATTAGTGGTTCCAAAACACCCCGCCCGAAAGCCATGCCCTTCCGACCTCCAGGCCAGTGCCCCGTGTGTGGCGAGTGGGTGCCGCGCGGCGCGGCGGCTTGCGACGACTGCGGAGCCTGCGCCAAGTCCGGTTGGAAGGACGATGCCGAAACCTATGACGGCCTGGATTTGCCCGACGAAGACTTCGATTACGACGACTTCATCAAGCGCGAGTTTGACAACCGCGCGCGGCAGCTTGGCGGCCCCACGCGGGAGCAGCTCTGGCGCTGGGTGGGGCTCGCCGTTTTCATCGTCATGGTGCTGGGTTATCTGATCTCCGTCTTCCGCTGACTTCACCGCATGAGCGCGCCCGACTTCTCCCACCTCGCCCTCATCGCCGGCAACGGCATCTACCCCGGCACCATGGTCGCCGCCGCGCGCCGCGCCGGTGTGCGCAGGCTGGTGGCCGCCGCGTTTGTGGACGAGACCCGGCCCGAGCTCGCCAGCCAGGTGGAGGCCATCGAGTGGTTCCGCGTGGGGCAGCTTGGGAAAATGATCGCCTTTTTCAAAAGAGAGGGAGTCAGCCAGGCGGTGATGGTCGGCCAGATCGCCCCGAAGAACCTCTTCGACCTCCGGCCCGATCTGCGCACCCTGCTCATGCTGGCGCGTGTGCCGAAGCGCAACGCCGAGAGCCTCTTTGGAGCCATCGCCGGAGAGCTGGCCAAGGACGGCATCACCCTGCTGCCCGCCACCACGTTTCTGGAGGACCTCATGCCCGCCGCCGGTCATGTGGCCGGGCCCCAGATCAAAAAGCGCCGGTGGGACGACGCCCGCTACGGTTTCGACATCGCCAAGGAAAGCAGCCGGCTCGACATCGGCCAGACCGTGGTGGTGAAAAACGGCACCGTGCTCGCCGTCGAGGCCTTTGAAGGCACCAACGAGGCCGTCAAGCGCGGCGGCGCCCTCGGCCGCGGCGGCGCGACGATGGTCAAAGTCTCCAAGCCGGACCAGGACATGCGCTTCGATGTCCCCGTCATCGGCCCCGACACCATCCGCACCGCCGCCGCCGCCGGCGTGGACCTCATCGCCATTGAGGCGGAGCGCACGCTGCTGCTGGGGAGAGAGGAGTTGGTCAGGGAGTGCCAGACTTTGAAGGTGGCGCTCATCGCCCTCTGATCCCAGGCGCCGCCACCCACAAAGGCCGCCCCATGCAGAGTCGCAAAAGTTCTTTTGCCACCGCATGCCATTCATCCTAGCCTGAGCATCATGAAAATGCCCCGCCTCATCAGCCGCCGACTTTTCACCACTGGTCTCGCCTCCTGCCTGGGCGGGACACGCGGCGGCCTGGCCGCCGAGGCGGCGGCGGGGAAAAAAGGCTGGGGAGGCGCGGACGCGGAGCTGCACAAGCTCTTCAAAGTCCACTGGCACTACAACTGGATGCCCAGGGGGACCTCGACCCAGGAGGTGGAATTTGTGCCCCTGATCAAAGGGACCCCCGCGCTCAACCAGGCCCAGGTCATTGTCGAAACACCCGGCGTCAAGCACCTGCTCGGATTCAACGAGCCTGAGCGGGAGAGCCAGGGCAATGTGTCGGTGAGCGAAGCGCTGGACCTCTGGCCGAAGTTGGAGGCCATCGCTGAAAAAGCCGGTCTCCGGCTCGGCTCGCCGGCCACGTCCTCGGACAAGCCGGGCATGGACTGGTTCGAGGCTTTCATGGAGCAGGCGAAGCGGCGCAAGCTGCGCATGGACTTCGTGGCGCTGCACTGGTACCGCGGCCGCGATGCCTCCGCCTTTGAATCTTTTGTGACCGCCATCTCACGCTCCCATCGGTTGCCCGTCTGGGTGACGGAGTTCAATGGCTGGAGCGGGGGCGAGGAGGAGAACCACGAGTTTCTCAAAGGAACGCTGCGCTTCATGGAGCGCAGCCGCATCGTCGAGCGCTACGCGTATTTCAATCCGCCCAAAGGCGCTCCGCACAGCCTGCTGGCCGCCGACGGCAGCCTCACCCGCATGGGCAAACTCTACAGCGAAACCTGATTATGTCTGTGCCTTTCACATTCACCGTCGCTCGATCCAGCGGTAGGCTTTGAGTGAGTTTCTCCAAAAATACTTCTCCGCCGCCTCGCGGCCTTTGGAGCCAAAGTAATCACTGACAATCTTGAAGACGGTCTCATAAGGCGCGCCGCGGTCGGAGACGGGCCAGTTGCTGCCGTAGATGAGGCGGTCCTCGCCGAAGCAGTCCCACAGGTGGTCGAGAATGGGCAGGTAAAAGGCCGCGTCGTCCGGCGCTTTGCCATCCGCGTCCCTCACCTGCTCGACAAGGGCGGAGACCTTCATGAAGACATTCGGCCCGGCCGCCACGGCGCGGACGGCTTCCCTCCACTCCGGCTTCAAAGCGCGCGGATCACCGGAGGCGCCGAGGTGGTTGATGACGACGCGCAGGTCCGGCACTTCGGCGGCGAGGCGCGCTGCGTGCTCCAGCGCGGAAGCCGGCCCGTTGAGGTCGAGCTCCAGCCCGTGCTCCGCCAGCAGGCGCGCCCCGGCCAGCACCTTGTCGCGGTTTTCATCCAGGCGCACCAGATCGCCGCGCCAGCGGATGCCGCGAAACAGGGGGTTGGCCGCAAAGCGCCGGAGGTTGGCGGCAAACTGCGCGTCGTTCGGGTCCAGGTTGCCGACGAGACCGACGATGGATTTTTCCTTTTCCGCCAGGTCGAGCACCCATTGATTGTCTTCGACCCATTGGCTGGCCTCGACGACGACGGTCTCGCGCGCGCCGTGGGGCGCGGCCACGGCCAGCCAGTCGGCGGGCAGCACGGTGCGGTG
>ERZ761609.2318-NODE-2318-length-14331-cov-15.098417_pt1 | contig 14331 bp, 16 predicted proteins | sample MGYA00511163_ERZ761609 | MGnify/ENA primary metagenome ERZ761609 (study PRJEB28899, sample SAMN02445070) | bioreactor sludge metagenome | biome: EBPR sludge | place: Australia: Brisbane, Thorneside Wastewater Treatment Plant | collected 2011-12-16 ... | reverse complement strand
CGGCTTCTACAACAGCGCCCGCCTGCACTCAAAACTCGGTTACCTGCCGCCGAATATCTATGAGCATCAAACGGCCAAAAAAAACCTATCCCGTTTTCGGAATAACTGTAACCACTACAGACCGATGCGACCGATCGCCCCGATTAGAGTACCCCGGTATTCCGCTACTCCTCCAAGGTAAGTCGCCAAGTGCTGCGTTTCTTAAAGCCCGGTTTTCATAAACTGCCATCGCAGGCATTCTACGAGACCTAGCTGAGGCCATTTTTTTGCCATACCTATGAAGCAGCCAGACACAGTTGTGTTAGCTCTAACTTAATCATTACTGGATCGACAAGACGTGAACGTTCTCTTGACTCACCTATGGCCCGAGACAAACTCCGGCGACTACGCGATAGTGCGCGGCACTATCGACGCTATCGAAAATTCGACTAAGCAACCCGTAAGCTTCATTGGATTAACCACTTTTGCCTCCCATAGTGCCAATATCTCAAACCACTTCCCGGAAACCTTGGCAAAAGGGGTTGAACTACGACCGGCGCTGGTGCCCGGTTACAAAAACGACCAATGCGGCCAGTTCAGTACTGCGGAGAAAATATGGCTTTCATTGTCCTACCTAGCCATTACAGTCTTATTGGCCATCGGCTGGCCGTCAGTCGCCAAGCGCTTAGTATCGCGTAGTCAGCGCGAGACCCTCTCTTTGATTGCTGGTGCTGATTTGGTCGTGATCAAAGGCGGAGCATTTATAATGGGATTTCCCGGGATCGTTGGTACGCTATATCTGCTAAGAAATTGCCTCACAGTGATGTGGTGCGCCAAACTGAATAATAATTGCTTTATCGCGCCACATTCTTTTGGGCCGCTCGCAAACGGCTTCCAATGTTGGCTGCTTCGGTTTATGCTAAAAGATGTCAGAATATACGTAAGAGAACACATCTCCCTTGAGTTGCTCAACCGAGTGGGTCTAAAGGCAAAGTATTTACCGGATATGGCTTTTTATTTTGATAGCGAAATAGTCAAAAAGTGTCGCCCGCCCCAAATCGCGGCAACGGTAAGGCCATGCCCAACTTTTTTATCAGAAAAGCAAGAGAAACAATATTATAATGACTTCGCAGAAACCATCTCTGTCTTAATAGATGAAGGATACAAAATAGTGTTTGTTCCTCAAGTTACTGGGCCAGATCAACGGGAGGACGATAGGGTAGCCATTCAGGCAATTAAAGCGTTGATAGTAAAGAAGCCTTCCTATTCGTCTGCAGTTTCGATAGCAACGCCGAGTACGCTTCAAGAAAAATTCAGGATCTATGGAGAGTCAGTCTGTTGCGTGGGTACGCGCATGCATTCCGTTATATTTTCATGCTTGGTTGCTACAAAAGTAGTGGCGTTAGCATATCTTGGGCCGAAGCATCTGGGAATTATGGCTGATCTGAATCTTGGCGACTTCGTCCTCGACATAACGAATTTCTCTCCAGAGCAGCTTTTGGCCGCCGTCCATAATGCTATTGAACACCAAGACGTACAGCGTACGTCGCAAGAAGTCGTGCGCATGCGCGCGATGATAAAAAGCGAGTTCGAGAATATTTTGGCAATGATTTAACTGCTTGACGTAATTATACGTTATGAATTTTGTGTTGTTGGGGCTCACGTCAGCGTTAGATGCCGTCGCCAATGCTTTAGTTTTTTCCGGCGCATTGAGTGCGAACTTCTATGCTTCGGAGGTCGCCGAGTTTAGTACCATGCTTGCATGGGCTGCCGTAATTTCGGCGGCCTTTTTTGGAGGGGCTGAGCAGTTAATCGACCATAGGAAAACCCTTCCCGGAAATTTCTTTTTGACGCCCCAGCAAGTGCCTTGGCTGTTTATACCTGCAATAATCTGTTCGGTGCTGCTCGCAAGCAGTAAGGCTGACATCATTTCCGGGGCTTTGCTCCTGGCCGTTGTGCTTGGTTTGCGAAATATTGGTAGGGCCGCAGTCTACGCGCGAAGAAAATATTGGCAAGAGTTCCTCATCACAAGCCTCGAACTAGTCTGCTTAGCGCTGCTCACTAGGGCAGCGCTACCCCTCTTGAATAGCTATGTGTTATCAAGACTGGTTGGGTTAACTTTTCGACTCTCTGCCATTGACAAGTTAAACGGGGCGCCTATTTCCCGTCTCGACATGATGGGCTATTCATTTTCGGCTCTAGCCCCCGCAGTGTACTTCAATCTTTACTATGCTATGCTGCCAATATTTGCGCAGCCCGACACCATTGTGCGCTTCCGCTACGTCCAAAGCTTACTGGTACCGATGTCTTTCCTTGGTAGCCTATTTGCGAGAGCCCGCATAGTGTTTGACGGAAATGCCGGAAAAATAATCACGATGTTTGATTTCCCAGCCCGAAGCCAAGGTTGGTTAAGCTATTCGATCTCTGCCCTATTTCCAGTTTTGTTATCTTGTTCTTACATAAACATGCTCTCGCTTTTTGTTGTTGACATAACCCTTCAAGAGATGTTCGCGATGACTTTATACTGTTCCCTTATTTATCATCGATCACAACTGTATTCACATATCACCCTGCGGCTAGGGGCCGCTACTAGAGCTCGTGTGGCGATGTTTGGAATACTTCTTCTTTTTGTCTCGTTTCTTGCTGTCGGTTTTCTAGGGGGGGCAACCGTGAAGATCTTGTTTGTGTCGCTCTGCGTTGTGGAAACATGCTTGCTGGGGATAAGCGCTTTTCTGTTGATAAGAGCGCAGGCTTAAGGAAAAGCGAGTGCTAGTTACGTATATGCTGTTTGCGTTATGTTTTTTAGCGATTATTAGCCCAAAGCCCGCTACGTTTCTCGGCTTGGCTGTTCTGCTGTCAGCGGCATATTTGGTCGCCACAAACGCGCCTATTACCGTTTTAGGTATCGAAGATTTTGTCAGGTACTCCAAAGAGCCGCTTATTTTGTCCGTATTTATACGGTACGGGGCGGTTTTGATAAATGGTTCGACGTCTGGTTCTATCCGACGCGCTTCTCGTTGTTACCGGTTTGGCCCGGCCGTGTCGATTGCAAATCCAATTGCTAAATGGTCGCTTGTGTTTATTTTGCTATGGGCGTTGGCTAGCCTAAAAATGACTGGAATTGAGGGGTTCGTTGGATATCTGCGCGGAATTGCGTTCCCAGCCATTCTTTTGCTATACGTTAACTCTATAGACGACTCCCGTTTGTTCGTAATTGCACGGCGGATTGGTTTAGGTTGTTTCTTGGCCATCGTTTTAATAGGTGTATTTGCGGCGATACACCTCAATTTAGACCCTGAGTTTGGCATTCCCGATAGTTTCCGGAATCGCTTAGATTATTACTCTGCATATCAGTCGGTCGTCGAGTACGGTCAAGTGCGCCGATACCAATCGTTTTTTGGCGACCCAAATCGCGTTGCACTCGTGTCGCTACTTGCGCTATGGTTTTGGAGTGTAGTAAGTACCGACAAAATGCGATGGTTGATTGTACCATTTGTTTTGGCAATAATTTGGACCACAGAGTCACGGGCCGGATTAGTAGTATTTGTTTTATGGTGTGGATATCTCCTGCTGCGCCGAACCACATGGAAGAAAATCCCTTTTGTTATTTTTGTTGTCTCACTAGTTGCCGCGTCCGCTGGTTGGGCTTGGGTTACGCACGCGAGCAGATCTGGCTCTGTGGAAGAGATCTCAAGAGACCTGATTTGGACTAGCGTAGCGAATCATGCTCTTAGTTCTCCGCGAGTTCTGTTGGTTGGAGAGGGTTTTGGGTGGATTGGCCAACGAGGTGCAAACCGTGTGGAATCCTCCGAAATAGAGTTGACGTCAGCGTCAGGTAGGGAGTCGTCGCTAAATGTGATAGACAATTCATTCTTGACGTTACTAGCCGATTTGGGTTTAATGGGTTTAATACCTATTGCGCTATTTTATACTCACATCTTGCGAGCGATGTCTCTTCGTGTAGGAGATTCGCTGGCTCGAAGAGATTTTTTTGTAATAGTATTTCTGCTGGGTGTTTGGTCAGTCTTTTTCGATGCCTTGATTTCGTTCCCATGGACGTTGTTTTTTCCCGTATTGCTGCGGTTTTATCTCCTGCCTCGCAAACAATTTGCAAAACGAAGACCCAGGTAAGCTACTCGAACAGGGGTTCCTCACGCGGATGACATCCCGTCAGCCGGGGAAAATCGGTAACATTCATAGCGTTAAGCCAACCGCTTGTAAACGCGCGGGAATCAGGTGTGGTTTCGTCTTTTGTAATTGTATTGTTAAAACGAACTGCCAATACCTTTGATGTGGCGAAGATTGTTTTTGGAGAGCAGTAATGAAAAATAAAAAAGCGTTGCTTTTGATAAATGACAAAGAGTATAGAGTAGTCGGTGGTTCGACTTCATGCTCCGTGAATTACAATCAGTTCTTTGCGCCGCTCAGCGATCGCTTTTATCAAGTGCATCTCGTTGGGCGTTTGGATGCGGGAACAGAGAGCTATCCATTTCCTATCACCAATGTTCGGTTTCATGGAGTCCCGACGTTTGGAAGCTACTTCCAATTCTTGCGGCTATATCGTTTCAGTAAATCCGGAAGCGTCGCAACGGCTACGCTGGAGAAAGCAATAGCTTTGAGTGACGTGGTGGTGCTGACGCTAGGGTGTTTCTTTGCGCCAGATGTGGAACGGTTGTGCCTTAAGCTTAGAAAGCCACTTATCGTTGAAGTGATAGATGATGTCGTTTCGGCAGTTTCCGAAACGGATAAATATAAAGGTATAAAAAGAGTATTGGCTTTATTGATGGCAAGAAAAATAGATCGCTATCATAAAAAACTATGTGCTCGCGTTCCGTCGCTAATTCTTGGCCGAGATTTATACAACCGATATAATCCAAATTCTGGTGTGAAATGTGTTGAATTTTTTGAAAATATAATGGAAAGTGAAGATTATAGTTTTGGCAGGCGATTGTTTTCCTCCGGCAGAATACGATTGCTTTTTGTTGGGAGGTTGGTGCCAATGAAGGCTGTCGCGGACCTAATAACTGCTGTGGCTCTTTTGCGTGAGCGTGGTTTTTCTGTTGAATGCCAGATCATCGGTTATGGGGATTGCCTTTCCGCACTGACGAAGCAAGTGCACCAACTTGGATTAGAGAAGGAAGTGTTATTTAGGGGCTTCGTAAAATTTGGTATAGAAATGTTTGAGTGCTATGACTGGGCTGATGTATTTGTGTTGCCGAGCGTTGGGGGAGAAGGTGTGCCGCGAGTTCTAATCGAAGCACTTGGTAGAGGCTGCCTGGTCGTTGCGTCTGACGTGTGTGGGATTTCAACCATTGTAAAGGATGGCTATACGGGGTCTGTCGTTCCGCCTCGCCGACCGGATCTTGTCGCTGACGCCATCGAACAGTATTTTGGCGACGAAGAATACACAAAACGAGTTCTACTGGGGGCTCGAGAGTTTTGTTTGGAGCATACACGGAGCATGCAGATCAAAAGGTTTTACGATTTTGTCATGTCAGCTAGTGGGGTGTCTAGTGAGGCATAGGTTGCTGCTGCTTTGGGGATGGTTGGTGTGGGCGACGACTCTGCTATTACCGGATGTACCGGTTTTGATGCGCTTTCGCGGTTTTCTTTTTGGTTTTGGAATGATGGGGTGTGGAAAAAATTTCCAGGTTGCAGGAAATGTTATGCTCCGAGGCCTTGAAAATATTAGCGTAGGACGGGATGTGTATCTTGCGCCAGGTGCCGTTATTTTGGCCGGAAAGGGGGTTGTTTTGGAAGATGGTGTGCAGGTTGCCTTCTATTCCGTTCTCACGGACGGAAATCACACCGCGAAAGATGGCAGCTATCGGTTTGGGCTGAGATCGCAGTCGCCAATACTGATCGGTGCCGGTACTTGGATCGGCGCCCATGTTACCGTTGTGGCGGGTGTTAAAATTGGGCGGTGTGCAGTTATTGGTGCGAATAGTGTTGTGACGCGAGAAATTCCAGACGGCGCTTTGGCTGTGGGGGTCCCAGCGAGTGTTTTGTCTGAGCGTCGGGGCGATAAGCGGTCAGAGCGGGGCGTGGAGATTCCGAAGGCGGGATAAATGGTGGTTTTGTTTCACAACACCGCGATTCTCTCAAATGGCGTTGGTTCGTTAATGACAATTGCTAATTTGACTCATCCCTGACTCGCCACATCTCAACTCTACGTATCGGAACGGACTACTAGCCGGGATGTTGCGCAAACGTTCCCTTGGTCATCCTCGGCGCTCGACTGGGCATTTCTTGATTTCCAGGCGATAGGGCCCCCGACGCCACTAGCGGGGAGAAACGTGAGAAGTCGATTATGAACATGGTGGGCGGCCACCTCTCGTGGGCCAGACGTGGCCTGTTGATGGCGAGCGGCCATGGGGCGCGCATCCGCTTGGTGGGGTAAAGCCTCTAGGAGATCTGCGCCAGCAGCGCCTCCCTTGAGCGACCAGCTGCTGGGTAGCTGCAGCAGCACCCCAGGGCCTTGGCACTCGCATAGCATGACGCTTCTCCCTGCATCGGTGAAGTGAATAAGCAATAACATCCATAGGCTTATGACGAGAGCTTGTAGGCACCTCTGAAATCAGGTCTACTCTCTTTTTTTGGGCCAGCGAAATGAGTGTGACGAAAGCAAGCCTGAGGTGCTGCTTGAGGGACGTAGGCGATCCGCGCAAACCCAGCAATGGCACGTTGCATGATTTTTGTGGAGATTCTGGTGATTCCCATGGCCGCCGTGCGCTCCGATTGGTGACACCGTCGAGGACGTCGCCTGTTGGGCGTAAGAGAAGGAGGAAGGGCTGGGCCAGTTTCTGCGGCTCAAGAACGGCGTCCCCTCCGCGAAGACGTTTTTGAGGATCTTCGGAACGCTGGAGCCGAAGCAATTCAAGGTGGCGTTTTGCCGCTGGGTCGCTGAAGCGGTCGGGACCCTCAATGGCGGCATTGCGGTCGATGGCAAGACTGCGCGTGGGTCGGGCAGCGGCGGTGAAACCGCCATTCACATGGTCAGTGCCTTCGCTACGGAACTGGGCGTCGTTCTGGGCCAGGAAAAGGTCGCCGCCAAGAGTAATGAGATCACCGCCATTCCCGGAACTCCCCCTGTGTCAGAGTAGTTGCAGCCTCGATAGAATCTGAAACTTGGGGGCGATAGCGAGGTAACGAAATGGCACGATACGGACAAGCGATGAAGGATCGAGTGGTGGCGAGGTTGCTGCCGCCGGAGAGTCTGGCGATAGAGGCCTTGTCGCAAGAGGTAGGCATCTCGGTGACGACGCTGGAACGCTGGCGGAGCGAGGCGCTGACCAGGCCCGCTCGCGAGCGGGCCTGGTCAGCGGCCGCCCGGCTGGAGGCGGTGGTGGCCACGGCGGCACTGGATAAGGTGGGACAGAACGCCTGGTGCCGGGAGCACGGACTGTATCCCAGCGAACTTGAACGCTGGCGGCAAGGCGCCACCGAAGCACTCGCCGAGCCGGGCGAAGCACGGGCCAGCCACGGCGAAACTCGAGCCGACAGGAAGCGCATCAAGGAACTGGAACGAGAGCTGTTGCGCAAGGACAAGGCCCTGGCCGAAACCGCCGCGCTATTGGTGCTCTCAAAAAAGCTCTCGGCGATCTTCCCGGGGGGCGCGGACGAATGATCCGCCTGGAAGATCGCCGAACCATCGTGGCCCACATCGACAGTGCACGCCAGGCCGGCGCTCGGCTCGCCAAGGCGTGCGAGATTGTCGGCATTGATGCGCGCACTTGCCAGCGCTGGAAGGCGGGCGCCGGCCTGCAAGACGGTGATGGTCGGCCACTGGCGGAGCGCCCCATCCCGGCGCACGCGCTGACCGATACCGAGCGTGCTGAGATCGTCAGCGTCGCCAATGAGCCCCGCTTCGCGGCATTGCCACCTGCCCGCATCGTCCCCGCCTTGGCCGACGAAGGGCGTTATATCGCCAGCGAATCAAGCTTCTACCGGGTCTTGCGTGAACACGATCAAGTGCACCACCGCGGCCGCGCTCAGGCGCCAACGGCCAGCCCCAAGCCGCCCACGACGCAGATCGCTACCGGCCCGCGTCAGGTCTGGTGCTGGGACATGACTTATTTGCCCACCCAGGTCATCGGGCAGTGGTTCTACCTCTACCTGATCCTGGACTTGTATAGCCGCAAGATCGTCGGCTTCACGGTCGAGACCAGGGACGATTCTGACCACGCCGCTCACTTGGTCAAACGCACGGCCTTGGCCGAGGGTATTCACTCCCTGGCGTCCAAACCGGTTCTACACGGTGACAACGGCTCAACCCTGAAGGCCACCACGGTCCTGGCGATGCTGCATTGGCTGGGGATCAAACCGTCCTACTCGCGACCGCGCGTGTCCGACGACAACGCTTATGCCGAGGCGCTCTTTCGCACGGCGAAGTACCGACCGGAATTCCCGGCACGGGGTTTCGCGAGCATCGAGCAAGCACGCGTCTGGGGTCGCGACTTCGTGCGCTGGTACAACACGGAGCACCGCCATAGCGGCATTCGCTACGTCACCCCAGAGCAACGTCATGCCGGCGACGATGAGCCTCTCTTGGCGGCCCGTCATTTGCTCTACCAAGCAGCGCGTGCGAAGCACCCGGCGCGCTGGAGTCGACACACTCGGAACTGGTCACCCATCGCTGCCGTGACGCTCAACCCGGAACGGGATGGCGTCGTGGCCGCGGTCACCACTACTAGCAAGAGTATGCCATTGGCAGCATGAACTCAGGCGACAACTGTCTTGACATCTACCGAACTGCTCCAGGCACTGCATATCAAGGACTTGCTGATCACCATTGACGCCATGGGGTGCCAGAGGAACATCGCCCGTCAGATCACCGACCAGGGCGGTGACTACCTGCTCGCGGTCAAAGGCAATCAACCGGCGCTGCTGGAAGCGATCGAGACTGATTTCATTGATCAATACCAGTCGGAAGCGGTCGACCGCCACCGCCAGACCCACGAGTCCCGTGGTCGGATCGTCGGCCAAATCGCCTCGGTGCTGCCCGCAAAAGGGACCGTTGACGTTGCCGATTGGCCCAAGTGCAAGGCGATCGGTCTGGTCGACTCCCTGCGCAAGGTCGGTGACGAAGAATCGAGCTTCGAACGGCGCTATTACATCAGTTCCCGCGCGTTGACCGCCGAACAACTTGCCGTCGCCGTGCGCGGCCACTGGGCCGTGGAGAATCGACGTCACTGGGTGCTCGACGTCAGCTTCGGCGAGGATGCCAGCACCGTACGCAAAGACAACGCCCCACAGAATCTCTCCCTCTTGAAGAAGATCGTTCTCAATCTGATTCGCCTGGATACTACTACCGACCAGAAGAAAGCCAGCTTGCGCCTGAAGCGCAAGGCAGCCGCCTGGGATGACGACTTCCGGGTGAAAATCATGGGCCTCATCGGACTATGACGACCGAGTGCAGAGGTCCTGCACTCTGGCTCGCTGGCTTTCTCGCTCTCTCTCAACTTTCGGGCTCATGCCTCCGTGCCAGCACGCGCTTAGTTCAGGCTCGTACCGCGGCGGAAAAGGCTACAGTTTGACGGGGAGAGACGCTTTCGCCAGAGCATCAAGCGGTGCCAGGGAAGTCGCGCCCCCACTCTCCCATCGAGGTGTCTTTCATGCATAACCCAAGTGTTACAATCATCGTACCGTGCCGTAATGAGCGGTCGCACATCGAAGCGGCCGTTTTGTCTATCTTGTCGCAGCAGAATGTGCCCGGTTCCTTCGAGATCGTTGTTGCCGATGGAATGAGCGACGACGGAACAAAGGAGGTACTCGAGCTCATTGCTGCAAGGGAGCCACGCCTTCGCATCATCGACAACCCTGGACGCATTGTCTCAACGGGACTGAACGCAGCGATCGCCGCTGCTCGGGGGAACATCATCATCCGTATGGATGCGCACACGGAGTATGCGGAGGACTACATAAAGCAGTGTGTCGAGGTGCTGGAGAGAAGTGGGGCCGATAATGTCGGCGGTCCATGGAGCGCCAAGGGGCGCTCCTACTTGCAGAAAGCTATTGCGCTGGCCTTCCAGTTTCCGTTCTCCTCTGGTGGCGCGGGTTCTCATCGATTAGATTACGAAGGTGAGGTTGATTCTGTCTATCTGGGCTGTTGGAGAAAGGCGTACCTAGAGCGTCTTGGTTTGTTTGATGAAGAGTTGGTGCGAAACCAGGATGATGAGTTGAACTTGCGCCTGGTCCGCAGTGGTGGCCGTTTGTGGCAATCCCCTTCGATTCGCTCTTCGTATTTTCCCCGTTCATCACTACTTGCTCTTTTCCGGCAGCAGGCGCAGTACGGCTACTGGAAAGTCAGGGTGATTCAGAAACATCGGATTCCAGCGTCGCTGCGACATTTGGTTCCTGGTGGGTTTGTCGGCGCGGTCCTGCTGCTTGGCGTTCTGCTACCGTTTTCAAAATGGGCGGGGTTAGCTTTGTCTGGCCTGCTCGGGTCGTACTTATTAGCTAACGTTGGCGCGACCCTAGTCTGTTGCCAAAGTGCGGCGTACTGGAAGTATATTCCCGTTATGCCTTCGGTTTTCGCGGCCTATCACTTCGGTTATGGGTGGGGCTTCCTGCGTGGTATGTTTGATTTTCTCTTGCTCAAACGTACAGGTGGGCAGCAATATAGATCACTTACGCGATAAGAAAATCAGGCGCGGCTCCTCTAATCGACGTTCCTGACATCGTGGCCGGCGGGTTTTGTGGTTTTTTTGAGGTTTCCGTTTCGCGGACGTCTGGGTTGACGTGATGCCGTAGCTTCTAAATATAGACATTCGTCAATGCACCAATTGAGTTCGGCTTTTTTCGTGGCGATAGATGCTCGGTTCGGAGCGGTGTTGTTTTTTACGTTTTGGTTTTAGGGGGCACAGAACATGTGGAAGGTTCAGTTATTCAAGTTAAATTTTGATGACGCCGAGCCGAACGCGGTGGAAGAGGTTGTCCGCAGCGGCTGGATCACGATGGGTGAGAAAACCAAGGAGTTCGAAAGTCAGTTCGCGGAACTCCTCGGCAGTGATGCGAAGGTGGCGGCTGTTTCCAATGGCACGGCGGCTCTGCATATGGCCCTTCTCGCTCTCGGCGTTGGCCCAGGAGATGAGGTCATCATTCCGTCGCTGACTTTCGTTGCGGATATCAATACCGTTCTGCTGGTGGGCGCCAAGCCTGTTCTGGCCGATTGCACTTCCTTTGACGACTGGAACATGGACCCGGCGGATATCGAAGGGAAAATTACCCCCAGAACCAAGGCCGTCATGATCGTGCATTACGCGGGCTACCCCTGCAACATGGATGCCATCATGGATGTTTGCAAACGCCACGGAATCAAACTGGTCGAAGACTGCGCCCATGCGCCGGGAGCCAAGTACAAGGGCCGCGCCGTCGGCACCTTTGGGGATATCGGTTGCTTCAGCTTCTTTACGAACAAGAATCTGTCGGTTGGCGAGGGCGGTGCGGTGTCCACCACCTCTGTCGAACTGGATCAGGAAATGCGCTACCTGCGCTCGCACGGCATGACGACCTTGACCCTGGATCGACACAAGGGCCGCGCTATCTCTTATGACGTCGTTCGCCCCGGCCTCAATTACCGCATCGATGAAATGCGCGCGGCGCTCGGTATTGTCCAACTGGCTAAGTTGCCGGGGGCGCATCTGAGCCGCGAGCGCATTGTGAAGCGCTACATAGAGGGTTTCAAGGACATTGACGGGTTGATGATCCCGTTCGTGAGCCACAGTGGCATCGAGCCGGTGTATCACATTTTCCCGACTTTGCTGCCGGCCGGCATGGATCGCCTGAAGGTGATAGAGGTTCTCAAGCGTGAGGGCGTCCAGTCCAGTATTCACTACCCGGAGTTCCAGGAGTTCACCGCTTTCCGGGGGGGCAAGCTCGAAGCCACGCCAATTGCCCAGGAAATTGCAAAGCGCGAGCTGACGCTGCCTCTTTATCCGACGATGACTGACGAAGAGGTGAATATCGTTATTGCCGCCTTCCGCCTTGCCCTACAGGAGGGTCGTTAAATGAATCTGCTGGAATTGATCGGCCGTGATGAGGCTTTGTTTGGGAGCGATATTGAACGTCACGAGGCGACGCTGTCAGAACTGGTCGCATCCTCACGCTTTTTGGTGATTGGCGGTGCTGGCTCGATCGGACAGGCGGTGGCACGAGAAATCTTCAGGCGCAAGCCGAAGGTGTTGCACGTTGTCGATATCAGCGAAAACAACATGGTGGAGCTGGTGCGCGATATTCGTAGCACGCTCGGCTATATCGAGGGCGACTTCAGTACGTTTGCGATCGATTGCGGATCTCTTGAGTTTGAAGCGCTGGTCAAGTGGAGCGGTGGCTACGACTATGTGCTCAATCTTTCCGCGCTGAAGCATGTGCGCAGCGAGAAAGACCCGTTCACTCTGATGCGCATGGTTGACGTGAATATTTTCAATACCAACAAGACCATCGAGATGGCCCGCGAGATGAACGCGACCAAGTACTTTTGTGTTTCTACCGACAAGGCGGCGAATCCCGTCAATATGATGGGCGCCAGCAAGAGAATCATGGAAATGTTCTTGATGCGTGCGAGCCTTGCAATGCCAATATCAACAGCCCGATTTGCAAATGTTGCTTTTTCGGATGGTAGCCTGCTCCATGGGTTCAATCAGCGGTTTGCAAAACGCCAGCCGATTTCTGCTCCTCGGGATGTGCGCAGATACTTCGTCACGCCTCAAGAGTCCGGTGAGCTGTGCTTGATGTCCTGTTTGCTGGGTGAAAATCGAGACATTTTCTTTCCCAAGCTCAGTGAGAAGCTTCATTTGGTTACGTTTTCGGAGATTGCAGTCAAGTATCTGGCAGCACTTGGATTCGAAGCTTTTGAGTGCGATAGCGAAGACGAGGCCCGTGACCGTGCTAGCGAGCTAATTTCATTAAAAAAATGGCCCTGCTATTTCTTCGACAGCAATACAACAGGCGAAAAGGATTTTGAGGAATTTTTTACCAGCGACGAAGAGCTGGATCTCGCACGATTCGAAAGCATTGGCATTATCAAGAACGGCGCGGATTTTGAGCCAGCCAAGCTGGATGTTTTCCTAGCAAGGATTGCAGAATTAAAGCGACAGGGCATCTGGGAGAAGGTGGATTTGGTCGCCCTCTTCAATAAAGTAATCCCGGATTTTGGGCATCAGGAAACCGGCAAGTATCTTGACGGGAGGATGTGATGATTCAGCGTATTTGTGACATTATTTTCTCCGGATTGGCATTGCTTGTACTGGCCCCGCTTTTGATTCCGATCGCCATTGTTCTGCGCCTTAGCGGCGAGGGCGAGATATTTTATGTGCAACAGCGAGTAGGGAAGTATGGTCAGCTATTCGGCCTGTTGAAGTTCGCCACGATGCTCAAGAATAGTCCATCAATTGGTACGGGTACGGTTACCGTCAAAGATGATCCGCGCGTTCTTCCTATTGGCAAGTTTCTGAGAAAAACGAAGATCAACGAGTTGCCGCAGTTGGTGAATATCCTCAGTGGCGACATGAGTGTGGTTGGTCCCAGGCCTCAGGCTCAGCGGTGTTTTGATGCTTTCCCAAAGGATGTTCAGGAGTTGATCGTCAGGGTCCGACCGGGCCTCTCTGGTATTGGGTCGATTTTTTTCCGGGATGAGGAAAGCTTGCTCCAGGGTGTGGCTAACCAGATTGAATACTACGACCAAGTGATAGCTCCCTACAAAGGAGCGCTTGAGAAGTGGTATATCGAGAACGAAAGCCTGAAAAACTACTTTCTCATCATCTTTGTAACAGCCTGGGTAGTTTTCTTTCCATCGAGCAAGATCGCTCGGCGGGTGTTTTCCGGCCTACCCAATCCGCCTGAAGAACTCAAGCATCTTTAGTCGGCTAAGCGGTGTGAGGTGGCTTGGGCGTTGGATAGGTGGATAGGTGGGTAGTACGGCAGGTGTGGCGTGCTGAGGATATATCATCTACGCATCACAACATCTGGTAATGCTTGGATGCGCACAACGCTGGACATTGAAGATGACGTGCTGGTCGCCGCCAAGGAAATGACACGTCGTGAGCACCTGACGGCCGGGCAGGTCAATTCCCGCCTTGCACGGCTGGTGTTGACGGCGCGGCTTGATCAGCAACCTTTCGCGCAGACCGTGGCTGGTTTCAGGCCGTTGCCTGCAAGGGGCGTGTTCCGTTGGTCGGCAATGACCCAGTCAATGCCCTTCGTGAGCATGAGTCCGTTTGATGGTCGCGCTGCTGGATGTAAACGTGCTTGTTGCCTTGCTGGATGCCGACCACATGCACCACAAGGTCGCAACGCACTCGCTGGTGAGATCGGAAGAGCGTCGTGTAGGGAAAGAGTGTAGATCTCGGTGGT
>ERZ761609.2315-NODE-2315-length-14345-cov-7.808537_pt1 | contig 14345 bp, 14 predicted proteins | sample MGYA00511163_ERZ761609 | MGnify/ENA primary metagenome ERZ761609 (study PRJEB28899, sample SAMN02445070) | bioreactor sludge metagenome | biome: EBPR sludge | place: Australia: Brisbane, Thorneside Wastewater Treatment Plant | collected 2011-12-16 ... | reverse complement strand
CGTGTGCTCTTCCGATCTGCGGCGTCGATCACAGGGCTAGAGAATGGCTGGCGCCTCAAGTGGGGCAGGAAGAGACGTTCACCAAAACGATGCTGCGGCTAAAAGCGGACCGTTGATCGCACCGATGATGGATTGTAAGGAGAGCTGAATCTTTTCAGCGAGTTGCGAAGCCCCTGGCACACGGCGGGCACACGCAATTCGATTGGCGCATGTGGTTATTCGCAGTGCTTTGTTGTCAGGTGTCTGCGTGCCTTGAGGCCGATCCCGAGCGCGACGGCGATGCGTTGACCGGACGCTATTTCACCGACCGCGGCACGGCCGCCAGCCTCGCGCTCCCGCGGCGCTCGCACGGCATCGTCGGCTCAGTAGAAGGGCAGACCGCATGAGCGCCGTTGCGAACCTTCATGACGATGATCCGATTTCAGAAAGCGCGGCCTTCGCCGACCTCGTGAAATGGTCGGCGGATCGCCCTGCCTGGCAGCAGGATGCGCTCAGGCGCTTAGTCGTGAACGGCACCCTTGAGGACGCGGACTTTGAGGCGCTTGCCGCGCTCTGTCTTGATCCGAAGGCGGCGCACGAGCCTTTCTCAGCTGCTCATGTCGCGGCCGAAGCAACGACGGCCGAACCCATAACGCTCGGGGCAATCGAGAAGCCAAAGGGCATCAATGCGCTCGCGCCTGATCAGCGCATTGCATTTGCGCGCGATGGCCTCACCGTCATCTACGGCGACAATGGCTCGGGCAAGTCTGGCTATGTGCGCATCCTTAAGCACGCCTGCCGCACTCGCGATGGCAATTTGAGCATTTTGCGCGACGTTGAAGATACAAGCGCCACGCCCCAATCCGCCGATATCACCTTTGGTCGCGGCGCGACGGACGAATTGTTCGCCTGGACGCCAAACGCGCCAGGCCACGCCGACCTGCCGTCAGTCAGCATCTTCGACTCGCGCAGCGCCAACATCCACGTCGAGAAGACGAACGCCGTCGCCTATATACCGCGGCCCATGCAAGTGCTAGAAGCGCTCGCCAATGCTTGCGATGCGGTCAAGGACAAGCTCAACAGGAAACTCGCAACGCTTAAGGCGCAAACGCCGCGCGCGATTTCAATGCCCACGCTGCGTGATGACACGGCGGCAGGGAAATTCATCCGGCAACTTTCGGAGAAATCGAGCACGGCGCAGCTCGATATTCTAGCGACGCTGACCGATGAACAGACGAAGCGTTTGACAACGCTGGAAGCTGATTTCGCGCAAGACCCGAAGCGGGCGGTCGATCGCCTCAATGGGCAAAATAGCCGCCTACAAGAGGGCGTGGCCAAGATTATCAAGCTCGCCGATGCTAGCGCGGACGCCGCCTTCACAAACCGCGATAACTTCGCCGCGGCGTTTAGTGCGAAGTCGGAGGCAGCCAAGGCCGCATCGGATGCGCTCTTCGCGGCATCGCCCTTGCCCGAGGTGGGGCAAGCCGCGTGGCGTGCCCTGTGGGAGGCGGCGCGGGCTTATGCTGACGGTGTTGCCTACCCCGGTAAGGCCTTTCCGGAGGCGACGGCCGATCAAGATCTGTGTGTGCTTTGCCAGCAGCCCCTTAGCGCCGAAGCTGTGGAGCGGCGCCACACGTTCGAGTCTTATGTGAAGGGCGTCACGCGGGCGGAGGAAGAAGCGGCCGCGCAGGCTGTTGCGGCGGCCCGGAAAGCGGCGTCCGATGCCGTGGTGCCGGTCGCGGCCATCCGTCAATTGTGCGCGCTGATCGCCACCGAGATCGGGGACGCGCCTCTGGCGTCTGAGGTGCGTCGCGCGTGCCTGATCGCGCGTCTGCGGCTCAGAGCCTTGCTGCGAGGCGGGCAGGCGCCTGCCGTTCAGGTGACATTGCCTAGCGTGGCGTTGACCAAGCTGACGACCGATCTGACGGCGCGTGCAATACAGCTCGCGGCAGATCAGAGTAGCGATGACTATAAGGCGCTGCTCCAGGAATATCGCGAACTTAAGGATCGGGAAGCGCTTGGCCCCCTCGTCGAGGACATCAAAGCCGAGATCGACCGCCGTAAGCAGGCGGCAGAGATAACAAAGGCGATCAAGGACACGGCCAAGAACTCGATCACGACTAAGAACCGCGAGATTTCCGACCGGCTTGTGACGAACGCCCTCAGGGGCCGTTTTGCGCGCGAGATCGAGAAGCTGAAGCTGTCGCGGATGCCGGTCGAACTTCGCAAGACGAAGGACCAGAGCGCCGTGTCGTATTTTCAGGTGGCGCTAGTCGAAAAGCCGAACGAGCCAGTCGGCGAGATTTTCAGCGAGGGCGAGCACCGCTGCGTCGCGCTCGCGGCCTTTCTCGCTGAACTCGTGACCTCAAAGCGCAAGTCTGGGATCGTGTTCGACGATCCGATGTCATCACTGGATCATATCCACCGCAAGGCAGTGGCCGCGCGTCTCGTGGAGGAGGCCGCTCACCGCCAGGTTATCGTCTTCACGCACGATCTCACATTCCTGTACGAGCTGCGGCGCGAGGCCGAGGCCAAGGACTGCGCGATCAGCTACCAGACGGTGCGCCGGCGGCAGGACAAGCCCGGGTATGTGGAAGGCGAGCTACCGAACAAGGCGAAATCGGGACTCCAGCTCACGAACGCGCTCCGCTCAGAGTTGAAGGACGCAAAGCCTCACTATGACGGCTGGAATGACACGAAGCGCACGGTGTTCGCCAAGGGCGTCATCGAACAACTGCGCGAAGCTTGGGATCAGGGTGTTGCGGATTTCATCTTCCCCGTGCTCGGCCGTTTCGACAACCACATCAAAGGCAACAGCCTCTATAAGCTCGCGGTACTTACAGAGGAGGACGTTAAGACCGTTACGGCCGCGCGTGGGCGCTTATCGGAAGACCTTCACGCATCGGCGGAAACGCTCAATCCGGAAACGGTGGCACACGCCGACCTTGTCGCGGAAGTAGCGAAATTAGAGGTTTGGCTCCAGTCGATCGATCAACGGCAGAAGGCAGCGCAGAAGCCTGTGACGTCTTACGCGTGAAGGTCCGCTAGGCCGCAGTCGCGGTTTGATGTGCTCCGGATTGCGATACCAAGGGGATCGAAATTGGCTCACGTCTAAACCAGCTTGGCGCGAGGTATTGCGCCAGTCATTGAGCTAAAGGGGGAGAAAGTCATACTTTTGGTATCACTTTCGCCGGTTTGAACTCAATTCTCACCCAGCTCCAGCAGCACGATGCGATTATCGAGTGGCATGGCGTTGAGCACGACATTGAGGCTGGCAACCTGATCGTGCGGGAAGGCGCCGCCATCAGCCTTGCGCTTCACCGTATAGGCGATGAGGGCCGGATCGTTGGTCATTTGACGATGGAAGCGCGATTTGTGCGGACCGCGAAGGCTGGAAAATTCGATTTATTTGCGGTTCCGGCGCCAGCTCTCCGTGCCCGCGCCGCTTCCTTGAAATTTTCACGCGACCGCGCTATGTTTGTCATCGGCCCCGTGCGCCTTGGTTGTGAGCGACCAAAAGGACGGATGATGAACGACTCTCCTAATCGGCAACGTCTCTGACAAATGCTGGCTAGGGCAGTGCTTAAACGCTCAAGGCTGCTCGCTGTTGCCAGCGTGTTGTGGAGATTGCCCAATGGCTATCGACATCTCGAAACTGTGCGCGGACGCGATCCGTGCGAATCCTGCGCTCACGGGGGTGGAAAAACTGAAGTCGTCGCACGCGCACGAACTCGTTGCGGCTTACTTCGGCTATAAAAGCCGCGCCTCCATGCTCGCGGACGCTGCGTATCCGCTCGGGGCGCTAGAGGAGGCGGCAGTCCTTTGCCCTGACATTCGCCTCATGGACGCGCGTCGCCCGCAGCTTGATGGCTTGCCTGCAGGCCTGGCGTCGTCGCGCGACATTGCTTCCTACCTTTGCGATTTTCTCAAAGCGGAAGGGCTGTTTGCGGGTGAGGTGTGGCTGTACGAGGACCTCGAGCATTACATCATGGAGGTCTATCTGCCGGCGCACGACTATCTCATCCTGGATGAACTTTCGGGTGTCATGGCGGAAACGAATGCGCAGTTTGATGAACCCTACTACGAGGACGCTATCGTGAATGACGCCGGTGATGCATTCATCATCGATGTCACGGGCACGTACTACGGTTCGAACGATCCGGATAAGCCCTTCTCCGGGGACCAGATCGATATGAAGATCACGGTCACGCTGCCGCGCGTCTCGGGCCGTACTGCCTTTGGTGAGCCTGACCTCGATGCGGGTGGTGCGATCAACGACGACTGGGTTGATCCGGAACTGCGCTACGGCATGGCCGAATAGTTCGACAGCGTGGTGGAGGTGAACTCGCGCGCGGCGCGCCTCCACTTGTCCAGCGCAAAAGCCCAAGAAGGCCGGACGAAGACCCCTGAGGTCCTAGTTTGTCTCCGCCAAAACACCGCTGGCGCTTTCCCTTCTTGTTGAAGCTGCACGATGCCCGTCAGCGTCATTCGATGCGGCAGTGCTTCGGCTGCGGCGTACGGACGGTTGGCGTAGCAGGTGCCCATGTCCGCTGATCGGAAGCGCAATGCTAGCGGCTGCTAATGGGAGTGACTGTGTGGAAACGCGAACCGGTTTAGCCTTTCGGCATGATGTCGGAGGGCAGCATGACCCGGTTTATTCAAGGCGAAGATCGCGCGCAGCAGACACTTTTTCCCGGATGCCTCGATGATCACATCGGCGAAGACAATCCGGCGCGCGTGGTCGATGCGTACGTCGACCAGCTAGATCTCAGGGATTTCGACGGCGCGCAGCCCGCAGACACAGGCCGACCCGGCTATCATCCGTCGACCCTGCTCAAGATCTACCTCTATGGTTATCTGAACCGCATCCAATCGAGCCGGCGACTAGAGCGCGAGGCGCAGCGCAACGTCGAGCTCATGTGGCTGACTGGCCGTTTGGCGCCTGACTTCAAGACGATCGCAGATTTTCGACGCGACAACGGCGCCAGCATTCGCGCGGCGTGCGCGAGGTTTATTCTGATCTGCCGGCAGCTCGGGCTCTTTGCCCACGCTGTCGCCGCCATCGACGGAAGCAAGTTCAAGGGCGTGAACGCGCGCGAGCGCAACTTCACCAGGGGCAAGCTCAAGCGCCGGGTCGAACAGGTTGAAGAGAGTATCGGCCGATATCTGCAATCTCTTGACGCCGCTGATCTTCAGGAGGGCGAAGTCGCCCAAGCGAAGGCCGCGCGCCTCAAGGATAAGATCGCAGCGATGAAGCAGCAATTGGCGCGTTTGCAAAGCCTGCAGGCTGACGTGCTAGCCTCGCCCGGTCAGCAGATATCACTCACCGATCCAGATGCGCGCGCCATGGCCACGAGCATGCGCGGATCGGGCGTCGTCGGTTACAACGTGCAGGCGGCTGTCGACACCGAACACCATCTGATCGTGACGCACGAAGTTACAAACGTCGTCCTCGATAGATCTATGCTCTCAAAGATGGCGGAGATGGCTAAGCGAGCGATGGGCGTCGATCAGATCCATGTCCTCGCTGATCGCGGTTATTTCAGCGGCAAGGAAATCCTCGCCTGTGAAGCCGTCGGTGCGATTGCATACGTGCCTAAGCCCTACACATCGGAATCAAAGGCGGCAGGGCGCTTCGCCAAAGACGACTTCACCTTCAACGCAGCCGACAACACCTACCGCTGTCCCGCAGGCGAGGCGCTGACCTATCGCTTCACCAGCGTGGAGCACGATCTCAAGCTTGATGTCTACTGGACGACGAAATGCTTGGAGTGTCCGATCCGTGCGCGATGCACGACCGGAGACATCAGGAGGATCAAGCGTTGGGAGAATGAAAGTGTTGTCGACGCCATGCTGCAGCGCCTCGAAGCGGCGCCTGACAGCATGAATGTTCGCCGACGCACCGTCGAACATCCGTTCGGGACACTGAAATCGTGGATGGGCGCGACACACTTCCTCACCAAAGGCATCGATAACGTCGCTACCGAGATGAGCCTCAACGTTCTTGCCTACAATCTGAAACGGATGATGGCGATCATGGGCGTTAGGCCGCTGATCGAGAGGTTGGCGGCATGAACGTCAGGCCGTGCCGGCTACCCCGTCAGCTGTCACGGGGCCGAGACGGAGTTTTCACACGGCCACGGGATCGAGCCGCGCTCTTTAGGGGGCGTCGTCCGCGATGTTAAGGGCATCGACCTCCTCCGGGGTGAAGGTGCGGGCGCGCGCTAGAAAACGGCGTTCGCGGCCGTTGTCGAGCGAGAACATGCCGCCGCGACCGGGGACCACGTCGAGAATGAGTTGGGTGTGGCGCCAGGCTTCAAACTGCGGCCCGCTGATGAAGATACCGACGCCGTCGATCTCGCCAAGTTTCACGTCGTTGTCGCCAATGCGGAATTCGGCAACGGGGTAGCACATTGGAGATGAGCCATCGCAGCACCCGCCGGATTGGTGGATGAGGACGTGCGGATGATCTTGCCGGATTTCCGCGAGAAACGCGCGCGCTGCGTCCGTTGCGGTGACGCGCAGTGGTGCTTGTAGTGGCATGAGATGCTGTCCCGAAGCGGCGGCCCCGGCGCTGGGGAGGAGTGCGCCAGGGCCGCTCAGCGTCAGAAGAAGCCGAGCTTCTTCGGGCTGTAGCTGACCAGCATGTTTTTGGTTTGCTGGTAGTGATCGAGCATCATCTTGTGGGTTTCGCGACCGATGCCGGATTGCTTGTAGCCGCCGAACGCCGCGTGTGCGGGATAGGCGTGATAACAATTGGTCCAGACGCGGCCGGCTTTAATACCGCGGCCGAAGCGATAGCAGGTGTTTGCGTCGCGACTCCACACGCCAGCGCCGAGACCGTAAAGCGTGTCGTTGGCGATGGAGAGGGCTTCGTCTGCGTCCTTGAATGTCGTCACGGAGACGACGGGGCCGAAGATTTCTTCCTGGAAGACTCGCATCTTGTTATGGCCCTGCAGGACGGTCGGGCGAATGTAGTAGCCGCCTTCAAGTTCGCCGCCGAGATGAGCTGCTTCGCCGCCGGTGAGCACCTTCGCGCCTTCTTGGCGGCCGATGTCGAAGTAGGCGAGGATCTTTTCCTTCTGCTCTGACGAGGCCTGCGCGCCGAGCATGGTGCTCGGGTTGCGCGGATCGGCTTGCACGATGGCTTCGACGCGTTTCAGCGCACGCTCCATAAAGCGATCGTAGATTTTCTCGTGTACGAGCGCGCGTGACGGGCAGGTGCAGACTTCGCCCTGGTTCAGCGCGAACATGGTGAAGCCTTCTAGCGCTTTGTCGAAGAAGTCATCATCGGCGCTGGCGACATCTTCGAAGAAGATGTTTGGCGATTTGCCGCCGAGTTCGAGTGTGACGGGGATCAGATTTTCGGATGCGTATTGCATGATGAGACGGCCGGTCGTCGTCTCGCCGGTGAATGCGATCTTGGCGATGCGCTTGTTGGACGCGAGTGGCTTACCGGCTTCGAGGCCGAAGCCGTTGACGATGTTGAGCACGCCAGGTGGGAGGAGATCGCCAACGAGTTCGGCGAAGACGAGGATCGTGGCCGGCGTTTGCTCAGCGGGCTTCAGGATTACGCAATTGCCGGCGGCGAGCGCCGGTGCGAGCTTCCACGCGGCCATCAGCAGCGGGAAATTCCACGGGATGATCTGGCCGACGACGCCAAGCGGTTCGTGAAAGTGATAGGCGACAGTATCGTTATCGATCTCGCCGAGCGTGCCTTCTTGCGAGCGTACGCAAGCGGCGAAGTAGCGGAAGTGGTCGATAGCGAGCGGCAGGTCCGCGGCCATTGTCTCGCGGATCGGCTTGCCGTTGTCCCAGGTTTCGCAGGTCGCAAGCAGCTCGAGGTTTTGCTCCATGCGATCGGCGATGAGGTTGAGCGCGCGGGCGCGCTCTTGCACCGATGTGCGACCCCAAGCGTCTTTGGCGGCATGTGCAGCGTCAAGCGCGGCTTCGATGTCGGTGGCGTCTGAGCGCGGAATTTCGCAGATCGGCTGGCCGTTCACCGGTGAGGTGTTGGTGAAATAGCGGCCGGACCGCGGCGCGACCCATTGGCCGCCAATGAAGTTCTCGTATTTCGATTTGAACGGTGAGCGAAGGCCAGATTGGCTCAATGTCGCGGTGTCCATGCTTCCTCCTCGCGCCTTTGCGGCGTCGTCTGAGGAGGAGATTGCGCGGAACTTGGCGAACGAGGGCAGCCGCGCGGGCGGCGCGATTGCAGCAAAGTGTCTCAGTGCTGAGACAGATGGCGCCTTGAAAAGTGCTAACGCAGGCCGAGCATCGCCATGCGGCGGTACAATGTTGCGCGAGAGATGCCGAGATCGCGCGCCGCTTGCGAAGCGTTGCCTTGCGCATGCGCGAGCGCACGGCGGATTTCACCGCGCTCTGCGTCGGCGAGATCGTGCGGGCCGGAGGCGACACTGAGGATATCGCGCGCTGGGCGCGGGTCCGCGAAGCTCTCCGGTGAGAGGCCGAGACTTTTGCGTGCGCGGCGCGTGGCGCCGATGACGAGATCGTCGGCGTCGAGCGCCAGCAGCATTGGCCCGCCTTCCGACGCGCCGGCCATGACGACGCGGTTTTGCGCGTAAGCGGAGTGGAAGTTCTCTGTCTCGATGCGACGTGCTGCGTCGGCGACCGCGTCACTCAAGAGCGCGACGAACGCGTCAGCGAGATCGGCGCGGCACGAGGAGATATCAAGCACGCCGCCCAGTTCGCCTTCGTGGTCGAAGATCGGCGCGCCCATGCAGCTCATGGCAGTGTTGCTGGCGTAAAAATGCTGATCGCGGTGAATAGTGACGGGTCGTTGCTCGACGATGGCTGTGCCGATGCCGTTGGTGCCTTCGCGCGCTTCGCTCCAATCGGCGCCGTTCCATAGGCCCCAATGCTGGAAGGAGGCGTCGTCGCCAGGTTTGCCGCGGCGCTCAATGATGACGCCGGTGGTGTCTGTCAGTACGACGCTGCAGCCGCTATCGCCGACGGCAGAGAACAGACGGTCCATTACGGGGCTCGCGATTTGGGCGAGTCGGCCCATGCGTTCGCGCGCGTGCTTGAATTCAGTCTCGGTTAGGCGATTGGCGCGCTGCGGGCTTTCAGGATCGAGGCCGTGCATGACCAGCGAGCGGTTCCACGACGCCGTCAGCGCCGATTTCGCCCCGCCACTGGAAAGCGCGGCTTCTCTGACTTTATCGCCGTGGCGCGCGGGCATGGGCGAGGCTCCCTGTTGCTTGACGCGAAGCTGACATGAGCGGGGCGGATTGGATAGTTAGGTTCAACATTGGGCCATGGCGCTCCAGTACAGGGGCTGCGTCCTCTGGCGCCGGGCGGTGCATTATCAAGTTCCAGGACGTCCGGGCGCCCTCAAGCACGCGCAGCAATCTCCGGCGTCCGTTGACCGGCGCGGACTCGCCCACGTCTCTTGTTGGGAGTGTGTCACGACCGTGCCAACGCAAGGAGGTGCGATGCTGTACGAGAGATGAGGGCAGGCCCTCGTAGCCGGCGGTCAAGCGCTGGCTGCAAACCGCTGCGAGCTGCTGACGTAAAGAGCGTTGATGGTGAGCGTCGCAGAAATCCGAGACGATGATCTCGGCAGGTGAGATGCGGGAAGGCGAGCGCAAGCAAACCGTTGCTGAAGCGTCGAAAGGAGATTAGGCGGCGTCAAAACCGGGGGCTTCCCATTCTCCCGGGATCAGTTCGAAGGATGACTTGATTTCCGATCGAACGGCGTCCGGCGTGAAGACGGCGCGAGCCCGCATCAGGCTCTCGTATGGAACGTGAGAACCTGTCGTTCCGATGCCAAGGGAGACGTCCAAGTGGCTAAATCCACAAGGGCCAGAGTACCGACACGGAGCACAGGGGCGGAGCGATCCGTAGTAGTGAGGAAGGCTCTGTAATGGAGCTGGAGCGAAGGGATCGCATTGTTCAGCCGATTCGATGCGCCAACCAGTTGCGGGAGGAGCGCATGGAGGCGGACACGTCGCTCGCGCGAGTGAGCGGCCAAACATCGGGAGCCGTGTGAATCGAGAGGTTCAAGCACGGTTCTGGGAGCAGCCGGAGGTGAAATTCCTCCGGCTGACTCGACTGCAGCGCCAATTGCGAGCGATCACTTCTTCCTAAATCGAACCCCGGCGCCGCCGTCTTTGAGTTCGCCTGGCGCCAAGAAGATCACGCCCTTCTTTTCTAACGCGGTGCGCAATTGCTGCATCGTGTGAGGATAGAGTTCGCCTTTGCCCGTCTCATAACGGCGGATGGTCGACTCGCCCACGCCGGACGCCGCAGCCAGTTCTCCTGCGCTCCAACCAATGCCCACGCGCGCCATCCGCAATTGTGCCTGGCTGATGGGCGGCTGCTCGGATTTTCGTTCCGTTGACACGTTAGAGGTTTTCGCTATAGTTAGATGAAATCGCTAATCTTGTTTTCGGCATGCGACCAAGGCTGCGAACCCGAGGAATCGCTGGGCAATGACCACACGGCGCGAGGCTATCAGTTTCGGGGTTTCCTCTCTATTGCCGGGCAGCTTGTCGGAGGCCGCCGATCGGCGGCTAGTAATGCTTGTGGACGAGCATCATCGTTTCGATGAGGCAATTCTTGCGGCTGAAGACGAGGCTGACGCCTTGCTGATTGCTGGGCGTCGGTCTCGTGGAAAGCGCAGCGCCGCTGCGGAGGCCGCGTGCGCCCGCGCTGAGGCGCTGCACGAGGCGCAGGGTAGGGTGGCGAACGCGATAATCAACATGCCAGCGGCAACCGTTTTGGGCGCTGCTTACAAACTTGTCGTGTGGCGCAAGGAAGCCGCGATCGCGTTTCCGGATGATTTCGACGGGGCGCATGAGAGCTTCACCTTCTCCGCCTATCGCGACTTATTGCGGCTCACTGGGCTCACTGCCCTGGAGCATCCCCACGACCGTGCGACGCTTGCGCGGATGAGGAAGTATTGGATTCCATCGTGAGTTGCAATGCGTGGACGGGCGCTGGCGGGATGGTTTGATGGCCGGCCCTGTCTTGAGGAGCGGCTCGCATGGCCTCACGCAAGCGCGGGTCGAGCACCCGCAAGCGTGGCGGCGATCCGGGCCAGTTGAATCTGTTCGACGCGCCGAGAGAAAAGGCGCCGGCGCGGACCAAGCGCGCGGCGCCTCTGCGGATGAAAGCGACGCGGATCACGGGAGCAGTTGTCGAGCAGTCAGCGATTTTGTCGCCAAGAGAGGCGGCGGCTTATCTTCGGGTCGCCATCAGCACGCTGAAAAGCTGGCGCGCCAAGAAGATCGGGCCGAAATGGACGCGCCGTGGCGCGCGCTTGGTGTGCTACTTTCCAGAAGATCTCGACGCGTTTTTGCGACGTGGGCCGCGCGATCCCGACAAGTCTTGACGCTCAAGCCTCATGCATGACGACGAATTTAGTCGCGTGACGTGCGAATTGTGGCGGTGGGACATTGAGGGTGATTAAGAGCCATCGCTGACGATCGATGGTCGCGAGAGGTAAGTGGCGGAAACACGCGGAAACCAGTTGAGACACTGCGCTCTTTTCGACGCCAAATCGTGTTTTCATCGCACGGCAGAATAGATTTGTTGGTTGTGGATAAGCGGATTTCTCATTGAGCAACCGCGCGAGATTTTAGCCGTGACGCGCGATGCTGAAAGGAGAGCATCATGTCCTCAGAAGTTTTGCTGACCGTCGAAGATGCAGCTGCGCGTTTGAAGATTTCAAAGCACACGCTCAATCGTTGGCGTGGAACTGGTGAGGGGCCGCCTTACATCAAGTCTGGCCCCCGCCTCGTGCGCTACGAAGAATCCGCAATCGAAAATTGGGCTCGCGACCGCACTCGTGGTTCGACGCGCGAACCAGGAAGATGATCGAGGCGCCCAATGAGTCGTCCCTTACCATTTGACTGCCCGCGCGGACTCAATCGCTTGGAGGCCGCGCGATACATCGGTGTTTCACCTACCACCTTCGACAAGCTCGTAACCGACGGGAGGATGCCGAGGCCGAAGGAGATTGGTGCGCGGCGGGTTTACGACCGCGCCCAGCTCGACAGCGCTTTTGACGCACTCGGGGAATTTGATGTCGACCTTGTGGTCGCCAACGAGTGGGATGGCTAACCCATGGCGACGATCAGGCTCCCCTACGTCGATCGCTTCAAGGATCGCCATGGGACGTGGCGCTATTATTTTCGGCGCGCAGGCAAGCGTGTCCCTTTGCCCGGGCGGCCGGGCGAGGCTTCATTCATGGGGGCCTACCAATTGGCGTGCGCCTCGTTCGGGGCCACGAAGGTGAGCACCACTGTCGCTGCCAATTCCGTCGATGCAGTTGCCGTGGCCTATTATCGCTCGCCCAACTTCCTCTCGCTCAACACAAGTACGCAGACGACCTACCGGCGCGAGATCGAACGCTGGCGGGAGAAGTACGGCTCGAAGGCCATCACCCGGCTGGAGCGCCGCCATATCAAGGAGCAAATGACCGAGCGGTTTGAATCAGGGGGCCCGGAAGCGGCGAATAATCTGCTCCGCATCATTCGCATTCTTTGCGGCTATGCCGTCGAACTGGATCTGCGCCGTGACAATCCAGCTCTCGGCATCAAGAAGTTCAGGATGCGCGGCGATGGCTTCGTCGCTTGGTCGGAAGACGATATTGCGAAGTATCTGAAGCGCTGGCCCGTGGGGTCTCGAGAACGCTTGGCCCTAGTCCTGTTGCTCTACACAGGGCAACGTCGCGGCGACGTTATTCGCATGGGACGACAGCACGTGAGCGGCGACGCTATTCGTGTGACACAAGCGAAGACCGGCGCGCAGCTTGCGATTCCAATGCACTCAGAACTGAAGATGGTTCTCGAAAGCTTGCCGAAAGACGGCCTGACGTTTCTGACCACACAATATGGAAAGCCATTCAAAGACAGCGCCTCATTCGGAAACCAATTCCGTGAGTGGTGCGATAAGGCGGGTTTGCCTAAGCGCAGCGCGCATGGTCTGCGAAAATCAGCGGCCGTGCGCTTAGTCGAAGCTGGATGCACGACCAAGGAAGTGCAGGCGATCACCGGCCACGCTTCGCTGCGCGAAGTCGAGCGCTACACCAAGGCTGCCGAACAAGAGAAGCTGGCACGCAGCGCCATCGCGCGACTGACGGAAAGCAATTGAACGGATTGGCGTGCGTGGTTGGGGCTTGTCGAACGTGTGTCGAACACGAAGTGCCAAACCTAGTGCCAACCCTTCGCCAAGACTGAATGAAATCAAGCGCGTGCGAAGGGAGTGGCGACCCCGGAGAGATTTGAACTCCCGACCGTGTCCTTAGGACGGACCCGCTCTATCCAGCTGAGCTACGGGGCCAGCGCCGGTGAGAGCTAGGGGGTTGCGGGCGGGCTCGCAACCGCTTTGGCCCTGGACTTGGCCTCTGGCCGCGCCCCATCATGGCGGGGCCTTTCGGGTTTCTAAGGGTGGGAAAAGGCCATGGCGCAGCGTTACGCAAACCTGTGGTCGGATGCGGCCGCGGGCCTGACGGCCACGTCGCACACCGGCGCCAGCGTGTTCCGCTGGGGCGTGGTGCTGTTGCTCACCGGAATCTGGATCGGCGGCGGCGTCAGCTATTGGCTGGCCGATGGGGCTGATCCGGCCGAAGCGCTCTACCGCACCATGGGCGCGGTCGCCATGTGGGAGCGCTATTTCGACGCCGAACATCCCACGCTGCAGCTGGTGCGCTTCGCCGCACTTGCTTCGCCGGTCGTGGGTTTGCTGTTTGCGTTTTCCGGCCAGCTTGGCCGATCGCTGGCGCGCATCTTCAATCTGGCCGCAGCCCATCACGTGGTGATCGCCGGCGATGGCGCGCCGGCGCTGTCGCTGGCGCTCGATTGCCGCAAGAAGGGCGACGCGGTGATGCTGATCGCGCAGGGCCTGGCGGAAGAAACCGCGCTTGGGCTGCGCCGCAAAGGCGTGATCGTGCTCGAAGGCCAGGCCGCGCACATCGAAACATTGCGCGCCGCGCGCGCGCATTACGCCGCGCATGTGGTCGCGTTTGAAAGCGACGACACCGCCAATCTGCAAATCGAAGCGGCGGTGCGCCGGCTTGTCGGCGCCGGCAAACGCAAGCCGCCGATTGGCGTGCATGTGGCCACGCGCTCGCCGCTGCTCTTGCGCGAGGCGCGCGAGATGCGCTCGGCGCAGATGCGCGGCAAGCAGGACAACGCGCCGCTCGCCATTGATCCAAAGCCGTTTTCGCTGGAGGAAATCGCCGCCCGCGCGCTGCTGCAGCAGGAAGCGCAGACTTTGCTCAGCCTCGCGCGCCAGCTGGGCCAGGATCGCCTGCATATCGTGTGCTTCGGCTTCGACGTGGCGGCGGAGGCGTTCGCCGAACGCGTGTTTTCGAGCTTGTGGTCGGCGAACGCCTCCGC
>ERZ761609.2312-NODE-2312-length-14367-cov-69.854318_pt1 | contig 14367 bp, 11 predicted proteins | sample MGYA00511163_ERZ761609 | MGnify/ENA primary metagenome ERZ761609 (study PRJEB28899, sample SAMN02445070) | bioreactor sludge metagenome | biome: EBPR sludge | place: Australia: Brisbane, Thorneside Wastewater Treatment Plant | collected 2011-12-16 ... | reverse complement strand
TAAACGAACTATATTTTTACCATCCCTGGGTTACATTTAATTTGATTAAATGCGTTATATCAGCTCTTCCGCCGGCGTGATTGTATTTGACAGAATTGCTGATTAAATTGGACAATACAAGTTCCATTAAATGTCTGTCGGCATATAAACTCTTTCTGTTTTTTCTGCTGTCAGTAAAGTGCAGCGTGATTTCATCTTCTTCGGCTTTAACTTTTATTTTATTAAAGACTTCGCGTATCAGAGATTCAATATTAATATTTTCTTTGTCAAGACTTTTTAACTCCCTTATTTTTGATACTTCGAGAATGTTGTTTGTCAGCTCTATCGCTTCATCGGATCTCTTTTTCATTTTTGTAAGAATGTTCATTGTTTTTTCATTTATCTCACCTGTGATCCCGTTTATTAACAGATTCAGATATGAAACTATTACCGACAGCGGAGATTTTACTTCATGCACGACAGCAAGTATATAATTCTGTTTATCGGTTTCCGCCTTTTCAATTTTCTGGATCGCTTCTATTAATTGCTGCTCTCTTCTGTACAGCGCACTTGTAAGAAAATTCACGAACATCACGCTGAGCAGTATCATCAGCCAGAAGGATAAAAGATTCAGAATAAGATAGTTCAAACTTAACACTTCTACAGGAGCTGTATTGGAAATTGAATATTCCGGCAATATCCTGAAATGAGTCAGCATTGTTAACGCCGTAAATACGGACAAAACTATAAACACAATAAAGTAAACCACTCTGCCCGGAAGTATCAGACTTCCTATGATCGCATGAAAAATAAAGAACATGCTGAAAGGACTGTTGATCAGACCGGTGAGATATACTATTATCATCAGAGAAGATATATCACAGACTATCTGTATCAGCGCAAACTTCAGCGGATTAAATGAAGTAACTTCGTTTTTTATTACATCAGCAGTTGTGATATAACTGAATATCAGATTGTATAACAGTATGCCGGTAAAAATCAGAGCAATGCCTGTCTTCTGAACGGCATGAATGTTTTCATCGCTTATATAAATTATAAATACATACAGACACAGCAGCATTATGACTGCAATGTATCTGAGCTTGATAAACCATTTATTTCTTTCCGATACTAACTGCCAGAGATAACCAAGGTCTTTAGTCTGTAGAGGAATTAGATTTATCATAAAGCAGTGTTATTAATTATTTTATAAACTTTCCTCTCTTATAATATCCGGTATGAAGTAATTTGTGAGAAAGTTTTCCGCACGGTCCGTCGGAAAAATATTTTTCATATATATATTTTATTTTCGGATTCTCGTGAGATTTTCTTACAGGCAGAGATCCTTCTTCATCATAGATCGCTTTCGCCCTTAACTTTCTGATACTTTCAGAAGTCGGTATCGGCTGACCGCCGCCGCCTATGCATCCGCCCGGGCATGCCATTATCTCGACGAAGTGGTAACCGCTCAGCTCTCCTTTTGTCAGCATATCCATAACTACTTTTGCATTTGCTGTTCCGTGAGCTACTATAAATTTTAAATCAATACCTTCAAGAAATGAAAATTCCTTTTTGCAGTTTTCAAGTTTTACCGAAGCTTCTTTTATTCCTTTCATTCCTCTGCAGACATCAATATTAAGACCGTCAAAAGGAACCGGTCTTCCTGTTACAAGTTCATATACTGTTCTTAACGCCGCTTCCATTACTCCTCCTGTCGAACCGAATATCAAACCTGATCCTGTTGCTTCGCCGAAAGGATCGTCAAATCCTGACTTCGGTAGTTCGGGCAGCACAAGTCCCGCTTCACGTATCATCTTCGCCATCTCTCTTGTCGTCAGTCCGTAGTCAACGTCTTTAAATCCCGATGAATTCATTTCCGGTCTGTTACATTCAAATTTCTTTGCGGCGCACGGCATCAGAGCGACTGTTACTATGTCAGCAGGATCAATGCCTGATTCTTCCGCATAAAAAGTTTTAAGCACTGCACCAAACATCTGCTGCGGTGATTTTGCAGTTGAAAGGTAATCCAGTTTTTCAGGATAAAAATGTTCAATGAATTTCACCCAGCCCGGAGAGCATGAAGTAAACTGCGGGAGTTTTACATTTTCATCTTTATCAACGAGGGCTTTCTTAAGTCTGTTTAAAAGTTCTGTTCCTTCTTCCATTATCGTTAAATCGGCGGAAAAATTTGTATCAAATACTTTATTAAATCCGATTCTCCTTGCGGCAGTATTAAGCTGACCGGTCATGGAATGTCCCGGACTTAATCCGAACTCTTCGCCGATCGACGCTCTCGGAGACGGTGCAGTCTGAAGGACTACATGCTTTCGCGGATCTTCGATCGCTTTCCAGACTTCATCCGACGGATCATTTGCATGCAAAGCGCCTGTCGGGCAGCGGTTAATGCACTGTCCGCAGTTAATGCATATCACATCCGAAAGCGGCAAATCAAGGAAAGTTGATATCTTCGTTTCATAACCTTTGTTAATCGCTTCCAGCACTCCGACTTCCTGAAGATCAATGCAGGTCCTCACGCATCTTCTGCAGAGAATGCATTTATCCATATCTCTGATCACGGCTGCGGATGAATTATCAATCTCAAATCTCGGCTCGCATACATGTCCGAATTCATAGCTGTCAATTCCGTGTTCGCGGGCTAAAGTTTGCAGTTCGCAGTTATTATTTCTCACACAGCTGTAGCACTCACCGTAATGTTCGCTTAACAGCAAATCTATAATATGCTTTCTTGCCTTTCTTACTTTATCTGAAAAGGTTTTTATCTTAACGGGACTTGTAACGGGAAATGAGCAGGCGGTCTGAAGATTCTTCATGCCTTCAATTTCTACAAGGCAAAGTCTGCAGTTACCTGCAATGCAAAGATCTTCATGATAGCAAAGCGTGGGAATGTGAATTTTGTTTTCTCTGCAGATATCAAGAATGGATTTACCCAGCGCAACTTTAATTTTCTCGCCGTTGAGTTCAATACTTACTTCTGAGCCGATCCCGCTTTTTCCGTTAACATCTTCAGCAGTGTGCGGCCGCTGTGATACCGGACTTCTTAATTCCTTTTTCATCGTAGTTAAGATTTAAATGTTTTCCGAAGATCTCATCTTTAAAATTTTCAAGAATTGACAGAAACGGATTTGGACTGCTTTGTCCAAGACCGCATTTGGATGCAATCTTCATTGTCCCGCAAAGCTCCTTAAGCTTTTCAATATATTCCGGCGTGTATTCATTTTTTTCGATCATTTTTACTCCTTCGAGTAACCGTACGTTTCCGATCCTGCAGGGAGTGCACTGACCGCATGACTCTTCGACAAAAAACTCCATAAAGTTTTTCAGTACTTTTAACATGTCTCTGCTTTTATCAAAGATCATAACCGATCCTCCGGTAGAGATATCTTCAAAGGAAAGTTTTCTGCCGAATTCAGATTCCGGAAAACATAAGCCCGAAGCTCCGCCGATCTGAACGGCTTTGGTATTTTCAGCTCCGCTAATTTCAAGCAGATCTTTAATTGAAATTCCGAAAGGCAGTTCATAAACTCCGGGATATCTGCAGTCTCCTGATACAGAAAATAATTTTGAACCTGTTGATTTATCCGTTCCGAATTTATGTAACCACTCTCCGCCGTTATTTATAATATGCGGAACAGCGGCAAGCGTCTCCACATTATTTACAACTGTCGGGCATCCGAGATAACCGGTATTTACAGGGAATGGAGGTTTGTTTCTCGGCTCACCGCGATATCCTTCAAGCGACTCAATCAAAGCTGTTTCTTCGCCGCAGACATAAGCACCGGAGCCCAGTCTTATCTTAATATCAAATTCAACTCCTTCTTTTGATGCTATATTTTTTCCAAGTAAATTATTTTTTCTGTACTCTTCAATTTTGTTTTCCAGAAATTCCTTTATATATGAATATTCAGCTCTCAGATAAATTATTCCTTCTTTCGCGCCGATCGTATAACCGGCTATGATCATTCCTTCGATCACAAGTTCCGGATATTCCGTAAGCAGCACCCTGTCCTTAAAAGTCCCGGGCTCGCCTTCATCTGCATTGCAAACTATAAATTTTCTGTCAGAATCTGCTGAAGCGGTGAGCATCCATTTTACAGAAGCGGGAAATCCGGCGCCGCCTCTTCCTTTCAGTCCGGAATCCTTTATTTCAAAAAGTATATCCTCGCGGCTCATGCCTGCTGCCTTGAGTAATGCCGAACCGGGTTTGTATTCAGAGAATAATACAGGACCTTTCCTGTCCTTTTTCATAAATAAATTATTCATCACAGTCCTCTTAGAATTTTTAATGCGGAATCTTTATCAATTTTTTCATATACATTTTCGTTTACAATCATTGACGGGCTCTTGTCACAAAGACCAAAACAGTTTGTGATCTCAAGGGTGATCTTTCCGTCTGCGGAAGTATTGCCGGAATTCAGTTTAAATTCTTTCCTGACAGCATCAGCAATCTCACTGCTTCCGTGAAAATCACATACAATGTTTTTGCAGATCCTCACAGTATTTCTGCCTCTCGGACTGTCATACAAAAATGAATAGAACGAGATAATGCTGTTCACTTCAACAGGATGAATGTTCATTGCGAAAGCAATTTCCTGCTGAGACTGTCCGTCAATATATCCGAATTTCTTCTGGAATTCCTGCAGCACGGGAAGAAGTGAAGTTCTTTCAGCTCCGTGTCTGCTTATCAGTACATGAATAAACTCTCTTCTGGTATTTTTTTCTGTCTCATTCATTTTGATAAAAGTGATAAGATTTTAGTAACTCATTAATTGAATCTAACAGGACTTTCGGTTCAGCCGGTTTATCTATGAATTTATCAGCTGAGATCATTTCGCTTTTTCCGAAACTGTAACCGAGTGCTTTCGAAACTGATGAATAAATGATCACGGGAATTTCCGGATTGGATTTTTTAAACTTCTTAGCGAGGAAAAATCCTTCATCAGGATCGTTCATTATAACGTCAAGTATTACAAGGTCCGGACTGCTCTGTAAAAAGGTTACAGCGCCTTTGCCGGGATCTGTTTCAGACAAGACTTCAAATCCGGAATATTCGAGAAACAGCTTTGTAGCTTCCGTTATATCAGGATCATCATCTATTATTAAGATTTTCTTTTTCATAACACCTCCTGCAATAACTTACGAAAAACTGTTTCTTCAAAGTATGATTCCGGTCATATAATAAAAAAACCGCTGCGATTGTTCGCAGCGGTTTATTATGCGTCTGAATCACGGATTATACGGATTTAATTATTACTCGGATTTTAAGCTATTGATCAACTTTGTTTTATACATATAACCCGGAAATTTATTTTGAATCTAACAAAATTTTATTCTTTATTTGTCATTTGCAATTTGTAATTACTTAAGTAAGATCATCCGCTTCGTCTGAACAAACCCCCCGGCGCGAATTGTATAATAATAAATCCCGCTCGACATATCCGATCCGTTGAATCCGGTAACATATCTGCCGGCATCTTTGTATTCATTAATAAGAGTGTATACTTCTTTGCCGAGTATGTCATATATTTTCAAAGTCACCAAACCTCCGAAAGGCAGATCGTATTTTATGTTCGTTTCGGGATTGAAAGGATTCGGATAATTTTGAGACAGTGAATATTCCAGAGGCAATTCGGAATCGCCTTCTCCGGTTTGGTTTGACGCGTTTCTGTTTCCGGAGCTGGCTTCAAGACTGCCTCCGCGCGTGTTTACAAAATCAGAAAGAACTGAAACGTCGTCATATTTATCCACCGCCTGAACTCTGTATCGAACCGGATATTCTATGCAGTAATTCGGAGGAGTGCATACTTCCGTATTGCAGATTGAGATCAGCTCTTCATCCGTATATGCTGCATTAGAGTTTTTATTAATGTTAATCGTCGCTATGAGATCATAATAGTTTTCCGAATATGCCATTGCGTCATCCGGAACTGAGCCCATATCAGTTGCCGCGCTTCTGTAAATTTTATATCTTTTGAACAATCCTTCTTCACCTGATAATGTTCTTTCCATATCCGGCTCCATATTATGATTCCATTTCAGCCTAATTCTTTTGAAACCGTTTATGCTCGGCTGAGAATCGCATGGCATTACTATTAGTCCCATTGGGCGGGAGGGCGGAGTGATCTGAAGAATAGAAGAATCCGTATGACCGCCTTCGCCGGCTTTGTAGATTTTAAACGCTGCTGAACTTGTAGGACCTGATCCGGAATTAGAATACAACCAGATATAAATTCCCGAACTACTATTACTCATAGTTTTCGTATTAGGGCTAGAATAAGGACTGAATATTTCATTATACCCCACATTCCACGCATCATATCGGTCTCCTAATACTTCTTCATTTGCATATATTTCTTCAGAATTTGTAAAAGTTCTGTCTGTTCCAATTTTACATTCATCATTTTTTCCAATACCAGCCCAAATTGTATATGAATAACTTCTTGCATCAGCGGAATTTATATTCCAGCCGCCATCATTATCATAAGACACGCTGTCTCTTAAATAATAATCCCATAAACTTGGAGTGATATAGCAATATCCCGCATCCCATGCATACCTTTGTTTTTGTCCTTTATAACTCCAGTGCCAGACTCCGTCTGCACATTCTAAATCCTGTACATGTTGATCTCCACTTGGGAAAAATATTCCGGTTGATTTTATATGATTGATGTATATTCCTTTACCGTAATCTCCTGTATAATCATAAGGACCTATTGTCTGTATTGAATCTCCAAGCATAATTTTATCCCATTTAGATGCATTACTCCGGTTTGTAATCAAATAACATTCTTCTCCCTGAATCGGTACTCTTAAAATCTCTCCATTTGCGCTGTTTCTCGCTGAATAATCACCTAAATAATAATTATTCTGTGCAGCGAAATTTACAGTATCAGGGCTTTGATATTTTAATAAAATCATTTCATATGGACTGAAAAAGCCGTCACCTCCGGGACCGTAAGAAACTTTCCCATACGTAATATGTCCATCTGCATAAAGACCGTGACCGTGCTCATGCTGTAAAGCAAGCATATTATGAAATTTTCTGGCTGTGAATGAAACTGTAACTCCTGATCCTTTACCACGAAAGCCATTGCCAACATTTATTTGATTTGCTGTATCAACTAAAACATATGAAAAATCCCATCTATACTGAGTCAAATGTGCATATCCTCTTTCATCCCATAAAGGACCAGCGTTGTTTTTATGTACTTTATATATCATATCTACATATCCATCCTGCTCATAGAAAAATTTCATCTGTCCGTTTATTAATGTATCCCGCCATCTGTCATAAGGTCTCCAATCAACTATTTCTTCATGGAGTTTTCTCCATATTTCAAGATTTATTTCATGATCTGAAGCATATCCATTTGCATTCTTATCTAGCACAACTGAAAATGCTTTGCCTGTTACATGAAATTTGCCTCTGCTAACCTCAAGCCAATAATCACTAAATTGTTCTGTATTTTTATCATAAGCATCCCACCAATCCGAGTTGTAACTTTTTGTTTCGGCAATTATACTGTCCAAGTATAGAGGTGGTTGACCTGTAGGCCACTGCCAGTCATCATTATCTCCTAAGAATTGAACAAATACTATAATAACCGGAAAAACCGCATCTGACGGAGATGTAGAATCACCGCTAAGGTCTGTTCTGATAGGTTTTGTTAGACCCGTGAATTGGTTATCAAATATTGAGCTGCTGAACGAACCGGATGAATCTATAAAACCGCACTCAAAACCATGCTGTGATACGCAAGTTGATACCGCAAGTAATCTAAAAAAGGATACTAACATAAATATAAAAAATATTTTTCTTATTAATTTTTTCATTTTTTTATAACTCCTATAATTATATTTTGATAAAAATTTTTAAAATAAAGGGCGGAGTATTCCAAAACAATATTTGGAATAAACTTTTAACCTTTTCGCAGAGGTAAGAGAGCTTCCGCCCTGTTTAATACTTAGTCTTCGAGATTTTTTAAGGACCTCTTGTCATTACAATTCTAATATTATTTCAAAAGCACAAACTTCTTATTATCCATTATTATTTTATCGATATATAGTGAATAAAAATATATTCCGGAACTCAATTCTGTAGCGTCAAAGTTTATTTCATAATTTCCCGAATTTTGTTTTTTATTTATTAATGTTTTTATTTCTTTGCCTGATAAATCAGTAATTTTAATTTGTATAAATGCCTCTTTTCCTATTTTGTAATTTATCTTTGTTTTCGAATTAAAAGGATTCGGATAATTTTGAGAAAGAGAGAATTCATTCGGAAGTTCCTGCTCCTGACTAATTGTATTTACCAAAGTCTGACCTCCGTTTGTTGTTTTGATAATTTTTCCGCCGCCGCCAACCGCCCATCCGATTGAGTCGTTATAAAAATGTATTGATGCCATAAAAGCCGGAGGAAATAACCCTGAATTTTCTCTGACAAAATTTTCTCCGCCATCCGTAGATTTAAAAAGATAACCCTGTTCCCCGCCAACAAAGCCGGTGTTTTCATCAATGAATTCCGCGCATCGCATTTGAGGATTTACGGCAATTGAATCTATATAGGACCAAGTATCTCCGAAGTCAGTGGTTTTGAAAATACGCCGGTCTGTCCCGGCTACCCAACCGGTTAAATCATTTACAAAAGTTAATTTATAAAATTCAGGAATTCTAAATCCAATTGGCATAACTATATTATTCCAGCTCAATCCACCATTTGTTGTTTTAAAAGTGCTCAATCCCGAACCTGTAACAATTCCTGTCATAGCATCTTTGAAATACATATCCTGAAGATTGCCTGCAAAGAGATAATCTGTGATAATGGAATCACCGCCGTTTGTAGTCCTTAAAATTCTCTGACTGCCTCCGGCAATCCAGCCCGTATTTTCGTCAATAAAAAATACTGCATTGTAGCTTGCTCCGAATCCCCATCCGTTATTTCTGATGACTATCCAGCTGCCGCCGCCGTCTGTTGATTTTATAATTGTTTCAAACCAGCCGACTACATAGCAAATATTTGAATCTACAATATGAATACTTGACAAAGGTTTTCCCACAGCAGGGTTTGGTACGTTATTCCAGTTCGTACCTCCGTTTGTAGTCTTTAAAATCGTACCTCCGTTACCTACAGCCCAGCCGGTATTCCTGTTATAAAACTCAACGTCATATAAATTGCTATTTGTGAATGAACTTTGTAGTATCCACTGCGCTTCTGACTCTAAAACTGAAATTAAATATAAGAATAGAATTAAAATTATTTTTTTCATATCGGCTTGTCTAAAGATATTTAAATTTACTTTAAGATGATTATGTTTCGAGCGGGATTATATGGCGCTCTTATCATAATTATTAATGTTTTATTTTATCAATAAAAGCTTTTTAGTTTCACTGATGTTATTTCCTGACAATCTGTAAAAATATATTCCGGAGCTTAATTCTTTAGCGTTAAATATAATCTCATACTGACCTGTATTTAATTCGCCATTAAAAATTGTTTCAATTTTTTTACCTGCAATATTAAATATTTCAATTTCATAATTTCCCATTTTTATAATTTCTAACTTTATTATTGTTTTATTGTTAAATGGGTTTGGGTAATTCTGGAATAACCTAAATTCTTTAATAACAGAAGTTGAAACATTATTTATGTTTGTTAAAGTATCACCGCCTCTGATTGTATGCCAAATTCTACCTCCGTTACCACATCCCCAAACTAATGAGTCGTTAAATGCCCATAAACTATATACCACTCCAGGTAAAGTAGAATTTTGTATTAACCAGTTTCTTCCTCCATTCGTTGTCTTATACATTTGATATTGAGTACCAGCCCAACCAGTATTTTCATTACAAAATTCTACACTTAAAACACTTCCTAGAGATACCGGAATGTTACCAACGCTGTCCCAGTTTGTACCGAAATTTGTTGTTTTATAAACCGCTCTGTGACTTGCTGTATATCCTGTATTATCATTTATGAAAGATACCCTGTAAAAGTCACCCGTAAACACTAATGAAAATGAATTCCAGTTTAATCCGCCGTCGGTAGTTTTATATATATATATGATAATCCGCCTACTCCTATTCCGTTAAGACTGTCTTTAAAATACAAATCCCTTGGTATACCGCTAAATGGTATAGAAAAAAAAGTGTTACCTCCATTTGTAGTTTTTCTGACTCCATAATCCGGACTGGCAAAATTTCCAATCCATCCCGTGTTCTGATTTAAAAAATAAACACATGTATATCTACCATCTCCCTGTATTCCGCTCTCTATTTTAATCCATGCTTTGCCGCCATCAGTTGTTTTTACTACAGTTCTGAAAAACCCAACAGAATAAATAGTATTCGAATCAACCGGATGTATTCCGAAAAGCGGTTCGAATGTTACTCCAAATCCCTGCCTTATCCAATTCATTCCTCCGTTTGTTGTTTTTATAATGTATCCGTCAACTCCGCAAACCCATCCGGTTTTATCATTTATAAACTCGATATCATAAAGAGTATTAGTAGTCCCGCTTTGCTGAGTGAACCACTGAGCTTCTGAATTTAAAAATGAAATTAAATATAAGAATAGAGTTAAAATTATTTTTTTCATATCCGCTTCTCTAAAGATTTTTTAAATTTACATTAAGATATTTTCGTTTGGGGCGGGAATATCTTTTTTCGTTTTGCGTATAATTATGAAAAAAAAAAAAAAAAATCAAGTTAATTTATTTTGAAATTTCTAACAGTGAGATTGATACAGATCAGGCTGTAGCGCAGCGGAGATGTTTTTCCGAGATACATATTCATCGACTGACAAAGCGAGGGCGGAAAGCTCTGCTGTGTGCGGAAGTTACATTAAAAAAAAATCCCGCAAAGATTTTTATCTCTGCGGGATAAAATATTTTAAGATTACTTATTTATAATTTGATATTTGTAATTACTTCACTAAAAGCATTTTCTTAGTCGCATTAAAATCCGATGTTCTTAAAGCGTAGAAGTAAACGCCGCTCGGCAGATTTGCCGCATCGAATCTGTATTCATAACTTCCGGCGCTTAAGTTCTCATTGACTAACACACTCATTTCCTTTCCTCGTGCGTCATAAACTTTAAGTTCAACTTTGCCTGACTTCGGCATTGCAAATCTAATGTTTGTAGAAGGGTTAAAAGGATTCGGGTAATTATTGAACAGTTCAAAATTTTCAGGAATTGCGGAGGAAATGACATTTATACCAACACCTGTTCTTGCAAAAGTTATGATACCGCTGTTACCGGATGATGTGGAATCATATCCGTTATACGCCCAGCTTCTCCAGGAGCATCTGACGGAGTCGCCGGTTGTACCGATCTGCTGCGCAAGACTGTCAAGTAAACTGTTTCTGAAAGTTACGGCAGTATCAGCTCCGGCGTTATTGCTGTAATAAAAGAAATCCACCGCTCCTGCGCCAATCTTTCTGATCTTAACTCCATATCTTAAAGAAGGATGAGTGCCGGCGCTTGTCCAGTCAAATCTGTGAGTGGAAGTTCCGGTCGGTGAAGTTTCTATCCTTGTAAAAGAAGGAGGTGAAACTATTGTAAAAGGTATATAAGATAAAACGAGCGTGAAATTATTATCACAGGTATCTGCGAATGAAGGATTTGATGAATCTATAATTCTGATTTTCGCCTGTGTGGTAGTAGCTATATAAGGCAATACCCAGTCATAAATTCTCTGCGAAGCCGGGACATTGTTCTGAATTGTAGTCCAGCTTGAACCGGCGTTTGTTGATAATTCAATATTGACATTTCCTGTCAGAGATGTTCCCCAGTATATCTGAGTTGAATTCCCTGTTCTGAATACCTCGCCGCCGTTTGGATAACCGACCTGTACCTGAGTAGACGGGACATACATACATCCGGAATTTTCAGCATTGGATCTTATTAATGCTCTGGGCTGAGGACCGAATCCTTTTACTAAACTTATGGAACCGTTAAGGTGACAATAGCTCATGATAGTTCCGACAGCAGCAACGGGAGGACCGTTATAGCATCCGCCTTCGGCAGCATAACAGCTGTCAATTATTCCGACTCCTCCGACCCAGCTGCAGTTGTGAGTATGCGGTGAACCGAAATTATGTCCGATCTCGTGAGATACAACCATTACATCCCATGAATAAGTAGGCAGCGGCTGAATAGGTCCGTCAGTATTACTGAATCCGTATCCGAGTCCGCCGGCAGTTGGTGAACAGAGCACTCCGACCCATGCAATACCGCCGTAGTTACCGCCTCTTCTGGTAATGTAATGCGCTAAAGTTCTTTGTACTCCGGTTTGATTTGCGTTCCATTCAGCTCTGAACTGATTAAGAAGCTGGTTAGAGTTAGTTCCTGTATACGGATCTGGAGTTGTCCAGACTCTTAAGTATGGAATTATAAACTTTACATTTACTTCTTTCATATAAATAGCGGAAGAAGCAGCCATTAATGCAAGAGCGTAATTTGTTGTATTCTGAACAGATGCGCTGTAGATGTTATAAGTAGCGAAGTCAAGTTCAATGGCAATTTCAGCAATGTAAAGATCAGTCGGCGAATTATCGTTCAGCTGACTGATAATTGAACTTCTCATTTTTTCAATAGCTTCTGAAGAAAGATTGTCATCGGTATAGCATTGAAAATCATTTTTCTTCTTAAGATCGCTTTCTCTGTAAAGGATATAAGTATCTGTTGCATTTCCGGAATTATCATTAATGTTTCCGAGAATATAATTGTCATTCTGAGATACAAGAAGTCCGGTTACTTTTTCTTTTGTGAAAGTGATGGAGATGAGAGAGTTATCAAGTCCATTGAGTTTGCCTGTGTAAGATACCGCAACGTCATCAAGCTTCACTTCTTCATTACCGCGGATGGTTCTCGCAACGATTTTTGCATCCGGCTTAAGTATATCAAATCTCTGAAGGGTGATATTTGAAAAACTGTTATCTCCGTAAGGCATTGTGATTTGAATTTCCATTTCTCTGTTTTCACAGAGCCTTCTCAGTTCATCTTTATTGATATTCATAAAGACAGCGTTGTCTACTAATGCGGAAATTTCAGTATTTACTGAATTATCTCCTGATGAAAAGAGATTATAAGGAGTTTTTGTACCTGATAAAGAGATGTTACTGAATATCAGACACAAAACTATGACTCCTGTAAATTTTATTAATTTACTGTACATGTTTTTTTTAATTTAATTGATTTGGTAAAAATAGGAATAATATTTATTTAATAAAATGTTTATTAATTTTTAATTTCCGTAAAATTGAATTTGGAAAATCATGCTTACTTAACTTTATTCCATTTCTCAAGAAGTTCACTTTCCTTTTCTTCCGAAAGTCCTGTACGCAGTTTGAAGTCAGGACCTCTTGACAGGTCATATTGAATAGTGTCTTTGAATGTATCTTCAAGCGGTCTGATAGTAAGTCCGGCTTTTTTTGCTTTTGTTATGTCTATATTATTCACGCCTGCGTCCTCTTCGGGCAGCCAGAGAGTAAGATCTCTGAACGGCACTACATTTTCATCAAGAAGAAACTTTTCATCCATATATATAAATTCCGCATCACTTCCGGAAAAATCCTTACATTTTGCCGTAAAATCATTTAACGACAATGTATCAAGAGGTCCGGTTGAATTATAAACGCCGGAAATTTTTTCTTCGCACATTTTAAGAGTCCAATCCGCAAGGTCTTTAACATCAATGAACTGCACATTATTTACTTTACTGACAGGAATAATAACTTTGCCGCCGTTTGCAATTCTTCTTACCCAATAAGTGAATCTGTCTGAAAAATCACCGTCACCTACTATCAGACCGGATCTGACTATTGAGGCATCATAGCCGAAAACATCAGTGACTTCCTTTTCACACAGAGCTTTCAGCGGTCCGTAATTTTCCATTGTCATTTCACTGAAATTCCCGTCTGTTACGACACCAACGGGCGAATCTTCATTCATATTCAGTTTCTTAAAATCATTGTAAACCGAGATGCTTGATATAAAAGTATAGTGACCGGCAGAATCTCTGAGAAATTCCGCAGATCTTTTCACAACTCCGGGAACATATCCGCATGTGTCAATTACTGCATCAAACTTTCTTCCTTTAAGTCCGCTGAGATCCACTTCCCTGTCGCCTTTAATTTTTTCCAAATCAGGAAACCATTCCGGATTATGTTTACCGCGGTTAAACAGAGTTACGGTATGATTTTTTGCCAAAGCAGCATTGACGATATGCTTACCGAGAAAGATCGTGCCACCTAAAATTAAAATATTCATAAGAGGTTATATAATTGATTAGTTAATAAAAAAATTTTAAATTGTAACGCCCAGTTTACTCATATTAAAAAGTAACCGTAGCAGTAGTTATCTTTTCTTTTC
>ERZ761609.2310-NODE-2310-length-14377-cov-45.548247_pt1 | contig 14377 bp, 15 predicted proteins | sample MGYA00511163_ERZ761609 | MGnify/ENA primary metagenome ERZ761609 (study PRJEB28899, sample SAMN02445070) | bioreactor sludge metagenome | biome: EBPR sludge | place: Australia: Brisbane, Thorneside Wastewater Treatment Plant | collected 2011-12-16 ... | reverse complement strand
GAAAAGAAAAGATAACTACTGCTACGGTTACTTTTTAATATGAGTAAACTGGTTTATTAACCGGAATAAATTATCGAAGTTTAAATCCGGTTTAATAAAATAATTTATAAGAATGTTTTATATATTTACAAATAAAAAAAGGCAGGAAAAAATAATTTTTCCCGCCTTAAAAGAAAATCACAACAGTAATTATTTTACGACAATATTTACCATTTTATTTTTTACAGTAATTATTTTGATTATCTGTTTTCCAAGCAGATATTTTTTAACATTTTCATTATCAAGAGCTTCATCCTCAAGAATTTTTTCTTCCGAATCAAACGGCAGATCCGCTTTAGACCTGAGTTTTCCGTTTACCTGAAAAATAATGGTAACTGTTTCTTCTTTAGTAAGTTCTTTGTCAAATACAGGCCATTCTGCAAACTGTACACTTTCAGCATAACCGACTCTTTGCCAAAGCTCTTCAGCAATATGCGGCGCAAAAGGTGAAAGTAATAATATGAAATCACGTATAACGTTTTTAGATATCTCATCGGTTTTATACAATTCATTTACAAAAATCATAAGATAAGAAATCGCCGTATTGAACTTCATATCTCCGTCTTCAATATCTTCAGTAACTTTTTTAATTGTCTTGTGCAGTAGTTTTTTTAATTTCAGATCTGCTTCTGAATCTGTTATATTTTTTTTCAGTCCTCCCGTATTTTCATCAATAATTACTCTCCAGACTCTGTTTAAGAATCTGTTAAGCCCTTCTATACCTTTTGTGCTCCATGGCTTAGAAGCTTCCAGCGGACCCATAAACATTTCAAATAGTCTCATTGCGTCAGCGCCGAATTCTCTGATCACGTCATCAGGATTAATTACATTTCCTCTTGACTTGCTCATCTTCACACCGTCTTCTCCGAGTATCATTCCCTGATTAAATAACTTAGATACAGGTTCTTTATAATTTACATAACCGAGATCATATAAAACCTTATACCAGAATCTCGCATAAATAAGATGCAGCACTGCATGTTCCTGTCCGCCGATGTATAAATTCACAGGCATCCAAAATTTTTCAATTTCCTTGTCACAAAATACTTCAGTATTTTCAGGATCAAGATATCTGAGAAAATACCAGCATGAACCTGCCCACTGGGGCATTGTATTAGTTTCGCGTCTTGCATTTCTGCCTGTCTCAATATCAACCGTATTTACCCATTCATCAATTGTTGCAAGCGGAGATTCACCGGTACCGCTGGGTTTATATGATCCCACATTAGGAAGTGTAAGCGGCAGTTCAGATATATCAATATCTTCAAAAGTTCCGTCATCAAAATGAATTATCGGAAACGGTTCACCCCAGAATCTTTGTCTTGAGAAAAGCCAGTCGCGGAGTTTAAAATTAACGGATCGCTTTCCTTTTTTGTTTTCCTCAAGCCATTCAATTATTTTATTTATTGCTTCAGCAGATTTTAATCCGTTCAGAAAACCGGAATTTACGGAAACACCTTCACCTGAGAAGCATTCACTTCCGTTTTCTGTGGATTCCAAAAACGATTTTATCTCATCACCGGAAATATTTTCAGGAATAACAACAGGAATTATATTCAGAGAATATTTTTTCGCAAATTCATTATCTCTTTCATCGTGTCCGGGTACTCCCATAATAGCTCCTGTACCGTAACTTGCGAGTACATAATCTGAAATCAGCACAGGAATTTTTTCTTCAGTTAAAGGATGCAGAGCGTAAGCTCCGGTAAATTCACCGGTCTTACTCTTTGATAGTTCAGTCCTTTCAAGATCTGATTTAAGTTCTGCAGATCTTACATAAGCTTCAATTTTAATTTTTTCAGATCCGGCTGTAATATCATTTACAAATTTATGCTCAGGGGACAAAATGAGATAAGTTACTCCAAAAATGGTATCAGGTCTTGTAGTAAAAACATCTATTTCAAAATTTTCCTTTGTATCCGGATTTATAATTTTAAATTTTACTGTAGCGCCTTCGCTTCTTCCGATCCAGTTTCTTTGAATTTCTTTTACATTTTTCGGCCAGTCAAGTTCATTCAGATCATTTAAAAGTCTGTCAGCATATTCCGTAATTCTCATATTCCATTGTTTCATTTTTCTTCTTACAACGGTAAAACCTTTTTCTAGCTGTTCAGGGACTTCTTCATTTGACAGGACGGTGCCAAGCTCAGGACACCAGTTAACAGGCACTTCCGCCAGATACGCTATTCTGTGTTTATTTAAATACTCAAACTTTTCTTTTTCAGATAATCCCTGAGGTATTTTCAGTTCGCTGATATCTTTAGCTTTATTATCTGTTTTGTCATAAAAGGAATTATATATTTTCAGAAAGATCCACTGTGTCCATTTAAAATAACTTTCATCAGCAGTGCTTAATTCTCTTTTCCAGTCGTATGAAAAACCAATGGATTTAAGCTGTTCCCTGAATCTGTTTATGCATTCAATCGTTCTGATCTTCGGATGGATTCCTGTTTTTATCGCATACTGTTCAGTCTGAAGTCCGAAAGCGTCCCAGCCCATCGGATGCATTACATTAAATCCTCTCATCCTCTTGAATCTGGCTATTATATCCGTAGCCGTATAACCTTCCGGATGTCCTACATGCAAACCGTCACCGCTTGGATACGGGAACATATCAAGGACGTAATACTTCGGTTTGGATTTATCCAGTTTATCAAAATCAGGAGTCCGGAAGGTTTCATTTTCTTCCCAATACTTCTGCCATTTTTTTTCTATTTCGGTAAAATTGTATTTCAATATTAATTTTTAGTTTAAACAATAATTGTTACTCAAAGTATTTTTTTTGTTAATATCACAAAAATTTAATAAAGTAATTTCTAAAATAGCGTCAGGATCAATTTTAAAATCATAAAATTTTCAATTTTAAAAAATCAGATTAAATATAAAAAATAATTATTAAAACAGATTTGCAACAGCAGTCCGGAAGGCAGGCAAACTCCTTTCAATAAATACTTTTTGTATACTTAATTAGATTGGGCTTAAAAATAGTCTATTTTAAGTATTAATTCATTACTTTTTTTTATCCTCAAAGAGTTAATCATATTGATAATTTTTTAAAGGGAATGGAAAAAATTATTTTTGTCAGATATTTAGAATAATCCTGCTGATAATTTTTCTAAATTGAAAAACTACATAAATAAAAGTATATTTGCACATATTATGAAGATTTTATCAAATTATTCTTCTTTAAAGGAGAAAATCAGGGAAGTTTGTGAAAGATGCGGAAGAAATCCGGATGAAATTACAATTGTTGCAGTAAGTAAGACCTTTCCATTTACCAGAATCATAGAATTAAATTCAGCAGGTCATTTAGATTTCGGTGAGAATAAGATACGCGAAATGAGGGACAAGTATTATAATATATCATTTCAGTACAACGGAAAGATAAACTGGCATATGGTAGGACATCTTCAGTCAAACAAAGTAAAGGATATTATAGCATTTATACATCTTATTCATTCAGTGGACACATATAATCTGGCAGAAGTCATAGATAACACTGCTAAAAAAATTAACAAGAAAATAGATATTCTTGTACAGGTCAACACAAGCAATGAAGAACAAAAATACGGTGTATCTCCGGATGAAACCGAAAGACTTTGTAAACAAATATCATTGCTTGAAAACGTTAATGTAAAAGGACTGATGACAATAGCAAAGATGACTGAAGACAGAGATGAAATCAGAAGTAATTTCCGAACCCTTAAAGAGCTTCATGACAAAATTAAACCTGAATATCCGGATTTTAAATATTTATCAATGGGCATGACAAATGATTTTGATATAGCGATAGAGGAAGGATCTAATATGCTGAGAATCGGGAGCGCAATATTCGGAGAGAGAATAAATACGGATCAGTAGTGATATAAATTAAAATCTAATTTAAAATTTTATTAAAATGGGCGATAAAATACTTCCAAAGGAAATTAAAAAAACAGATTTTAAAAAAACTTTCCGGGGATATGATATTAACGAAGTAGATGCATTTCTCGAGACAGTAAGTCTTCGTTATGAAAGATTATATGAAGAAAATACGGAATTACTTGCACAGATCAAGATATTAAAATCCGATCTTGATGTATATAAAGAAAACGAAACAACACTTCAGAAAGCAATTGTAAAAGCTCAGGATCTTTCGGATGAGATTATTCAGACTTCAAAGCAAAGAGCAGAGAACATTGTCAAAGAAGCGGAGCTTAACGCACAGAAAACCCTTCAGGATTCAGAAAAAGAAATAATGACGAGGAAGCACGAACTGGAAGAATTAAAATTGAGAAATGATAAGCTGGTGGAAGACGTTAAGCTTTTCTTTATGGAAAAACTTAACGAGATGGATGAATTTGTAAAAACCAGAAACATTTATAAAATGGAGCTTGCAAGGAACGAGCAAAAGGAAGAAACTGAAGAAGAGCTTCCGGCTGAAGAAAAAACCAATGTCATGAAAAAAATTTCCATTAACACCGCAAACTCTGACTTTTCGGAATAGCGCTTCTTCTATATTATGACCGGTAAACATTTCGAAGCGATAACATATTTAAGTAAATTATACAAAAACATTCCTGAGACGGGAATAATACTCGGAACAGGTCTTGGCGGATTAGTTAAATATATAGATATTGAGCTTGAGATAGATTATTCCGAAATCCCACATTTTCCCGTTTCGACAGTAGAATCACATTCAGGTAAATTAATTTTCGGGAAGTTATCCGGAAAAAATATTGCGGCAATGCAGGGTAGATTTCATTACTATGAAGGATATTCAATGGATGAAGTAACATTTCCAATATACATCCTGAAATCATTGGGAGTAAAAAACCTGATCGCATCAAACGCCTGCGGAGCATTGAATCCAAAATTCAGGAAGACTGATCTTATGATAATGACTTCACATATAAATTTATTATTTGATACTCCATTAAAAAGGAAGCAGATTAATTACCCGGAAGGAAGCAAAATTTATTCAAAGAGATTAATTGAATTAGCGGAACAGACTGCGCTTGAAAGCGGGATATACATTCAAAAAGGAGTATATGTACCGGTTCAGGGACCGAATCTTGAGACAGTTTCAGAATACAGAATGATAAGGAAGATGGGGGGCGATACTGTCGGTATGTCGACAATACCTGAAGCGCTTGTTGCAAGTAATCTCGGAATGGAAGTACTGGGATTATCAATAATTACGGACAAAGGATTTCCGGATACACTTGAAGTAGCGATATTAAAGGACATACTTGAAGCAGCTGCAATTGCGGAACCGAAGCTTACGTTACTTATTAAAAATTTAGCGGCAAAATTATAGTTTTTTTTCAATGAAAAATTTAAATTCAGAAATGACTGAACAAACAGAAAAGATAATACTGTCTTCAGATATTATCAGGAGCAGATTTCCCAAAAAATTCAAGCCGGAAATTTGCATAATATCGGGTAACATATCCGAGATTATAAAAGAGTTTAAGCATCTCGGTGAATTAAATTATAATGATATACCGGGATTTAATGGAACTGAAAATCTGAAATCCGCCGGTAAGATAATATTTGCAAAAACCAAAAAACGTGATGTTCTAATCCTAAACGGAAGACCGCAGTATTTTGACGGAACGGATATGAGGTCTATCGGTCACAGGATTTATGTATTAAAATTTCTTGGGATTAAGAAAATCATATCTGTTGATGAGATTGCGCATTTGAATCCAAGATTCAGCTGCGGTGAAATTGCATTAATTTATGATCATATAAATCTTATGGGAGATAATCCGTTAATAGGTAAAAACGATGATACTCTCGGGATCAGATTTCCGGATATGAGCAATGCTTATGACAAAGAATTATATAAGAATATTTATAAAGTACTTCAGGATAATAAAATAAGGATAAATGAATCTGTATATCTCGGAATTACCGGACCGGAGAGCGAAACTGAAGCCGAAGCGAGATTTTACAGAGATATTGGAGCTGACATACTTGGCTATTCCATTGTTCCCGAGAATATAACTTCGGTTCACTGCGGGATAGCGTTTGGAGCAATTGGTCTGATTTCAAGAGAGTTAGTAGCGGATAGAATGTCAGACGACAGCAGGACACAAAAGCAGAAGGAAAAAGATAAAAGTCAGAGCTATACATCATCCGTAAAAATTTTAAAAAACATTGTAAGAGAAATAGCTGATAAGATTTGAATTATGAAAAAAGTTCAGCATATAAAATTGAATTTCGGCTATATCAGTAAAAAAACCACTAAAGTGGTTTTTTTACTGAAAGTACGGAATACAATTCCGTACTACAATATTTTCCCAATCTCTCCCCCAATTATTTTACTTTTTTCCGAATAAGTTATCAATTTTTATTTCTTTAAAATTTTTATAGATTTGCTTTTAATTTTTAATTAAACTTTATGACCTCAAGACTCGAAATCCCGAAAATGTATAAACTCTTCATTGACGGAAAATTCACACGCACCGAATCTGAAAGATATCTTGATGCTCTTAATCCAAAAAACGGGAAAAAAATTTGCAACATTTCACGCGCTTCCAGAAAAGATGTCCGAAACAGCGTTGTTGCTGCCCGCAAAGGTTTCAGTCTTTGGAGCGAAAAAACAGCTTATGAAAGAGGACAGATCATGTACAGATTTGCCGAGATGCTTGAGGGAAGAAAGGATCAGTTTACTGAGGAAATTTTTGTTTCGACAAAACAAAATTCAGCGGGCTGCAGAAAAGAAGTGCAGAAAGCTGTTGACAGAATAGTTTTCTATTCAGGTTTCTGTGATAAATGGATACAGCTTTCCGGTTCAGTAAATCCCGTTCAGTCCGGATATTTTAATTTCTCAATTCCTGAACCGACCGGTATTGTCGGAATTATTCTTCCTGATACACTTAGCTTACTTCCTTTGATATCGAGATTGTCCGCCGTTACAGCATCAGGTAATTCCTGCATAATTATTGCAAACGAATCCGCTCCGCTGCCTGCATTATCCATTGCGGAAGTAATTGCAACTAGCGACTTCCCGGCCGGAGTTATAAATATTCTTACAGGAAAAAAAAGCGAACTTACGCCTCATCTTGCAGGACATTTTGACGTGAATGCTGTAGATGTTTGCGCTGATAAAAATACTGACAGAAAATCTCTTCAGGAACTTTGCTCTAATAATGTGAAGAGATTTAATTTCATAAAGCCTGATCATGACTGGTTTAATGACAGTGATAATGAAAACCTGAAAGAGATAGAAAAATTCTCAGAGCTGAAAACCGTATGGCATACAATGGGTATGTAAGCTTATCTTAAATTTTTTACTGCTAAATTATTTACCTGTTTAATTTTTTTTTAGGAACATTTAAATGTCCAACTTTATTAAACTTTTAGTCAGCATTATAATTTGTCAGATGGCGGGATTCATCGGGACTATTTTTACCTCTGACTCATTAACGGGCTGGTATGCGGGATTAACAAAACCTGATTTCAATCCGCCGAACTGGATATTCGGTCCTGTCTGGATTCTGCTTTACTTTATGATGGGAATTTCATTGTTTCTTGTATGGCGTGAAGATCTTAAGAACGCAGTTGTAAAAAAAGCTTTTTACGTATTTATGATTCAGCTTATATTCAATGCTTCTTGGTCAATCGTTTTCTTTGGATTTCAGTCAGTCACAGGCGCTCTGATAATAATAATTATTTTTTGGTTACTGATAATTTATACAATTCTGAATTTCTTAAAGGTATCCAGGACATCAGGTATTTTACTAATACCGTATCTGCTCTGGGTCTCTTTTGCGGCAATACTTAATTTTTTTATTTTTAAACTCAACTGATTATTCTCAAAATTAATTAAAATATGAAACCGGATTTTTCATCAAAGATTTATTCAATACTCTTAATAATTTTCTTATACTCTTCAGCTGCTATATCTCAGGATACTGCAAAAAATACAGAGCCTGTGAATTCAGATCAGACAAAACCTGATCAGATCAAAAAAGAGAAGATGTATTTTGAAACTGAAGATCTTCTAAACAGCAATGAAATTATTATGGCGCATATCAGAGAAAGTTTTCCGATAATTTCGGAAATGGATCTGGCTGAAATAGTAAATTCAAAAACTGTAGTCCCTGTTATTACTCAGGATTCTTTAAATCAGGCTGCTTCAGGAGAAAAATTTAAAGTTTCATTTGATGTTCCGGAAAATTTTCTGGTTGATTCCACTAAAATTTTATGGGAGCTGAATATTCCGGAATTTAAGTCCAGAATTTATCAGCTGTTCAATGGAAAAGAAATTTACATAGATACATGGCCGAATGTAGTAGGCACAATAAAAGACAAAACCTACACGGGAAATTTTGAAGCATATAGAGTCAGGAACTGGCCGTTTTACAAAGATCCTGATCCGAAGAAAGCTCACCTTAGTCCGACACCTCCCGGAAAAGGAAATCCTCTCGGTTTATTTGTTGTTCATTACGATCAGAATTCTCTGAGATATTTTCACGGTACAAACAAAAATAATCTGCTGTATTCAAAGATGAGAAATCTTTCTCACGGCTGTGTGAGGAATGACAATGATAATATTCAAAAGATGAAAGAGTTTCTCATAAAAAAAGTAATTAAATCAGAAGATCTGACCGGCTGGCTGGACAGCAGAAAGACTCTTATTTATGACTTCACGGAAGAGGATAAATTCCCTTTAAAGATTATTTACAAGACTTATGAAATTGACAAAGATGAAAACGGATTTTACTTTACTTTATTTAAGGATATATATAATTATTCATCCGGCAGGATCAATGAAACTTTGAATGATCCGGGTCTGATATATCTGACAAACAAGGAAAACCTCGCGGCTGAATACAGAAAAAAAATCGGCAATGATATATCCGATGATAAGCTCAGTATAATGACTGAATATCTGATTAATAAAGGTGTTGAGTATGAAAGATATTATATTGATCAGCTGAAAAACATTCTCAGCATCGGTTTTTAAAATGCAGCTTTAGAAAGTTTCATCGCGCCATCTGATAATTTTCCAGACATCGTTTGTCGAAGTTCTGATAAGATTCATATCTGCAAATCCGTTTAATCTGATCACATCGCTTGGATTGAATGTAATGGTCAGATTAAAACTTCTCTTTACATTTTTTACAAGCGAATCTCCGCCTTCAAAAATTATATTATTCCAGATTACTTCAAGCTTCTGCGCATTCTGAAAAAGTCCGTTAGTGGTTCTCATCTCAGTCGGTCTGTCCCATGAAATATCAAATCCTGAATTGTAGTCACGGTATATAAATACAAATTTTTCATCGAGTAAATTTCCGTAAACAGTCGTGTCCTTGAAAGTATATGCGTATTGAAAATTCTGAAAAACACCGTCAATAGTTTTCTGATCGGTTAAAATTGATGCCGTACCGCTTGAGTCAAGCTTTGGTGAGAAAATATTATCACATGAGTAAATTGAAATAAGAAGCAAAAAAATAAATGCGGATGAAATTTTTTTAACCGGTATTTTTTTAAAATCAGCTGACATATTTGATCAGTTAAACATATTTGCTTTCAATACGCTCCATGTAGTGTCATTATCTTCATTAAGAAAATCATACCATCCGTGAATGGACCATAAACTTCTTGAATCCGGACTCATTACAAATCTCAGTCTTCCGCCTGTAACGGTAGCAATGTTTTGTCTTGAATGATTATATACAAGAATATAATCCGAATCTATTACTGCCGAGTCGATTCCTGTATTAAAATTTATATTGGATAGAAACAGATTGGAAGAAGAGCTGCTGTTTGTAAATGAAATCAGATTACTGTAATAAATTCTCTCGCTGTTCAGCGACCAGTTTAAAAAAACCGGATATGAAGTCTGGGAAACCGCATCGGGTATAAACTGAAATCTCTTTGTAGAAAAATTTGAATCGACGAAACATCTGATGTAGTTATCAAGGTTTTTTTCCGTGATCGCAAAATTCAGATTGGATAAAACTATATCCGGAGAAGTGGGCTGTGTGAAAGTAGATCTGACTTCTGTCGGCGGTTCTACAGTCCTTGTTTCAAACAAACCGCAGCCGCTGTATAGAATAAAAATCAATAAAAGTATTTTATTATATCTTCTGCGCAATTATAATTATCCGTTTTGAATTTTTTTCGCTGAATTTGCTTCCGTAGTAATCACCGAACAACATTTTCACTTTAAAGTTAAATTTTTCAAAACAATTAATAAGTTCTTTTTTACTGTACAGCTTCAGTATCTCTTTGAATCGTCTGACATTTCTTCCTTTATATACTTCAATATTTTTTATTATAAATCCATACTCAATTTTTCTTTTCTGTATTACGGAAATACCTCCTATTTTATTTTTGCTTAAGGGTACAATGTTTTTCTTTATATAAGCTGAATTTATAAAATCAAACACGAAGTATCCGCCTTTCTTAAGCGAGGAGGAAATATTTTTTATTACGCGGAAATTTTCCTCATCATTATCAAAATATCCGAAGCTCGTAAAAATATTTACAGCGAGATCAAATGAATTTTTAAAATTAAAATTCCTCATATCCTTAATAAGGAAATTTATTTTAAGATTATTTTCCTTCGCCTCTTTACGGGATTTTTTTGCTTCGCTTATTAAAAATTCGGACAGATCAAAACCTGTAACTTGAAATCCCCTCTTTGCAAGCTGCATAGAATGTCTTCCGGCTCCGCACGCAACGTCAAGGACTTTTAAACCTGTCCTTATATCAATATTCCTCTGAATAAGATCTATCATGTGCCCCGCTTCTTCAGTGTTTCTGTGACTGTAAAGATCAAGATAAAGTCTGTCCGAAAACCATTTTTTATACCACATCCGGAAATTAATTAAATTAGGATTCTTCCTTCAAGAGCTTTTGCAAGCGTTACTTCGTCTGCAAATTCCAGATCTGAGCCGACCGGAATTCCTCTGGCTATCCGGGTGATCTTTATTTCAAGAGGTTTAAGAAGTTTGCTGAGATACAGTATTGTTGTTTCTCCTTCAACAGTGGGATTAAGCGCAAGTATAAGTTCCTCGACTTTATCATCACCGCTGCGGCTTAGTCTGTCCAGTAATTCCTTAATGCGGATGTCATTCGGACCGATTCCGTCAAGAGGAGATATGATGCCGTGAAGCACGTGATATTTTCCCCTGAACTCATTTGTCTTTTCGATTGCAAAAACATCCTGCGGCTCTTCGACCACGCAAATAATGCCGTGTTTCCGGCTGCCGGCTCTGCATATATTACAGACTTCATCTTCAGTAATATTGCAGCAGACGCTGCAAAATCTCAGTCTGTCTTTAATTTCAGTCAACGCTCTGGAAAATCTTTCCACATCCTGCTTCGGCTGTCTTGTAATATGCATCGCAAGACGCATTGCCGTCTTTCTCCCGATCTGCGGTAGTTTTGAAAATTCGTCCACAAGATTATCGAGAGCGTTTGAAATATTAATCATAAAAATTCCGGATTAAAATTTCGGCAGGTTCAGTCCGGGTATATTCGGGATCATTCCTGAAGTCGCTTTTGACATTTCGTCATTTGCCATTTTCTGCGAACTCTCAAGACCTTTATTAATGGCTGCGATAAGCAGATCTTCAAGCATCTGAGGATCTTCCGGATTAATGATCTCTTTTTCTATTTCAATTTTTGTTACCATGTTTTTTCCGTTCACAGTAACTTTCACCATACCGCCGCCGGATTCTTCAGTAACGGTTTTGCCTTCAAGCTCATCCTGTATCTTATCCATTTTTTCCTGCATCTTTTTAATCTGCTTCATCATTCCCTGCATTTGACCCTGATTCATTTTATATCTCCTTGATTTATTTTTTAATTAATTTTTTTAAATTTTAGATTTTATCTGTTACACTATATTTCAAAAATATTTTCAGAAGTTACCGCAATCGGCTCAATGCTGTAAAAAGGTTCTCCGAATTCCGCTCCGATCTTAAATCCGAAATATCTTGCCCGCGTCTCTATCTCATTGTCAAAAAGTTTTGAACTGATAAAAGTCTCCGGCTCATTGCTTTTCGGATTATAGAACTGTGTTGAATAACATTTTAACACATCAAGTTTCTTTCTGAAATTATCGCTTATATCCATAATGAAACTTACCGGAATATCATAAGCGCTTTTATAAAAAAATATTCTGCGCGGTCTGAATTCTTTCAGGCTTCCTGTTACAATTTTCCTAAGTCCCGAATAAAATACTGATTCTTTTATCAGATTGCCTGTATAAATATGATCAGGATGTCTGTCATTCGGATAAGGAGCAAAGACAATCTCCGGTCTGTATTTTCTGATCACTGTTATGATCTTTTTTTTATTCGCATTATTAATCTGAATATTACCGTCGCTGATACTGAGATTTTCCCTTACTTTTATATTCATCAACTTTGATGCTGCGGCGGTTTCCTTCTTTCTCAATGCAGGAGTTCCTCTTGTGCTTAATTCTCCTTTTGTAAGATCTGCGATCCCGATTTTTTTTCCTGCTCCTGTCAGATTAAGGATCGTTCCTCCGCAGTTCAGCTCAGCATCATCGGGATGTGCAGCAAAAAAAAGCGCGTCGAGTTTGATATTTGAACCAATATGTCCGGATTTATTTTTGATGTCTCAATATAAATATTATCTTATTTGAATTAAATTGAATTAATATAATTTATTGTCAGGAGTTCAAACAATGTATATTATTTTTTCAGGATTATTCCGGTCTGAATAGAATCCCGGAAAATTAAAAAGCCCGCAAAAATCTTTTTGCAGGCTTTTGTAAAATGTTTTTAATAAAATTATTTCAGCACAACCATTTTCCTTGTTTCACTGAAATTTGATTTGCCGGAATTTTCAGAATAGACCGATAAGCGATAATAATAAACTCCGCTCGCAAATTTTCCTGCGTCCCATTCAGCAGTATAATTTCCGGTGATTTGATTTTCACTGATAAGGGTTTCAATTTCTTTACCGAGAGCGTTAAATATACTAAGTCTTACAAAACCGTTTGCGGCTAAAGTGTAATTAATTTTTGTCTTTGGGTTAAAGGGATTCGGAAAATTCTGTTCCAGTCTGTAATCATTTACAAAAATATTATTCTCATTCAAACCAACTGATTTACCGACTTTCAAAACAAACAATCCGTTCTTCATATCGGACGCGGCAATTTTTCCGGATGGAAATTTATAAACTCCCCAGCAGCCGAGATACTGATTTCCGTTTGAAGCGGGATAAGTGTCATACCATGCAATTTCAACCGGCTGAGCAGGGTTAGAAATATCCAGCACTCTGACACCTGATGTATAATGCGCTATAACTGCCGTATCTCCGTAGATTTCCACGTTATGAACTATTGAAGTAGTGATATTTGTCGGCTGCCATGTAGTAATCTGTGTTGCATTGGTTATGTCCTCAATATTCCAAACTTTAAGTAATCTTGGCAGCGAACCGACTTCATCCGTAGCATATAAATATTTCCTGTCCGAAGTCAGAGCACAGTTGTGAGGTGACGGATTCGGTGAGTTTAACCATTGAGTAATTGTTTTAAGACTGTCCTTGTTCCGGGCGTCTATGACAGTAATGTTTCCGTCATTAATATTCATTGCAAAAATAGTATCACTGATTACTCTGCAGTCGTGAACATACCTTGTATTCCATTTACCTCTTAACACAGGATTTTCGGGATCAGCTGACAGATCAAGAACTGTTATACCCTGACCGAAAGAAGGATTGCTTCCGTTAAGATACAGATAAGGTCCTTCCTGAGAAATTGAATGAGTGGTTGTATGGCCTGCAGGTTTAAATTTTTTGACATAAGTAACGGAATCAGGAAGATACCTCAGATCAAAAATTTCTATGCCGCTTGTATCCGCTTCGGAAACTACATAAGCGTAATGCGAATACACTTTCGCTTCTCTCCAGAGATTTCCGGGATCAGGGTTTGACATATTTATCTGAGAAGAAAAAAAACCGACCTCCCGGATATTTGCTGAATCACTAATATCATAAAAGCCGGTACCCAGTACACCGCAGAGAATTGCATATTCCTTTCCGTCAGGAGCGACATATCCCCATATTGCTGCATAATCCCACGGAGCACCGAAAACTACAGGTACAGGATGAAGATTTAAATTTCCTAAAAGGTACATATTATTATTCGGAAGCTGTGCGCTGAGAGGAGAAAAACCGGAGAGAAAAAACAAGAGATAAAAATAAATTTTCATATTTAAACATTAGAAATTTTAAAATAAATTTTGTTCGGGATAATGCTTTAAAAGTTTCAAATTTAGAATTTCGATTTCATACGAAAACATTCAGTCCAGTTTACTCATATTAAAAAGTAACCGTAGCAGTAGTTATCTTTTCTTTTCTT
>ERZ761609.2309-NODE-2309-length-14397-cov-50.924627_pt1 | contig 14397 bp, 11 predicted proteins | sample MGYA00511163_ERZ761609 | MGnify/ENA primary metagenome ERZ761609 (study PRJEB28899, sample SAMN02445070) | bioreactor sludge metagenome | biome: EBPR sludge | place: Australia: Brisbane, Thorneside Wastewater Treatment Plant | collected 2011-12-16 ... | reverse complement strand
GGGTGGTTGCGGGGGAAGGATTTGAACCTTCGACCTTTGGGTTATGAGCCCAACGCCACGTGTCTGCTGGTTCTTGCTGTTCCTTGTTCTTCAAGCACTTAGCTCATCTTGATGGCCCTTCGTTCACCGTGTTTTGGGGTGGTTTTTGTGGCAAGTGGTAGCAGGTTTGGTAGCGGTGCCGGCCGTCTCGATCCCCGCCGAGACCGGTGCTGGCCGGGGAGCGTTTTTCCCATTGGGGATTTCAGACCCCGTCCCTCTGGCCAGAGAGAGCATTTGGGAATCAGAGACTCGAACCCGATTCGCGGCCCGATGAAGCGGAACATCGCCTCAGCGCAGAAGCGACATAGTCGAAATGTCGGATTGCCGGAGGCTGATTTTCCCAATGGGGAAATCAGACCCCTGCCGTTCCAGTTGTTCCAGAGCCCGTTCATAAAGCCAGGCCGCGATGGCGCCATCTGAAATCGCACCATACTCTCAGAGCCCGGCTGCAGCCAGTGACTGCAGAGTGACTTGCTCCCGAATCGTCGCGTAGACGGGTCGCTCAATCTTCGACAGCCACTCGCAAACGTCCGGAGACAGGGCCTCGATTGCAATCAGTTCGGGATGTTGGCGGAACAGCTTGGCAACCGATTCCTCAGGAATGCGATTCTGCTTGATCTGCAGCCATGCGAGGCCGATCCAGCGGCGGACAGTCTTCGGGCTGACGTGCAGCATCGATGCCAGTTCGCTGACCCGGAGACCCTGTCCTGCGGGATACCCATAGCCGTCGAGCCACAACTGCATCTCTCTGCTCAACTGCCGATACGGAATCTTCTCAGGATGGTTGCGGCAGAACTTCTCGAAGGACTCCTCGGTGATCCTCCCGGCAACACAGTCGAGGTATCCCCGCGCTCGCCATCGACGAACCTGGCGCACACTCACCTCAAGGTCGCGGGCGAGATCCTTCGTTTTGAAGCCGGTCAGAAGTTCCTGTGTCCGCCCCAACTGCTCAAGCTTGCGGCGGACCGACTTCTCCGTGCGGCCGAGTTTGCGGGCGATCGTCCGGATGGTCTGAGTGGAGGAAAGGTTCAGCAGTTCCTCGATCTCGGCTGGAGTCCAACCGCGGCCGTTGTGCCAACTGGAGGCGCGGCCGCCGTTCGCCTCGGCTCCAATTCTGGCTGCTCCGTTCACGAAATTCGTTGCCTGCATGCCCGACTCCTTTCCGGAGTACTCCATTGCTAGGTGAAACCACCGATACGGTGGGTAGACCCCTTCCTTGACAGATAAGAGGCCTGTGGAAAAGTGAATCTCACCAGTTTTGTTTTGACTCTGTGAAGGTGAAACGAATTGCGGGCGGCCTGCATAGAAACATTGGGTGAGGTTTGACCCGCTGGAAACCTCCTATTTCTTTGGAGGTCTTCCGGTTCGCGACTCCTGGTGATCGCCATGAGTGATTGTGACGAGCCACGCGCGGAACTATGGATCCGAAACCCCGACGACCGCGGGAATGTAGTTGACCAGCGGCTCATCGAGGTAGCGCATCAGGTGTGGCCGCGTGCCCGAAAGATCGTGGTCGGCATTCTGGGCAGCGCCGAAGACGCCCCGCGGATCGTTGAAATCGCCGTCCACCAGGCTTCCAGGGCCCTTGAACGGAACGGTCCTGTTGCGACGCCTGAGAGATATCTGATCACGGCGGTCAAACGAGAATCGCTACGAGAACGCAGGGAGCGGCAGCGCTTCGTCCCGTTGGACCAGGCGCTCCTGGAGAGGCTCCACCCACCGCGATGGAAGGACTCGGAAGACCGAGCCACGTTTCGAGTGTTGGTGGAGCAACTCAAGGCCCGCATGGATGACAAGACCCGGAGGATGTTCGAACTTCGCTGCCTCGATTACAGGTGGGAGCGTATTGCCAGAGCGCTGGAGTACAGTGATGCTCACAGCGCAGAGGTTCAATTTCGGAAGGGAGTCAATGCCGCGCTGAAGCGACTGAAGGGGAAAAAGTTGTGGCCAACCATGCTCCCGAGAAAGGATTCGGACGCCGATGACCGATCCTGAGAGGCCATTGACTGAGTTTGAGGTTGACGAGCTTGTGCGCAGGTCCAAGGACGTCTGCCTGAACGAGTACCCAAACCCGGACCGCGTGGGCTGTCCGAGTGATGAAGCCATCGAGAGGCTTGCCCATGAGGACCAGGACCTGCTTCGCAATGACGGACTGATCTCACATATCGTCACTTGCTCTCCGTGCTTTCGAAAGCACGCGGCCTGTCGAGAACAGTTGAGAAGTCGGAATCGATTGAAGATGGCCGCACATTCGACGGCGGCCGTGCTGCTGCTTGTGTTCGCCGTTCTCACGGTCCGCAATCTCACCATGGCTCCCGGCCAGACCGGCATTTCCAAAGGCGGTGTCCCGCCTGGGGTGCCCGAATCGAAGGCACAAACTGAAAGTCAACCCCGGGCACAGCCGGATCGCGCCACGCCTGCTTCAAAGCTCGATCAATGGGTGGTCGCCACCCTGGATCTGCGAGAACTTTCGGGCTCACGTGGTGAAGGCGAGACACAACCACGAACGCGGGACCTGGCGCGCGGGCGGCTCGACCTCAGAGTCCTACTGCCTGTTGGGAGCCCGTCAGGGCCATACGAGATCACTGTGCGGGATTTGGACGAGGACTTCTCGCGGACAGTCACAGCAAATGCCAGCGTGAGTGCCGGTGAGACATCCTTACAGGCCAAGCTGGACCTGACGGAGGTGCCAAGCGGCCCGCTGCGTTTCGGAGTGCGACGACCTGGAGCTGACTGGGCCTGGATCGACGTCAGAGTCCGCTGACGACTTCAATCGCGGCCTCCAACTGGTTGTCCCTTCCCTGCCGGAAGGACTCGGACGACCAGGCAACTTCAATGTCCGGCGCGATCCCGCGTCCCTCATACGATTGGCCATCCCACGTCACATACGCAGCCTTGGGGAAGATGACCCTGTACCCGTGGCCGACCTTGAAGCCGGAGCCCGGGATCAATCGCCCAGCCGTCGTGGTGCCTACGAGTTTGGCGAGCCCGCGCTCACGGGCGAACGCGCAGACCATCTCCCCAGCGCTTATCGTTCCCTCGTTGATAAGAATCACGATTCGGCCATGGCACTTCTTCGGCCCCAGCCCTTCGGTGACCAAGGCCATGGAAGAATCCCGCCCTCCGTATCGAATCGCCATTGAGAGAAGTCCCCAGAACTTGTGTTTCGGCAACCGGTCCAGTCGCGGCAGTTGGTCCTTTTGCTTCTTCTCCTCGGCGCCCCGGCGGGTCAGAGTGTATCCAGCGGGAATCTGTTCCGCGGTGAGATGACTCATCAGATGGAGGACCGCCAGGCCTCCACCCAGGTGGCCACGAAGGTCCAGCACCAACCGATCGCAGTCACGAAGTTCATCGAAGGCCCGGTCCATCTGACGAGAGACATCGATTCCAAACAGACCGGGCAGAACCGCCACTTTGATGTAGCCGACATTACTTGTCATTCGCGAGGAAAGCACGGCCTCGGGTTCGGCGTGCGGCTGCTTCTTGGATCGGGGGGCGGGGACAGCGACTGCGAGTTCGATCTCAGTTCCGTCGCGACTGACCCGGATCGACGCGGTGGTTCCCATCGGGAACATGGGTTGGGTTGGTGGAGTACACGCGGTCCCATTGATGCGCATCAAAACGTCACAGGGCCGAATCCCTGCCTTTGCCGCCGGTCCGCCCTGATGAACGTCTCGAATGACCCAGTGGTCGGGATCAGATGGATCGCGCACGCAGGTGGCTCCGATCGCCAACCGGGCCGGAACCCGGCGCACGGACTCGTGAAAGAACCCGGTGTGACTCGTGCCAAGCTGTCGAACCACGTCGTGCACTGCTGTCTCGAAGCGCTCGGGCTCCGCCTCGCTGATGACTGCCTCGCGATTTTCAGCGACAAGGCGGAGCCAGTCCGCTCCTCGGAAATCCGGGTCGAAGTAAAGCTTGCTGATCTTGCCGCAAGCCTTATCGTAAACGCTGGCTCGCTGCTCTCTTGTCAGTCTTGGTGGCGCCGAAGTCGATTTGTCGTGTGCCATCGCCTATCACCAGAAAACCGGCCCAGTAATACGGAGAGAAGTTCTCACCAAACTCTTGAATCATCTCTCTTTGCGCATCGGAAAGCGCCACGGCGACGCTCTTTCCCTTTGTTGCATGGCTGTAGAACTTGCTCATCAGCGTCGCCGTGGATCGGTCGTCGACCATCCAGAGGCTGGCCACAACACTCTTTGCGCCCGCCAGGATGAAAGTCCTTGCCAAGTTCGCAACCCCTTCCTGCCCCTCCAACCGCCCAACCGCAGTTTCGCAGGCGGACAGCGTGACCAGGTCGGCCCGCAATTCCTGACGTCGGATCTCGCGCGGCTGCCAGAGTCCGTCTTCCGACGCGCTTCCAGGGCGCATCACTATGCCGGCGCGTTCTGGATAGATGTCGCTGCCGACGCCGTGAGCTGCGAAGTGCAGGACTCGAAACCTCGACAGCGGAGCCGATTTCAGTTTGGCTTCCGAGGCGTCCTCGCCCGTCAGCGTCACGCTGCCGCTGCCTCCGGCGGACGCAGCGGCCAGGACCTCTTCCTTGGCGAACGGCAATGGCTGGAGAGCCGCGCTGCTGATGTCGAAAGCACCTCGGCTCGTACTTCCGCTGGGAGGCGCATCGGGACGGGAGGTGTAACCCAAGGCGAAGATCGGGTTCGGACCGAACGCCTGCGGGCGCTTAGAATCGCGCAGGACGTGAAGAACTGTCGCCGAGGGCGACGTGAACACCCGGGTCGTCTGGACGAGGTACTTCCCATCGGTCCCCACCAGCGCTCCGAATGGCAGCAAGTGCAGTTTGCCATCAGGAATCACGACGAGAGACTCCGCTCCCTCGCCGCTGCACTTCGCAATCAACTCTGCATACAGGTAACTCGAAGACTTCCGATCTTCCTTCTTCGATCGAATCGACCGCAACATCTGGTCCACTGCACCCTCGATCTTGCGCCGAGAATCGAGAGAGTGGACGGCGACTCCGGTGTTGCGAACCGCCAAGCAATAGGAAGACGGCTCGTCCAGCACAAACTCCAGGACGAGTTCGCCGGGCCGCAAGCCGGACTGGAATGCCGTTAGTTCCACGGCACTCTTGCCGAGAAGCGCCATTTCCCGAATACTCTGACGATTGCGGCGCGACTCGACTCCCGACAACTCGGTCTCGGCATCTTCGAGTTGGAGGAGCAGTTGCTTGATCTTGGAGGGCGAGCGCGTCTGCCGCATTTCCCTCTGGATCGCGGCAATGCGAAGCTCCGCCGGCACCGGCGGCTCCTCAGCCCGGCGCTTTCCATAGCGCAGGGAATCCGCAAGGCCTCTCCCCCGCGCACGCTCAACGATTCGGAAGGCATCGGGGTAGCTCTTGGACTGTTCGATCGCAAGCCGGAAATGGCCAGCGTAAACGCGACTCATGGCGGCGATCATCGAGGACTTCGCCATCGAACTCGGCATGTTCACGAGCATCCCCTCAATCAATGAGGCCGCCTCGGCGTAGAGCCGTCCGGCTTCGCCCACTTGCCCGCTGGCAGCGCGGACTTCGGCTTTCTTTGCCAGATGCTGGGGCAGGCTGTAGATCTCCTCAGGCCGATGCACTGCATCCACAGCCGCATCTGCAGCCTTCGCCGCTGCCTCCAAGTCCCCCTTCGCTTGGTACAAGTCGACAAGCCCCGACTGAGCCTGTGCAACCATCCGTGGCAGAGAGGCTTTGCCGGCCACCTGTACAGCCTCCCTCAGGGCAGCCTCCGCAGCGGCGTAGTCCTTCATGTTGACCCACGAGAGCCCGGACTGAACGAGCAGTTCGGCCTGTGCGCCGAGGATCTGTTGCGCTCGGGCGAAGGTGAGGGCTTCAGCGATCATCTTTTGCGCTTCTTCGTCGCGCTTCAAGGCGCGAAGCGCCCGGACCTTGCCGATCACGGGAAGCACCTGGAAACCGGTATCGGGGGATCGTCTCCCAGCGTCAATCGCGGAATCGAAGGCGCTGATCGCCTGGTCGGCACGGTTGTTGGCCGTGAGTCCATTGCCGAGGAAGGTCTTGAAGTAGATTTCTGCGGCAACATCCTTCTGCTCGGCGGCTTTCTTGATGGCCCCCAGCAGAGCGGTCAGGGCGGTCGCGTAGTCCCCTTCGAGTCCTGCGAGGATGCCCAATTGTCCTGCGGCTCTGTTGGACCAGCGAACCTCGCCGAGTTGGTTAGCGATGGCGCCGATCTGCTGCCAGTCGCGTTTGGCCTCGCTGGTGCTGAGGTTCATGTTGATGGAGGCGCGAACGGAGAGTCCACGCAGCCTCAGTGCAGGATCAGCGCTCACCTCGGTCGTGGCCAGATCCGCGTCAATCTCCCGCAAGTACGCATCGTAAGAACCGGATTCGACGTCTCTTCGGAGCCGACCGAACTTCGCGTAGAGCGCTTGCTTACGGTCACCCAATTGGGAGAAAGCCTGTTCAGCTCTGGCGTACAACGGCCGGGCGGCAGCCAAGTTGCCGGCATCGGCCAACTGGTTCGCCTGACGGAGGAGATCTTCCGGCTGAACCTGCGCCCGCAAGTTGCCGACAAACCCAGCAAGGCCTGCTACTGTAATGAGATAGCGGAGCGCCACCTGGATCGGAGGATGGACAAGGCCCCCCCGAGCCCTCCGAAAAAGCGCTATGCGACCGGGTCGAAACGGTCCCATACCCCTAAGAGGGTTGGGCAGAGGAAATCCTCACCAGCTTTCTTTTCATTCGAGATTTCAATCAGGTGTCCCACGAGGCAGTGCAGGCACTCGCTGACTTTGCCCAATTCGCCCTCCTACACTCGACCACAGGATGGAACGGGATTGCCACTGCGGCATCACGTCAGCGTAACTTCAGTACCCTCCAATGGTTCTATACAGACTGCTATGTTTTCAACAACTTAGGGAATCTTCTCTCGCTCGGTCAGTAACCTCAAGGCGCCCAATCGGATGGGGTTTTGGCTCAGTTTTGCTACAGGACTTGGACTTCAGCCTGGAGGACCGGCGGCAGAACACTGCTTCCGCCTCTTTTGGTCTGCGCCTCTGTTAGTCCATTCTGGCCATCTCCTTCTCCGGGCATTTTGGCTGTGGCCTTTGTGTGCTCAAAGTCACTTGCCGATGTCCAGCACACGTACACCTCCTCGAGCGCAGATCGACTCCGGTCAGCCCGGATCCATATCCTGACGACGCGGTAAGATATGAGAACGTGCGCAGGACATTGCATCTTGGCGTAACCGCCAGCCTCCTGCTGGCCTTTGCCCAGGCTCCGTTCATGCATGTCCATGATCGCGATCCAGCGCATGAGCATGCGCTCGGGTTCGCGCACGCACATTGGGCCGGTGAAGACGCCGATGGTCTGGCGCTCGAGGCTGACGATCACGTCAGCGATGCTCGCTCCCTGAGTTGGATTGCCGGAGATGGCAAGTCTCCCGTCAGACTTGCAGCAGCGCTTCCGGAGGCCATCTCGATACCGGAACCGGTCCTACAGCCCGCACTCGTAACGGACCTCATCCCCCACAGCCACGATCCTCCGTGGCGGTTCGCCCTCAAATCCCGCGCCCCTCCTGCCTAACCACCTATCAGGCGCACCACTCGTGTGCGCGATCCCCCTTTAGTTCCTAAAAGTTGATTTTGATGAGGTGGCGCAATGCATCTGCCCAATCGCGCCGCCACTTCTCTGCTGTACGTGGCCGCACTGTCGGGCCTATGTTCGGCGCAGGAGTGGACGGAAACGAGCGTAGTCCAGAAGTTCCTTGAGCAAAGTCCATACGCGAGGGAGGCTCGCGCCCGCGCCGCAATCGCGCAGGCGGAGGCCAAAGGGCGTTCTCTGTACGCAAACCCCAGCTTCAACTACAGCCGGGAAGGGGCTGGACTCACCGAGTTCTTTCAGGCCGAACAAGCCATCCCGATCAATGGCCGGTTGAAGCTGCTGCGCCAGGCCGGCGATTCGGCTGTTCGTGCGACCGAAGCAGAGGGCGCCTTCGACATATGGCAAGCTCGCACCAGTCTGCGTCTGGCGTTCTACCAGCTGTTGGCGGCGCAGGAACGGGAACGGGTCTACTCGACCGGACTGAGGGAAATCGAGAACGTCATCCGGGTGCTCCGCGATCGAGAGCGCGAAGGCGAGGGCTCGAAGTTCGACCGGATGCGTACCGAGCGGGAGCGGGCCGAACTTCTTGCCGAACTCGCTCTCGTCCAGGCCGAGATGGAGCTGGAGCGATCTCGCCTAGTCGCCTTTCTTCCACCTACGACTCAGATTGCGACAGTCGCGGGCCAGATCGAAACGATCCTCGGAGCACTCGACGGGACGGCACTGGTGCAACGGGCAATGAGTGCGCGTGAGGATTTCCGTGCCGAGCAACGCCGCCTTGAGCAGTTCCGGCTGGAAGAGCGTGCAGCGGACCGGTTGAAGATACCCGAGCCCGTGCTGAATGCCGGATTCAAGCGCGCAGAGGTCGGTCAGAACAGAATCGCGAACGGAGGCGTGGTTGGCGTTACAATTCCGCTGCCTCTCTTCAACAAAGGCCAAGCCGAAGTTGCTCGCTATTCCGCCGAGCAAGAACGGATCTCGGCCCGACTGCAAATCCTCACTCAGCGGATTCGGGCGGCCGTCGAAGGGACCGTCCGCGCCTTCAACGTTCGCGTCCAAGCTCGCGACCGTTACCGCCAAGAACTGGCCGACAGCGGCCCGGAGCTGATCAAGATAGCGACGGTCGCCTATCAAGAAGGGGAGATCGGAATCCTGCAACTACTCGATGCCTACCGCTCCCAACGCCAGGCGCAGTTGCGAATGCTCGACATACAGGCAGCGGTGAGAGAAGCGCAGATCGAATTGGAGCGAGTTGTCGGAGAGGAGCTTGGGAAATGAGAAGGTCGTTCATTCTTTTGCTGGTGATCTTCACCGTGGGATGCCAGAAGCAGGAACCGGTCGCTCAGAAGGCAACCGAAACGGAGCCGCATCCGGAAAGTTACACGAACTGGACGACGAAGACCGAGCTGTTCGCGGAGTACTCACCATTAGTGGTTGGCCGGACAAGCCGCTTCGCCGTTCACTTCACTCGACTGGACACGTTCAAGCCGGTTGCCAGGGGGAAGGTTGAGATACGTCTCACCTCGACGGACGGCAAGGTCGAATCGTTCAACACAGACGGCCCGTCCCGTCCCGGCATCTTTGGCGTGGACGTGAAGCCTGTGGCGGCCGGAGAGTTCCGGCTATCAGTGCATCTCACTAGCGACGGTTTGACCGATGCACACGAACTCGGTGAGATTGACGCGTCGGCAACGAAGGCTGCGGCGGTCCACGAACATGGGGCGGAAACAGACGAGAAGATCGCCTTCCTGAAAGAACAGCAGTGGACCTTGGACTTCGGCACGGCCATCATCGAAGACCGGAAGTTGAGGTCGAGTATCCGGGTCCCGGCGGAGGTACTCCCACGGTCCGGCGGTGAGGCGGAAGTAACTGTGCCTTTCGACGGCCGGCTCGTGGCCGAGAACCTGCCCGTCATCGGAGCTCGCGTATCGCAGGGGCAAGTGCTCGCCAGCCTACTCCCGCCGACAAGCGCGCCGAGTGACCTTTCCTCCCTGGAACTGGCGAAGAACGAAGCATTGCTCGCGCTGCAGTTGGCCCGCAAGGATCGCAAGCGCGCCGAGAGGCTCGTCCAGTCCGGAGCAGCTCCTGCCAAAAGACTTGATGAAGCAAGGACCGTGGAGGCAACGGTGGAGGCACGGCTCAAGGCAGCGGAGACGCGCATTGCCCAGTACGAGGCGTCCAGCACAGCCGAAGCGAATCCAAAGGGTGCCAGACTGTTTGCCTTGCGCGCTCCGATTTCCGGCATCGTGGTTGAGACCACCGCGGCTCCCAGCGCCAACGTGAAGGCCGGCGAAACGATCTTCAAGATCGTTGACGCCGATTCGGTGTACGTTTCCGCCATTGTGCCCGAAGCGGAACTGCCGCAGATGCGGAATCTCAGCGGTGCGGAATTGGAGGTTCCCGGCTCGGCGCAGCCGAGGACGCTGAGCCGTCTTGTCTCCGTCGGGCGCATCGTGGATCCGCAGTCGCGGACGTTGCCAGTCATCTACCAGGTGGATAACCGCGACCGGAGCATCGCGATTCATCAGGCGCTCCACGTCCGATTGCTCACCAAAGCGTCGGGCGCGGCTCCGGCCGTGCCTGAGTCGGCACTCGTGGACGACGGAGGCAGGCCAGTGATCTTCATTCAGGAATCCGGCGAAGCATTTCTTCGCAGGCCCGTAAAGCTCGGAATCCGCGAGGGTGGGCACGTGCAGGTGCTTGAAGGGGTCTTCCCCGGCGAGCGTGTCGTCACCCGAGGAGCGCATCTGATCCGGCTTGCGGCGATGTCCAACCAGGTACCGGCCCACGGGCACGTTCACTAGGGAGAGGCCAGATGCTTGATTCCTTGATTCGCTGGTCTCTTCATAATCGCGCCGTCGTCCTCTTCATGACGGCGGCCCTACTGATCTGGGGCGGATACTCCATCCGCGATACGCCACTAGATGTTCTACCGGACTTGACAGCGCCGACTGTCACTGTCCTGGTTGAGGCGAGAGGCATGGCGCCGACCGAGATGGAAGCGTTGGTGACGTTTCCTATTGAGTCCGCGATCAACGGAGCCCCAGGTGTACGGCGGGTGCGCTCGGCTACTGCAGTGGGTGTCGCTGTGATTTGGGTGGAGTTCGACTGGGGACAGGAGATTCATCGCGCCCGGCAGACGGTGAACGAAAAACTCTCGCTTGTCGCCGCCGCACTGCCTTCCAATGTCGACAAGCCGTACCTCGCCCCCATCTCCTCGATCATGGGCGAGATCCTGTTCGTGACGCTGGAGTCGGATCGCCATTCAGGAATGGACCTGCGGACCGTAGCAGACACTGTGCTCCGGCGCCGGATTCTCGCCGTGCCTGGAGTTGCCCAAGTGGTGCCGACGGGTGGAGACCAGAAGCAGTATCAAGTGCTTGTGTCACCCCAGGCTCTGCGCCAGTTTTCGGTCTCACTCAACGATGTTGAGAACGCTTTGCGGCAAGGAAGCCAAAACGCATCCGCGGGCTTTCGCGTTGCAGGTGGGCAGGAGTATTTGATCCAGGGGATTGGCCGGGCTTCTTCGGAGGAATCGATTGGCAGCATCGCCGTGACATCGCGCGACGGCCGCCCCATCTTCGTCCGTGATGTTGCCGAGGTGCGGATCGGACCTGCCCTGAAACGTGGCGAGGGCTCCCACAATGCCGAACCCGCGGTCGTACTCGGCATTCAGAAGCAGCCCGGGGCGAATACGCTCGAGCTGACGCGCCGGCTGGACGCGACCTTGGATGAGATTCAACGCAGCCTTCCGTCGGGGATGAAGATCGACAAGCAGGTGTTCCGGCAGGCGGACTTCATCGAGAGATCACTTGAGAATCTCACCAAAGCATTGCGGGACGGGGCCATTCTCGTCGTGATCGTGGTGGTGCTCTTCCTCATGAATGTTCGCGCAGCCATGATTACGCTACTCGCGATCCCCGTCTCGCTTCTGACAGCAGTGCTGGCCATGAACTGGTTTGGTTTCACGATCAACAGCATGAGTCTGGGCGGCCTCGCCATCGCGATCGGCGAGCTGGTGGACGACGCCATCATCGACGTCGAGAATGTCATGCGCCGGCTTCGCGAGAACACCCAGAAGCCAGAGGCTGAAAGGCTGCCCGCGTTGGAGGTCATTTACCGCGCGAGCAGCGAGATCCGAAGCTCCGTCGTCTTCGCGACGGTGATCGTGGTTCTGGTCTTTCTCCCCCTGTTTGCGCTGAGCAGCGTGGAGGGCCGCTTGCTCACCCCGCTCGCCTTCGCATACATCGTCAGCCTCACCGCTTCTCTTGCGGTCGCGCTCACGGTCACGCCCGCTCTCTGCTCCTTCCTTTTGCCCAATGCGCGCTCGATTCTGAAAGGCCACGAGCCTTGGCTGGTGACGCAATTGAAGCGGATGTACAGGCCGGCGTTGAACTGGTCTCTGGATCATCCGATTTCGGTCGTCATCCCTTCAATACTCGTGATCATTGCCTCGGGAGTGGCGCTCTCCCGAACAGGCCGGGCGTTCTTGCCGGAGTTTAACGAAGGGACGCTGACCATCAGCGCGGTAACACTGCCTGGCACGAGTCTCGCGGATTCGGACAATCTCGGGCGCGGCCTGGAACGGATCCTGCTCGGCATTCCCGAAGTGGTTTCTACCGCAAGAAGGACAGGACGGGCGGAACTGGACGAGCACGTCCAGGGTGTCGAATCAGCCGAGTTGGACGTCACTCTGAGGATGAAGGATCGGCCAAAGGCCGAGGTGCTAAACGAGATCCGCGAGAGGGTCACGCTTCTCCCTGGAATGAATGTTACAGTCGGCCAACCTATCTCGCACCGCATTGATCACATGCTCTCCGGAACACGCGCCAACATCGCGGTCAAAGTCTTCGGCGATGATCTCGTGTTGCTACGATCCCTGGCCCGGCAGATCGAGACCGCAATGAAGGGAATCAACGGCGTTGTCGACCTCTCCGTCGAGCAGCAAACCGACATTCCGACGGTGCGTGTGCGCGTCAGGCCCGAGGATGCCGCTCGATTCGGCTTGCAGCCTGGTGATGTCGCAACCAAGATTCAGACAGCCTTCGTCGGCATCGAAGTCAACCGTATTCTCGAAGGCCAGATCAGCTTCCCGCTGGTTGTACGCTACCCGGAGACACGCCTGGAGGATCTCGCCGTCATCGGCAAAACGCTCATCGACTCACCCTCGGGAGCGAAGGTTCCGCTCGATTCCGTGGCCGACGTCTATGAGGATCGCAGCCCGAACTTCATCAGCCGTGAGGGAGTCCAGCGCAAAATCGTCGTGCAGTGCAATGTCTCCGGACGCGACCTGTTAGGCGTGGTGAATGAGATTGAGGCCGCCGTGGGCGCCCAGGTCAGACTGCCGCAAGGGTATCGTGTTGAGTACGGTGGGCAGTTTGAGAGCGAAGCGGAAGCCTCGCGCCGCTTGCTGGTCCTCGGCGGCGGTGTGATCGTCGCCATCCTTCTGATTCTGGCGACCGCATTTCACTCCACCCGCGACGCTCTGATCATCATGCTCAATTTGCCGCTTGCATTGGTTGGCGGCGTTGCCGGTGTCTATTTCGCTGGGGGCGTTCTTTCCGTCGCCTCCATCATTGGGTTCATCACGCTGTTCGGCATCGCCACTCGGAATGGCATCATGCTCGTCGCGCACATCCGTCACCTCCAGGAGGTGGAGGGTGTCACCGATCTCCGCCACGCCGTTGCGGTGGGCGCGACTGAACGCCTTGCCCCAATTCTGATGACGGCCCTGGCCGCCGGATTGGCGCTCGTTCCTATTGCGGCCGGAATGGGCAAGCCTGGGAGCGAAATCCAGGCGCCGATGGCCATGGTGATTTTGTTTGGTCTGCTTTCATCCACTGCCCTGAACATGGTAGTGGTCCCGGCTGTGTATTACGCGGCTGGGCGACACAGGACGACCGCTTGAACTGGGAACAGGAGAAATCATGAAGATACGACTCATGGTGGCCACGGTCACCGTAACGTTGCTGCTGCTGGGCTGCATGCAACTGATGGCGCACGATGACAAGATTCACAAAGCCACTGTCGGCGCAGTGGCCGCGGCCACTGCGGACGGCTTCGACCTTAAGACGAAGACGGGCATCGTGAAGGTGAAGTACTCCAGCAAGACGAAGTTCGAACGGAACGAGAAGCCGGCTGAAAGGAGCCAGATGCGTCAGGGCGAGAAGGTTGGTGTCATCGGATCGAAGATGCCCACTGGCGAGATCATGGCGAACGAGATCCTGCTCGGGGTGCCAGCGCCGAAGCCGAAGGCTCAGTAGGCTGGATCGGGGGAGGCGGCTCCGGCCCACAAGCATTGATGATGGAGCCGGATTGAGCAGTCCATCGGCTCTACGAACCTCGCGGGCTAAAGAGGATCACGGCGGCGCCTGCCAGACAAATGGAGGCGCCGAGCGTATCCCAACGGTCGGGTACGGTCCCTTCCACGGCCCAAAGCCAAAGGAGCGAGGCGAGAATGTAGACGCCGCCATATGCCGCATACGCCCTGCCCGCGTGTTCCGTCTCAATTCTCGTCAGAGCCAAAGCGAAAACGATCAGCGAAACCAGCCCCGGAATGAGCCAGAGCGGGCTCTTGTGCATGCGCAGCCAAGCCCAAAACGCGAAGCATCCACCAATTTCCGCGAGGGCGGCAATACCGTACCAGAGCAACGATCTCACGGCCGGCGCCTTACGTGTTTGGATTGGAAATCGCAATGCCGGGAAGATCGAAACACAATGCTATAGTAGAAGCTGCATGGCTCGTTCGTCCATATTCCGGTTTGTGGCGGTGTTTCTACTGCTGCTCACGA
>ERZ761609.2308-NODE-2308-length-14403-cov-19.541121_pt1 | contig 14403 bp, 16 predicted proteins | sample MGYA00511163_ERZ761609 | MGnify/ENA primary metagenome ERZ761609 (study PRJEB28899, sample SAMN02445070) | bioreactor sludge metagenome | biome: EBPR sludge | place: Australia: Brisbane, Thorneside Wastewater Treatment Plant | collected 2011-12-16 ... | reverse complement strand
TTATGTATAGCAATAACGCTATTACTCTTGGACTCCTTTATAGGGGGCGGGTCAACATCAATATCATTTTCATTAATCCAACCACCCTCTACCAAATCGTAATACTCCCAAACTACATTATCATCAGAGTATTTCTCAATTTCAGCCAAGCACCTCAACTCTAATAAAGGGTCTAGATAAGGTCTATTTTCCAAAAAGTCTTCTTCGTACCGATACTTATTTAAAATTGAAACAGCTTCAGGAGAAGCTAATATATATCCACTTAACCCTATATTCTCAAATCTTATGCTATCTTCTGTTGTTTCATAGGTTCCAAAGTCAGAAGTATCATCTAATTCTAAATCTATATACGATAGAATTTTGAGAAATTCTTCTAAAGTTATATCTGGGTGGATGCATTCTTTTATCTCCTTTTCTGCTCGATTTAATGTATATCCCATCAAGTCCAACCGCTCGACTATGCTCGATAATTTTCGAACATAGGCAGGATAATTTTCTTTATGATTATCGGCATATTCATAAGCAATTATTTTTCTATCTTCTGGAAGAAATAATCCCATTCCATTGGATGAAAAAAGGTGGTTTTTACTCCAAAAAAGTGCGTAGTTTTTAAATTTTAATTCTGTGTAAGACCCCAATTATTGTCTCTCCTATAATTACAGTATTTCTCAATATTTCAATTATACGAGTTTTGATTATTAATTAAAGCCTTGGTGATACCGGTTGATAGTGCGGGCAACAGCTCTCCCATCACGGCCATGTCATAGCCCAGCGCGGATGCCAGGCTTAAGGCTTCAGATAGAGGAAAGCTGTTTCTGATTTGTGGGGATATGCGAACGGCAATATCCCAGGCTTGAAAACCTTCTAGGCTTTCCGGCGCGTTGACTTCGAACGGGCAGTCTTGGCACGTTTGGGAGCAGTTTCCGCAATATCCTGCACCGTCTCCGAAGTGCCATTCGGCGCGGCGCTCAAGTCTTTTTTTTCGGCTTCGATTAACTCCCGCACGCCTGTATATTGCTGAGAAAAACTGGCAGCGATTGACCAAAACCCTGTCATGAGCTCATCAATCTTTTCAGGCGTAACAGGCGCTTTTTCATCACCGTCAGATTCCAAAATACCTTCCCAATCAACAATGGCCGCTCGGGCAAGACCGCGTGCAAGATATTCCTCGGCCAGCGCTTCACGAATTTCAGGATTTTCAACATCAGGAAGATCTTCCACCGATGCGCCGATCTCTTTTCGCTTGCGGTATTCTTCGCCAAGCTCCGTCAAACGCTTGTTCATAAAAGCACGCGCGGCATAGAAAATCGGGCTGGTGCATGGGCGCACCTTAACCTTCACGCCCAGTCCAAGCTCAAGCCAATAGGCTTCTGTTTGGATATTGAGTTTTAACATTAATAAGTCTCCACATCGTTGATAAGGGTGATCGTGACCATGTTGCCCAGCACGGCATCTTTTGCGCCTTGATAATCGTAAGACGCTTCAATGCCATTCGGCCCAGAGATTGAGCGTTTTGGCTTTGGCAAATAAACCTCGTGACATTCAATCACCAGCTGACGATTTGCATCGATGATGTAAGACAGTTCCAGATCAATCGGTGTGCCGGCACGCGCCGAATCCATCAATGTGGTATCGGCATAGCGCACGGTGATGTTCCCGCTTAATGAGGCAACGCCTGGATCAACGCCATCGATCTTGCCGTCATCGCGGATTGTTTCGATACGCTCCAGATTGTTGCTATAGGTGAGCGCCGCAGACGTCACATTGCCGAGTGCTTGACCGCCTTGTTTGACCGAGCCTTGGAATTGCGAAAAACGTGTGTAATCCTCTTGGATCGGGTTGGCATCGCGCGTTACCGTTTGCGGTGTTTCACCCTGACCAATCAAGCCAACGGTGATTTGCGCCTCACCAGATCGCGCAAAGTTAAACGCCATGCTGTTGGCACGCACACCCGTAAATAGAGGGAAGTCAGGAATTTCAGGCAAGCCAACTTCCACTGCAATACTGGGCAGAGTGATTGCCCCTGATTTAAATTCATGGGTATAGGGATCATCACCTGTGGTGGTTGGTGCGCCAAACATGGCTTTGAGCCATAGGCCGATATTGCGAAGATCAATCGGCACAACAACATCGCCATCCACATTGATCACATCCTGAAACGGCGCAGTCGGATCACGACCAAGCCCTAGAACATTGGATTCAATCAACCCTTGTGCAGAGTCCAAATCGCTTGAGACAAAGGGGATGACATGAAAAGCCCCCGCATTCGGGGGCGTACCATAGGTGGTTTCAAAACCAAGTAACATGCGGGCATTCCACCCGTAAGCGCGTGACATTATATGTTTCTCCTTTATTGAAGTGGATTAAGGGTTGTATATTCAAGTGTGATCGGCACGACTGCCGCCTTAATGGCGGGCGCACCTTCCACGGTTTCGGTTAAAAATTCAGGCGAGCCGATGGACATGTAATCCACCGCACCTGAGAGCGTGGTGTCAGCGCCGAGCGTGTCACCCAGCGCCACCAGCAATTCATCTAATGCCGCGTCACGTTCATCGGTTTTTGGCTTTTGCACCAGCACCTCCAGCTCTGCAACATGGGCATAGTGATACCTGGTCGGGGAGAGCGTTATTTCAGGCTCTCCCGCATCTCCGTCACGCAAAATGAGCAATCCCGATGCAGGGATCTTGGTGGGCAATGGCTCATTCCTTAAAACCGCAACGCCGTTCATCCCATTTTGCAGGCATAAAAAAAGGCCCGCTAAGGCCTGTTCTCGTTTTGATGTCATGTTTGTTTTAATCCTTGTAAATAAACTAATACTTTAGTTTTGGCGGTCATTTTAAAGTTAATCATCAGGCCAGTTTTTCAAGATCAGCCGTGGCAGTTTGTCATACCAGCGCTTGGCTTCTTCATCGAAGCGAATGAGTTTTGATAATTTGACCTGTGGCACAAGCCAGAACATCACTGCGGTTGAAAGATTGCGGCCTGTTTTCAGGTTTCTCTGGCTGGCTTTACGAAAGCCACGCATATCGCCTGTTTTACGGCTGTAAGAGGCTTGCACATTTTCGACCACCAATAATGACGGCCCATTTCGCCGATATATAAAGCGAAGCTTGCCATAGCGATGCTCAGGAAAGTTGGATGGATTGATCCGCTTACCACCCACACCACGCTTTGGCGCATTCGGTGTTGGGATTGCCAGCCACCAGCCGTCCTTTGATTTAATGACCGTGCCTTCATCAAATCCCGCCATGATCTTACCGGCCTTGGTATAAACCAGACCCGCCGCACGAATGGAATTTTGCCCACGCGGGTAAATATCGCCGCGCCACGTATTGGCCATGCGTTGCCCCAAACCTGAGGAATGCACCTGACGGCGCATGGACATTTTCAACCCCGTTGTGGCTTCACGAATGCCGAGCGTCACAGCGCGTTCTGCCGTTTGATATTCTTCCTTCATATATTGTTTAAGGTCACCCTCAATCGCCGCTTTCAACCGCATAAGCATCCACCTTTACAATAAGATTATGCTGATCTTTCACGGGTTCGCCCTGCATTGTGTAACGCTTGCTATCTAAAACAATAGACCCTAGCGTTTTACCTGCAGGAATATCAGCAAGGCGCATCTCAAACATATCTGTTTCCGAATGCACCCGCGCATCAAAAACATCGGTGATTTTATCAGGCAGGCGATGGATCACCAGCGCATCAATTTCCGTTTCATCAGCAAAGATAAGACGTGCCGTTTTACCGAAACGATTAAACAGCACGTCCACCGATTTTATGGCGCTATTCCTGAACGTCATCGCCCGATGCCTCATCAGCCGCTAACTCTTTTTGATAAAGTTCCCACGCTTTATCCCGTGTTTCGGCAGAGATGTTTTGACCAAGAACGGCTTCTATCGCTTCCACCTTTGGCTTGCCGTTTTTGGCAAAATCGGTTTCAGGATTGAGGATTTCAATCGCCTCGATCACATCATCAATGGCGGGTTCGGGTTGCTGGGTCTGAGCAGGCTTTTGTTCTGCCACACCCGATGCATCCGCTGATTTGGCAAAGCCACGATCTATCAATGACTTTGCCTCCTCATCAGAAATATCAACCGATTTGCCAGGCAGGATTGTTTTGCCGTCAACATGCAGGGTTACGATTGCAGTTATTTTCATATCTCAATCCTCCCTTAGCGCACAGTTGCACAAAATGATGCGTTTGGACGGTACGGCACAAGCAGTGGCGCAGATTGCAACAGCAACCAGCGCACAGCGGGATCTTCCTCAAGCCATGATTTAGAGAAGAAGCGCTGCGCGCGATACGCCGCTTTTTCATCCTGAATGACACCGTAACAACGCGTCCCTTCAAGCTGGGACGTGCTGCCGATTAAAACGGTGTAATCAGGAAGCAGTTTTTGCACCTGATCATCTTCATCGACATAACGGTCATTATAGACCCAGAAATCCAGATCGCCGATTGAGCCAACATAGCGGGCAAGCTCATTGCCCTGACCAAAAGCAATCGGCCCCAGATTGATACCGGCGTTATCCCGCAAACGGCGAATATCGAGCAGCTTCTCAACGGATGCATCTGCCTTAAACACACGCCATGCCAGCGCGTCCATGACGACCGTGCGGGCAACGGCACCTGATTTTTCTTGCACCTTAGCAACCCAATCTTCCAGGTTGTTGAGCGCATTCACACCAGTTTCACCCCAGCGGGATGAGCCAGCCAGCGCCACAGTCAATTCAGGATCACGCTGAAAATCAACCACCACCGTTGGATAATCTTCTCCAGCAACAGTGATTTTACCAGTTCGCAAGGCTTCTGCTGCCATCACTTCCTCACGGCGGGTGAGGTTTTCAAGCTGCTTGGTCAATGTGCGGTTCAAATTAGCTTCAAGGCGTTGTTGCGGAGATAATGTCCCGCCAATTTTTTCACCAATGGAGCGTTTAAGCGGACGGCTTGGATCAAAGCGGCGTTTGTCCTTGGCGTAAGCTGGCTTAAAGCTTTTAGTGATATAGCCTTCATCATCCACGACTTTACCTGCCACCAACGGTGACACAAACGGCGTCAGGCGCGGTTTAGATTTATCGATATCGAAGTGAATTTCTTCGCTATCTTCGGTTTGTTCTTGGCCAAAAAATACATCCAACAAAAATGAGCTTGGACGATCCAGCCGTTCGACCACCTTGGTCAGAACATGGGTGCTAAAAATATCTACAGACATGGGGGTGTTCTCCTTATGGGTTAAGATTGGTTTGAGCGAAGGAAGATGCTTTTGGAACGTAAAGTCCCTCGGATACTCTCCACCGTGTGGCCAGTGCCAAGCGTGAGCGCGTTCTCGTTAAACTCACCGCTGAAATATACAACGGCTTGTTTATCCTCAGCGCTTGCATCTACCGTTTCTGCCAAAATTGCATCGGGCGTTTCTGAGCCATCACTTGCACCAGCAGCACTTAAGACAAACTTTCCGGATGCGGTAATGCGCCCCAGGACTGCGCCTTTGGTTAAGTTACTGCCAGAAGCAATGGTGATGATGCGTTCAATGCGGGGATATTCCCCCGCCAGTAAATTACAGGGTTTATATTCACCCTGATCGGTAAAACCTGAAGCGTGTCCAGTTGTAGTGTTCATGGTTTTGGGTCTCCTTTATTTTTGGGGTTAGCGGGTTGAGGCGATGCGATCGGCAACCGTATCGGCGTTAACGATATGATCATCCCCATCAGGGGCGATTTCAGGATTGGGGATGGATGACATCACGCGATCAAACGAAGATGATTGGGGTTTTTCTGGCTCATCCTTTGGGGCGCTTTTCATCAAATGCTGGGCATCCATGGCATTGATCTCGGTATTGAGCGCAATTTCCTGCGCCAGTTTTTCACGGCCTTCGGCAGCTTCACAGCTTAGAATATCTTTCAATCGCTGCTTTTCCTTGGCTGATCCTTCTGCGTAGAGTGATGCAACCAGATCGGGGTGTTCAGTTTTGAGTTGTTCAAGGTTCATGGGCTTTTTCTCCTTTTTCGGTTGGGTTGAACTAAAAAAGCCCTCTGGCGGAGGGCTTGGGGTTTTCGGGGATGAAAGTTCTGCGATGAGGCGTTCTAATGATCCGACACGATCTGCCAAACCGGCATTGACGGCACGTGCGCCAATCATGACATCACCACCGCCATAATGCTCCAGCACATGATCAGGCGTGACGGATCGGTTGCGGGCAATGGTGGACACAAACACATCCGCCATGGCATCAATGCGCGTTTGCAATTTGGCACGGCCATCATCACTCATCGGATCAAGGCGTTTATGGGGGCTTTGTGAGGAAACAATCTCCACCGTTTCAGCAGATTCTTTGGTTGATTTACCACGGTAAATACCAACCACGCCAATTGACCCCAGCGCCGATGTTTCCGATACCACAATTTCATCAGCGGCAGAGGCAATCCAATACGCACCAGATGCCGCATCACCGGACGCATAAGCAATCACAGGCTTTGTACCGCGTGCCTCAAAAATCATGCTGGCCAGCTCCGACACGCCATTGACTTCACCGCCAGGGGAATCAATATCCAAAATAATCGAGCTGATCTGTGGGTTTTCAAGGGCGCTCATAAAATCACGCGCAATCAATTCATAGCTGGATGCACCGCTGATCGCCGTGAAGATATTGGCGTACCGAAACAATGGCCCCGTCACAGGAATAATGGCGACACCATCACGCTCAGTAGCGTTATAGCTGTTTTGCAATTGACGACCGAGTTTGGCAGCAACCGCTTCGGGCGCTTCATTTTCACGCGCGGCCACTTCCAAAATCGTGTGCAAAGCTGTTTCGGTAATCGCCCACGGATCACCGGTTATGCGGTTCCAAATTCTCATCGTTTTCCTCTTTTTCTTGAGTGTTGGTGTTTAAGATGCTGTTCACATCATTGATCGTCAGACCAAGTTCCGTGATCTTGGCTTTTTCACGGGCGAGTTGCTCCAAGACTTCTTCCCAATCCAAACCTTGGCTGGCACATTCATCTTCCAGCGTCGAAAGACCAATTTGCATCCGAAGGTGCGCGGCCTTGGCTTCTTTGACAGGATCAACCCAGCCACGACCGGGGCCGATCCATTTGCATCGTGTCCATGCGGCTTTGTTCTCATAAAAATCAGGGGCTTCAATCAGCCCCTTGTTAATCGCTTCTTCCAGCCACAGCTCGTACACAGGCCTTGCCCAGTAGGTGGCAAGCCATTGGCGCTGCGCCGAGAAATATCGCCACGCTTCCAAGAGTGCCGCCCGTGCGCTTGAATAATTGGTTTTAGAAAAATCCTTCATCAACAATTCAAACGGGATATTGAGACCTGCACCAATATGGCGCAGGACATTTTCCACGAACTGGCCGTAGCCGCTATTGGGGCGGCTTGGCGTAAAGGGGGCAACCTTATCGCCGGGGAAGATCGGAATAATTGATCCACCCTGCAGGCGAATATCCCATTCATTACGAGCAGCAAGATAATCATCCACCGATCCGCCAAACATCTCACCAATGCTTTCACCATCCAGCGGGGTTTCAATAAAGGCCGCAATCATGGCATTCACCACCGCTGCCTGAAGCTCGGATCGCTCATAATGATCCAGCATTTTAAACATCGGCATAATGGAGGTAAGAAGCGGTTTGCCACGATGTTGGCCTGTGCGCTCCTTATCATGAATATGCAGAACACGGCGGCGACCAAAACTTGTCGCTGTTGGAATACGCTCCCAATCACTGATATCAACGCCGAATCCCAAATAGGCATCACCGGGATGGCTTTTGCGGATATGATAGGCGCGCGGCGCGCCATAGGCATCAATCTCAATCCCAGCGCGAAGATATTTGCTATCCTGCTTGCCATTTGGATTGCACAGGCGATCTGCCTCTACCAGCTGAATAGTGGTTGCGAATTTTGCGCCTCTGTTTTCCAGCCACAGTGGCAACGCCAGCGCTTCACCGTTCACAATGCTGGAGCGGAACACAAGGCATGTCATACCTGCAAAGGTCAGGCTTTTGGCAGCATCACAATCCGTGCTTTCCGCCCATGCCCGCCACTGAGATTCCACCCCGCGTGACCATTCATCCGCCCATGTCTTATCTTTGCCTAAGGCTCGATAATCAGGCGTTGCCGATAAACGCAAACCCGTGCCGACCACATTATCGGTAAGCGTTTGCATCGCACCCGCCGCCACACCATGGTTACGGCTTAAATCCCGAGAGCGTGATACCAGCGTGGGCAATTCACCCAGCAAATCGCTATCGGCAGAGCCTAAAGGTGGCAGCCAGCTGGAAAGCTCACGTGCACGGTGAGATGCCGCGCGGTGCGCCGTATCGCTGGCCTTTAGCGGATTGCCTGTACTGTCTAAAAGTTGAACCATATTTGAGTGTCCTTAAAAACTGGTGCGGATAATGCCGCGGCGGGCAGAGCCGCTTTTCTTGGCAATTTCTGCTTCAAGCTCGTGAATATAACGCTCCAGCGCCTCGACATTGGCGGCGCTATAGGTGGTTGAGCCATAGCCATGCAGACTGACGGTCACTTCTTGCGATCCTGTCAGCAGGCGATGACGAGCTTCTTTCGCCTGTACCAATCGGCTTTGCAATTCTAGCAATGTGTCAGTCATGCGTCGTTCTCCTGATCTATCATTGACATTTTGATGATAAAAAAATATTCTTGTGTTGGTTTTTCAGAAATTCCCAGCCGCTCGCGGCCATTAGGCTATGGTGAAAATTTCTCAGATATCTTGAAAAGAAATTCCAACTTTTTAGGACTTTCTTAATGCGAGCAAAGAAATACAGTCCCAGAAAGGTTGAATAAGATGTCTACACCTACAAAAGATAGCCTTAAGCAAAAGGCAAAAACTGTCCGTAAATTTTTAAACGATAAATACCAGGTGGATGTTTCCCATGGTCACTGCATGGAAATCATCTCACAAGCCCTTGGTTTTAAAGACTGGAATACGGCTTCGGCTAAATTAAAACCAAAATTAAAGCAAGACGATTTGCCACTCAAACTCAAGACCGTCGGTGACTTAAAAAAAGCATTAGAGCTATTTGATGATTCAGCCACAATAGATGGTGACTATGAATTTAAGGTCAAAGACTTTATGGATGAGATTGAACATGGAGATATTGATGGCACAATCCATCAAGAATTCTCTCTTATCCTTACAAGCATTCAACCTGACGACATAGTCAGCTTTCAATTAGAACTCGAACACGAGAGTATCAGTCATACCTTATAAATGTTACTCCTTATAAATACGGATCGTTAGCCTTGATTGCCTTACGTTGCGGCACTCTTGGCTTTCGTTTCGGTTTCTGTGTTGTTTGCCCAGTTTGTGCCTGTTGCGGCGTTGCAGGCACGGGCATTTCCACGCCTTTAGTTGGAATAATGACCTCTTGTCCGAGGCTTTTTTCCAAAGCCCGCCATTTATAATCGGACATGCGATCCAACCCAAAAATGCTGGCCGCTGCCCGCGCATAAACACGGCAATCCAAGGCTTCGTTTTGACGCGTTGGGTCTTTCTCCCAAACCTGCTTCGGAAAGCCGCGCACCACACGGGTGATGCAACGCTCTGCCGTCAGCTGTTTGAAAAACTCCTCGCCATATTGCGGGAAGTGACAACTGCCGGGCGGATACGCCACGCCATCTTCCAAATCTTTATCGGTTGGCCATTCCAGTTTAAGCCAGCGGTAAAGCTCCATCTTCGCCACGGGGCCAGAGACGTTCCAAACGCGAAGACCTCGGCGTTTACCGCCCGTATCGGCTTTTGAAACACTCAAGATGAGCGCTGTGTCGCGTTCCTGTCCCTTAATCGCCGCCACGGTGCGGGGCTGACTGGCGCGTGCGCCCGAACCACCCCAAACCGCCTGCGGGTGCTGACGCACAAAGGCGTAAACATCCTGCGTGGCATAACCGGAATCCACCGCCATTACCCGAATGGGCATGGCGTGACCAGAAGCATGAGGCCAGTCACGTTCTAACACCTCAGCCGATAGGCGATCCCATGTGTCTTGGCGGGCGGTATCCCCATCAATGATGATATAATCCACCGACCAATTTTGTTTGTTGCGCCCCCAAGCCACCACCTCACATTCAAGACGGTCTTTTTGCACATCCACACCAGCGGTCAGGAACAATCCGCCCATCGGCACAACGCCTTGGCTGTATTTTTCACGGCGCTCATAAATGCGTTGCCATTCCGGCGCTTCGGATGATTCCTCGTAAGGCTCACCCAACACCGTATTAACAAAACCCTTCATGAGATCTGGATTGCGCTTGGCTTCTTCAAATAACGTCGCCGCATCCGACCAGCTAAACCAACCCACAGGGCTGTAAAGCGATGAGAGGTGATAACCAACCGTGCCGTCGACACTTTCCGCCGTTGCCCGCCATTCACCTTTAGAAAGCAGCAAGGTTTTCTCATGATTATGCATGAGATGCCCGCAAGACTCACAAGCATACTTTGCTTCTTCCGGCTCACCCTCTGGCCAGCGCAGTTGCGTAAAGCGCAAATGCTGGTAATGGCCACATGATGTGCAAGGAACAAAAAAATAGCGTTGATCGCTTTTTTCAAACTCACGCTGCACACGAGATATCCCTTTTACTGTTGGCGTACTCACCATAAAAATCTTACGGCGCAGGCGAAATGTTGCGCTTCGGCGTTCTGCGAGCAGAATCGGATCACCTTCGCCGCCAACGTCTCCTGGATACGCATCAATCTCATCCATAAACAAATAGCGTGCAGGCATGGAGCGCAGACCCGCCGCCGAATTTGCCCCCGTCATAATCAGCAGACCGCCTTCAAACTCTTTGCTCAGGATTGTGTTGCCACTATCTCGCTCACGGGCAGGCTTCACCCGTTCCCGCAATTCCGGCGTTTCCTGCAGTAATGGCTCAATCCGCTGTTTGGAATTACGCTTGGCAAGCTCCACGGTTGGTGACACCGCCATCATCGGCCCCGGCGCCATATGGATGATATAGCCAATCCAGTTATTGCCGGCTTCCGTCCCGCCAACCTGTGCGCCTTTCATGAACACAATGCGCTGTGCAGGCGAGCTGGTGGAAAGTTGGTTCATCACCTCCTTGAGGTATGGCGTGCGGGATGTTTTCCATTCCCCGGGTTCGGCTGCGGATTTACCCGATAATAAGCGGTATTTATCGGCCCAATCGGCAACATCATAATGCGGTTCGGGGGTGAAACTTTTGAGGTAGACGTTCTGAACAAATGCCGCGTCATACTCAATCGAAATTGAGTTTTCCCTCTCCAATGTCATTTAAATGCTCCCTCACATAGCGCTCTAACGCCTGATGAAGAGCGTGTTCGTCAATGCCAAGTTCAGCAGCCATCAAGGCCGACACACGCGCAGGCCAATTCAGCCAGCTATCCCGAACCTGCCGCCCCAGGCGATAAACCTGCGTTTTCACCATGTCTTTGTTGATGAGCTGTCCTTTCTTCTCCTGCAGGGAAAGCTGGGTTAGCTGCGCCTTGTAAAGCTCATGCGCGGTTTTGATTTTGGTAAAAGATGGCTTGCCGTTGGCGGCTGGCATGTTCTCGGTCATTACCGGCAGACCTGTATTGATTTTGGCTTCATCGGTGTTTTCTTTCCATTCACGATCTGCGCGCTCCACATCGATTGTGCCATCATCATTCGGCGTGATGCGCCCCGAGCTGATGGCTTTGCGCACCGCGCCCTCGGTCACACCGCGCAATGTGGCGTATTTCCTGATTGAAAGTCCCATATTCTCTCACTTTTTAAGGATTATTGACTTGATAAGCGTTTGAATTGAAGCGTTCATGGACATCACAACAGAAAGGAAAAACCATGAAAAAACAAAGCAAAAAACCAATCAAAACAGCCGAAGCCAAACCCGCCGGGGTCGTCAAAACAACGCCGGAAACATCCGCAGAGCCAGCGCCTAAAATCACCAAGAAGGCCTTGGTTGAGCAACTGCTCACATCCGATAAAGGTGCTACGATTGAGGAACTATCCAAACAAACTGGCTGGCAATCCCACACCGTACGCGGGCATCTCTCCATCCTCAAAAAAGCAGGCGCAGAAATTATCAGCGAACGCGTTGATGGAGTGCGGTATTATCGTATTATCACCGCCTAAGAAGCACGCTCTTCAGCCAAAACTTCAAAACTCTGGTCACTTTTGGCCAGAGTTGCTTTCTTCCCCGTAAATTCCTCCCAGCGTTTGACGATCACATCGACATATTTCGGATCAAGCTCAATCAAACGGGCGCGGCGACCCGTTTTTTCGCAAGCGATCATGGTTGATCCTGACCCGCCAAAGGCATCCAGCACGATATCCTTGGTTTTGCTGGAATTGTGAATAGCACGCTCCACCAGCTCCACTGGTTTCATTGTCGGGTGTAGGTCGTTTTTAACGGGCTTGTTCACAAACCAGACATCGCTTTGATCCCGCGCACCGCACCAGAAATGCTCATGCCCATCTTTCCAGCCATAGAGGATCGGCTCGTACTGGCGTTGATAATCGGCGCGCCCCAGCGTGAAGGTGTTTTTCGCCCAGATGATGAAGGTTGACCATTTACCGCCTGCGCCAACAAATGCGCCGTGCAAGGTGTGAAGCTCCGATGAGCTCATGCACACATACATTGCGCCTTTGCACACCATCATCAAATTGGTGCAAACATCGTAGAGAAAATCGCCAAAGCCATCCCCCAGATTATCATTTTGGATCGGGCGGGCTTTACCGCGCATCTTGTCTTTCATGGAGTTGGCGTAATTCACATTATAAGGTGGATCGGTAAACACCATGTCCGCCAGCTCTTCACCCATCAGGGCGTTGTAACTATCAATCATCGTGGAATCACCGCACAGCACTTTATGATCGCCGCAAATCCAAATATCGCCAGGGACACTGACAGGCGTTTCCGGCACTTCGGGCGCGGCATCTTCATCGGTCAAACCGCCAGAGGCATTGGCATCATCCAAGAACAGATTATCAAGCTCTTCGGCATTAAAGCCCAGAAGATCAATATTAAAATCCAAATCACCCAGCGCCGATAATTCTTCACGAAGAAGGTTTTCATCCCAACCGGCATTCTCGGCGATTTTATTATCGGCAATCACCAGCGCGCGGCGCTGTGCCTCATTCAAATGGTTGAGGCGAATGGTCGGCACGTTTTTCATGCCCAGCAGTTTCGCTGCCATCAAACGCCCATGCCCTGCAATGATGATATTATCATCCCCCAGCAGGATTGGATTTACAAAACCGAATTCCGTCATGGACGCGGCGATCTGCGCCACTTGTGTATCGGAATGCGTGCGGGCATTTTTGGCATAAGGGATAAGCTCATCAACCGATACATGCTCGATTTTCAACTCTTTGGATTTTGCATCAGTCATGGTTTTTATTTTCCTCCATTTGCTGCAGTTGTAAGAACGCCCCACGCATAAGCGGCAGCCAATGGGACGACACCGTTTCCACAGGCGCGAATTCTGTCCACCCGATTGGCCAGCCCATCAGCCATTCGACAAATTGCGGGTTTAAGACTGGCTGGGACTCCGTTCCAATCGCCTTCGGGTCCGGGTGGGAATGGCAAACAGCTTCCACATTCAATGGCTTGGTGTTCCGCACGAACTGGCTCGGCCCCGCATTGTTTTTGGAATCCTGCGCCGTCACGGTCGGCCACATGATTTGCTCCCGCAGGTTGCTCGGGCGGGATCTGCCCGCACGCTGACCGTTCGGCCCCATCAGCCTGTCCATCGCCTCGGGCGATCTGGAGGGAAGATGATCCAGCGTATTCGGCGTTGCCCAATTGATTTGTTCTCTCAAATTGCTGGGTCTTTTCGCTCCCGCTCTTGCTCCCCCTGGACCCATCATTTTTTGCATTGCCTCCATCGAACGAGGTGGTAAATGATCCATTGTATTCGGCGTCGCCCAGTTGACCGATGTTTCCGCCAATCCTTTCTGCGATGAATTCGGACCGCGTTTCTTGAAATCTTGTGTTGTCGGCGTTGGCCAGTTCACCACCGATACTTCCAGACGGCATTTCGGGTTGTTGTTCTCTATCTCCTTCTGGCACGGGCCTTTCGCAGAAGAGACACGGACTGTCGGCCAGAGATGCTTCACCTGATCCCGCAGGCTCAAGGGCATGCCCGCATCCATCCGTTCTTTGAATTTCTCTGAGCTGAGACAGCCACCCGTTGGCTCGGTCGCTTTCACGGTACGCCAAAATGAAGAGGCGTTCGCGTTTGTGAGTGCTACCGACTTCCGCCGCTGAGAACAGACCTGCCTTAACGCTGTAACCCAATTCTCGAAGGTCATCATGGACTTGTTCAAACCCCAATCGTAAATGTCCGGGGACGTTTTCGAAGAAACAGAGCCGTGGGCGTATCTCCCGCACAATCCTGTACACATCTGGCCAGAGGTGGC
>ERZ761609.2305-NODE-2305-length-14413-cov-8.904652_pt1 | contig 14413 bp, 19 predicted proteins | sample MGYA00511163_ERZ761609 | MGnify/ENA primary metagenome ERZ761609 (study PRJEB28899, sample SAMN02445070) | bioreactor sludge metagenome | biome: EBPR sludge | place: Australia: Brisbane, Thorneside Wastewater Treatment Plant | collected 2011-12-16 ... | reverse complement strand
AAACCACTGAGGTCTTTTTAATCCACTCGCTTTCTAAAGAAAATCCATAGTATTCTGCAATATCTTTGCTTCCAATTATCTTATCCATGTATCCTACCAATTCTTGCACGCCTGCATAAACACACCTGTTTGTGTTCCACAAAATGGTCTATGATGTCCGCGAAAATCAATCCAGCCAGTGAAACGGTTTCCATGAGGCGAATACTTAAAGCCACAAGGAATAAACCATACAGTTCCACCTTCACCATCACCAATACTTTCGCCATATATCTGCAATAAAATGCACTGGTCATTTTTTGTTAGCATCAGAAACGTTCCGTAATCCACAATCACCAAGCCATTACCTGCAATCAAAAAAGCATCAGAACGACCGAATAATTCAGGCGCAATCACCACCCAATGCTCAATATTGATTCCACCTAAAAGAATAATTATGAAAAGGATAATAAAGATAAATTTACGCATATTTACTCAGGTAAAACCAAAATTGCATAATGTTTGTAATTGCTTTCGTAAGAACCCGCGCCACAGCGCTCGCGAATTTTGACTGTCTTACTCCCTGCACCAACTCCTGTTTTCAAACCAATTATGGGTATAGGCAACAATGTTGTTCCATAATTTTTAGCAGTAACAGCCCAATCAATATCTGTCCCATCAATATTAAATTTGAATTCCGAAAACCCATAGAAGTTTGGTGAATCAGTGGAATGGTGCTCTACCATACCTATACAAACAACTGTGGATGTGACATCAACAGTAATAGATTTAGAACTGTTCGGAACATCACGCCAAGAAGAAGTGCTATATGAATAAGGCGTTGTGTTGCTGTGATAATCAGCTTTTGCCCCACCGCCAGCAAACTCAAAATTATTACCTGCGGAATTAACTCGCAAAAACTTATTTGCATTACCAGAAACTGTAAGCCAAGCCAAAACTGCGTCAGATCCATTGGTTAGTAAACCTCTGCTAGCTGGCTTTGCTAATCTAGCTTTTGATGCGGCGGAAGAGTAGAAATCAATATCACCAGCAGCAAGACCGACAAACAAAGCATCTAGATTCCCTTTGACATAAGTCATCTGGTTTGATGCCGTCCATGTATCACCGGGCACAACAATAGGATGAGTATAAAAATCAGGCATTTTCAACCTTTGATATTACTGATTCTTTTTCTTTTATTACTCTATCAACATCTCCAACAGCAAGATTATGTTGTTTTCGCAAATCCCCTACCCTTTGACCAGGCTTCCAATTTCTAGGAAGTACTGCTGGTAATGAGTGCAACATCTCGTCTGCAAATGATGGATGATTCCCTTTTACAATGACAGGTCTTTCAAAAAGAGTTTTTTCAATCTCATCCCGTTCATTGTCTTCTGGAAAAGTAACAGGTCCAGCATCGCCCGTATTGTTACCGGCACAATAAAGACAAAATAAAAACTTGTCGTCAGGGTCAACCATGCAAAATTCACCACAAAACGGACATGCCGCAATCCATCTGGCATAATCAATTTGTGCAATAGCAGATGGAAAATTCTGATTAACTTTTCCGTTCCATGCTTTTTTTAACAAGCCTTTTCTAAATTTATTCTCGCTAAAACGCTTCACCCATTCACGGCTTGTTTGCATTCCATCACGTTTAGCGAAATCTTGTAAAGAACCAATTTTTGTAGACATAATTTACCTAAAGAGCGAAATCGCTATTTACCTCAAATTGATAAGGGAATTGCATGTAAGTTGATGAGCTAATATCAGCAATAGGTTCAAACAAAACACGAGTTCTAAATTGTGTTCCATCTTTTTCTAAGTCCCAATAATGACCATACCAAATGACTTTGTAGGCGCCGTTTATATTTAATTCATCAACCTCCAACTCATAGCGTTGTTCAAGGTCAATTCCCAATTGAAGTGGGTTGTTAGGCAATAACCAACATTCAAAGTAAGGTCTTGGATTGGACAAGAAAGCAGATAAGAAATCTGCAAAATTTTGAGCCGTGTTAATATCTTGTAGCCAAGGCTCATCTAAATCAAACTCCATAGTTCCATACGTTTGTTGACTTATTAAATTTTCACTATATAAAGACTGTGTATATGGAGTTGTAATAGCTTCACCTTTTACTCTTAAAAGGGTGATGTATGCGTCACTGCCGCTATTGTTTTCTAAAACAACTTTTGCTCGTTTTGAAAATGGATAAATCGTGACATCAAACCCACTTGTTAAATTTGCTCCACTTCCATCTTCATTAGCATTTGCTGTAAAGTCGGAAGGGCTAGTCTCAACACCAATTGCTGGAACATTTTCATTATTATAGGTATAGTCAACCCAAATTTCTTTCCTAGCACCATTAGGGATACGTGTTTTTTCTTCCAACTGCCACAACGTACCAAAGGCTTGTAAAACTTTTGGATATGCTTGTACCGAAACTTTATTCTTAATAACATCCCAAGGCTGTGCGATGGAATATCCAGCTTCTTTATCAACATCTTCGTCTGTAATGGTTGCCACAGTAGTAGATATATAATGACGAGAGCGGAAACTAAAATTCCCGTTGTTTGAAATCCAAACTTGACCAAGTTCAGCATGAGCTAATGAGTGCAACTCATTCTTGGCACTTTTACGGTCAGCCCACCAATACCCCAAAGTTTCAGCACCCGCACCAATATCCCTACCCCATAAGACCGGCCAGCTAATTTCATCGAGAATCAAGTTTAATAAATCAGCAGAATCTTGATTTTCCTGAATAGGAACAGATATAGGCTCTTGTAAAAAATTCCAACCATCTACCCCATCAATGTTTGCACTTTTTTTCATTCCACCAAGTGGATTAATATTTGTAGTTCTTCCATAAATCAAAGGATAAATAGTTGTTCCATGTAATGCTCGTAACCTAAATAATTGTCTTGGTCTAACATACGGATGAAGTGGGCTAGAAATGTTATAAGGGTTATATCTTCCATCACGGTTTTGCATTTTTAATTTCGCCGTGCCAACCTCAGCTTGTGAAAACCCTTTTCCACCAGGTTGAATGAAATATTTTCTTCCTCGTTCGATAGCCATATTTTGCAAATATGGATACTCACTCACTCCACTAAAATCACCATCCCCTAACCAATCTACTTCTAAAACAAAGCGTAGACCAACACTCTCTTGTCCATAAACAAGAGGAGAGCCATAAACAATGTTGTTATCACCATAAATAGGCATTCTTAACCATTCCCCTTTTCGTGTCGATATTTGTCTAAAAAGGGAATAATCCTGTTGTAAAACTCGTTTTCATCTGCCATACTGAATGTCGGCGCATACACAAGTTGAATCGGCGCTCCAACACTACCACCGCTTGCCCCAGTAGCAAGTGCCGCGCCATTGCTAATAGGAGAATTTGGAATCATTGCTGAAAATCCATCGGAAAAAGCAGGTAGGGCATTAGAAGCCACCTTTGACATTGCCTTGTTAATCCCTAACAAACCGATTTCCAAAGGTGTAGGAGAACCCGGAGTTAACCAACTTGGGATAACAAGACTGGCAAACGAAGAAGCTAATTTACGTACCCATTCAATAGCCCCTTGAATTGCAGAGACAATTCCATTAAATGTACTTACTACACTTGCAATTTTTTCTCGAACAACCGTAACAACGTTGTTAAAGACAATAGAAACAATGTTCTTAAACATTTCCCAATTGTTTTTCCAAACAGCACCGATTTGACTTAAAGAAGAACCCATGATGTTAGCAATCCAATTCAAGAATCCAAGAATGCCATTCCCAAGTGCTAGCACTACATTCAATGCAGTTTGCTTGATAGTTTCCCAAGCCCCAGCCCAATCACCCGTAGCAATCTGCATAATTGTTTTTGCTAACCCAAGAATCAAGTCAATTAATCCACCTAAAATAGGCTCAATAAATTGCCACATACCGGCTACTACCTGAATAAAATGAGAAAAAGCCATTCCTAAGTAACTAACAAAATTTGAAATCAATGGTCCATTTACAAAAAACCATTCAGACAATAAATAAAATTTCTCAATAAGAAACGGGAGAATCTTGTCAAAAAGTTCTTTTCCAGTTGTAATCAATCTTCCAAGTGTTGCTTCTATAGTCTGTGTAATTGCAGGTCCGTTCACAATCCAAAAAGCTTGAAAGTTAGTAAAAGCAGGTTGCAGGCTTTCAAAAGTAGACTTGATTCCATTCACAAATTCAAAAACTTTATCTTGCATTTCTTGTGGCAAAAAGGAAGTTAAAGCTTCAAGAAATTCAGATGAGAAAATATCGCCAGTTTCAAAAAGAGCACTGCCTAAATTGATGAAATAACCAGCAACTTCACCAACGACAGCCCCCCATTCTTTGAGTTTTTCAATCCCCGGACCTTGAAGCCATTCTGCCAACTCAACAGCAATCGGTTGTATCGCCTCAGCCACGCCACCGAAGAATTCACGTAATGCAATTTGTTTAATATCTTCAAACGTACCCATCAAGCCAGCCCAAGTTGTAGACTGACGCTCAGCCGCGCCACCGAAATCATTTTCTAAAGATTGAATAATCGCTTCGATAGCCGCATCAGCAGGGATTAACCCCTGCTCTGTCATTTTCATAATTTCAGCAGTGCTCTTTCCAAACGCCTTTGCTAAAATCGAAGTAACAGGAATACCCGCATTGACAAGTTGTAAAATTTCTTGACCAGATAACTTACCCTTTGCCTGAATTTGACCCAAAGCCAAAGAGATTTGATTCATTGCCGCTTCACCCGCACCTGAACCAGCGGCGAAGTCAATCGTAGCTTGTGTCAATCGTTTGGCTTGTTCCGTTGTAAAGTTATAAGCCAAAGCAGTTTTGAAAGCATCCGCCACGCCTTGTTGTGTAAAAGGTGATTTAATGGCAAGTTCCTGAGTCCAATCTAATAATTCTTTTGCTTGGTCTTTTGCCATTTCAAGCGCACTTGCCATATCAAGTGCCTGCCCTGTATTGACAAGTTCGCGCGCGGTCAATGTTTGCAGTGTCGCCCCAAGCCGTTCATAACTTGCAATAGATTCAAGTGCTTCTTGACTAATACTAAAAATACCTCTTGCAATATTCTCGAACAACTGAGCAGATAAAATACCAGCCGCAATTTGCGCGATATTACTAAGCGCACCACCAACGCCACGCAGTGGTCCACTCGCATTATCTCGTCCTTCTACAACAATCAGTATCTTTCTGTCAGCCATCTTATTTTTTAACTTTTACTTTGCTCATTTCATCTTGGTAAACAACCCAACGGTGCCACCATGTAGCAGATACGTTCTTTTCCAATTCCATTGCTCGGAGTGGATCACCCTTCGCGGCAACTAAAATATTTACCCATAAAGGCGGCTTCGCATCTTTTAGTTTTCTGTTTTGGAGGGCTCGTCTGAGTTGCCTCCGTTGGTAGGGTTTACCTTGCCAGAATTTGCTAAAGCATCCAACAGGCTTTTAATTTCGTTTTCCGTAGCTCCTATAATCAATTTAATTCTTTGATTAATATCTTTCGGTTCTTTCACGTAGTCAGCCAAAAAACGAACCATATCCTCAAAGCCTTGGCGAGTAATCTTCTGGCTTTCAATCATTTCAGTGAAGCCACCGACAGCAATCATTCTTTCCAAATATCCAGGTTCGTCAGGTCCGGGAACGACAAAAATAAGCTTAGGTAAATCTTTTTCTTCATCCATATTTCACCTATACCAATGTTTCAACACCATTAATGGTTTGTGCTTTGAAGTAGTTTGCGAAAGTGCTTTCATACAAGCCACTAAATTCAAGTTCAACGGTCACAATGCCATCTTCATCAGTAAAGGCTTCTGGCGCAGAAGGTGTAAAGCCAGCAAAATCAAATTGCAATTCATTTGTTCCTTTTGTGGCTTTTACACGAATTAACTTTTTCAAAACAGCAGATGCACCGATAATCGCATCAAAGTAAGCCTTTGATGCAGCCGCAAACTCTAAAGTAAGTTTCAAGGTGGCTTCCCATTTCGGGTTTGTATATCCCTTTGGTCCAAGTTGACCCAAGCTGAAATAATTTTCACGGTTTGCCTTTAAGTTCAACTCACCAGAGAAAAACGCATCAGTAAACGCAGTTGACCCAATCGTGCCGCCAAACGCATCAATGTACAAAGCCACATGTTGACCCATTACATAATTCAAGGTTCTGTCATTCAAAGCGGCTAAAGTAGCAGTCGAAATTCCAGTCCCAAAATAATGGCACGAATATTTCATCGGTTCGTTTTTGGCAAATGAAAATGTCAGTTCGTCCATCACCATGCCAGTGCCTTTATAAACATTTGACCCATGACCTGTTACCAAAGTCTGAATTCTTGGTGTCGGGTCTGCGCTGAGTGGCGCAGCATAAGCCTTCGTATAAGGACCTGAACCGCTTGGTGTGGCAATATCCATCATGCTATCAAGCAGATAATCAACATCCTCAAAAGTGACTTCACCTTCTTCGTTCGCTTCACACTCCACCTTTTGCAAATCTTCATCGTAGGCAGGAGCCAAAGACCCACGCTGACTAGGATGTCCGATAGACTCAACCATTGGAGTTAAATCAAAAGATGTAACGCCCATACGCTTCACTGTTGGAGTTACGGCTGTTGCTCGTACTGTTTGTTTACCTGCTTGTACTTGAATAAGTTCTGGATTCATTATTTCTTTCCTTTCTTATCTTCTTTATATTCATCTTCAATATCTGGAAGAACAGCATCGGATTTAACGTAAAGACCCGAAGACAAAGCAATAGCTTGTAAATCTTCGGATAGAGATTTCCACTCATCATCAGATAAATTCCTGTTCGGGATACCTGATACAAATTGATTGGGCTTGCCTACAAAATTAATCATTTACAAAAACCTCCAGTTGAATCACTTCCACAATACAAGGCTTGTCATAAATCGCCTTACTAATTCGGCTCGGTGTAGGAGTTGCTTCTCTCCCATCGTCACCAGCATATTTCAGTAAATCCCAATGTTCGCCACTTTGATTATCTGAAATCCAATCTGCAATAATTTTTTCAATATCATCAAGCTTGTCTTCGCGCTGTGCCTCGGTGAGACCACTATCGTCTGTATCTCGAAGAACCACTTGAATTTCTAAATAAAAATGAATCCGATATTTACTTGTTCCTTGTGCCTTACGCGCTCGTCCTACTCCACTACTCAACACCATTACGAGTGGACTTTTATCTATTGTCTTTTTTTGATAGCCCACAACCTCATTACAAGGCTTTCCGCTACCAACCAACACAGCCGCTAATCCAGTAGCAACCGCTGAACGAGCACTTTTTCTGTTCTTGGTATCAGCAGGCATTACAACTTCCTAAGCAAAACATGTCTTGCTTTCTCAATAAATTCATCGGCTCGGCTATATGTTCTATCTACAAAGGCATGGTCACCGCCTCTTGCATTTTCAATTTCTGCATAACTACTTACCAATTGACCACTTCTTCTATTTTTTGCTGATGGGTCAATATAAATTTCCCATCGAGCGGGTTTTTGCATTTTCATTCGTTGGCTTCCACGAAGACCGCCTGTATCAACATGGGTGATGCTCGTCTGAAACCTGAAAGCCTGCATAGTCACATCTTGAACCATCAAACCTAAACCGTCTGAAGGTGAAACTGCTTTCGCCGCTTCAAGCATTGCCTGTTGTGCTTCGTTGAGACCAGAAAATCTAAACCGAAAAGTCATTTCTTCTGAGCCTCTACAAATACATGCAAAAATCCAGTTTCATCACCAACAAAGGTTTGTTTCAATTGATAAACAGCTTCAAGTCCAATCGAACGTTTCAATTCAGGCGTAACAGAATCAAGAGGGAATGCCATAAGCGGGTCGCCAAATGCTTGTATTTCTCCCTTACCATTAGAAAAGACTTCTTTTTCTCTTGTGGTTGTTTTTGTCGCCATTTTTGCAAACGAACTGTCAAAAGAAGCGTCTTCCCATTCTGCTACATACAGGACTGTATATTTTTCACCATCAATAACAAGGACATAGCCATTCTTAACATCAATCACAAAATGCTCTCGTTATCACACATAGTTTCAGCAGTGTTCAAATCCAAACTGCCAGTCGAAAGAATTTGTCCTTCGCCATAATTGGAGTAAATCGCTTCTTTCTTTTGTGAGATTAGTTTTTCAACTTGTTCTGCTAATTGACCCAAAGCCTTACGCCTTGGTCCAACTTGAATGTCTGTAAAATCAATATTTCCGTAAATGTTTTCAAACAGTCTTAACTCTGCTCTATCAAGAAATTCGTCAATTTGTTCATCAGAGAGGTTAACCAAATCAGCATCAGTGATGGTTACTTGACTCGCAGGGGTTAAACCACATGCTCTAAAAGCAACAACCAACGGGTTATTCAGGTCGTTATTACTTCCTGCCGTTGTAATTGCCATTCCAACCAAAGACATCTTTCCTTTGGCTCGGCGGACAATATCTTCTTCAACTTGTGCGCGTGTTAGAGACATATAAAGACTTATTTTGATAAAGTCATAGGGGCGGATGATGTACCCGCCCCTATGAAAACTACTTGTTTTTCTTCTTTTCTTTTTCTTCTTTTTCAGAAGGTTCAGGCTTCACATCTGGTTCTTGACCTTGAAGTTCACCTGCTGGTGGAACATCAGATGATGGGACTACAGGTTCAGGCTTCACTTCTGGCTGAGGATGAACTGGGGGGAGTTCACCAGTTACAGGTTCAACCTCATCAACTTCATCAAAAACCTGCTCGCGAATTCTTGCTTCGTGATTCTTGTTGAAGGTTTCGATGTCAATACCTGCATTACTCAAAAGCGCATCAATCTTCGCTTCAATGCGAGCCAGAGTTTCTTTGTTTCTGCGGATTTGTCTTTTTAAGTTAGCCATGGAAACAACTCCTAGCGTTGATACAAAGTCGGAACTTCATAATCACCAGAAGCGGCATACTTACGTACAATACCGTTCAAGCGATTACCAACGCCATAGCCATAGCGGTTGCGATAATACGAAGTTTCAAGAGGATATTTTTCGTTCTTAGCCACAAGGTGCAAACCTTCTGGAATCCCAGTGTCTTCAGCATCAACGCGCTTCACCAATGGCGGAGCGTAGCCCAAGTGAGTTGCAAGTGAATAGTTGTCAGGAATGCGAGACCATTCAACCAACCAAATACCCGCTTTGTGACGACCAATCAACTTGCCGGGCAAATATTCTGGAAGACCAACGACAACATTCGCATTTGCACCTTGCTCAATGTGCTTGTCGTCAATATCTTCAAAGTCGTCAATTTCAGTGCGGATTTTTTCACAGAAAGTTTTTCCACCGAATTCAACAATTTCAGACCCACCCACTTGTGAACCAAAGTGCGCTTCCAAACGATTCACACTATCTTTCAATGGGTCATTGGTATCTGAAATATTCGCAACGGTATAACCACTAACCAAATAATGGTTTTCTTGGGCAGGAGAATCCGCGCCTTGTTCAGGCGGGTATAAAGTTCCATCTTGATTCGCAAGCGACTTCACACTTAAAGTCGGCGTTTCAAGTTTTTCATCAAGAAAATCATAATTAGCATTGTTGAACAAAGCAGTTAAGATTTCATGGCGATTGGTGTTGTAATCTGCATCAATGATTCCATCAATGTGAAGATTCAAATCTTGCAAGCGCATATACGCCAGTGTGATGTCGTCAGCCATCAAAGCATCGCCGAAGTCTTCGAGTGGGAAAGCCACATCCCAATGACCAGTGACCTTACGCGCACCTGGTGCGGCTTGGCGACCTCGGCGTTGCATATACCCACCAACGCCCATTTTGTAACGGAAAGAATGAAGCTGTGTAGTTCTTTCAACAAACACAGAAATGGCACGGTTCAATTCTTCGTTATGGTCTGAAAGAATTTGTTGCATGGCTTCGTAGATAACTGCCTCACCAACATTAGCAACGCTTGGGTTGGCAGTATCTGGTAAACCTAAGATAGAGAAAATTTGAGACATAATTTACATCCTAAATTGAATTTTCAAATCACCAGCTATAAAACCGGATACAGTGCAAGCACTTTGGTTAAACCTTTATCGGTCATTGGCACAATTTCACCAACGAGGATAGAAGCCACGCCACCTTGTGCAACAGCAATCGCACCGGCAGGTGTGCCACCAGTAAGACTGGTAATATCAATAGTCATAGCGGCGACATTTTGATTCCCAAGTTCAACAATGAACTCAACAGTGTACGGACCACCAGCACTGCCAGTCACACGCACGTTTCCAGCGCCGATAGTGCTCAACGCTTCAAGCGCGGCTTCAACAGTAGCGGCGGCGGCGTTATAAGCAATGCCTGAAGTGGTTTGACCACCGAAACTTAAAGTGAAAGTTCCACCTGTGGGTGAACCACTGATGGTTACAGTTTGCTTTTCATTGAGACCGGGGTCAGCGTCACAAAGTGCGCCGAGGGTGTCACTCAAATAAATCTTGGTTCCATAAGCAAGGCTTGAAACATCAAAACCACCAATTTCTCCGCCTTTTTGAACAGAGATACCTTGTGTAATTCCACCCATTTGAGTAACGATTCCAGCGAACTTCGCTTTGGTCGCATCACCTGCATCCGCTTTGGCACATTTGCCATTTGAATTTTCAAACACTGCCAAACCAGCAGTTAAATCCTCAGCAGGGATGCGACTGCGGATTTTCGCATCAATAAACAATGCTCCAACATGGTTTGCAGTTAAAGTTAAATCAGACATACTTCCTCCGAATAATGATTATTGTTTCAACTCTATAAACGGCGGCGTTTTGGTTTTTCGTCATTCGGTGTTGGCTCAGGTTCTTTATTACCTTGCGGACCTTGTGGACTACCGGGTGACTTCTTTCTGATAGTCGTACTGCCAACCAACCAATATTCGCGCGTCTTTTTGATTTCTTCGATAACTTTGTTGATTCCAACAAAGGCATCATCTTTTTCGGTGATTTTTTCACGATGAGAAGCAACTACCAGCATCCAAACATCATCAAGACTTTCATCACGGAACCCCGCCTTCTTTGCCTCAGCCTTAACTTCGGCTTTTAAGATTCGTTCAGTGAATGACTTCTTAGTCTTTTCATGTTCATCTTTCTCTTGTTGAATGGCACTTTCAGCAGTTGCCTTTTCATTCTTTAGGGCTTCAAGGTCTGCTTGTGCTTTTTGCAATTCGGTTTGTTGTGATTCACGAAGAGTCTTTCCTTCGTTTATCAACGTCACCAATTCGTCAACATCTTTCACGCCTGTCTTAGATAAAATCTCAGCGGTTGCTGTGCGTTTACCTTGTTCGCCACGTTCAGCGAAATAAGCGTTCAGTGCCTCCTGTGTATCAAATGTGATGGGCTTAAATTCTGTTTGACTACCATCAAAAAACATCACAGGATGTCGAGAAAGACTTGGAAGCGTGTATAAATTGAACCTCAGCATGTGAGTAATCTCCTCCGCTGTTACCGCCAGCGTGGCGTAATTTCCCCAACGAGTTAACAAAAAAAGACCGGGGCGTTCCTTTTGAAAGGAACGCCCCGGTCTAATAACTCAGTCGGGCGTATCAAATATAGAGTTTTTGCTACATCAAGATTATAGCAGGTTTTTATTTAATTAACTCCAAAAAGCATCGGCTGGATGTTGATCTGGTGTTTTTCCGTTCGCTCTTTGGGTAAGCACGTACCGAGCAGAATCTTTCATTCTCTTGGTTAACCCATCATCATACTCAGGAAGATACAAAGTGATAGCAGTTCTACAATACCAATGAAAAGGACTCCAAGAAAGATAATCACTAAATCGTGGTGTGCCTGTCAGTTTGAATTTCCCTTTCAAGTCCTGAACTTGACCATGCACACGCAAACAACAATCTGTTGTCCGAGCATCCAATCCAGCAATGGCTTGTTTACTAAACCGCGTACCTCCCTGATTTTGCAAAGCCCAATATGAAAAACTATCCCATATCAAAGCGGCAATCCAAAAAGTAGCCACCGATAAAATATCGCTAGGTCTAAGAATTCCCTGCCTGTCTTCATCACCTGTGATGATTGTATTATCAACAGCATCAGTAATAAGAGCCGCCTGTATAGCAGATGCTTGTGAATCTACCTGTGCCATAATAACTTCTAAAGCCGTATCAACTTGTTTTGATAAGTCTTTAGGAATGTTTTTAGTATTTGTCTGAATATTATAAAAACGAAGTTGCCGAGCAGATTCTTCTATGCCACTATCTATTGAATCATTGAGGACACTTCTTAAATTGGAATTTAACGTCTGCTTTAATTCAGAGACAATATCACGAACGGCGAACCTTACATTCGTTTCTTTCAATGCCTGTGGAAGCGCACGGTTTGCATTCTTATAGACAGTAACGACAAATCCCTTGCCTTCTTGAATCGTACCTGTTTCCCGAAACAATGTGCCAATCGTTTCGTTCATTTTCACAGATGAACGGATAGCCTTTTCAAGAGGATTATTCTTCGACATAATAATTTTCAACCATAAGAATAAACAAATCCCCATGCGAATGCTCGTGAAAAAAATCTACCCGCGCATTATGAGCTTCTATGCTTACGCCGTTAATGACGTTATCTTCTTCGTCTGTTTCAATAGGAGGTAACTTAAAAGCAAAGCCTTGATATGTCTCACAATGCAAGCAATGAAAATATCCGACAGTCCAATCACTTAATTTCTGGGCTTGTTCATCGTCAACAAGAAATATGGTTTCTAACCACTCGTAATTGCTCTCTACAACTTTGGGCTTATTATCAAAAATGGACTTTTTAGAAAAAGAGAAAGGCTTCTTAGGAAGAAGTCTTTTTACAAACTTCTTGAATCTATTAACAAACTTCATGCTTTCTCCGATTTTTTACCCTTTGATTGCATCCTCTTTTTCTCTAAATCAGGTTGACTTGGAACAAAGCCTTCATTCACCATTTCAATAGATTTCAAACGAGCCTGATATTCAGTCGTCCCAATAAATTCATTAATATCGTCTTCTTCCCATCCATGTTGTTCAAGGAATAGAGGAATAGACATACCCTTAGAAGCCGCTTTAGAAGCAACATCCCATAGCTTTTCTTCGTATTCTAAATCTTCCAATGGGTCTTTGGTAAACACAGGTCGGTTACCAATCCGAAGCGGCATATCGCCTTTTTCAAACGATTCAAGATTAAATGGCTTGAACTCCTCGTATCCACGCATACCGCCAATGGTGGTAGCCATTTGCAATGCCCGTGCAAGCGCATCGTCATATAAAGGTCGGCGTTCTTTTACTTTATCATCGGCATCTTGTCTAAGCATTCTCAAAGCCCGTCCAGAGATTTCACCTGTGATGTTTCGCGGGTCAGAGCGTAATTCAGGATAATCATCTTCAATACTTCTCAAAATATCTTTGATATATCCCGCAGTCTGTTCAATGTTCAAATCAGAATATAACTTGTGAGCTTGTGCTCCTACATCGCCATAAACAAAATGGATAGTCTCTCTGCCTTTTTCGGGGCTCGATGCCTTTTTCTCAGGTGTTTTCAATTTCAATTCTGTATTTGGGTCTCTTACACCTGCCAATAACATTGGAGCCGCAATTGATTTTCTAATTTGGTCAGATAGCTTAGAAGCCAAGTCGTCAACTTCTCGAATCTTAGATTGAACTGCATGATATTCAGACCAGCCCCAATCTAAGCCAACGTCGTTGTGCTTTATAAAGACCATCGGAATAAAACCGTAAGGTTCTTCCCACTTTTCAACAGACAGTTCTTTTCCGTTTTCATCTTCGGTGATGTTACCCGGCCACGCATAGGGCTTTCCGTTTAGAAATGTCTCATAAACAACCATTTCTCCATTGCGACTAGCCCTTTCACCATATACAACATACTTAGAACTTGAAGACCTAGATTTTCTTGGGTCTTCGCGTATTTCTTCAATGTAATATTCTTTTACATTGGACGTGGGGTCTAAGCTAATGCTCTTGATTGTACCGGGATGAACACTTTTCAAATAAACTCTATCATGCTTTGTATCGTCCACTACTTTGATGATACTGTCACCAAGAATCGTTCCCTTCAAGCTGACCACATTCTTTTTTACGTTCCAGTTGGACCACGCAAAGATTTGTGCGATAGCCAAACGTAAATCTTCATTTTCTGTGATGATAGGCAAACAAGATGGAACTTCTTTTCCATCGCCAGCATCGGGGTCAAGAACTCCACCCCATAAATGCGCCTTCCAAAATTCAGCCAAGCGGTAAGCAGGTGAGTAAATTGCCCTTGTAAAACGATATAAGCCAAAAGCGGTTTTATATGCTTGAGAAAATTGCTTTATATCTCGATAAGCGTTGTTTTCATAATGAGAAAATAAAATTGCATACCTTTGTTTTCTTGCCTGATAATCACTAAAGACATCAGAACTAGATCGGAAGAGCACACGTCTGAACTCCAGTCACTGACCAATCTCGT
>ERZ761609.2304-NODE-2304-length-14425-cov-14.670912_pt1 | contig 14425 bp, 12 predicted proteins | sample MGYA00511163_ERZ761609 | MGnify/ENA primary metagenome ERZ761609 (study PRJEB28899, sample SAMN02445070) | bioreactor sludge metagenome | biome: EBPR sludge | place: Australia: Brisbane, Thorneside Wastewater Treatment Plant | collected 2011-12-16 ... | reverse complement strand
GACCACCGAGATCTACACTCTTTCCCTACACGACGCTCTTCCGATCTTTTTTTCTGCAATCGCTCGGCCCGGAGCGCCTTTATCTCCGGCGGCCGGTCAGTCGATTGAAACTCTGTTTTCGCATCTGGATCGTTTGCCCGGGCTTTTACTTGTCAAACCCCCGCGTGCCGGAGAAGACGCCGTCGATTCTCCGGGTCGCCGGCTGATTCAGTTTCTCAATGAGTTGGGCTATCGCGACTATGTGAGGGGCTTACATCGCGAGATGGAAGCCTTTGAGAAGCGTTGGTTCGCACTGGAAGTGCTGGGTAAAGTTCTCGACTCGTTTTTGGCTCGCGAAGTCGATGCCGGACGAAGCTTAGATGAGTCGAGTCTTGTGCGCTTCATGGATTCTATGGAGCTTCGCGATCAAGTTGAAGAAAGCCGGGATGGCGAGGCCACGCCGAAAGTGCAGCTGCTCACTTTGCATGCGTGCAAAGGCCTTGAGTTCGATGCGGTCTGCTTAATTGGTTGTGAGGAAGATCTTTTGCCGCATCGAACACTGGGTGGGGATTTGAGTGAGGAGCGGCGCTTGTTCTATGTCGGGATCACTCGCGCCCGAAAGCATTTGGTCTTATCCCAAGCTCGACAGCGGCGACGCTTTGGACGACTCCAGCCGGTGAGCATTTCTCGCTTTGTCGTCGAGATTCCTGAAAACTTGCTGATTCGCTATCAAGATGGTGCAAGGCCGCTCGCGGCTGCCGCTCGCCAAGATAAACTGGCGCAATTGTTTGCGCGTCTCGATAGCCGTGTGGCGGCTTTGGCCTCGGAACAAGCCGCAGAAATTGCAGCCGAGAAGCTTGCCAGTGCACCGGCAGGCCAGCCGCAGGGCGCACCGACATCGACTTCATCGAAACCGCGCTAACCGCGCTTTCCAGCCTTCAATCAAAGTGCGTTGACCGCATCAGGGCTTGTGTCGACAAACAGATGCAGCAGATTGAGCACGCGCATCGGATCGATGGGCCGATTGTCACGTGACGGTAGAAGCAGGGGATCACGTCCTTCGATCAACGGCCGAATCTCAAGATGCAGATGCGGGCCTGAGCTTCGTCCACTGTTGCCCACGAGTGCGACAATCTCGCCTTTACGAACATTTTGTCCGGCCCGCAAACCTTTCGCGAAGCGCGAGAGATGCGCATAGAGCGAAATGTATTTTCGGCCGTCGGGCAGCGTGTGCTCGATCACCACGCTTCGTCCCCAGCCGGGGAGATTCGCAACCCGCGACACCACGCCATCTTGCACGCTTCGGACGATGGTGCCGATGGGCGATGCCAAATCCAAACCGTAATGTTGGCCTGTGCATCCGCAGACGCGATAGCCGCGTGAAATCCAAGTGCTGTCGATGGGCCAACGAAGATTGGTCTCGCGAATGCTTTGGATCAATTGATTCTGGGGACTGGCGGTTTCTCCCAAGAGGGCGTCGATGAAAACGTTCAAGCTCGTATCTTTGGCATCGAAAACGCGTGCTTGAATGCAGAATCGTCCCGCGAGCAGAGTTTCGCAGCCCAACACCCAGGTGGCGGTGTCTCCGGCCACGGGCAGATAGCGACTGATGCGATTGTTTCCATCGCGAAATCGGTCGACAAGATCAACAGCGAAGGCTTGGAACTCGCGCTCAGATTCAACGAGTAGGTCCGAGATCTTGCGCGTTCTCAAGTAAGCTTTGATTTCATTGGCATCGCCGCCTTGATAGCTCGCCGTCAGCATCAATCCGCGCTGCGTGCTTCCCACCGTCAGGCCCATGATTCCGACGCGAAGACTTTCTTGATTCACCGGTCGGCCTTGCGCAAACAAACTGGGTCGCGAATTGAGTTCTTCGGTATAGAGCGAGCTCACCGGGAAAATTCTAAAGCGTTCACTCTGCCGCCAGTTTCGGCGACGGGCTTCATTAAAGACTTGCGTGAGAATTTGTCCCAGGAAGGCGGAATTGGCCATGCCCTCAAGGTCATCGACTTGGGCAAGGTGAAGCGCTTCGAGGCGTCCGGTGAGATTTTGTTCGAGTTGCTGAAGTTCAGTCAGGGGTCCGCGAAGTCGCTCGAGAGTTTGTGCCGGTGTTTCGATTCTCGGGGTCGCCGCCGGTCGTGGTGTTGCACGACGAGCTGGTTGTTGGGCGCCAGCTTGTTGTCCAGCCGATGCGGCGGGCCGCGGCGCTGAGGGCCGCGGAGTGCCACTTGGGCGGGCCGCATTCACAGTTGGCCGGGGTGTGGCGCTCGTGGCTGCGGGCCGCGCGCTGCGCTCGATCGCGCGACTGGGTTGATCCGCATTTGAGTGGTCCGTGTGAGACTCGTCCGCCGCAAGCGCGATAGGTGCTGCCATTTGACCTACAAGACTGATGGCCCAGATCAAAAGCGAGAACTTAAACTGATGGCGAGAGGCTGTGATTCGTTTTGGCGGCCGTACTCGATTCACAATCATCCTCCCATTCCCATTCCGTGCGCCGGTTCATGCGGCAATTGCGACCCGGGACATCGCAAGTGCTCCGAAGCCCAAGGGGTTCGCAAACTGGCCACACAAGCTGGCTTAACAATCTTGCCGTCGATTCGACTCGAAAGGAGTTAGCAAAATCGGGGACTCGGTCGAATTCAGGGCGATCCCGCGCCTGCGCCGCTTCTGCTGCGTTTCGCGCAAATTTACGGAGGTCGCCCGCCGACCAGAGCGAAAGGCTTACGCTCCAAGCTGCCGGTTTTGGTCGCGGGGAAATTTCTTTGTAAGTGTCCACAGATTTTACAGCTCATCGACCAGCGCTTCGAGATGACCCGAAAACGTCCTGCCTCCTTCACGCTTGGCCGCACCCAGCGCTTCAAGGTCATGATGAGTCTTCAGGGCGGAGGAATCTTATGAAGCGAAGTTTAGATCATGCGGCAAGATCGGGCCGGGTTCTGGTCCCGGCTCAGGGGCAAACCTCAGTCGTCAGCTCTTCGATCGCGATGCGCATGCTTCTGGGCGCGATCTTTCTGAGCTTCGGCTTGCTTACGGGTTGCGGCGCCAAAGGCTTGTTGGGTGGCGAGATTGTTCAGCGCTCCACATCCTCAGAGCCCGAGGCCTCGGCCCCAACTGGCTCGCTAGCGCCCAAATTTCTCAACTGCGAAGAGGCAAGATTCTTGGTCTTGATCAATATGTATCGAGCGCAAAATGGCGTAGGTCCCTTGCGCGTTTCAAAGTCCGCCACGCAGGCCGCCCGTTGGCACTCGCAGGACATGGGCGAGAAAGCGTACTTTTCTCATACCGACTCTTTGGGACGTGGTCCTTGGGAGAGAACGGCGCAGTTTGGCTACGCTGGATGCCAAGGCGAAAATGCGGCCGCCGGCAATCGCGATGCCGTGGCGACGTTTTGCCAATGGAAGAATTCGGCGGGCCACAACGCCAATATGCTTCGCTCACAATTTCAGGCGATCGGCATTGGCCAGGTCAGTGTCAGCCCTTCGCCCTACGGCACCTATTGGTCCACACCTTTTGGCTCGATGCCAGCCGAATCGGATCGCTTGGCTGACGAATGGACGGACGAAGCGCCCTGCGCTCGGCCTGTTGTTTTACCGAACTGTTAAGCTCAGAAGGTCGAGTTTGAATTGCTCTTGCGCCTATGCTGAGATGAAGCCCATAAAGCGAATTTCCATAACTTTGTGAGGCCACATCAACATGACGCAAACTTCGATCAAACGCCGTAACCTGCTTGTCCAATTCCTTTTGGCGATCGTGACTTTCGGCATTTACTGCATCTACTGGCACTACTCGACGATTTCCGAAATGGCTCAAGCCAATAAATCGAAGACCAACGCGGCCTTGATGACGATTTTGCTGTTCATCCCATTTGCAAATTTTTATGCGATGTACGTGCATGCTTCTGAGCTCGATGTGATTTCCAAGTCGAGCCTCAACAAACTTTTGGGCCTGGCTCTGTACATTTTGTTTAGCCCGGCTTACTGGATTGTTTGTCAGTTGGAACTCAATAAGCTGGCCGAGAGTGCTGCATCCGTCGGTTCAGCTCGCATTGCTTAAGCTTCGATTTCACGCCGAGGAGCCTCGTGGCGCCACAAAACACCATTCAACATCAGATCCGCGAGATCTTGCGCGAAGCCTTTCAGCCTTCGCGCCTGGATGTGATCAATGAGTCGCACCAGCATGCCGTTCCGGCTGGCTCAGAGACGCATTTCAAAGTGTTGATTGTCGCCCAAGCCTTTGAGGGGAGGACGCGAGTGGAGCGTACGCGAGCCGTGATGTCGAAACTTGATGCCTTGATGAAGTCCGGCGTTCACGCACTGAGCCTTCGCGCACTTTCGCCTGAAAAAGAAGCCAAGGGGCAAGCAGAGGGTTTTGTTTCGCCACCTTGCGCAGGGGGCGAGAAGTCAACTTCTCAGAAGTGAATCCGGCAGTGACCTACAGCTCGTCAATTTGCGCTTTAAGCTCGATCAAAAGTTCGCGAGTTTTGCGACGAAGTTCTTCAGGTGAAATTCCACGCTTCAGATCCCGACGATCTGAGGCCAGTGATTCCGCAGGTGCTGCGGCCTTTGCGGAACTTTCCTGATCCCAAGCCGAAAGAGCGCCTTCAAGTTCGCGCAATGCATGAGCCAACTGCGCCACGGACTTGGTTTTTCGATCACTCGACTTCAACTCACTGAGGGGCGCCGAAGAAGTTTGCGCCTGTTCGGGGCGCAGGGCTTCTGATGGTCCCTGCTGAGAAAGCTTCGAATTTCGATCCTCGGTGGAGTCGTCGTGCATCGCCTAAAGTGTCGCGCTGCTTCAGTCGTTTTGACAAGCTCTTCTCAGCGATTGCCCACCTAATTTGCTCGAGGCGGCCTCGATTTTTCAAAGGCCAAGAAATATGCATCACGAGACTCGGCTGAGTGGCCCTGGCGCTCAGGGAATTGACCCCATGCTAGTCTATGGGCCACACTCGCAGCTTCCGCGAGAGCACTCTCTGAAGATCATGGCCTCGGGAATGCCGACTGAGACCCGCGACTTAAGATCGCGACATAAGATCGCGACGTCAGACCGAGACGTAAGATTGCGACGTAAGATCGCGACGAGCGTTCGCGAAGGAGACAAGCATGGCCGCACCAAATGCCGGACAAGAAATCATCTACACCATGAAAGGCGTCGGCAAAGTTTATCCGCCGAACCGCTGGGTGTTGAAGGACATTTATCTTTCGTATTTCTACGGTGCCAAGATCGGCGTCTTGGGTCTGAACGGCTCGGGAAAGTCCACGCTCTTGAAGATCATGGCGGGCGTGGATCATGATTTTGTCGGCGAAGCCTTTCCAGCGCGCGACTTCAAAGTGGGCTATCTGCCGCAGGAGCCTGAACTCGACAGCAAAAAAACCGTCAAAGAAAACGTCATGGATGGATTGGGGGAATTGCCGAAGCTCCTTAAGGAATTCGAAGAAATTTCCGCGAAGTTTGCCGAGGACATGACGCCTGAGGAAATGGAAAAGCTGATCGAGCGCCAGGGGAAGGTGCAAGAGAAGATCGAGGCCCAAGGCGGCTGGGAAGTGGATCAGAAGCTCGAAAAGGCGATGGATGCGCTCAACTGTCCTCCGGGCGACGGGCCGGTGGATAAGCTTTCTGGCGGTGAAAAGCGCCGTGTGGCTTTGTGCCGATTGTTGCTTTCCAATCCCGACATTTTGCTGATCGACGAACCGACCAACCACTTGGACGCTGAGAGCGTGGCGTGGCTGGAGCGTTTCCTTGCGGAGTTTCCCGGTACAGTGATTGCCGTCACGCATGATCGCTACTTCCTCGACAATGTCGCCGGCTGGATCTTGGAATTGGATCGCGGTGAAGGCATTCCTTGGAAAGGGAACTACACCTCTTGGCTTGAGCAGAAGGACCGTCGATTGGCGCAAGAAGAGCGGGCGAGCGAAAAGCGCGCCAAGACTCTCGAGCGCGAGTTGGAATGGGTGCGCATGAGTCCGCGAGCGCGCCAGGCTAAATCCAAGGCTCGCATCTCGAACTATGAAAGCTTGCTCAAAGAGCCGTCGCCCGAGAAGTTGCAGGAGCTGCAGATTTACATTCCGCCAGGTCCGCGCCTGGGCGACATCGTCGTCGAAGCGCATGGGGTTTCAAAAGCCTATGGTGACAAGCTGCTGATCGAGAATATGAATTTCTCGCTACCGAAAGGCGGGATCGTCGGCGTGATCGGCCCCAACGGTGCTGGTAAAACGACGCTGTTTCGCATGATCACAGGCCAAGAGAAGCCGGATCAGGGCGAATTCAAAGTCGGTTCGACGGTGAAGCTCGCCTACGTGGATCAGTCGCGCGACAATCTCAATCCCAACAAGTCGGTATGGGAAGAGATCTCCGGCGGAAATGACTTGATGATGGTGGGAACTCGCGAAATGCCTTCGCGGGCCTATGTCTCGCGCTTTAATTTTGCAGGCGATGCTCAGCAAAAGAAGGTGGGCGATCTTTCGGGCGGAGAACGAAATCGCGTGCAAATGGCCAAGGTCCTCCAGTCGGGCGGGAACCTCTTGCTGCTTGACGAGCCGACCAACGATTTGGATGTGAACACCATGCGTGCGCTCGAAGAGGCGCTGTTGGAGTTCGGTGGCTGTGCGGTTGTGATTTCTCACGATCGCTGGTTTTTGGATCGCATCTGCACGCACATTATGGCGTTTGAAGGCGAAGGCGTGGTGACCTTCTTCCCCGGTAACTTCACCGAGTATGAAGAGGATCGGAAAAAGCGACTTGGCGAAGCCGCGCTTCAGCCCAAGCGATTCAAGTACAAAAAGTTGCAATGATCAGGGGTACAAAGTTCGGAGTCGAAAATCTGCTCCATGGAGATGGAGGTCACGGGATGAGGACAAGCACTCGCCAAGTGAAGTTTCGACTCGGGCAATGCGCACTCGTGCTCAGCGCGTTCGCCGCACTCGCGCCTGCTCCACGGGGGCCGACCGCTCAGGCACAAGCGGCCGAGATCGCGGCATCAAGTGATTCGCAGATTCAGTGGGTGAGTCTGTTGCCACAAGATGCGCCGATTTGGCTTGAGAACAAAAACTTAATCGAAAGCCTCTGTGGACCGAAAGCGCGTCCCGCGCCCGCAGATCCGGCCGCGTGTCGACGTGAAAAACTGCAGCCGAAGATTTGGAAGCTCAGTCTCCACAAGTCGCCTCAAGATGATTCGACATCCACAAGCCTTGGGGAAATTCGCGTGCAAGCCACGCCGGGCCTCGGCTTTGTGTTCTCCTACGTCGATGCCAAAGGTCAGGCCAAAGGTTTTAAGCCTGATCTTTACGAAGAGGATTGGGGCTATGGACCCTATGCGCATCAGTCCGTTCGGGGACGGCAGGGGGACTGGATCAAATTGCCTCGTCGTCCGTTTCCCCAGGATGTTTGGATCAACATTCGACGAGACTGGCAGGAGAAGCCTGATCTGATGGAGGCCTTGTCACGAGGCGGAGTATGGACGGCGGATCTCGGTGGCACACCACATGACATTGTTTTGATCGAGGTCGCCGGACTTGATGCGAAAACGGCCACGCTTCGCTACCGCGATCCGGATCCGCGCGACATGCCATGCGGTGAAGAGGATGATCCGGATTTTCCCAAGGCCGATGCGCCTTATCCAAAGGCGCGAACTTTACCGCTTCGGGATTTTTTGGATCGCGATGGTCATTGGAAACTTCGCGTGACTTATCCTAAGGGCTGCTGAAAGAGCGCTCAGGCGGCTTGCGAACTTCGGCCGGGATTCTTGCTAGGCCCAGCCTGAGCGTGAGCACCGTGGGATTGAGTCAAGTCATCGAGTTCCGCAAAGAGGCTCACGAAGGCCTCATGTGCGGCGAGAAAGCGCTCGTGAATTCGTCGGCGCTCCAACTCATTGGTGGTTTCGGCTTGGCGGCGATCTGGGTGGAGATGCATGAGCACGCGACGGCGTTCACGCCGGAGGGCTCGAAGCTGAACACTCACATGAGTTTCATGCACCACTCGTTCGTTGGCCGTAAAGGCCAAGCCATCTCGTTCGAGGATTCTCAGAGCTAAGAGTGCTCGGGCTGAACGTAAAGCAATCCAAGGATCTTGCGTGGCCTGAGCTTCGTCGTGCTGGGCGCGTTCCGCCGCAGAAGCGTGAAGATCTGCAATTTCCATCTGTGCGAGCCGAGGAGATTGCAGCGCAGGTCGCTCGGCCGGGCCTTGGCGGCGAACCCGCCAGTCCATCACTCGGGCGGCTAGGTCCGTAGCATCAATTTCCATGGCGCGTGCGCGGTCGCTGGCCTGAGTGTCGGAGCGCGAGTCTGCGGGCTCAAGATTGAATCGCCGAGCAAGATCCGACGCCACATCCTTGACCAGTCGGTCGAGGAGAACGTCGAAAAAATCTTCGCGCGGCGCTGGCTTCATACTCTTTCTAACGGCACAATTTGAGACAAACTCGAGGGCCGGAAGAGGGGAATCAAAAGGATTTCTCGTTGTTCACCGGTAGCGTGCCCAAATGCTCACGTCGCATGACGCTCATAAGCCTACGCCTGAAAAGGGCGGGCCTCGGCCAAGTCTTTCGGCTCGATCGCGGCAGGTTCTGCGCCAGCACCCCTGGACGCTTGTCGTGGGCTTGGCTTGCGCCAGCCTTCTGGCATTGGGGCTTGTCGATAATGCTCGAGGGCCGATGTTGTCGGCCATTATGAATGCCTATGCGTTGAATCACACCCAAACCAGTTGGTTTTTCTTTCTCGCTTCCGGTGCGGGCCTCATACACAATGCCGTCTTTCTCAAATTCCTCAGTCACGCACCGCCATTGAGAATGCTGTTTCTCTATATGGCGATCATGGCGACTGGTGTGTTGATTCTGGGAATCACGCCTTTGATTTCATCTTCGTATGGCATTTTCTTATTGGGTGCGATCTGCATGGGTGTGGGCTTTGGCGGCCTCGGCGTCGCGCAAAACGCCTGCGTGCAGGAGGCCCCCGACAAATACCGAGCACAAAGCACGGCTCTCTTGCACGCGATGTATGGCCTGGCGAGCTTGAGTAGTCCGTTTCTCATCGTACAACTTCGCAGTTGGGGAGTGGCGAAGGATGCGTCGAATTGGTCCTTGAGTTTCGTGGTGTGTGCGATCCCGGCGCTTTGTCTGTTGCCCATCGTCTTTCGAGAGTTGAGCTTGCGAAGTTCCCAACAGACTGAATCAAAGGCTTCCTCGGCGCGCGAATCCATCGAGACGATGGCGCCGACGCCTCAAGCGAGCGCCCGGCCCACCCGCGCTTCATGGTCAGCGGCTCTGCTTCTGTCCTCCATGGTGGTCGCTGAAATTTCAATCTCCAGTCGCTTGGTGATTTTCGCAGAAGAAAGTCAGTGGCCGCAGGCGACAGCGGGGCTCTGGCTGACGGGATTCTTTGTCGCCTTGACTCTTGCTCGCTTAAGCCTGGCCATCGGCGCTTGGGATCAAATCGCGTCGCGATTGCGGCAGATCAAGAGACACCAGCGGAGTGGGAAAGCTGAGCATTCTAATGAGGCCAATGATCCGAGCCGCCGCCTGCGACTTGTGCTTGGATGTGCGCTGCCGCTCCTTTTATTGGGGCTTGTGGACTTCGGTTGGCCGACGAAGTGGTCGATGCTGGCGCTGGTCCTCTTCGGATTTCCGATTGCGATGGCTTACCCCTTGGCCATCACCTGGTATGCGCAAGCCTTCGGGACGAGTCGGCAAAGTGTGCTGAGCTTGGCTGTCACTTTGCAGTCCGCAGCCGCTATGATGATGCATCTCCTCTTGGGGTGGGGTGCGGATCACTATGGCCTTCGTCAGGCGCTCTTGGTGATTTCCGTCGGCAGTCTCGTCCTCGCTCTTGCGCTGCTCGAGCCGCTACGCCGGCAACTCCGACAAAGCCCGTTGGCCCCGCGAGGCTAAAGCGGCAGGGCCTCCAGCCCCTGCGCCACCTCAACATCCTGGAAATTCATAGGGAAAATCAAAGCTCTGACTTTGAATTCTGGGTCATTTTCCTAGCCTGTTAGGCTTCCGCGCGAGGCCTTCGCGGCGTGCGCTGATCCGCTCGGGGAGGGCAAAATGTGGATAACTTTTCGGGTTTACCTAGGGAAAATCGGGGTCAAAACGAGTTTCCCTAGGGCGAATTGACCTCCCCATTGCTGTGTCGAATGACTTCCCTAGGGGAAAATCGCATCTTTTTTGAAAAAAACTTTGGACAAGCGTCCTCACTTGTCTATCATCCACTATGTAAGGCCGCTGGAACACGGTGGTTAAAAGTTAAAACTCCCTAGGGAAATTGGGAGTTCGAACTCGAAAAGCGGATCAGGGACCTAGGCGGATTTTAGAATCAGCACAGGGTTCACGAGCCGAAAATCGAAGGCGAATTTCTGAAATGCCTCATGCGAGGCAGGGGAGAAGAATAGGTGCTAAGGAAGTCGGGAACTGCTCGGACGTGCGTTGCTTGAGTTGGCTTTGAAGCTTTGTCGAAAGACTCGGATTCAATGTGGACTTGGGAAACTGAGACGGAAAAGTGGAACTTGCGGTGGGCGCCGAAAATTTTAAACCAGAGTTGAGGGCAACCTTGGCTCTTTAACTCCGAAGTTTCGGAGCGATATTCAGGCGCAGTTGCGCCGAGGAGTAGGTCGATGGCGAAGAAAGCCACTAAGAAAGCAGCGAAGAAGGCGACAAAAAAGTCGGCAAAAAAAGCGACTAAAAAAGCCACTAAGAAAGCTGCCCCCAAGAAGGCGAAAACGAAGCGCAAGCCGAATGCAGCCTTCATGGCGCCGCTGACACCCAGCGCACAACTCGCTGAGATCGTCGGCTCGAAGCCGTTGCCCCGTCCTCAGGTTGCCAAGAAAATGTGGGACTACATCCACAAGCATGGCCTGCAGGACAAAGTTAACCGTCGCATGATTCACGCTGACGACAAGTTGAAGCCGATCTTCGGCGGCAAGTCGAAAGTGACTATGTTCGAACTCACAAAGTTCGCTTCGAAGCACCTTTCGAAAGGCTGAGCTGAAGTGGCTTCGTGATGGGCCCAAGGAACTGATCAGTAATCTGAACAGTGACCTGAACAGTAATCTGGGCCAATCCGAAACTTCAAAGCTTTGAAACGGCTGGGCAGATGGCTCAGCCGTTTTGTTTTTTGTCGCTGTGCCCTCGAGCTTGGTACGACCATTGTGCGAGCAGTGCCTACAACTGAGGCGCGAGCTTGAACTCAGGATCAGCGACGGGAAATTTTGGGGCATTTTCGTTAGGCTCGTGATAACAATTCGTCATGCCCATGACAGTTAAGAGCAAAGACGAAATCAAAGCCATGGAAGCCGTTTGTCGGCTCGCGGCCCGCTGCTTAGAGCACACAGGGCGTTTTGTGAAGGCGGGAATCTCCACCAACGAACTCAACGACATCGCCCACGAATATGCTCTTTCGCATGGCGCAAGCTCAGCACCTCTGGGCTATCACGGATTTCCCAAGTCCATCTGTACGTCCATCAATGAAGTGGTTTGCCATGGCGTACCGGGCGAAGAAGTCTTGAAGGAAGGCGACATCATCAACGTCGATGTGACTTGTTTGCTCAATGGCTTTCATGGCGATACATCGGCGACCTTTTTCGTTGGCCAGGTTTCCGAGCGCGCGCAACGAGTGACCGAGATCGCGCTCAAAGCCATGGAAAAGGGCATTGAGGCGATCACTCCCTTCGGCACGACAGGCGATATCGGCTTTGCCATCAATAAGTTTGTGACCCGAAATGGTTTTTATCCTGTTGAGGAGATCGGCGGGCACGGCATTGGGCGGAAGTTTCATGAAGAGCCTTTTGTGCCATCCGTCGGTAAAAAGGGTAAGGGCGATAAGCTTCTGCCGGGCGGATGCATCACTGTTGAGCCAATGGTGAACGAGACCTCAGCTCCGCTGGTCGAGCTTTCGATTCCGAACTCAACGATCAAATACTACGCCACAGGCGATAAGACGCTCTCAGCGCAGTTTGAGCACACGGTTTTGATCACCGAAGCTGGTCCACGCATTCTCACTTTGCCGTCGCTCTAGGGGCGCTTGGGTGTCGGATTTCGATCCGCTGCTGGGTTGCGATCTTGTGCTGGCCAAAGCGACTGGCCAGTGGGGCGTGCGGCTAGGGCCTGAAGCTTTGAGCCTTGAATCCGCGAAATTGTGAAACCTGAGCAGCTGGGGTCAGCGCAACTTGACCAATTTGTGCTGCACTTTTAGTGTCTCAAAAACTCTCAGTCCGAGGTGGATTATGGCGTATCATGTGGCATTCGATGCAGGCTTGTCGTCTTCGACCGCAACTTCAGCTTTGGCCGGTGTGCCCAAGAAGGCCGACGGTAGCCCCGATTATCGCGTCTGTCGGGCCGCTATGGACGACGCCAAGACCTTCGAGGACTTGGCACGCTGGGGCCGAGAAGAAATCCGCCTTGCAGAGACTGAGATGCCCGGCTTGATGGCTCTTCGTGAGGAGTACGGCGCCAAGCAACCCTTGAAAGGTGCCCGCATCACCGGCTGTCTGCACATGACCATTCAGACCGCGGTTCTCATTGAGACATTGATTCACCTGGGCGCGAAGGTTCGGTGGTCGAGCTGCAACATCTTCTCCACGCAAGATCATGCGGCCGTGGCGATCGCGGCGGCAGGAATTCCGGTCTTTGCTTGGAAAGGTGAAACTGAAGAAGAGTACAACTGGTGTGTCGAACAGACGATCACCGGCTGGGGCCAAGATGGTTACGACATCATCCTCGACGATGGCGGCGATCTGACCATCATGATGCACGAAGAGCGCTTTGCGCCGATGTTGAAGAAAGTGATTGGCGTCAGCGAAGAGACCACCACCGGCGTACATAATCTCGAAAAGATGTTGGCAGCAGGAAAGCTGAAAATTCCTGCGATCAACGTCAACGACTCTGTCACCAAGTCGAAGTTCGATAACCTTTATGGCTGCCGTGAGTCGCTCGCTGATGGTATCAAGCGCGCAACTGACGTCATGCTGGCCGGTAAAGTCGTTGTGGTCGCGGGCTACGGCGATGTGGGTAAGGGTTGTGCTCACTCCATGCGCCACTACGGAGCGCGGGTCTTGATCACCGAGATCGACCCGATCTGCGCGTTGCAGGCGGCGATGGAAGGCTTTGAAGTGACGACGATGGAACAAGCGGCCCCCGTCGGTGACGTCTTCGTCACGTCGACAGGTTGCTGTGATATCATCACGGAGAAACACTTCTCCGTCATGAAGCATCGGGCGATCGTCTGCAACATCGGCCACTTCGATGTCGAAATCGATATGGCATGGTTGAACAAAAACTCCTCGCAGCGCGAGGTGAAGCCGCAAGTCGATATTCACACGTTGAAAAACGGTCGCGAGATCATCGTTCTTGCGAAGGGCCGCTTGGTGAATCTGGGCTGCGCGACAGGGCATCCCTCGTTTGTGATGTCGACTTCGTTCACAAACCAAGTGTTGGCGCAAATGGAGCTTTGGATGAATCGCGAGAAGTACAAGACCATCGCGGTTTATCGTTTGCCGAAGGAATTGGATGAGCGCGTGGCGCGCCTGCACTTGAAGAAGTTGGGTGTGCAACTCACCGAGCTCTCCGATAAGCAGTCGGGCTATCTCGGACTTGCCAAAAATGGTCCTTACAAGCCGGAGCATTATCGCTACTGAGCGCGAATCACCTTTTCGGGTGATTTTGGGCCGTCGGTTAAGGGATCTGAATCAACGGGTGAAGGCGAGAGCTTTCGCCCGTTATTTTTTTGTATCAAGAAGGCGCAATTGCAGGCTCGCGCCGACGGCAAAGCTGAGTCGATCGAGAATCAAGCTCGGACTCATGAATTGTTCTTCACCGAATTCGCAGGACTCAATCGCAATGGGCTGCGGGTGAACATTGAAGACGGACAATTTTCCGCCGAAACTCTGACAAAGCCCTTCTGCGAGGCCGCGCCGCTGCGGCCAAGGCCGTGGGGGGCTCAGGCTGGGGGCGCAAACATTGTGTCGGCAATCTCGGCTTCGCCACACACGACTTTCGCGATCGACGCAGGCCTGGCGGGCCAAGGCCGACTTCGCTGCGGATCGAGGCCCAAGGCGCCGGGCCACCGTGAGTCCACAATTATCCAACCGAGGTCGCGCGTTGATGGCCGAGGCCGATGCGCCATGATTTTGCTCACTCGTCTCGGCTTGATTCGTTGAGGCCTCGCCAGCAGCGCGTGGCGCATTCGCCCAATCGCTTTCCTGGGTGAGCCAGACTTCGCCTTCTTCACAGCTCAGTCGATGGGCTTGTGAGTTCAGCCAGCGATTCCATCGCCAGCAATCCTTGGATTCATCAAAACGAATGCGAAGTTCACAGACTTCGCGCTGGCTGTTCCAACGTTGGCGGACGGCCCGCGCTGAGACTTGAACTTTCCAAACCGGAGTCTCGGTCTGTTCTTCACGCGATCGATTCTCGAGCAATTCAACTTGGACATTTTTTGCTGGGCGTAGCTCCTTGGTCGCACAG
>ERZ761609.2303-NODE-2303-length-14430-cov-11.366678_pt1 | contig 14430 bp, 12 predicted proteins | sample MGYA00511163_ERZ761609 | MGnify/ENA primary metagenome ERZ761609 (study PRJEB28899, sample SAMN02445070) | bioreactor sludge metagenome | biome: EBPR sludge | place: Australia: Brisbane, Thorneside Wastewater Treatment Plant | collected 2011-12-16 ... | reverse complement strand
TCCGTGAGTTCGAGAAGAACACGCCCTACTTCGACGGCTGCCTGCCCATCGAGGTCATGGCCGAGCGCGGCCGCGAGACGCTTCGCCATGGACCGATGAAACCGGTCGGCCTCACCAACCCGCATAACCCGACGGTCAAGCCCCATGCCGTCGTGCAGTTGCGCCAGGACAACGCGCTCGGCACGCTGTTCAACATGGTCGGTTTCCAGACCAAGCTCAAGTACGGCGCGCAGTCCGACATCTTCCGGCTGATTCCAGGGCTTGAGGGCGCCGTCTTCGCCCGGCTCGGCGGCATTCACCGTAACACGTATCTCAATTCGCCGCGTCTGCTCGACAACCGGTTGCGTCTCAGGGCCGATCCGCGCCTGCGCTTCGCCGGGCAGATCACGGGCTGCGAAGGCTACGTGGAAAGCGCGGCCGTTGGACTGATAGCGGGGCGGCTGGCCGCAGCCGAACGCCATGGACGGGTGATGGCACCGCCTCCGGCGACAACCGCGATCGGCGCGCTGATCAACCACATCACCGGAGGTCATATCGATACGATCGACGCCGGGCCGCGCTCGTTCCAGCCGATGAACGTCAACTTTGGCCTATTCCCGCCGCTCGACTCCGCGCCGCGTTCGCCGGATGGCAAGCGCCTGAGGGGCAAGGACAAGGCATTGGCGAAAAAGAAAGCGCTGACGGCGCGGGCGATGGCGGATTTGGCAGGATGGTGCGACGCGCATGTCGCGCCTGGCGAACGCTAACGCTGGAGCGCATCTACCCCCTAGACCTCCGTGATTGCCGCCAGAGCGTGAAGAGCTTGAGAAGCCTGGAGACGTCGATGCGGGTGCGGAAGGGATCGTAGTCCTTCGCTTCCATCTGCCGCAGATAGGGTTCGACCAGGCAACAGGGGAAGAAGGCGGGAGCTATGCGGGGCGAGACCGAGCCAATGAGCTCCCGTGTCTTGCGCAGATGATCCATGGCCCGCTCGCGCACCTCCCCGAGCGCCGCGCGCAATCCCGACGAATCCTTGCCTTGCGGCAGGTCCGCCAAATCCACGCCGTGCGCCGCGAACACCTCCTTCGGCAGGAAGAGCTGGCCGCGCCGGCAGGTCCAGGGGAATGCACGCAGGAGCCCGGTGAGCGCGAAGGCGACTCCGGCATGGCCGGCCGCGATGGCTGCGTCATTGTCCGCCCCGCCGCCCAGCGCAAGGCTGGTCAGACGGATCAGCGCCGAAGAGGTTTCGCCACAGTACCCCTCGCAATCGAGCCAGGTCGGCATCGGATCATCGTAGAGGTCGAAGGTTCGGGCTTCGAGCAGGTCCGTGAATGGCTTCACGGGAAGCTTGCAGGTCTGAATCGTGGCGACCAGAGCAATGGCGATGGGATTGCGGGCCGCATCCCCCTGTGCCTCGCCATGAAGCAGGTCGCGCCACCATTGGAAGCGCATTTCGCCAGGCAGCGGATCGCTGACCAGGCCGCGCACGCGGGCGATCTCGGCATTGAAGGCGTAGAGCGCGAAGATGTGCGGCTGGCGCTCCGCCGGAGCAAAGAGAGTCGCGAGATAACGGTCGGCATCCAGAGTCCGCACATGCTCGCAGCAGGCTGCGTAGGCCTTTTCAAGCATGATGGATTTGGGCGCCTGGAAATTCATAGCCATCCGTCGGTTGACGCTTATGTGGCGCAAAATTCCGGCTTGAAAAGTCCGGACTAAGCAAAAGTTCAGTCGACCGCGATCAACCCGGCCGCTGCCCGCCGCCCCTCGCGCACCAGCACGTTATAGGTGCGCGCCGCGGCGGCGGTTGGCAAGGCCTCAAACCGCAGGCCAATCGATGCCAAGTGCTCCCTGACAGGCGCAGACATCGGCACGAGATCGCGGCCCGTGCCCAGAAACAGCAGGTCTATCCGCGCGGCGTCCGCCGCAAGCGCTTCCAGCACCTCCGGTGTGATTTCACGCGCCGACCTGGGGGACCAAGCGTGAATCCCGGATGGCGTCGCCAGGATCGAGCCGATATGCGAGACGCCGCCAAAGCGGAAGCCGCCCCGGCCATAGGCCTCGATCTCGTGGATGCCCGGCGCGAAGCCGGATCGGGCCAGGGTCATGCAAACTCCATGATCACCGCATCGACGGCAAGACTGTCGCCTTCCTTCGCCTTGACAGACTTGACGGTCACATCCTTTTCGGCCCGCAGCACGTTCTCCATCTTCATGGCCTCGACCACGGCGAGGATGTCGCCAGCCTTGACCTCCTGGCCCTCCTTCACCGCGATCTGTTTGACCAGGCCCGGCATAGGGCAGAGCAACGTCTTGGAGGTGTCGGCCTTCTGTTTCTTCGGCGTCAGGGCGAAGATATCGGCTTCCCGTTTCGTATAGACATAGACGACGGCGGCCGCGCCGCCATGCGACAGCCGGTAGCCGTTGTTGACGGCCCGCACCTGCACCGCGACTGGCGTCTTGTCGAAAGTTCCGCGCCAGACGAGTTCACCCGGCAGCGATTGGGGAACAACTTTCACACTGCGCCGCTTATTGCCGTCGAGGAAAGTCACGGTGAAGCCGGAATTCGTCATCTCCGTTTCGAGGTTGACGCGCTCGTCGCCCAGCATGACCGCACGCACGCGCTGGATGCGGTCGGTCCGCGCGCCGTCGATCTGGCCGGAAATCTGCCGCCGGCGATGGTTGGACTGGTGATCGAGCACGGCGGCCACCGCCGCCATGCGGTCGCGAATCTCGCCTTCCGGATGCGGCGCAACGAAACCCTCGGGGAATTCTTCCTTGATGAAGCCGGTGGAGAGCGCACCGGAGCGCCAGCGCGGATGCTGCATCAGCGTGGAGAGGAAGGGGATGTTGTGGCGGATGCCGTCGATGGCGAAGGCGTCGAGCGCCTCAGCTTGCGCCTCGATGGCGCCAAGGCGAGTCGGCGCATGGGTCACCAACTTGGCGATCATCGGATCGTAGTAGATCGAAATTTCGCCGCCCTCGAAAACGCCGGTGTCGTTGCGCACCTTGACGCCGTCAAAGAAGCCTTCCGTCGGCGGGCGATAGGTGACAAGCCGCCCGGTCGACGGCAGGAAGTTGCGGGCCGGGTCCTCGGCATAGACGCGGCTTTCCACCGCCCAGCCGTCAAGCTTGATGTCGGATTGCGTGAAGCGCAGCTTCTCGCCCGCCGCGACGCGGATCATCTCCTCCACGAGGTCGATGCCGGTGATCAACTCCGTCACCGGATGCTCCACCTGAAGCCTGGTATTCATTTCAAGGAAGAAGAACGACCGGTCCTGCCCGGCGACGAACTCCACCGTGCCGGCGGAATCGTAGTCGACGGCTTTCGCCAGAGCGACGGCCTGCTCGCCCATCTTCTTGCGGGTGGCGGCGTCGAGCAGCGGCGAGGGTGCCTCCTCGATAACCTTCTGGTTGCGGCGCTGGATCGAGCACTCGCGCTCGTGCAGGTAGACGACGTTGCCGTGCTTGTCGCCGATGAGCTGGATCTCGATATGGCGCGGATCGGTGATGAACTTCTCCACGAACACGCGGTCGTCACCGAAGGAGGCCTTCGCCTCGGACTTGGCGCGGGCGAAGCCGTCAGCCACCTCATGCGCCGAATGGGCGATGCGCATGCCCTTGCCGCCGCCGCCGGCGGAGGCCTTGATCATCACGGGATAACCGATCTCCTCGGCGATCGTCACCGCCTGCTCCGGCCCGTCGATGATGCCGAGATAGCCGGGTACGGTCGAGACTTTTGCGGCGTTGGCGAATTTCTTCGATTCGATCTTGTCGCCCATGGCCGCGATGGCCCTGGGGTTCGGCCCGATGAAGGTAATGTTCGCTGCCTTCAGCGCTTCGGCGAAAGCCTCGCGCTCGGAGAGAAAGCCGTAGCCGGGATGCACCGCTTCCGCGCCGGTCTGCTTGCAGGCCGCAATGATCTTCTCGATGACAAGGTAGGATTCGGCTGCGGCCGGCGGGCCGATATGCACCGCCTCGTCGGCCATCGCGACATGGAGCGCATCCCTGTCTGCGTCGGAATAGACCGCAACCGTCTTTATGCCCATGCGGTTCGCGGTTTTCATGACGCGACAGGCAATTTCGCCACGGTTGGCGATCAGTATCTTTCCGAACATGCTCTCACCCCGACCGTTTCGATCTGATTGGGGCGAGGTTTTAGGCGAGCGCGTGGGGCGCGTAAATGATCCGTTCGTCAGATGAGAACGGCAGACGGTCCGCGCATTGCTCCGCACCGCATGGCGAGGTGGATCAGGCACCCCGGAACATTCTCGGCCTGCAGGATGATCGCCCGCAGCAGAGCCGGAACGCTCGCGGAGGCTTCCGTTCCGACGCAAGAGACGATCCACTGGGCATCCGTGTCGCTGACCTGGCCTGTCGGACGCGAGCCATAGACGACGAATTCGACAAGACTTTCCACGAAGAACGCGGTCCAGGCCGGGTTGTCACCATTCTGTACCGAGTCGATCTCGAACAGGATTTCTGCCTCGCGCCGGGTCATCACCGGCTTGAATGTCACATCGAACTGCGGTTCGGCCTTCGGCACGACCTGCAATTGCGGGCTTGTCTGGCGCACGGCGCGCATGACGGCTCCTGTCATCGGTCTGACCCCTGTCCCTGCGGGAGGCTGTGTCCGCCTCTCTCGTCGGCAGGAAACCTCGCATGAACGCCGCGTGAAAGCCGTTAACGCGAAAGGATGAATGCGCCGCAACCTTAACCTAAGGGAAGCGGGGATGGTTGCACCGATGTAAACTCGACCGAGGCGGCATGATTTCGCAACGAACCGCGGCGTGCCCCCGAGGGTAGCGGTGTCCCGGGTTCTCGGCCGCGGCGATTTGCTATTCGACCGTCACCGACTTCGCCAGGTTGCGCGGCTGGTCGACGTCCTTACCCATATGCACAGCGGTGTAATAGGCCAGCAATTGCACCGGTATGGCATAGACGATGGCGGAAAAATCCGGCTCCATGTCCGGCATGACGATGCTCTCGGCCGATGTCAGTCCGGCCTGATCGGCGATGCCCTTCGGCCCGATCAGCAGCAACTGTCCGCCGCGCGCGGCGACCTCCTGCACGTTCGACACGGTCTTGTCGAACCACTGGTCGCGCGGAGCGAGGACGATCACGGGCAGCGTTTCCTCGATCAGCGCGATCGGACCGTGCTTGAGTTCACCCGCCGCATAGCCTTCCGCATGGATGTAGCTGATTTCCTTCAGTTTCAGCGCGCCTTCGAGGGCCAGAGGATAGGATGTGCCGCGACCGAGGTAGAGAACATCCTTGGCCTTGGTCAGCTCGCGCGCAATCTGTTCCACCTGCGCCTCGCGCTTGATGCTGTCGGCGACAAGGCCAGGGATCAGCATGAGGTCGGAGACCAGCTTGTGCTCGCGCGTCGCATCAATTGTTCCCCGGGCTGCGCCTGCCGCGACGGCGAGGGCCGCCAGCACGGACAGTTGGCAGGTGAAGGCCTTGGTCGAGGCGACGCCGATTTCCGGCCCCGCCAGCGTCAGCGCGACCACGTCGCTCTCGCGCGCGATCGTCGATGTCGGCACGTTGACCACGGACAGAATGTGCTGGCCGCAGGCCTTGGCGTAACGCAGCGAGGCCAGCGTGTCGGCCGTTTCCCCCGACTGCGAAATGAAGATTGCGAGTTCGCCTTTGTCGAGCGGCATTTCGCGATAGCGGAACTCGGAGGCGATATCGATCTCGACCGGAAGGCGCGCGATGCGCTCGAACCAGTATTTCGCCGTCAAGCCGGCAAGAAAGGCCGTCCCACAGGCCGAGATCGAGACTTTACGCAACGTCCGGAAATCGAACGGCAGCGCGAACGGCAGGTTGACCCGTCCGGCGGCCATGTCGAGGTAATGCGCCAGCGTGCGACCGATGACTTCCGGCTGTTCGTGGATCTCCTTGGCCATGAAGTGGCGATGATTGCCCTTGTCCACCAGAAATGCCCCGGCCTGGGTCTTCTGGCGCGGCCGATCGACGATGGCGTCGCTGGCGTCGTGAAAAACTGCGGAATTGCGCGTCAACTCGACCCAGTCACCATCGTCGAGGTATGAAATGACGTCCGTGAACGGTGCCAGCGCGAGCGCGTCCGACCCAAGGAACATCTCGCCGTCGCCGTAGCCGACAGCCAGGGGAGCCCCCTGACGGGCGCCGATCAGGAGATTTTCCTCGCCCTCGAACAGGAAGGCCAGCGCGAAGGCGCCGTGCAGCCGCTTGAGCGCGAAGGCGACTGCGTCGCGCGGGCTTGCTCCTTTGCGCAGTTCCCGCGTCACCAGATGGGCGACGACCTCCGTATCGGTGTCGGAGGAGAAATTGACGCCCTCGCCCGTCAATTCCTGCCGCAATTCCCGGAAATTCTCGATGATGCCGTTGTGCACGACCGCAACGCGGTCGGTTGCGTGGGGATGGGCGTTGTACTCGCTCGGCCGACCGTGCGTCGCCCAGCGGGTGTGACCGATGCCGATATGGCCGGCCAGCGGCTCCAGCGTCAGCAGCGCTTGCAGGTTGCGCAGCTTGCCTTCCGCGCGCCGGCGGGTGAGGTGGCCGTTCTCAAGGGTGGCGATGCCGGCGGAATCGTAACCCCGGTACTCCAGCCGCTTCAGGGAATCGACCACCTGGGGCGCGACAGGACCGACGCCCAGAATGCCCACAATGCCACACATGTCGCTGCCCCTCGCGATTCCGTGATCGTCGGCGGCTTTTCGCCGGTTCGCCCCACGATCTCAAGTCACGTTGCACAACAAGTTTAAAAATCTTGAGAATCGCCTGTTTTCTGGCGGATTTTTCCGAAAGATCGTGAAAAGCCCGGTCAGGACCTACGGGTCACGGAAGGGTTGCGTCAGCATGCGATCGAGCCGCTGCTCGCCCGGATCACGAAAGACCTCCAGGCCGATTTCCATGCCGTCGAGGCCCTTTTCGGGCCGCTCGTTGTAGGTCTTGAACAGATAGTCCCACCAGGGCAGGCTGAACCCGAAGTTGCTGTCCGTTTCGATGCGCTCGCTGGAGTGGTGCACCCGGTGCATGTCCGGCGTGACCAGAAACCATCGTAGAACGCGATCTGCTCGGGTCGGAAGAACGATGTTCGCATGGTTGAACATCGCTGTTGCGTTGAGCAGGATTTCGAACAGGATCACCGCTGCGGCGGGCGCGCCCAGCACTGCGATGGCGGCCAGCTTGATGGCCATCGACAACAGGATTTCCAGAGGATGGAACCGCGTCCCCGACGTGGCGTCCAGCATGGTGTCGGCATGGTGCATGCGATGCAGGCGCCAGAGTGCCGGCACGTGATGGAAAACGCGGTGCTGCAAATAAATCGCCAGGTCGAGGGCAACCGCTGACAGGACGAAGGCGATCCAGCCGGGAACGGCCAGCAGGTTGAACAGCCCCCAGCCCTTCAGCGCGCACAGTTCCGCAAACCCGGCAGCGGTGACCGGGAAAACCAGGCGCACCAGCGCAGAATCGATCAACAGCACGCCGAGGTTGGACGGCCACCGCCGCAAACGCTGAGCCTGCCCACGCCAGGGAGCGAAATGCTCGACCACCATGAGGCTCGTCAGGATCGCGGCAAAGACTATCAGCCGCAGGACTTCAGTAGACATCGAACTCCGTCGCAAAGGAACGGCCGAGCGTGCGATGCCTTGCGCTGAATTTCAACCCGAAATGGAGCAGTAACATCCGCTTTTTGCCTCCGGACAGCGCTTTTTCGTTCGCAATTAACGTGATCGAAAGAGCCGGCATGCGACAGATTTCATAGGATATTGATGATCTAACCCGGGGCTAACGCAAGTGCGAGCAACAGGCCGAGACTCCTTGAGGCGTTTGCGCCCGATCGCAGCAACGTTTGCCCTGCTCGGACTGGTCGCGACTGCACAGGCCCAGCTCGCATGGAAGGCCGTGACGCCTTCCTGCCTGCCAGTGCCGGGCAAAATGATGCGCTGGAGCAATCCGCAAAACATTCCGGCCTGTCACTGCCCGCCCAAGGACTTCTGCCCGACGACAATGGACGAGTGGACGTCGGAAGCGAGAATGCCGTCGTTCATGGCCGAAATGTGCTGCGATCGCCCGTATCAGTGCACGGTTGAATGGATCCACAATGGCGGCGGCCCCTGCCCCAGCTATTTCCGAGCCGGGCCGGAGAAGGCCGAGTTCTGCAATCATTACAAGCCCTTGCAGACTTCCGACAACAAGGAGAAGGAGCGGCGTGCGAATGCGGCCAAGGACCTGAACGCCTGTCTCGCCAAGAAGTGCGGTCCTCTCCAGAAGGCGCTGCTCGATGCCGCTCCCAAGCACAACACCGGAGTAACGTCTCCCAACACCAAGGCGCTGGCGGACTATGCCCTTTGCGAGATCACGTGCCGGACGGATGCGGCGACGGCGCTCGGCATCGCGGTCAATACAATCGACCGCTCGTTCTATGATACCGCCGCCAAGCTTTCGACGACGTTCAACGGCGTTCAGATGCCGAGCCGGGTTGCCGCCTTCATGCAGACGCGCCAGCTTCCGAGCCCGTGGAAGGTCATTCCGGCCGGTCAGGGACTCGAGTCGAAGCTGACCTGCGACGACAAGCAATCTTCCAATATCTGCCTCGGCGCGATGGTCCAGACCCGCTCGACCTGCGGCGACTGCCTGGCCGCCGGAACGCGCATCCAGATGGCCGACGGGTCCGAGAAGGTGATCGAGGACATTCGCGCCGGTGATGTCGTCGCCGGCCTCGGGCGCACGAATACCGTGCTGGAACTGGTTTCGCTCGACTGGTCGCGCGTGATTCTCCATCGCATCAACGGGGCCATCACGCTCACGGCGGATCATCCCGTCATGACCACGACGGGCTGGAAGGCCATCGACTTCGAGGATGGCGCCTTCAAGTACGGATTGCAGGACGTGCCGAAACTCGTGGTGGGCGACACACTGGTCACCCTCAACGGCAGCGTTCGGGTCGAAACCATCGAAGCCGTGCCGGAAACTGACGGGTACAGGACCTACAACCTGCGTACGCGGGGGAACGGGACCTTCATCGCCAACGGACTGATCGTGAAGGATAGCGTCGGTGTCGATTGATCCCCGTCCTGCCGGCCATAAGCGCCTGCTCTCGCGCCTGCTGTCGGCTGGCGCTCGCCTGCCAGCCGACCGGCAAGGCTCAAGCGCCATCATCGTGGCACTCGCCCTGCCAGCCCTGATCGGATTCGCGGGACTTGCCGTGGATACGACGCGGTTCCTGCGCGCCAAGACAATCGTCGCCAACGCGGCGGACCACGCGGCACTCGCCGCAGCCTCGGTCGATGGTGAGGATCGCGTCGCGGTGGCCGAGCGGTTCTTCAACGCCCAGGTTCCGGAGAGCTACAGGCAAGCTGTCTCGATCAAGCCCGGTGGCGTGAAAGTGCGCAGTTCGACCGGGAACGGTCCGGTCATCGTCGAGGTGGACATCGAGGCGGAGGTGCAGACCATCCTCGGTCAGGTGGTCGGGATTCACAAGCTCGGGGTTCAGCACCGGGCGCAAGCCAAGCGCGAGGTCAACAACCTGGAAGTCGTGATGGGGCTGCCGGCCTCAGGAACGATGTGCTCAAACAAGGGCCGGACGCCGAACACAAACCGCAAGGTTCCCGGCGACACGTTGCTGGAACTGACGCCCGATCCGGGCTGCCGGCATTTCAACGCCATGAAGACCGGCGTCAAGGCCTTCATCGACATCGTCAAGGCCAACCAGGCGACCGCGAGCTTCAAGGTCGGGCTTGTGCCCTACAACGCCAAGGTCAAATTCGCCAATCCGACCATGATTCCGCCCAGCGTCGGGCAATCCGAGGCACAGGGCTACTACGCGGACTTCAATGGCTTCGAGCCGCTCGGCGCCATCCAGTCCATGACCTCCAACACCACCCTGCTTCAGCAAGCCCTGGACCGCATGACGCTGACGCCGGAGGCCGTCGCCTGGACCAGGACCGACCTGCCGACGCATACGGCCGGTCTCATGCTCGACCCAACGCAGAGGACCTACTTCCCGGGCGCCGAAGAGGTGAAGCCCTACAACACCCGCGACATCAAGAAAGTGCTGATCCTGATGTCTGACGGATCGAACATCGGGTGTTGCTTCACGAACTGGCGACCCGGAAATTTCTACAACCAGTATGTCTACAACTACAAGCCATACAACGATGAGCAAATCCGGATCTGCAAATTCCTGAAAGAGAACAACGTCCAGATTTTCACCATCCTGTTCGACGTGCAGGAGTCGGATGTGGGCGGCGACATCATCAACAACGTCTTCGCCCGCTGCGCCAGCGGCGCCTACAGCGACGCCACGGCCCGGGAAGACAACCCCAGCGCCATGCTTCGCTGCAAGCACCGCCAGAATTGCTACAACGTCGCAACGGATGAGCAACTTGTCGCGGCCTACAAAGACATCGCGCAGAATTTCTATGCGCCCGTTCTCCGCAAGTAAGGACCCGGTCGGAACCATGGTTCGCAGAAGTTTCATTCGCCGGTTCCGGCGAGACGAGCGGGGCGCCACGGCGATCGAGTTCGCGTTTGTCGCTCCGGTCCTGATCTTCCTGATGTTCTCGATCATCGAACTCGGGTTCATGCTGTACTTGCGGTCGGCGGTGGAAACCGCGACGCAGATCGTCGCGCGCCGCGCGATCACTGGCAATTTCGCAGGCGAGATTCCGGCCAACCGCCAGCAACTCTTCAACGACATGCTCCGTCAGGAGGTCGGGCAGTTCCTGCTCGCCAACACCACGCTTCAGGTGACCACCACGATCTGGAGCAGCCTCAGCCAACCCAGTCGCGTCGGCGGCGGCAATATCGGCGGTGCGAACCAGATCGTCCGGTATCAGGTCGATTGCACCTACAAGTTCATGACACCGCTCATCGGCTGGCTCAATTCGGGCAGTTCCGACAATCTCCACATCCAAGCAACGGCGTTCGTGAAAAATGAAGCTTATTGATCGCCTGAGACAGCACCGGCTGCGCAAGGACGAGCGGGGACTGGCCGCGACCGAGTTCGCGTTGATCGCACCACTCCTGATCACGATCTTCATCGGCCTGATCGAAGCCTCGAACTATGTCTACGCCAACCAGAAGGTGGAAAGCTCGGCCGCGAACGTGCTGAACATCATCAATCAGCAATCCCAGCCGTCTCTGGATGACATCCAGCGCATCGCAATGGCGGTCCCGGAAGTGGCCAAGCCGCTGCAGGTCGGAGGTGGGGATTTCCGCGTGGTCTACACCGCGATCCAGCGGGACAAGCCGGGGCGCACCGCCGACGTTTTCCCCGAACCCTATGTGCTCTGGCAGGAATCCTATGGAAACCCAGGTTTGGGCAGCTCGGTGCTGCGCTATTCGCGCGGCGGTTCAAAGGAGCAGAACAAGCTCAATCCCGGCGACCTGCAGGGCCTGCAGTTCACGCCCGGCGACCAGGTCATCGCGGTGGAGGTCTACATCCGCTACAAGCCGACGATCCAGACCGGATTTTCGCCAAAGTACGACACGGCGATGTACTACTTGAATTTTTCGCGCCCGCGGAAAGGCTCGTTCTCGATGTCGCCGCGTGAAAAATCCGAGTTGACGAACTGACCACGACGGTCCGCTGACGCCGTCAAGGGCGACAAGCCCTGTTCGCAACCATCGGACAGGGCTTTTGTTCGCGCGTCCGCTCCTGTAGATTCCTGCCCGATGCAGCGGAAACTTCTTTCCTGCCGCGGAAAAGGAACCGACACGTGTCTGGCAGCGAACCCACATCCTCCCCGCTCATCGAGGAAATCCGCCGCGTCGGCGAAGGGCTCGGCCCCGCGGCCCAACGGGTCGCTGCCTTCATCATCGAGAATGCCACCCGCGTTCCCGACCTTTCGATTACCGACGTCGCACGCGCGGCGAATGTCAGCGAGCCGACCGTGGCGCGCCTGTGCCAGAGCCTCGGCTACAGCGGCTTCCGCGAGTTGCGGATCGTGCTGGCGCGGCAGCAGCCGGATTCCATGCCGATCGTCCAGATCGAGATTTCGGCGCGGGACCGGCCCAACGAAATCGCCACCAAGGTCATCGACCGGGTGCTGTCCTCGCTGATGAAGCTGAAGTCCGAACTGGACTATGCCGCGATCTCGGCCGCCTCGATCCTGCTGGCGGAGGCACGCCGCATCGAGTTCTACGCCCACGGCGAATCGGCGTTCCTGGCGCAGGATGCGCAGCTGCGGTTCGCCCGGCTCGGCATTCCATCAATCGCCTATTCGGATTCGCATCAGCATGTGATGTCGGCCTCGACGCTTGGGCCACGCGATGCGGTCGTGTGCATCTCGCGCTCGGGCGCGAACGCGGAACTTGTGCAGACCCTGGCCATTCTTGGAGAGAACGCCGTGCCCGTGGTCGGTATCATGCCCCGCGACACGGCGCTCGGCGCCTATTGCACGCAACTTGTACATATCGGCGCCGACGACGAACCGAACGTCTACGCGCCCAAGGCCTACCGCTTCAGCCAGATGGCGACGATCGAGGCGCTGGCCATCGCGACCGCCGTGATGTGCGGCCCCTCGGCCACCATGAACCTGGAGCGCACGCGCGCCGCCTCGCTGGGCAAGCTGCTCGACTAGCGGGACGGGAAGATCCCGCGCCCGCCGGAAGTGAGCGCCGCCGGCGGCAACCGGCTCCAAATGCGGCTTAACCGCATGGACCGTTTTCCCATGTAAGGGCTTTCCATACAGGCGCCGGTTTGCTAGAAGGCCTGTTGCAGACGATGCCTGCGCTTGCGGGCATGGCGCGACATGTTTGGATTGGCATGACAGTCAGGATCACCAACGGCTTCGGTTCGATGCCCGCCCCTCAGGCGGATGCTGACCGTGCGCGCGTGTTCACCTCGCTGGTCATGGCCGAAAACCGCTCCGGCGCGCAGGCCCGCGCGCATCAGGCGCAACCCTGGGCCGGCCAGTTGAACGGCAAGCCCTGCAGCGCGCAGCCGCAAGGACCGCGCGCCGCGAACGGGGATCAGATGTGGCGGGTGAAGTGGCTGCCGGACGGTCGCACGCCCGTTCAGGTCGACACCGCGCTGCGCGAGCAGTTCGGCCCGCAGCACGTCCAGCCCGGAACGCCGGTTCGCCGGGCGCTGGAAACGCAATGGGGCGCCAACCAGTCCGGCCCGCGCCCATGGTCCAGCGCCGACGGTTTCATGGGCCGTCCGGTCGAGGCCAAGCCGGTTCGCCGCGTTCCCGGCACCGACAAGCATGTCTGGGAAGTGTCTGTGGGCGCACCGGCCACGCAGAAGGGCGGCCTCGCCTCCATGCTGCAAAAGCCGGCCACGGCCACGGTGATCCTGGATGGGGCGTTTGACGCCCGCTGCCTTTCCCAGGAACATCCGCTCGGGCGCGAACTCAAGGCCAAGCTTGGCGCCTGACGGCTGCGCCGGACCTGGCTAGTCTTTCTTCTTGGCGATGTTTTCCGGCCGGGCGCGGAATGCGACCGCCCAGCCCGACTTCACCGCCTGACGGCCACGTCCCAGCGCCAGCGCATCGTTCTCGACATTGTCGGTGATGACCGAGCCGGAAGCGACGAAGGCCCCGTCGCCAATGCTGACCGGTGCGACCAGCGACGAGTTGGAGCCGATGAAAGCCTGCCGCCCGATGTCCGTCCGATGCTTGCGGAAACCATCGTAGTTGCAGGTGATGGTGCCGGCGCCGATGTTGGCTTCCGCGCCGACGCGGGCATCGCCGATGTAGCTGAGATGGCTGATCTTGGCGCCGGCCTCGACCTGGGCCGCCTTGACCTCGACGAAATTGCCGACCTTGACCTGTTCGCCGAGCTGCGCGCCCGGACGCAACCGGGCGAAGGGGCCAACCGAGGCGCCGCGTCCGACCGTGGCGCCTTCCAGATGCGACCAGGCATGGATGACGGCGCCCTCCTCGACCCTCACGCCCGGCCCGAAAAACACGCCGGGTTCGACGGTGACGTCGCGCGCCAGGACCGTGTCCATCGACAGATAGACGCTGGACGGATCAATCATGGTCACGCCGGAGAGCATGGCGGCGCGGCGCAGCCGCCCCTGCAAGACCTGCTCCGCATAGGCCAGCTGCGCCCGATCGTTGACACCGAAAGCCTCTTCCTCGTCCACCTCGACCGGGCGGACAGCAAGGCCGCGCCCCCGCGCCACGGAAACCGCCTCTGTCAGGTAGTATTCGTTCTGCGCATTCTGGCAGCCAATGGCCTCAAGGATGGCCAGCGCCGATTGGCCCGGAATGCCGAAAAGACCGCCGCTGCAGAGCGTTATGCGCCGTTCTTCATCGGTAGCGTCCTTCTGCTCGCGGATCGCCGCGACATTCTCGCCATCCATCAGGAAGCGGCCATAGCCCGTCGGGTCCTTGGCGCGGAAGCACATCGCCGCGACGGCGCCGCCATGCGCCACCTCAGCCAGGCGCTGCACCGTCGCGGCGCGCACGAGCGGGGTATCGGCGAACAGCACGACAATCGCATCGAAGCC
>ERZ761609.2301-NODE-2301-length-14458-cov-807.192182_pt1 | contig 14458 bp, 13 predicted proteins | sample MGYA00511163_ERZ761609 | MGnify/ENA primary metagenome ERZ761609 (study PRJEB28899, sample SAMN02445070) | bioreactor sludge metagenome | biome: EBPR sludge | place: Australia: Brisbane, Thorneside Wastewater Treatment Plant | collected 2011-12-16 ... | reverse complement strand
TTCGGCTGCAAGCCCTTGAGCTTCAGGTGCTTCAGGTGCAGTTCGCAGTTCCGGTCAAAACCGGTCGCTGCGACAGCTGACATGTCTTCCATCTTGCGGTAACCTCGCTTTCGTCATCAACATCCCTCGGGTGAGGGTCGAGGTCACATCTTGACTTCAGCACGACTGCAGCGCCGCCGTTTCCTCCGCGCAGCGGCTTCGTCCAACCCGTCATTCCACCGGGAAAAAAAGGGGCCAGGGTCGATTTTCCGAAAAGTCGGTGCTGGCGAGACGGCAAGGTTGGAACAACAGACTACGGTTTTTAAGGTGTAAGTATGGAAAATCCACTACCATCGGTCTACGTTGAAACCTCGATCGTGAGCTATCTTTCTGCACGAGAGAGTAGTTCCTTGCTTGGGGCGGCTCATCAACTGGTCACCCGGAGGTGGTGGGATCGTCGCAACCTTTACCGTTGTTTTGTGTCTGATGTGGTTATCAGAGAATGTAGGGCAGGTGACCCGGCTGCCGCCCTTCGTAGATTGGACGCAGTGCGCGAGTTTTCGTCATTGGCTATCAACGACCAAGCCATTGAGATTGCGGAATCACTGCTAGCTCTGAGCATTGTCCCGGAGAAAGCGGCTGAAGATGCCTTGCATGTTGCAATTGCTACTGCCCACGGCATGGATTTCTTGCTGACATGGAATTGCCGCCATATTGCCAATCCGATAATTCAGGCACGAATCGCCGCACATCTGGAAAGCATTGGCTTGCTGCTACCATTCATCTGCACACCAGAAGAACTGCTAGGAGAAGAAAGTGAATGACGAGATCATCGTTGAGGTAAGGGCGATCAAGGAGGCGTTAGCCGAAGAATCTGGTTTTGACATCCGGCGCATTGCCGAAGAGATTCGAAAATCTGAAATTCAAAGCGAAGCGGAGGGCTGGAAACACATCCCTGCCCCGTTACAGCCGTTGCCCAACTCTGCATTCCGGCGGACTCGCTTCGCTCACCGCTGAATTTGAACGTTGGCCGGGCAAGCTCCGAAGCACGCAGGGCAAATTGAATGGACTTTGAGTGGAACGTCGATAAAGCCGAGAACAGCTCGAGGAAACACGGCATAGCCTTTCAGGAGGCCATCACCGTGTTTCGAGACCCACTATCTCCAGCCTATCCTGATTTGGACCATTCGGCCGATGAAGATCGGTATCTCATCATTGTGCTGTCATCATCCGGAAATGTCTTGGTTATCTCTCACATATTCCGCAATGACAGCATTCGAATTATCAGTGCGCGTAAAGCGACCAAAAAAGAGCGAGCTTACTATGAAACAGAATCAACACACTGGTGAATCTAACGAGATGCGTGATGAATACGACTTTGCCTCCATGACAGGCGGTGTTCGTGGAAAATACGCCGGCGCCTTTGAAAACACGGCAGTAACTGTTTTACTTGATTCGGATGTTGCAAAGGTGTTCCCTAACTCACAGGCCGTTAACGAGGCTTTGCGCACCTTGGCACGAGTTTTACACGATGCGGAGAAAAACGCCCAACAAGGCGCTCAACTCGGACGCTCGCAAGCTCGCGCCGGTTAGCTCTACGTTGGGACTCACCAATAGGAAGCACCATGCGATCTGTCCTCTGCTTGCTTCTTCTTGCCATTCCAATATCCAGCATGGCCGAAGTTTTTCGGTGTGGCGAACCCAAAGGAATCGCCATGTGGTCTCTTGAGAACCACAAGGTCGCTCCCGACGGATTCACCGGCGTACAGCCAGTGGTCATCGTCGACGATAAAGAAATGACAATTGTGTGGGGTGACTCAAAAGCTTCTGGCGGGGCAGAGAAGGTTTGGAAAGCAGTTGTATTTCATCGCAGTCCTGAGTCGATTAGCGGTGTCGCTCTCGACTCTGGCCCTTCAGGCTCGGCGGCAATGCTCTACACAGTTGATAAGAAGCGCGGCTACCTCTATCTCTCATCTCACAAAGACAGCAAGGCTCTAAACGCATCTGGAGTATCAACCTTTGTGTCCAAGTGCTCAAAAAGATAGCCGCCTGAGCCCCAACCCGGCAGTCAACCGGACCTGCGCGAAAAGCCGCGCAAGCCGGTTATTGCGACGTTGGGCGACCTGACAACCATGCCGTCGCCGTCCGCAGACTTCGAGAGCCAGCTTGAGCTATTCCGCACCGAGGCGCAGAGTGCCCTGCAGTTCTTTTTCGCGTGGGACGCGATACACGCTGTCGCGGCGAAAGACAAAGCGGTCTTCCGCCTACTGAATGAAGCGCCACTGTTCTGGAACACCGCTCTGGGTGCGCTACAGGGTTCTGCACTTGTCGCGCTGGGGCGAGTCTTCGATCCCGATCCAGACAACCACAGCGTCACACGGCTCTTGGCGTTGGCGCATGCGAACCTCGACATCTTCTGCAAAGATGCACTGGCTGCCCGAAAGCGCAAGCTCTCCGCGAACGCTGACGAATGGCTACCGGAGTACCTTGCAACGGTGTATGTGCCATCGCGAGAAGACTTCCGCACGCTAAAGCGGCATGTCGCAATCAGACGAAAGCTTTACGAAGAAAAGTATCGCCCGCTTCGCCACAAGGTGTTCGCCCACAGGGGTGTCACTACTCGCGAGCAGGTAGGCGAGCTGTTCGCTAAAACTAACCTGAAGGAGTTGCGTCAGCTCTTGGTCTTTCTCGGGCGCCTGTACTCGGCGCTCTGGAACCTGTACTTCAACGGGCACAAGCCCAGATTGCGTCCGGCCCGGTACTCAGTGCAACGAATGCTGGAGCAGCCTTCGCCGAATGCGCAACACGCCAATCTCCAGGAGCGGCTAGTTCATGAAGCACAAGACTTCCTTAGTCGGCACAGCAAAGACGCCCAACCCACGCATACACCGGACAGTCAACGGCGTGCTTCGCCCGCCGCTGCCGTCCGGTGATGCTCATCGTTAGGCCTCACATGAATTCCGCCCCTGACAACATGCGCGAAAAACTTCTGCTCGCCTTGAGTGAAAGCGACGCCATGCGGCGCAGTGAGCGCGCTAACCGCATTGAATGGCTGTCTCTGCACAGTGCAAGCTACCCAATGATAATGGGAAGGGCAGAGACACTAAGGCTTATAGAGGAAGCGCGCGGAACATTCACTGATGGCCATTTCGTGGCGACCCTGTTCGTCGCAATGGCGTTTATCGAACACGCTCTCGTTGAAGAGCTTCAACTCAAGGGGCGCACAAAGGGGAGCCCGTTATTCAGTCAGGCCATTGACATGGCAATCGAAGTAAAGCTATTTCCTCCCGATTGGCTCCAAAGAGCTAAGGCCTTAAGCCTGCGCCGCAACTCATTCGCTCATCTTAAGGAAAGTGATCATCCACATACGCTTGGAGCGAGAGTCATGGAGGAGAAGGCTCATCCTGTTGCGATTATGGAGGCCGACGCTCAAGAGGCCATCGATCTGATGTTTAACTTCTTTGTGGCCACCACTCGCGAAGCCGATCTTGAGGCAGCTTTCCGTGAGTAGCGCTCTCTGGCCTAACCATTCCGTCGAGAGGGACCGCCTGCAAGCTGCGCTTGCAGGTTCCCTTCGCGGCTTCGCCGCTACGGTGGCCCCTCACGTCAAACGTTAGCCGTCGCAGAAAGACAAACATGCGCGTTCTCTACTCCGGCGGGACGATCTGTAGCTTCGAGACCCTTAAACGACTAGTCTTGCTAGCGGACGAGATTGCCTTCATGGATCGCCCGTCGGTCATGGTGGGAAATTTTGGGACCGTTGGACGCGATTCTGAGTTTCGCCAGTTTCGTATCGACGACGCACCGGTTTCGTTCTCAGTACACGTTCCACCTGACGGGCAAAAGAGGGACTTGTATCTTCGCTACATTGAGGCGGACCTAAAGGACGCCAACTTTATTCGCACCGTCCTTGATGGGCTGAAGAATGACGAGACATTTCAGCGTCGCCTCGTTCAGCTAAAAGCGAACTACGGCTGGGGTACTGGACATCAAGTGCTTGATGAACTCCTCAAGGACCCAACCCTTTATGAAGGAGAGTACGGAAGCCCGACCGAACCAAAGCTGCTCTTTGTTCCAGACACGGTGGCAGGGCGTCGACAGACCCTCAGCACCCTGCTTATCGAAGCATCGATCCAAGTGACAAACGCTCTGATAGTCGCGGAGTCAGCACAGCTTAGCCCCGTTTCTGATGATCCATACTTTTGCCATCTGATCGCGCTCCGCGCATCAGACCGCAATTACGTTTCTCAGCCAGCCTCTGCCGCGTCCCTGCTTGGTTTGGCGATAACGAAGTCGGTTCTCCCAGATGAGTCCCTGTCAAATCTGAATATGAAGGACCTCTTCGAATACCGGACGTCAGCCAAAGATGCATATGCCGCCTGGTCTTTGGAAGTTGAGCGCTTGGGACAGAAACTTCTCGATATCCCTGCCGAACAGTTTGGCGCAGAGGCAGCAAGGCTTATCGTGAATGACGTTCGTCCACGCATGCTGGAGCTTCGGTCCGAAATGGCCTTGGCCCGTGACAAGCTATTCGGAGACCTCGTCAAAGCGGTCACGAAATGGGAAGTGCCGACAATATCGCTCGCATACCTTGCAAGTTTGAGTCTTCCCACGGCGATCGCCGCATTCGCTGGAGCCCTCGCACCCGCAGTTCCAGCGGTCGTTGATTACTACGTGCAACGCCGAAACCTCGTACGAAAGAACTCGATGGCCTACCTCGTTGGGGTCTCGAAGGTGCTTGAGGATGAGCGTTAGTGGAACGGCGACGGCTCTCAAGTAAGTCATCTCAAGTGATTGATTTGTATACACCTCGCAATGACTTACTTCGGGACGATTTGCGGCCGCGGCCCGATTACTTCGCTAACCCTGCAGTCCACCGGACCTGCGCGAAAGGCCGCGCAGGCCGGTGATTTTGAAGGTGTGCGCCGGGCATGGCGCGTTACTTCATAGGTGCAAGTCCTATGGTCAGGTTTTGCCGCACCTGCGGTGCGTCGAACCCCACTACGCAGAGCCGAAGGCAAGGAGAAGGGCAAGTGCGTCGTCGTGAGGCGAGGTGCGGAGGGTGGAAGCGGGGTTTCCAAGAGCAAACTGCTTTGCTCTTGGCCGCTGGAACGACGCGAGCTCTGCGAGCGGTTGGAAGCCCAATCCAAAGCTGCGGGGCGATGAACAAAAACCGGATATGAGGCGTGATGCATCCGGGGCGAGCGGGCACGTGACCGCGAAGCCCGCCATCTGCGGCTGGGGTGCATTTTGTAAATCCGGCGTCCACGCAGCGAAGGTAACGCGTCTTACCCCGGGAGGTCTCCCCGGTGCCTCAGAGCAACGAGGCTGGGCGTTGGGTGACTGGCGCTGAATGCCGTGGAGAAGTCAGCAGAGGGCATAGTGGGTGGCGCTTCCCACCGAAGGCCCGAACGATGAAAGACGAAGGACCATGACGAAGAGAGACGGGACCGCATCTGACCACCTGCTCACGCAGGCTGCGGCAACCCCGCAGGATGAACTCGTCGCTGGATTGTCAGGGAACCCCGAGTCGATTCCTTCCCAAGCGTTGCTGGCCCAGGTGCTGGATCGGACCAATTTGCGACGCGCCCTGAAGCAAGTGCGCCAGAACAAGGGCGCGCCGGATCTCGACGGCATGACCGTTGAGGCACTTCCGGACTACCTCCGACACCACTGGCCGGAAATCCGCGAGCAACTGGAGGCGGGCCGCTACCGTCCGCAACCGGTCAAGCGCGTGGAAATCGACAAGGCCGACGGGAAGAAACGCCCGCTGGGCATCCCGACGGTGTTGGACCGTTTCATACAGCAAGCCATCGCGCAGGTCATCTCGGCGCTATGGGAACCGCACTTTCACCCCCAGAGCTACGGATTCCGCCCGAAGCGCTCGGCCCACCAGGCCGTCCGCGCCGTCCAGGCCAATATCCGAGGCGGCTACCACTGGGTGGTGGATATGGACCTGCAAGCCTTCTCTGGAAGCAATGGGGTCGAGCGGGCTATCGGGAACTGCGCAAACGCGGCGTGTCGGTGCGTGAAGCGTGGCATGCCAGCAAGTCCGCACACGGTCCATGGCGGGTGTCGCAGAAGTCGGCCCTGTCGATCGTGCTACCCTTGCGCTTCTTCGAACGAATGGGACTGCCGAGCCTTGCGCCGCGGTAGGAATTTGCTTCATCGAACCGCCGGATACGTGACCCGTTCGTCCGGTGGTGCGGGAGGGGGAGGCCGCGAGGCTTTCTCCTATCCCGATTGGGCATCGGTTCGTCGCATCAATCATCTACGAGGAGAGAGAGCATGAATTTTGAAAACGTGTACTGGGATTGGCCGTCTATGCAAAACGACAGTCACTATCCGTCCATTCTCGCAATCGGAGACTCTTGGTTCTGGTATCCGTTCCCCGGTGGTTCGCTAGTGAACCAACTAGGGCGCCTCGTCGCAAAGAAAGAGCACTACGTCCTTGCCCTCGGTAACAATGGAGCAGAGGCGTTCGACTACGTTTATGGAAAATACAGCAAGTCTGTCAAAACCGCGTTGAGCCATCACGGATCGGCACTTTCCAGCGTGTTTATCAGCGGTGGTGGAAATGACTTTGCTGGTTTCAACGATCTGCGGCCCTTGTTGAATGACGATTGCACAAAGGCGAAAAAAGCTGCCGACTGCTTCAAGCCAGGTGATGATGAGAGAACGCTTAACTGGCTGATGAGAAAGACTTCTGACAGTTATCGTGCCCTGATCGGTCAGGTGCTTGCATCGACAACCACGAAGACGACGATCGTTATGCACAATTACGACTATGCTTTTCCTTCCGGTAAGGGTGTATTCGGAAGCAAAGGAGCTTGGCTTAAGCCAGCGTTGATAGACGCCAAAGTTCCTGACAAGCTACATCACGAGTGCATCAAGCACTTGATCAATCGAATTACCTCTGAACTGGAAGAGCTAACTAAGATCGACAAAGCACGCATCATTCTCGTGGATAGCACCGATACGCTTGTGGAAGGAGACTGGGCAAACGAACTTCATCCAAAGCCATCTGGCTTCAAGAAGATCGCGGTGCAGAAGTGGCGTCCTATCCTCGAGAAGATCGGCCTAGCATGACGATGTCTAAGCCTGCGGTCCACCGAACGCTGCGCGATAAAGCCGCGCAGCTCCGGTGTCCTTCACGTTGAACTGAAGCGCTACGCGCCGGAGTAGGCACCCCGGCGCCTCGGTCGCCGCCGTCTTTCGGCTCCAGCTTTCGTTTGAAGTGATCGAGGCCTCGACGCCCCCTTTCCCAACTCACTCGTTAATCCTCGATCCTCCTCGCTGCGGGGGACGTCCCCGCAGCAATCGAGGAGATGGTCATGCGGTATTACGGGGACAGTAACTGAATTCGCTCGGCTGCGACAAGATCAGGCAGTCGCGAAATCGCCGCCAGCGCGGGGGCCCGGGAGCGGCCGTCCGTGCGCGACGGGAACGTTCTGCCTGGCGGGGTCCGGTGTTGCCGGAACCCCATCGGCATCCGCCTAGACGTTGAACAGGAAGTTCAGCACGTCGCCGTCCCTGACGACGTATTCCTTGCCTTCGGCGCGCATCTTGCCGGCTTCGCGGGCGCCCTGTTCGCCCTTGCAGGCGATGAAGTCGGCGAAGGAGATGGTCTGCGCGCGGATGAAGCCGCGCTCGAAATCGCTGTGGATGACGCCGGCGGCCTGTGGCGCCGTATCGCCGATATGGATGGTCCAGGCGCGAACTTCCTTGGGGCCAGCGGTGAAGTAGGTCTGCAGGCCGAGGAGCTGGTAGGCAGCGCGGATGAGGCGGTTGAGTCCGGGTTCCGCGAAGCCGAGATCGGCGAGGAAGACGGCCTTGTCCTCATCGTCGAGGTCGGCCAGTTCGGCCTCGATCTTGGCGCACAGGGCGACCACCGGCGCGCCCTCGGCGGCAGCGTGCTGGCGCAGGCGTTCGAGGTGCGGGTTGTTCTCGAAGCCGTCCTCGAGGACATTGCCGACGTACATCGTCGGCTTGATCGTCAGCAGGCAGAGCGGCTTGAGCAGTGCCCGCTCATCGCTGCTCATCGGCAGCGTCCGCGCGGGCTGGCCTTCGTTGAGGTGCGGTTGCAGCCGCTCGAGGACGCCAACGATCTTCTGTGCCTCCTTGTCACCGGCGCGCGCCTTCTTGATGTCGCGGTTCAGCGTGCGGTCGACGGCAGTGAGGTCGGCGAGCGCCAGTTCGGTGAGGATGGTCTCGATGTCGGCAAGCGGGTCGACGCGGCCGGAGACATGGACGACATTCTCGTCGTCGAAACAGCGGACGACGTTGACGATGGCGTCGGTCTCGCGGATGTTGGCGAGGAACTGGTTGCCGAGCCCTTCACCCTTCGAGGCGCCGGCAACCAGGCCGGCAATGTCGACGAACTCGACGATCGCCGGCTGCACGCGCTGCGGTCTGGCGATGGCGGCGATCTGCTGCAGGCGCGGGTCGGGGACTTCGACGATGCCGACGTTCGGCTCGATGGTGCAGAAGGGGTAGTTCTCGGCCGCGATTCCCGCCTTGGTCAGGGCGTTGAAAAGGGTGGACTTGCCGACGTTCGGCAGGCCGACGATACCGCATTGGAGGCTCATTGGCAGGTTTCCATGGTCAGACGGTTTTCAGGTGCAACTGTCGTTGTGCCGCGGCGTAGTCGCCGGCGGCGAGCAGCGGCCAGGCGAGCAGACAACGGTCGATCGCCGGCTCGATCAGCTCCCGTTCCTCGCGCCGCGGCGCCTTGAGGACGTAGTTGATGACCTCGCTGCGCTCGCCGGGATGGCCGATGCCCAGCCGCAGCCGCCAGAAATCGGGCGTCGCCAGACGCGACTGGATGTCCTTGAGACCATTGTGGCCGCCGTTGCCGCCACCTTGCTTGAGGCGGATGCTGCCGGGGGGCAGGTCGAGATCGTCATGGACGACGAGGGTTTCGTCGGCGGTGATGCGGTAGAAACGGGCGACGGCGGCGACCGCCTGCCCGGAGAGATTCATGTAGGTTGCCGGTTGCAGCAGCCAGAGTTCACCGTGCCGCGCCAGGCGGCCGAAGAACTTCCCCTGCGGCGTCAGCCGCACTGGCAGTTGCCGCGCCAGATGGTCGATGAACCAGAAGCCGACGTTGTGCCGGGTGTCCTCGTACTCGCTGCCGGGGTTGCCGAGGCCGACGATCAGGCGGGGTGGGGGCATGGCGTCTCGTGCGCGGGGAAAACAACAAGCCGCCGCCGGCAGCGAATGCCTGGCGGCGGCCTGGCGGGGAAGCGGGGGCCTAGGCGGCGGTCCCGGCTTCGCCTTCCTCGACGTCGGCACCACTCCTTCTGGCCGGAATCGACACCACGACATAGTCGTCGCCATGCAGCAGCAGTTTGACACCGGGCGGCAGGACGACCTCGGAAGCATGGATCGAGTGGCCCGATTCGAGGTCCTTGAGGTCGACTTCGATGAAGGCCGGCAGATCCTGCGGCAGGCAGCTGACCTCGATTTCGTTGTGCACGTGCGAGACGTTGCCGCCGGCGATCTTGACGCCCGGCGCGATTTCGGCGTTGATGAAATGCAGCGGAATCCGCTGGTGGATGGCGTGTTCGGCATCGACCCGCTGGAAGTCGCAGTGCAGGACCAGCGGCTTCCACGGATGCACCTGCGAGTCGCGCAGGACGACGCTCTCGGCGGCGCCATCGACCTGCAGCGTCAGGACCGACGAGTGGAAGGCTTCCTTGGCGAGGTTGAGGAGAATTTCGTTGTGATCGATGTCGATCAGTTCGACCGGCTTCGGACCACCGTAGATGATCGCCGGAACACGGCTCTGGCGACGCAGGCGGCGGCTCGCTCCGGACCCCTGCAAGGTGCGCTTGCGCGCTTCAATCTGAAACTTCATGGACAGCTCCTGGTTGGACATACCCCGCCCGCGACCAGACGGGGGGTTGAGAAAGGACTGCGCCGGGCGGCAGCTGGCTGCCTCCGGCTACTCGATGAACAGCGACGAGACCGAGTCCTCGTTGCTGATGCGGCGGATCGTCTCGGCCAGCATGCCGGCGACCGAGAGAACCCGGATTCGCGGCGACTCCTTGGCGTCGTCACGCAACGGTATGGTATCGGTGACCACCAGTTCGTCGAGATCCGAGGTGTTGATGCGCTCGACGGCATTGCCTGAGAGAACCGGGTGGACGCAGTAGGAGAGCACCTTCTTCGCACCATGCTCCTTGAGCGCGGTTGCCGCCTTGCAGAGGGTGCCGGCGGTGTCGACGAGGTCGTCCATGATGACGCAGGTGCGGCCCTCGACCTCGCCGATGATGTTCATCACCTCGGAGACGTTGGCTTTCGGGCGCCGCTTGTCAATGATCGCCAGATCGCATTCAAGGCGCTTCGCCAGCGCGCGGGCGCGGACGACGCCGCCGACGTCGGGCGAGACGACCATCAGGTTTTCGAAATCGTTCTTCCAGACGTCGCCGAGCATGATCGGCAGCGAATAGATGTTGTCGACGGGGATGCTGAAGAAGCCCTGAATCTGCTCCGTATGCAGGTCCATGGTCAACACCCGGTGCACGCCGGCGGCGGTCAACAGGTCTGCCACCAGCTTGGCGGCAATCGACACGCGCACCGAACGGACGCGGCGATCCTGGCGCGCGTAGCCGAAGTACGGGATGGCCGCGGTGATGCGGGCGGCCGAGGCGCGCTTGAGCGCGTCGACCATGATCAGCATCTCCATCAGGTTTTCGTTCGCCGGCGCGCAGGTGGACTGCAGGATGAAGACGTCCATGCCACGAACGTGTTCCTGTATCTCGACACTGATCTCGCCGTCGGAGAAGCGTCCGACATGCGCACGGCCGAGCGAGATGCTGAGGTTCCTGACGACGTCGGCGGCGAGTGCCGGGTTGGCGTTGCCAGTAAAGACCATCAGGCTGTCGTAGGCCATGTTGCGCTTCCTCTGGGGCCTGCGTCACGGCGCCCCATAAAGCAAGACGGGCAGGTAAGGACGCCTGCCCGCTTTGACAGAAATGTAATGGCTGGGGAAGAAGGATTCGAACCTTCGAATGCCGGAATCAAAATCCGGTGCCTTGACCAACTTGGCGACTCCCCAGCGGTCTCTCGCAGCACCTTGATGGCGAACGAGGCGCGCATTATAGCGGGCTTTCGTCAGGAAAAAAAGGGCGCCGACGGTCAGCGGCGACGGCGGACGGGTCGCGTGGCGGGCAGTCGTCGCCGCTTCAGCGCGCGAGATCGCGCAGCGGGTGTGCGGCGGCGCCGGCGCTCGCCCAGGCACGCATGCCTGACGGCAGTCGCCGCAGCGTTGCCGCTGCCTGCTCGTGGCTGCTGCACTCGGCGAAGACACAGGCGCCGGAACCCGTCATGCGCGCGCGCGCGGGCGCGGCGGCAGCCGACAGTTGGCGGAGGCAGTCGGCGATCGCCGGGAAGCGGCTGCAGGCGACCGCCTCGAGCTCATTGCCGATGGCGCCGGGGTGCCAGTCGTCGGCCGTGATTGCCGGTGCGTCGCGGCGCAGTTCGGGGGCAGCAAAGATGAGGGCGGTTGGCACCTGCACCGGCGGCTCGACGACGACATACCAGCGCGCCGGCAGTTCGATCGCGCGCAGAGTTTCGCCGACGCCCTCGGCAAAGGCATTGCTGCCGAAGACGAAGACCGGGACGTCGGCGCCGAGGGCGAGGCCGATCTGCTGCAGGCGTTGACGCGGCAGGCCGAGTTGCCACAAATGGTTGAGCGCGAGCAGCACGGTGGCGGCATCGGAGCTGCCACCGCCGAGCCCGCCACCCAGTGGCAGGCGCTTTTCGACATGGATGTCGACGCCCTGGCGGCAGCCGCTCTCGGTCTGCAGGAGGCGGGCGGCGCGGACGCTCAGGTCGTTCTCGGGTGGCACCCCGGGCAGGGGTGTGGTGAGTCGTATCGCAGCGTCGTCGCGCGGCGAGAAGTGCAGGCGGTCAGCGTGTTCGAGAAAGCGGAAGACGGTCTGCAGCAGGTGGTAGCCGTCGCTGCGCCGGCCGACGATGCGCAGGCACAGGTTGAGCTTGGCCGGTGCCGGGTAGCTGCTGTCCCAGTCCCAGGTGGAAGCGGGCAGGCTCATGGCGCTGCGTTCGTCGCGCTGGGCAGCCGCCACTCCTCGATGCGCAGGCGCAGCACGAAGCCGCCTTCACGTTCGACGAAAAGCCGATCGGCCAGCGCCTGCGGCGCGTCGGTATCGTACTCGTAGTCGACGCGCCAGTCCTCGTGGCGCAGGCGCAGCGGCCGGCCGAGCGCGTCGCGCTCGAGCCGGCTGCCTTCGGCATTGCTGCCACGCAGCCAGGCGAGCAGTCTGCCGAGGCCGATCGGGTAGCCGAGGACGTCCTGCAGCAACTCGTCGCTGCTGGCGGCAGTCCGCTCGCCACCATCGCTGCTGCGCAGGCGGGCACCACTGCCGTCGCCGGTGATCTCGGCGATGCCCTGGCCGAGTGGCGACGACAGCAGCAGCGCGTCGCGCTCGCCCTGATGGTGCCACTCGATTCGCCCGGCGTAGCTGCGCGCTGCGTCGCGCAGCGTGAAGCGGCCGACGAGGACGAAGTCCTGCAGCTGGTCGCGTTGCAGCGCTGCCGGGCTGGGCTGCTGGAGCGGCGGCCGTGTGCTGCAGGCGGCCAGCGTGAGTGCCACGAGAAACATTCCCAGGTAGCGGCGGCAGGCATCCCGCTGGCCGCTTGCCGAGGCGTTTCGCCGGTTCAAGGGCTGAACTTCCTGATCGCCTCGTTGAGTGCCTCGTGCGACGGGTCCTTCTTCTGCGCTTCGAGCATGATGCGCTGCGCCTCGTGCTTGCGACCGAGCGTCCACAGGACCTCGCCGAGGTGCGCTGCGATCTCCGGATCCTGGCGCTGTGCGAGCGCGCGCTGGAGGTAGTCGAGGGCGCCTTCGAGGTCTCCCTGCCGGTAAAGTACCCAACCCATGCTGTCGAGGATGAAGCCGTCGTTCGGCGCGAGCTGCAGCGCCTTTTCGATCAGCTGCCGCGCTTCTTCGAGCCGGATGTTGCGATCGGCGTACGAGTAACCAAGGGCATTGTAGGCCTGCGCGCTGTTGGGTTGCAGCTCGATCAGCTTGCGCAGGCGGCTCTCGACGACGTCCATGTTGCCCAGCTTTTCCGCCAGCAGGGCCGATTCGTAGAGCAGTTCGGGCTGTTGCGGCTGCCGCTGCAGCTCGCGCTCGAGGACTGCCTGTGCCGCCTCGGTCTGCTTGGCATCGCGCAGCAGCGCGGCTTCGGCGAGCGCCAGCTGGACCCGCAGTTCGGGCCGGCTCTCCGCCGCCTGGCGGAGCATGGCGCGCGCCTCTTCGAGCTTGCCGGAGCGGGCAACGATCGCGGCGCTGCGCAGCTGTGCCGGCAGATACTGCTCGCCCGGGCCGACCTGGCCGTACCAGGCGAGCGCTTCGTCGGGCCGCTTGCCGTCTTCGGCAATCTGGCCGAGGTAGTAGTAGGGCGCGCTCTTGTTCGGCAGCTCAAGCGTCAGCAGGTGCTTGAGCTGCTTCTCGGCGAGCGCGACGTCGTTCTCCTGCAGCGCCAGCAGGGCCACCGGGAAGACCACGTCGGGGTTGTTCGGGTAGCTCACGAGCAACTGCTCGAAGTGGCGCTTGGCTTCGCTGTAACGCTTCTCGCCGACCAGCAGTCGCGCCAGCTGCAACTGGACGTCGGGTGATTTCGGATGACGGGCGATGAAGCCCTGCAATGCGCTGATCGCCGCCGCCGACGATTTTGCGGCGAGGATCTGCGCTTCGAGCAGTGCAGCAGCTTCCCAGTCCGGACGCAGTTCGAGCGCCTGCCTGGCTTCGGCGAGCGCGCGTGCCTCCTGGCCGGCCGAGCTCGCCGCCACGGCAACCGCATAGTGGGCTTCGGCGAGGCCGAAGAACGGCGCGCAGACCTGACTGACGAGCGCCAGGACGGCCTGACGATCCGGGCTGCGGGCAAACATCCGGTTGAGTGCGACGAGGTTGGCCGGCAGCGCGGCGCGATCCTGCTCCAGCATGCCGATCAACTGCGGTGCGAGGCCATCGAGCTGATTGGTCATGATCTGCACGCCGACCAGGACCTGCTGCGCCCGCTTCGAGTCCGGCTCGACCTCGACCCACAGGCGCGCAAGCGCGAGAACGAGTTCGACCCGCCGTGCCTGCCCGGCCACTTCGACGGCGCGGGCGATGATGGCGGGGTCGCGCGTGCGGCGCGCGAGGTCGGCATAGGCGTCGCTGGCGAAGTCGCTCCTGCCCCTCTGCAGGGCGACTTCGGCAAGGAGTGCCTGGTAGACCACCTGTGCACTGAGTCCGCTGTAGTCCTTGTCGTCGGGCCGCGGCGCCGGCGGCGGGGCCTTGCGGGACTGACGGGCCGCGGGGCCCGCCTGTCCGGCCATGAGCGCCTCGTCAGCGGCGAGCGAAGGAACGCTGGCGGCGAGCGCCAAGGCTGCGCAGAGGACGCTTGGGGTGATCGGTTTCATGTTTTCCTTGCCTGACGCGGACGGTTGCACGAATCGACGGTTG
>ERZ761609.2299-NODE-2299-length-14464-cov-24.894510_pt1 | contig 14464 bp, 9 predicted proteins | sample MGYA00511163_ERZ761609 | MGnify/ENA primary metagenome ERZ761609 (study PRJEB28899, sample SAMN02445070) | bioreactor sludge metagenome | biome: EBPR sludge | place: Australia: Brisbane, Thorneside Wastewater Treatment Plant | collected 2011-12-16 ... | reverse complement strand
TACGAGATTGGTCAGTGACTGGAGTTCAGACGTGTGCTCTTCCGATCTACCGGATGCCCTGCCGCTTGCGCCGGACTATCCCGACTTTGCCGACGTCAAAGGCCAGGCCGCCACCAAGCGCGCGCTCGAAGTCGCCGCGGCAGGCGGCCATTCGGTGCTGCTGGCGGGACCGCCCGGCACCGGCAAGTCGATGCTGGCCGCGCGCTTTCCCGGCATCCTGCCGGCGATGGACGAGACCGAGGCGCTGGAAACCGCCGCGCTGCAGTCGCTCAACGGCGGTTTCCAGCAACGGCACTGGCAGCGCCGGCCATTCCGCGCACCGCACCATACCGCATCCGCGGTGGCGCTGGTCGGCGGCGGCGGCAATCCGCGCCCCGGCGAAATTTCGCTGGCGCACCACGGCGTGCTGTTTCTCGACGAGCTGCCGGAGTTCTCGCGGCAGGTGCTGGAAGTGCTGCGCGAGCCGCTGGAAACCGGCCACATCACCATTTCGCGCGCGGCGCGGCAGGCCGACTTTCCGGCGCGCTTCCAGCTGGTGGCGGCCATGAATCCCTGCCCCTGCGGCTACCTCGGCCATCCCACCCAGGCCTGCCGCGACACCCCGGACCAGATCGCGCGTTACCGCGGGCGCATTTCCGGGCCGCTGCTCGATCGCATCGATATCCAGGTCAGCGTGCCCGCGCTGACGCAGGACGAACTGATGCAGACTGCTGCGGGTGAACCCAGCGCCGCCATCCGCGCCCGCGTGCAGGCGGCGCGCGAGCGCCAGATGGCGCGCCAGGGCAAGCCCAACGCCGCGCTCGGCACCCAGGAAATCGACCGCCACTGCGCACTGGATGCAACCGGCGAAGCCCTGCTGAAGCAGGCGATCGCACGTCTCAACCTGTCGGCGCGCGCCTACCACCGGGTACTCAAGCTGGCGCGCAGCGTGGCCGACCTCGCCGGCTGCGATGCCATCACGACGGCCCATCTTGCCGAGGCGATCCAGTACCGGAGGCAGGCGTGAGTTCGGCCCATTCCTCCTGGCAGGAAGAGAAGCAGTCGGCCTGGCTCTACCGCGTCGTCGCCGAATGCGAACGCGGCACGCCGCGCGAAGCCCTATTCAGGGAACTGGCGCAGGCGGCCGACGAGCAGGCGGACATCTGGCTGGCCGCCATCGCCCAGAACGGTGGCGAGGTGCCGACGGCTTTCCGGCCCGACCTGCGCACCCGCGCCGTTGCCCGCCTCACCCGCGTATTCAGGCCACGTGCGATGCGCGGCATACTGGCGGCGATGAAAGTACGCGGCATGGTCCTGTATACCCAGACGCCGCCGCATGGCACGCCTCTGAAAGTCGACGACATCGGCAAGCGCCACCAGAACGGTGCTGCCGGCAACGTCCTGCGCGCCGGGGTGTTTGGCGTCAACGACGGGCTGGTATCGAACGCCGCACTGATTTACGGCGTGGCCGGCGCAGCACCGGAACCGGCCGTCATCGTGCTGACCGGCGTGGCCGGGCTGCTGGCGGGCGCATTTTCGATGGCGTCAGGGGAATACATTTCGGTGCGCTCGCAGCGCGAAATGTTCGAATATCAGATCGGGCTGGAGCGCGCCGAACTGGAAAAATATCCGCGGGAAGAAGCGGCCGAACTGGCGCTGATCTACGCTGCCAAGGGCATGCCCACGGACGAGGCGCGGCGGCTGGCCGATACGCTGATGCAGGATCCCGAACGTGCGCTCGACACCCTGGCACGCGAGGAACTCGGCCTCAACCCCGACGAGCTCGGCTCGCCCTGGGTGGCGGCGGCCTCGTCGTTTACCGCCTTCACCGCCGGCGCGGCGTTGCCGCTATTGCCGTTCCTGTTCGGCCACGGCAATGCGCTTGCAATCTCGATCGCGCTGACCGCGCTCGGGCTGTTCGCCGTCGGCGCCTGCATGAGCCTGTTCACCGGGCGCCACGCCGCACTCAGCGGCTTGCGCATGCTCGGCATCGGTGGCGCGGCGGGATTGGCCACGTATTTCATCGGCGCCTGGCTGGGAGTGTCGCTAGGCTGAGCTTTCTTTCGCCCACGCCGGGCGCAGACACACGGAAAATCAAGTCTGTTCCCACGGCAGCCCATCGAAGCGCCAGCCGTTCTTCGTGCTGCGATGCCGCGTTTCATCCATGTCGCCTTCGAACCCGTACAACACGTTGTAGACCTCAGGAAAACCGTATTTTTCGAGGTAACGCCCGGCATCCGCCGACCGCCGCCCCGAACGGCAGATCAGCACCACCGGGCGATTGGCCGACGCCGCCTTGCGCGCGTGGCCGAGAAAATCCGGATTGACGTCCCAGTCCGGGCCGTCCTGCCAGGCGATATGGATCGCGCCGGTCGGATGGCCGACAAAAAGATATTCGATTTCCGAGCGGCAATCGATGAACACGGCTTCGGGGTGCTGCTGTAAAAAAGCATGCGCTTCGGTTGGACTGAACTGCTTCATGCCGGACTCCTGTGCAATGGTGTTTCCACCATAGCAGCACTTGCCCGATGCTGCCCGCCAAGGCAAAAAAAACCCCGCCAATGCGGGGTCTGGGTGCGTTGCGCCGGAATTCAGCGCGCGCGGCGTCGACGGGTCGCGCGCGTCAGTCCCAGCAAGCCGATGCCCAGCAGCAGCAGGGTGCCCGGCTCGGGGACTTGACTGCCACCGCCACCGCAGCCCGATCCGCCCGGGCTGTCTTTACAGGTGCTGCCGCTGACCGAGATCAGTTTGAACGCATCCTTCTTGGAATCGTTCGTGCCGTTAAGCGCGCCGATCAGCCAGTAGCTGGAGTAGAGGCTGCTGGAAATCGGTTTGGCTCCGGTGCTGCTTCCGCCCTGGTAATGCCCGACCAGCGCCCAGCCGGCTGCCAGCATGGCAGCGTCGGTGTAGGTCAGTCCGGTGAGGCTGCCCACGCCCGCGCCTGTGTAGGCATAAACGGAGTAATCGGAATCTTTGTAGCCGGTATCCTGGCCTACCCAGCCAAAGCTGGTCGAGGACAGGTTCACCTTGTCGCCGGTGAAGCTGAACAGGATGGAGTCCTTGCGCTGGTCATTGTCGATCGCATGCTCGGGATTGATGCCCTCGTTGGTGTCTCCGTTTGCATAGTCCTTGTTCTTGACCCCCAGGCCGCTGCTGCCGTTATACGTGAGGAAGCCGCCTTCAAGCGCCGTATTGGCACTGCCCACGGTGTTCCCCCAGGCGGAAGCCGTCGCCGTGACTCCGCCCTGCGTGTTGCTGGCGGTGTTGTTGAAGGTCCAGGTCGCCGCCGACGCCAAGCTGCCCGCCCCCGCGGCGGCCAGGCCCAGCACTGCGACCGCAATTTTTTTGTTGGTTTTCATTGTGCACTCCGAATAATGGTTTTCTGGAACGATACCAAGCAAGCTCGATGCCATAAAAATTTATCTCTTTAAAATCATTTTGTTAAATTCATTTAACCGGATGCGGTCAGGCCCTATGTAAAAAAATCCGACGCAGGCGCGTTCTCCGTCAGCGGCGCATTTTCAGCAAAGCCTGATCCACGTGCGCGCGGATGTCCGGATCATCGGGCGCGCGCAGGGCCGCCTCGCGCAAGTAGCGCAGGCCTTTCTCGACTTGCCCTTGCTGCACCAGCACCCAGCCCAGCGTGTCGTTCACCTGGGGCTGGCTGGGCGCCAGCGCGTGCGCCTGTTCGGCGTGCCGGAGCGCGGCAGGATCGCCTTGCTGCAGCAATACGTTGGCCAGGTTGTTGTGGGCGCGCGCGTCCTTCGGGTCGCTCAGCACCAGTTCCCGATAGACGGCGCGGGCCCGCGTCGCATCGCCCAGCGCCAGCCAAGCTTCCCCCAGCGCATGGGCTGCCGGACGGTCGGCGGGATGGCGCCCGCGCCAGTCGGCCATCAGACGGGCGGCCTCCGGCGCCTGGCTTGTCGCCAGCAGGGCGCCATACAGGCCAAACAGGCTGTCGCTGCCGGCATCGTCGGCATAGGCGCGGCGATACGCCTCGACGGCTTCGCTTTTGCGCTGCTGGGCCAGCCGGATCTCGCCCAGCAAGCGCAGCGCTTCGGCTTGGGCGCTGCCTTGCGCCAGCAAGGCCTGGGCCTGTTTCTCGGCTTCATCCAGCTTGCCGGTTTGCACATTCAGGCGCGCCTGCAGCATCCGCGCGGGACGGAAGCCCGCATCGGCCAGGAGCGCCTTGCTCAGGCTGTATGCGGCCGACTCGGTGTCGCCGATCTGCATCTGCCTGGCCGCGGTCTGCGTGAGCCAGGATGCGTTAAACGCCGCCGCCTGCGTCAAGCGGCGCAGCGTGGTTTTCGCAAGATCGGGATTGCCGACGGCGATCTGCCCCTGCGCCAGCGCCATCAGCGCAGCGGGATGATTGGGCGCGATTGCCTGCGCATCCTTGGCGGCCTCCAGCGCCTGCTGGGCCCGGCCCAGGCGGAGGTACAGGCCATGCAGCGCCAGAGGCGCACGGACGTCCTGCCCACGCAGGCTGCGTGCCTTGTCGAGCCAGCGGATGGCTTCATCAACCCGCCCTGCGCCCTCTTCCAGCCGCGCCAGTTCCAGCATGGCGTCGGCATGGCCGGGGCGCACTTTCAGGATGCCCAGATAACGCTGGCGCGCCCGTTCAAGCTGGCCGTCGGCTTCGTCCAGCCGCGCCAGATTGAGATGTGCCGTATAAAAGCTCGGTGCAGCCTGGATGGCGGCCACATAGGCCGCCCGCGCACCCGCCCGGTCGCCCGTCGCAAGCTTCGCCACGCCCAGCAGGTTGCGGGTGGAAATATTGCCGGGTTCGCGCTTGAGAATCTCCTCCACGATGGCCACGGCACGCCCGGCTTCGCCGCGCTTGAGGTAGGCCAAGGCCAGCGGCACGCCGGTCTGCGAGGTGGCAGGCGCCTGCCGATAGGCGCGCAGCAGGGCATCAAACCCGGCTTCTTTCTGGCCTGTACTGAGCAGGCTGATGCCGAGCCCGGCCTGAATATCGGGGCTGTCGCTCGCATGGGCCGCTTCCTGGAACAACAACGCGGCTTTGCCATGATTGCCCAGCCCCATATAGGCCGCACCCAGCATGGACATCGCCCGCGCATCGTCCGGATTAGCGCTCAATGCCGGCTGCAGCATGGCGACGGCACGCTCGAACTGACGCTCGGCAAGGTAGATGCTGCCCAGCAATTTGCGCGCGCCCGCCTCGCGCGGGTGCTTTCCCAGATAGGCGTTGAGATAGGTCTTGGCGCGTTCGAACTCGCCCAGCGCATGATGGGCCAGCCCCCCCAGCAGCGTTAACTGGTCGCTGGCGGCGAGAAACTCGGGGGACAACTGACCCAGCGTACGCGTCGCCTCCTGCAGCGCAGTGCGCGCACCGGCCGCGTCGCCGCGCCGGCTGTAATACAGCGCACGCAGGTAGGCGCCGCGCGGGTCGTAGGCGAAATGCCGCAGCAGGTAGTCGATGTCGGCCTTGGCATCGTTGTCGCGCTGCAGGTCGAGATAGACCGCCGCCCGCGCCAGGCGCGCATCGAGATGCAGCGGCTGCGCTTCCAGGGCGCGCCCGTAGTCGCGCGCTGCGGCCTGCAGGTCCCCCTGGGTGTGGGCAATCGACGCCTGCATATTCCATGCATCGGCATTGCGCGGCGACAGCTGCAGGGCACGCTGCACGGCCGCGCCCGCCTCCCGTGCACGGCCGGACTTGAGGTGGATTTGCGCTTGCAGGGCCAGGGCGCGCGCTTCGCCGCCCTTGATCTGCTCCGCCTGACGGGCACCAGTCATCGCCGCATCAAGCTGGCTCAGGCTGATCTGCGCCCGCGCGCGCAGCAGCAGCATGTCGAGCCGCGCTTGCGGCGCCAGGCCATCGGCGCCGAACTTTTCCAGCAGCGCGCGCGATTTCCCCTGATCCAGGTAGGCCTGCGCCTGATAAACCGCGATCTGTCCGCGCGCGGCGCCCAGGCGCTCGGCATCCGCGAACACGCGCTCCGCCGCCGCCGGCTCGCCTTTGCGCAAGTGCGCCTGCCCCAGCAGCACCAGCGCGGGCAGCATGCGCGCATCCTCCTTCAGCGCATTCTTGAGCTGGATGATCGCGCCCGCATCGTCGCGGCGCTCGTAGCGCGCCAAGGCATCTTCGTAATAGCGGGCGGCCTGGGCCTCGCGGTCGGCCAGCGCCAGCGGGGACACGCCCAGGCCGACAAGCAGGCCTGCCAGCAGGGCATACGACTCCGCACGCGCCTTGGCGCGCAGCGCATCGAGGATCCTCGGAAAAAATTTCAGCATGGGGCGGGGTCTCATTCGTCAAAAACGGTCATCGCCGACCGGGTCTCAATCGGCCGTCTCTTCAACGCAAGTATCGTACCTGCCGCGCCGGCCGCCGTGCCGCCCGGCGCAACGGGCATTCTCGCTCCCCGCCTCTACCGCGCCGGATTTCCCCCTGTCGAGAGTCGGACTGCAGCGGCAGAAACTCGTTACGCCCGCGCGGGGCGCAGCGGGACACGGTGGCGGACCTTATATAATGCAGCGTTCCCCGCTTCTGCCGACCGCCATGTCCAGCACCGCACAACTCCGTTCCCTGCTCGCCCAGCGCATTCTCGTCCTCGACGGCGCGATGGGGACGATGATCCAGTCGTACAAGCTCACCGAAGCGGACTATCGCGGCAAGCGCTTCGCCGATTTCGCCCACGACCTCAAAGGCAACAACGACCTGCTGTGCCTGACTGCGCCCGCCATCATCAAGGAAATCCACGCCAAGTATCTGGCTGCCGGCGCCGACATCCTGGAGACCAACAGCTTCAATGCCACCTCGATTTCCATGGCGGATTACCACATGGAGCATCTGGTACCGGAACTCAACTTCGCCGCCGCGCGCCTGGCGCGCGAGGCCGCCGACGAGGCGACCGCGGCCAATCCGGCCAAGCCGCGCTTCGTCGCCGGCGTGCTCGGCCCGACCTCGCGCACCGCCACGATTTCGCCCGACGTCAACGACCCCGGCTTCCGCAACGTGACGTTCGACCAGCTGCGCACGGCCTATCTGGAAGCGATCGACGGCCTGGTGAAGGGCGGCGCCGACATCCTGATGGTCGAGACGATTTTCGATACGCTCAACGCCAAGGCGGCGCTGTTCGCCATTGATGAATATTTCGAACAGCACGACATACAGCTACCGGTGATGATCTCCGGCACCATCACCGACGCGTCCGGCCGCACCCTGTCGGGCCAGACCGGCGAGGCATTCTGGAACTCGGTGCGCCACGCCCGTCCTTTATCCATCGGGCTGAACTGCGCGCTCGGTCCCGACCTGCTGCGCCAGTATGTCGAAGAGCTGTCGAACAAGGCCGACGTGTTCGTCTCGGCCCATCCCAACGCCGGCCTGCCGAACGCCTTCGGCGAATACGACATGGGCGGCGACGAGATGGCGACCCACATCGGCGAATGGGCACGCTCGGGGCTCTTGAACATCGTCGGCGGCTGTTGCGGCACTTCACCGGCGCACATCGCGGCGATTGCCAAGGCGGTCGAAGGCATCGCGCCGCGCGTGCCGCCGGTGCTGGAACCGGCAATGCGCCTGTCCGGACTGGAACCGTTCAACGTCGGCAAGGACAGCCTCTTCGTCAATGTCGGCGAGCGCACCAACGTTACCGGCTCCAAGGCCTTTGCCCGGATGATCCTCGAAGGCCGCTACGACGACGCGCTGTCTGTGGCACGCCAGCAGGTGGAAAACGGCGCGCAGGTGATCGACATCAACATGGACGAAGGCATGCTCGACGCCGAGGCGGCGATGGTGCGCTTTCTGCTATTGATCGCCTCGGAACCCGATATTTCACGGGTGCCGATCATGCTTGACTCGTCGAAGTGGAACGTCATCGAAGCAGGCCTCAAGTGCATCCAGGGCAAGGGCATCGTCAACTCGATCTCGATGAAGGAAGGCGAGGCCGAGTTCATCGAGCGCGCGAAACTCTGCCTGCGCTACGGTGCAGCCGTGATCGTGATGGCCTTCGACGAAGCGGGCCAGGCCGACACCTACGCGCGCAAGACCGAGATCTGCGCGCGCGCCTACAAGCTCTTGACCGAAACGGTCGGCTTCCCACCCGAGGACATCATCTTCGATCCCAACATCTTCGCGATCGCCACCGGCATCGAGGAGCACGCCAACTACGCCGTGGATTTCATTGAAGCCACCCGTTGGATCCGCCGCAATCTGCCGCATGCACATGTGTCCGGCGGGGTGTCGAACGTCAGCTTCTCGTTCCGCGGCAACGACGCGGTACGCGAGGCGATTCATACGGCATTTCTGTATCACGCAATCCAGGCCGGCATGGACATGGGCATCGTCAACGCCGGCCAGCTCGGCGTGTACGCCAACCTCGACCCGGAGTTGAAGGAACGGGTCGAGGACGTGCTGCTCAACCGCCGGGCCGACTCCACCGAGCGCCTGGTGAGTCTGGCCGAGAACGTCAAAGGCGGCGCCCGGGAAAAAGTCGAAGATCTGTCCTGGCGCCAGCTGCCGGTGAACGAGCGGATCAGCCACGCGCTGGTGCAGGGCATCACCCAGTTCATCGTCGAGGACACCGAGGAAGCGCGGCTGCAGTCCGAGCGCCCGCTGCACGTAATCGAAGGCCCGCTGATGGCGGGAATGAACGTGGTCGGCGACCTCTTCGGCGCCGGCAAGATGTTCCTGCCGCAAGTGGTGAAATCGGCTCGCGTGATGAAGCAGGCGGTGGCGCATCTCATTCCCTACATCGAAGCCGACAAACGGGTTGGCGACGCGCAAAGCGCGGGCAAGGTCGTCATGGCCACAGTCAAGGGCGACGTTCACGACATCGGCAAGAACATCGTTGGCGTGGTGCTCGGCTGCAACGGCTACGACATCGTGGACTTGGGCGTCATGGTGCCGGCACAGAAGATTCTCGACGCGGCCAGAGAGCATAAGGCCGACATCATCGGGCTGTCGGGCCTGATCACGCCGTCGCTGGAGGAAATGGGGCACGTCGCGCGCGAAATGCAGCGCCAGGGCTTTACCCTGCCACTCCTGATCGGCGGCGCCACCACCTCACTGGCGCACACTGCCGTGAAGATCGAGCCACACTACGAACACGTGGTGGTGCACGTCAAGGACGCTTCGCGCGCCGTCGGCGTCTGCACCCAGTTGCTGTCGAACGAGCTGCGCGACGCCTTCGCCGCCGAGATCCGTGCGAATTATGCCCAAACGCGCGAGCGGCACCTCAACCGCAAATCCGACACGGTGATGCTGTCGCTGGCCGACGCGCGCGCCAACAAATTCACGGTCGATTGGGCCCGCTACACGCCGCCGGTGCCAAATCAGCCCGGGATCCAGGCACTGAAGGCCTACGATCTGGCGAAGATCGCCGAAGTCATCGACTGGACACCGTTCTTCTCATCATGGGAACTGCACGGCAAGTTTCCAAAAATCCTCAGCGACGAAGTCGTGGGCACCGAGGCAAGCAAGCTCTTTGTCGAAGCCCAGGCCATGCTGAAGAAGATGATTGCAGAAAACTGGGTGGAAGCGCGTGCCGTATTCGGCCTCTTCCCGGCCAACACGGTCGGCGACGACGACATCGAAATCTACGCTGACGAATCGCGCTCGGCCACGCTGGCGACCTGGCACAACCTGCGCCAGCAGGCGAAGAAACCGGAAGGCCGCCCCAACCTGTGCCTCGCCGACTTCGTCGCCCCCAGGACGAGCGGGGTGAAGGATTATCTGGGCGCCTTCGTGGTGACTGCGGGCATCGGCGAGGACGAGCGCGCCAAGGCTTTCGCGGCCGCACACGACGACTATTCGGCGATCCTCTTCAAGGCGCTGTGCGACCGCCTCGCCGAGGCCTTCGCCGAGCACCTACACTTACTGGTACGCAAGAAGTTTTGGGGCTACATCAGTGATGAAGCACTCACCAATGACGATTTGATCGCGGAAAAATACCAGGGCATCCGCCCTGCACCCGGCTACCCGGCGTGTCCCGAGCACAGCGAGAAAGCCCCACTGTTCGCAATGCTCGATGCCACGGACAGGATCGGCGTGGTGCTGACCGAGAACTTCGCCATGTGGCCCGGCGCGGCCGTGTCGGGCTTCTATCTGTCGCATCCCGACAGCCACTATTTTGCCGTGGCCAAGATCGGACGTGACCAGGTCGAGGACTACGCGCGCCGCAAGGGCTGGACGCTGCAGGAGGCAGAACGCTGGCTGGCGCCGAATCTGGCTTACACACCGGCTTGACGTGACCGGAAGCGTCAGCCGCGCCGTTTCAGCCAAACCAGCCAGCCGGCAAGCGCACCCAGCAGGCCACCCAGCGCCACCGCACCGATCCCGACGAAAACAGGCAGGCTGGCGTCCGTGACCACTTCCAGCCGAACCCACACGTGGCGCGCCACCCAGATGGCGAGGCCGAGTGCCGCCAGCGGTTGCAGCCAAGTGAGCACATCGGGAAGCAGCATCAACGAGACATAGAAAGCAAGCAGCCACGCACCGAAGAACGCGGCGACCGAGAGAAGCAGCCGGAGCGGAGCGGACATGGTCCGCTCACCAGCCCTGTTCAAGCAGTTTTTCCAGCCAGAACAGCCCGACCACGGTCTTGGTTTCGCAGATGCGGCCGTCGCGCACCCATTGCATCGCCTCGCCGAACGGCAGGCGGAAGATTTCCAGGAACTCGTCGTGGTCGCGGCCGTGGTTGCCGGGTTCCAGTCCACGCGCCAGGTAGAACGCCAGCCGCTCGTCGGAATAGCCGATGCAGGGATAGATGGTGGTGACCTCGCGCCACTCGCCCGCGGTATAGCCGGTTTCCTCTTCCAGTTCCCTTTTCGCGCAAGCGAGGTCGTCCTCGCCGGGATCGATCTTGCCGGCCGGCAGTTCGATGAAATCGCGGTGCAGCGGATAGCGATGCTGGCGCTCCAGCAGCAGGTCGCCATTGCCGAACACCGGGATGACGACAACGGCGCCGGGATGGACGATGTATTCGCGCGTCGATTCGCCGCCGTTGGGCAGGCGCACGCGGTCGCGTTTGACGTGCATCAGCCGTCCCTTGAAGACGGTCTCGCTCTCCAGTCCGGTTTCGGTGAGCGTGGTTGTTGACGCTTCAGCGTCTTTACAACCACGGCCTGCCTCTTGCGGGTTAAGGTCGGGGGTATCGTTTTCCATGGCCGCCATGATAGCGATGCCGGCCGCAAGCGCGGGCAAAAAAATGCCGGGTTCTTGCGAACCCGGCGGAACCGGGGGTGTCTGCCCCGCGTTGCGGAGAACTTCCAGCTTGCAGGCAAACCAGCAAGCTCGTTCATCCTACGCAGGGGGTCTGGATCTGGCTATACAACTTTAGTTGTAGAAGCAATGCAACTCATTGTTTATGTTTAACTAATTTTTCACGCAGCGTGGAATACTGGCGCCGGCTGACCACCAGATGTTCGTCCAGTCCGTCCAGCCGCAAGAAATGGCCGTCCTCGTCGCCGGGCAGCTTGCCGATTTCGCGGATGCGCGCAGTGGCCACCAGGCAATTGCGGTGGACCCGCAGGAAGCGCTCGCCGAACTCGTTCTCCAGCCGGACCAGCGATTCCTCGATAAGAAATTCGCGGGCGGCGGTGCGCACGGTGACATATTTGAACTCCGCCTTGAGATAGAGGATGTCTGCCACCGGAATCAGCACGACGCGGCCTTTCTCGTTGACCGACAGATGGCTGCGCGCCTTGGGGTGGGCGTCGCGCAATCGGTCGAGCACGCGGGTGCTCAAGCTGTGCGCCCGCGACAGGGCACGCAGCAGCCGGTCGGCGCGCACCGGCTTCAGCAGATAGTCGACCGCGTTGAGATCGAACGCCTGGCAGGCATAGGCATCGTAAGCGGTGCTGAAGATGATGGCGGGGGGGGCCGCCAGCCGGTTGAGGTGGGCGGCGCATTCGAGGCCGTCCATGCCGGGCATGCGGATATCGAGCAGCACCGCGTCGACCGTTTTTTGCTGCGCCTGGTTCAGCGCATCCAACCCGTTGTCGGCTTCGCCGACGACATTGACCGCCAGTTCGTCGGCGCAATCCGCCAGCACGTCGCGCAGACGGTGGCGCGCGGGCGCCTCGTCATCGACGATGAGGACGCGCAGGGGCGGGTTGGGTGCGTTCACGTGTGTAGGGAATGACGATATGCACCTGATAAACGGCGCCCAGCGGCTCCAACTTGAGCTGGGCGTCGAGGTCGAAGTGCAGCAGCAGGCGCTCGCGGATATTCGCCAGCGCGATGCGGTTGCCCTTGTGGCGACCAACATCGGCGGCGATCGGATTGCGCACCACGATGTGCACCTTGTCGGCGCTGCGATAGATATTGAGGCTGATTTCGCCGCCACCTGCCAGCGGCTCGATACCGTGGTAGACCGCGTTTTCCACCAGCGGCTGGACCACCAGCGGCGGAATCAGCGCGTCGGCCGGCATTTTATGGATGTGCCAGACCACCTGTAGGCGGTCGCCCAGGCGCAGCTGTTCCAGTTCCAGGTAAGCACGGGTGAGCGCGATTTCGTCCTCCAGCGGCGCCAGCTGGCTGGCGTTGCCCATCAGCGCACGGAACAGGTCGGCCATGTTTTCCAGCGCGTGTTCGGCCCGGCGCGGATCGCTGCGCACCAGCGACAGCACGGCGTTCAGGCTGTTGAACAGGAAATGCGGACGGATGCGCGCCTGCAGGGCCTGCAGGCGCGCCTCGGTGATGGCGGGCGACAGGGCGCGGGCACGCAGATTGAAATAGGCCAGCAGGCCGGCGCCGAGCAGCAGCGCGAACGCCGCCACGCCGGCCACCGGAACCGGCTGCGATCCGGCCAGCAGCGGGCTGAGCCACAGCATCGCCAGCACGGGAACCGCCATGCCGAGCAGCAGGGTGGCGCCCACGCCCATGCGATACGGCAGTCCGCGCAGCCAGCGTCCCGCCGCGCACAGCGCAAGCAGGGTCAGCAGCAATGCCGGCTGCGCCAGCGCCGACAGGGCGACGAATTCCGCCCAGAAGGCCGGGACGTCCGCCACGCGCGCCGCCACCCCGGCGGCCAGCGCCGCCTCCACGGTCAAGGCGATGCGCAGGTTCGCCCCCAGGTGACAGAAGTTCGGCAATTCGACCTGCCGGTTGTTATGATTCCTTCTTTTCATTCCCCGCTTCTGTCCCCATGAGCACGTCATCGACGCCGCCCGCCGCCTGGTCCGGCCGCTTTTCCGAGCCGGTTTCCGAAATCGTCAAACGCTACACCGCGTCGATTCCCTTCGATTATCGGCTGGCCGAGTTCGATATTCAGGGTTCGCTGGCGCACGCCGCCATGTTGCACCACGTCGGCGTCCTGTCCAAGGACGACCTCGAAGCGATCCAGTGCGGCATGGCCGACCTGCTGGCCGAGGTCCGCGCCGGCCAGTTCGTCTGGTCGCTGGACAAAGAAGACGTCCACCTCAACATCGAGGCCGCGCTCACCGCGAAAATCGGCGACGCCGGCAAGCGCCTGCACACCGGACGCAGCCGCAATGATCAGGTAGCGACCGATATCCGCCTCTACCTGCGCGACGCCATCGACCGCATCCTGGCCGGACTGAAGGCTTGCCAGACCTCGCTGGTCGACCTCGCCGAGGCGCACGCCGACACCGTGATGCCGGGCTTCACCCACCTGCAGGTGGCGCAGCCAGTCACTTTCGGTCACCACCTGCTGGCGTATTTTGAAATGCTGGCGCGCGACGCCGAGCGCATGGCCGACTGCCGCCGCCGCGTCAACCGGTTGCCGCTGGGCGCCGCCGCGCTGGCCGGCACTAGCTATCCGATCGACCGCCAGTTCGTCGCCGACCAGCTCGGCTTCGAAGGGGTGTGCGAGAATTCGCTCGACGCCGTCTCCGACCGCGACTTCGCCATCGAATTCGCCGCCGCCGCCGCCTTGGTGATGACCCACCTGTCGCGCCTGTCGGAAGAACTGATTCTGTGGATGAGCCCGCGCTTCGGCTTCATCGACCTGGCCGACCGCTTCTGCACCGGTTCTTCCATCATGCCGCAGAAGAAGAATCCCGACGTGCCCGAACTGGTGCGCGGCAAGACCGGCCGGGTCAACGGCCACCTGGTCGCCCTGCTCACCCTGATGAAGGGCCAGCCGCTGGCCTACAACAAGGACAACCAGGAAGACAAGGAGCCGCTGTTCGACAGCGTCGACACGCTGACCGACACACTGGCGATCTACGCCGACATGCTGCGCGGGGTCACGGTCAAGCCGGACGCGATGCGCGCCGCGGTGATGCAGGGCTTCGCCACCGCCACCGATCTGGCCGACTATCTGGTGAAGAAAGGCGTGCCCTTCCGCGACGCGCACGAAGTGGTGGCACGCGCGGTGCGCGCGGCCGACACCAGCGGGCGCGATCTGGCCGACCTGCCGCTCGCCGAGTTGCAGGCGTTCAGCCCGATGATCGCGGACGACGTCTACGCCGTGCTGACGCTGGAAGGCTCGCTCGCCGCCCGCGACCACTTCGGCGGCACCGCGCCAGCAGATCGGAAGAGCACACGTCTGAACTCCAG
>ERZ761609.2298-NODE-2298-length-14467-cov-9.137455_pt1 | contig 14467 bp, 12 predicted proteins | sample MGYA00511163_ERZ761609 | MGnify/ENA primary metagenome ERZ761609 (study PRJEB28899, sample SAMN02445070) | bioreactor sludge metagenome | biome: EBPR sludge | place: Australia: Brisbane, Thorneside Wastewater Treatment Plant | collected 2011-12-16 ... | reverse complement strand
GCCGAGCTCTACGCCATCGAGGCCGCCATCGCCGGCATGACGCCCGAGGCGCGCCGAGCTGTCCGACAGGCGCGCGCAAAGCCGCTGGTCGAGGCCTTCGCCGCCTGGCTCGCCGGGGCTCGCGCACGCGTCTCGACCCGTTCGCGCATGGGCGAGAAGCTCGCCTACTTCGCCAACCATTGGGACGGCCTCACCGTCTTTCTGGACGACGGCCGCGTCGAGATGGACTCCAACGCCGTCGAGAACCTTATCAGGCCCCTGACCCTCCAGAGGAAAAACAGCCTCTTCGCAGGTCACGACGAGGGCGCCGCCAACTGGGCCTGCATCGCCTCGCTCATCGAGACCTGCAAGATCAACGGCGTCGACCCCTTCGCCTATCTCGTCGCAACCCTTGAGGCCATCGCCGCCGGACATCCCCAGAGCCGCATCGACGACCTAACCCCCTGGGCGTACGCGGCCGCGTCAAGCTGCAACGCGTAGGGGCCTGAGCCTCCGCTTACTCCTTACCCGCGCACTCGCCTTCTTCAAAGCCCACGGCGTCACCGTCGAGCGCGTCATGACCGACAACGGCAGCGCCTACCGCAGCCACGCCTTCCGCGACCGCATGGCCGGCAGCGGCCTCAAGCACATCCGCACCAGGCTTACACGCCGCGCACCAACGGCAAGGCCGAGCGCTTCATCCAGACCAGCTTGCGCGAATGGGCCTATCGCACTCCATACCAGACCTCCGCAGAACGGACCCGAGCCATGCAGCCCTGGGTGACCAGCTACAACCACAGCCGACCCCACTCAGCCCTCCGCGGCCAATCGCCCGTCACTAGGCTGAACAATGCTCTTGGACTCGACACCTAGATCAGCGCCAAAACACGACCAGGCCCTCCAGTGCTGCCCGCGAATTTCGGCGCTCCTGCGACCAGCGTTGCGCCCAGCGGAGGCAGCGCGTCGAGTGCCGCGAGGCATTCCACACCCCACCGTCCCGAAGGCAGCCAGGAGTAGTGAACCGGTGAGTCCGACGAAGAGCCGTGGTCGAGCGAGAGCGTATCTACGCCTATTCCGTTCACTTGCCGCTCGCGCATCAGGAAGTCGGTAGCTTCGACATGGAACCCGGGGAAATGCAGCACACCGTTGGCATCAGCCCCGCGAAAGCGCTTGGTCGAGACATAATCAGCCCAGCCCGACAGCATCGCAACGCAAGCCCCTTGTGGAATTTCGCCATGTTCGGCCTCGAAAGCAGCGATGTCGTCGGGTGTCACCCTGTAGTCCGGGTCGTCCGATGCTGCCGAGCGCACGTCGATCACGGCGAGAGGACAGACCAGACTGTCCAACGGCAGCTCATCAACACTGCGTCCATCCTCGGAGAAGTGGATCGGTGCGTCGAAATGTGTCCCGACATGTTCAGGGTAAGAGAGAGTTTTTAGATTCACGCGGTTTTCGTCCCAAGTGAACGTATCCTCCGCGGAGAAGGCTGGCGTACCGAAATAGGTCGGAAAATCCTGCGTGAGCCGATGGGTCAAATCGACCGCCCGTTCGAAGGTGAACTGTTCACTCGGTTGCGCGACTGCCGTTTTTGGCTTCAGCGCAAGCCCGCTGGCCATGGCGGCCGCTCCTCCCGCCATCATGGCGCGACGGCTCAGATCGGCCTTCACACGATTGGTAATGCAGACATGGCACATGACATTCAATCTCCCTGTTGTGCGTATCCTATGGATTAGACCGTCGCCAGTTCCTCCACCCGGCGGTCGTCTGTCGCGGTACCCGTGTTGATCGTGGTTGCCGGTTCGAGCAGAACCACTTCGCAGATATCCGTCAGAGCGATCGGGCAATGCTCGACACCATGAGGCACGACGATGAACTCGCCCGACTCGATCACCTCTTCGCGGTCGCGGAAGCGGATCAGCAGACGGCCCTTGTGAACGAGGAACAGCTCGTCCTCGCGTTCATGAAAATGCCAGGCGAAGGCCCCCTCGAATTTGGCGAGCTTGATCTGCATGCCGTTCACCTGACCGGCGACGCGCGGGGACCAGGTTTCGGTGAAAGTAGAAAAGGCGCTGTCGAGACTCTTCTTCCCGAACGGCGACAGATGGCCGTTGAGATCGGCCACGTCGCGCAGGATTGCAGAAAGCTGGTTTTCGAGGTCTTTCCCTGTTGCGGGATACTCGCCATCGAGTGCAGCGGTGCCAATGGTGAATCCAGCAGCCCTTGCGTCGTGCACTGCGGCAATGCGGCTTTTGTCGGCAATCGAGCCTGCTACGATTACTGGTTTTCCGGCGGCCTCACAAACGGCCGCGATGAGTCGCGGCACGTCCTGATCCGGTGAGCGGTAGGCAAGGAGATCGAGACCATGCACCCCGTCCCGAGAGGCGAGGTCACGGGCGCTGGCCGCAATCTCCTCTATCGTGCCTTCCAGCACGCTCGGATACCCAGTGATCCGTCCCGGGAAGGGGTAGTATTTCAGCCTCGTTCCTTCGAGGGTTGGGAGCACATCATCGACTCGTGTTCCGCCGAGCAGAATATCAACGCCGATTTCCACCGCCGCCCTGGCCGACGCGACTTCGCTATCCTGGTCCAGTGAGACGACCTCGAGATAGGAGGTCGCGCCCTTGGCCTTGATCGCGGCATTGAGCGCTTTGAGGTCTTCGACCGGGATGCCTACATCCTTGAAGCCGATATGCCGGACGCCGAGCGATAGCGCCGTTTCGAGATAGGCCATTGCCTCGGAGACGGTCCGGTCGTTCCGGGTGAGCATGAAGATGAAACGCAGTCCCATCAGGGGAACTCCTCTAGTCGCACGCGGGTTCTCGCCAGGCGGCGCGCATAGTCGATGGAAAGCGACAGGCTGGATGCATCGGCGATGCCTCGCCCGGCGATATCAAAGGCTGTGCCGTGGTCTGGCGATGTACGCACGAAGGGCAAGCCGAGGGTGATGTTCACGCCGTTTTCAACGCCCAGATACTTCACCGGGATCAGGCCCTGATCGTGATACTGCGCGACGACGACATCGAAATCGCCCTTGCGCGCTCGCATGAACACGGTGTCGCCCGGCCATGGACCCGAGGCGTCGATGCCCTCAGCCCGTGCAGCCTTGATCGCGGGCGCGATGATCTCGATCTCTTCGCGTCCAAACAGCCCACCTTCACCGGCATGAGGATTCAGTCCGGCGACGGCCACGCGGGGGTTCTCGATTCCAAGCGCACGGCAACCTTCATTGGCAAGACGGATCGCGGACATCTGTGCCGTATGATCTGCCCGATCGATTGCATCGCGAAGGGAACAGTGGATCGTGACGAGGACCGTGCGAATAGCATCGTTCGCCAGCATCATCGCAACGCGATCCGCACCGCTGAACTCGGCTAGCATTTCGGTGTGTCCGGGAAACGGAATACCGGCCGCCGCGAGGGCTTCCTTGTGAATTGGCGCGGTGACGAGACCGCTTGACCGACCACTCTTCGACAATTCGATCCCCGTGCGGATCGCTGCGAAGGCTGCGCGGCCGCTTTCGGCGCTCACTTTGCCGGTCGGAAAATTTGCGCCACCGCACGTCTCTAGAACCTCAATCCTGTCCGGACGTCCCGTCGCGTCATCGATGCTTTTGAGGTTAACGACTCGCCGCCGCGGTGCGAACATTTCGAGTGCGGCGCGGATTACACTGGTGGAGCCGAGCACGACGCAGTGTCCTGCATCCCCGTCAGCAAGCGCCTTCGCTACGATTTCTGGACCGATGCCAGAAGGATCACCCATAGTTATTGCGAGGGGTGCCACGTTAGTCACTTTGACATTGCCTTGAATTGTTTACTCAGACGTCTGACGGCCCGCCGGAGCGCCTCGTCGCCTCCGAAACCGCCTGCTTTCATGCCGACCAAGACATCACGACTCGCGATCCTAGCGGACCCGATGGGAAAACCGGGCTCAGTCTCTCCCAGAAGCGCGAAGCTGATTGTGCCGGTGCGATCAAGGATTGCTTCCATCGTGTCGCCGCCTGTCGCGATCAGTATGCCGAACTCTCGAACCCGCAACTGCGCGTTAGCTCGATCAGCCAGGTCGGCAAGTACCGCTGCCGACTCGTCCATGCGTCCCGGCGGAGCGATTAGAACTACTGCCTCTTCACTATGCAACGCAGCGGCTTGCCGATGACTGACTGGGTTGGCGCTGCCGATGACGACAAGGGCCGGTCCAGCGTAAGCAGGGATGACCGTATCCTCGGACGCCTGCCCGAGCCGCTTCGCCAAAGCGAGTGCCAGTCCTGGCGAGCCGACCCAAAACTGCTCCGAAGGAGCCTCGATACCGGCGACCTGGGCGTCCAGTTCATCCTGCGTGGATGCATTGAGGATGACTGTATTCGTGGCGTGGGAAGGAACAAGCTCGGCGAGTCGTGCCGTCCGGGCGGGATGGACCGGGTCTTTCCCGTAATCTGACAAATGGACCGGCACGTTGTGCACCAGTTGCATGCCGTCGACCGTTGTTCTTCCCGCCGCCGGAAATGCCGGCGCAAACACCAAGCCCGAACGCCCGGATGCATGGAATGCAGCAGCGATTTCTGCCGAGACATGACCGCGCAAGGTCGAGTCGACGGTTTTCAGCAGGATTGGAGCTCCGGACACTTCACAAGCGGACAGCGCCATGCGCCGAGAGGCCTCTTCGGAAGACACGGATCGGGACCCCACATCGACGGCACGGACATCGAATGGCTCTCCCGGGACCTGCCGCCGTCCGACAGACGCCGTCATGCCCCTTGCAACGAAGGGTGCGGCGCCATCAGCGGCGCTCGTCAGGTCGTCTGCGAGGATCGCGACACGGAACGGATGTATGTGTGACATAAAGTTACGATAAACCAACGCGCTTGCCTTCAAAAGCAATGGCTACGAACGCATTTTGGTGATAATGATGCACCAATGAGGCGATCCGATCTACCCAATCTCGATGACCTCCGTGCTTTTGAAGCGACCGCGCGCCTCGGAAGCGTTCGTGCGGCTGCGGATGAACTGGCGTTGACCCATGCGGCAATTAGCAGGCGGAACAGTCGGCTGGCCGAGTATGTCGGAGCGCCACTCTTCCGACGCGAGGGACGCGGGCTTGAACCGACCAGTGCGGGTGACCTCCTCAGGGAGGCATGTCGTCGCAGCTTCGATGACCTTCTGAGAACGATCGGCTCAATCCAAGATGCGAAAGCATCGCCCGGCGGAAGCATCCTGTTGTCCTGCGAGCGGTCTGTGGCGATGCGCTGGCTGATCCCGCGCTTGAGCGGGTTTCAGGATGCAAATCCCTCCGTTGCCGTGCATCTGTCGGTTGGTGGCGGCGCAGTCGAGGGTACCGCACGTCGTAACGTGATCGCGCTACGAAGGCTCGACTTTCAGATCCCAGAAGGTTGGTCGGTGAAGCCGCTCTGGCATGAGCGCATCGGCCCTGTTTTAGCGCCATCGCAGGCGGGCAGTTTCCAAGATGGAACCTATCTTGCTTTGGGCACCCGAACGAGGCCCAACGCTTGGTCGAATTGGCTGGCTGGTCACCCAAAGATACCGCGTCCGCGAGAGACACGGATGTTGGATCATCACTTTCTGATGGTCGAGGCTGCCTGCGGGGGGCTTGGTGTCGGTCTGGCGCCTCGCGTGATCGCAATCGATGACATCGACCGTGGTCGCCTAATCGCTCCTCACGGCTTTGATGAAGATGGCACGCGCTACGGCCTCTTGTGGAGGTCAAAATCTGAGTTGAGCGAAGAAGCTGTGCAGCTTTGCAATTGGCTTAGTCAAATGACCGAGGGCCTCTAACGAATATTTGCGATTATTTAAACGAAATTCTGCCGCGCACACGAAATGAATACACGGTCTGCCCTGCTGAAATCGAGAGCTCTGCGTTAAACGAACGCGCATGATCATAGTGGGATATCGAAGGAATAGTTCGCATTCTCGTCGCGCGTGCCCCGCCATCCAATTGTTTGATAAAAAACGCAATGTCGCCTTGGGTGCGAGGTTCGAGCCTGGTTGGCGGGCTGGCGCGGTCGCGGGAAGGGGCGTGCCGCCGCCGGCGCGAGGAGTGCTCGAACGCCTCCCTGGCCACCTCGCGGTTCGGTGTGGTCGCGTGAGGCTCGACGACGCGGGCCTTCGTTCCCCTTGATCGCGGTCCGGGCCCCCGCCGAGCCGTGAACCGGACGACGGCACGCCACCTACTGGCGGCACCTTGCCTCGCGCCGTCGCTCCAGCCGAAGAACGCCGATCAAGTGACACTGAATGGCGCGGGGCCACTGCCGCTCCTTCGGCGCGCGACCATCACCTCGTATGCCTGTTCAAGGGCACGAGTGTGAGCAACCGAGTCGAAGAGCGGCGCCGTGCTCCGCATCGCGACGAGCTTCTCCCTGATCGACCGCAGACGCCGATCGTCCCGGGCCAGCGCTAGCGCCAGCGCCTCGTACTCTTCGAGATCGCGCGTAACCAGTTCCGGCATGCCGGACGCGCTCAACACGCTCGCCCCGACGCGACCGGCGAACGTGTCGCCGAGGCAGGTCACCATGGGCAAGCCGGCGACCAAGGCATCCGAGGCTGTCGTGTGCGCGGTGCACGGGAGCGAATCGAGGAACAGATCGGCCGCGGCATGACGCTTGAGATGCTTCTCGATCGGCATGCGGCCGCAGAACACGATCCGATCCGGCGATATGCCCGCACGGCTGGCTTCATCCCTCAAGCGCTCGCGTATCGTGTGGTTCGGCTCGAGCAGCCACAGAACGGAGCCCGGGACCTGGGCCAGCAGCCGCATCCAGATGGCGAACATTCGGGGATTGAGCTTCTGGCGATTGTTGAACGAGCAGAATACGAAACCGTCTTCGGGCAAGCCGTGCTCGGCGCGCGTGACGATGCCCGGCTCGATCTCGCGTCGCCTGTCGAAGGGCTGATAGCAATTGGGAAGATGCACGATCTTCTCGTCGTACCAGGGCTGGTGCTCGTGAGGAGCGACGATCGGGTCGGCAATGATATAGTCGATGAATTCCGCTCCCATCGTGCCCGGATAGCCGAGGTAGTTGACTTGGATCGGCGCAGGCCGCGAGGCGATGATCTCGGATCTCGCGTCGCGGGTGTGGCCCTTCAGATCGACGAGAATATCGACCCCATCAGCGTGAATGCAGCGCGCGGCGTTGGCGTGCGTCATCTCGCGGACGATGACGAAGCTGTCGCATGCCGCCATGATGCGCTGGCGCAGGGCGCTCCCGTCCTGATCGCTGTAGCAGTAGCCGAAGACCTCGAAGCGCTTCCGGTCGTGCAACTCGAGCGTCTCGGCGAGCAGGAGCGCCGTGGCGTGATGGAAGAAGTCCGCCGAGAGGTAGCCGATCCGAATAGGACGGCCGCTGTCGGAGCGCGTCCGATGGGTGTCGAATTTCAGCCCGGCGGCGGATGCGCTGCCGCGAGAGAAGCGGCGCGCCGCCTCGAGCTGCAAGTGCTTGCCGGACCCGTTGAAGAAGAAATTGAACGGCGCGACGACGCTATCCTTGTCGGCATTCAACAGGGCCAGACATGCCTGTTCGTCCGCCTCGAGACCCTGCCAGTCCACCAGCACCCGCCTGAGATTGGCGCGCTCCAATCGGTTGATCAGAAAGGTCGGCTCGCTTTCGAATGCGCGATTGAACGCGGCAAGCGCATCCTCGAGCCGTCCCAGCATCATGTAGGACACGGCGAGATTGTATTGCCCGATGGCAAGCTCGGGCGAGATCCTCACCGCGTGCTCGAATGCCGTGAGCGCTCCATCGTGTGAACGCATCCTGCGAAGCAGCGCGCCTGTCCGCACGTAGCCCATCGCATTGTCCGGCTCGAGCTGCAGTCCGCTTCGATAGGCGGCAAGAGCCTGATCGTAGCTTCCCATCGCATCGAACGCCGCGCCGAGGCAGAAATGCGTCCGGGCGTGGTCGGGAGCGAGCCGGATCGCCTCCTTGAAGGCGGTGATCGCCTCGCCATTGCGGCCTTCCTTGTGAAGGAACAGACCGAGCTCCGCGTAGTTCACGGCCTCCGCGTCGGGGTCGCCGGTCTCCCGCTGCAGGGCGGCATCGAGACGGCCCGTAGCAGCGAGGATCTTCAGCTCCAGCCTCTTGGCGTCGGCCCCCGTCGCCCCGGCAGCCATTGCCCGGTGGCACGCCTGCAAGGCCTCGGCGGGTTTGCTCAAGGCCAGCAGGGAGTCGCCATACTGCAGGAGTAGCGCGCTTTGCCGGGCGTCCAGCGCAATCGATCGTTCGAAGACTCCGACGGCAGCGGCATGGTCGCCGGTCCGCTGGAGGAGTCTGGCGAGCGCTGCCCAGGCTCCGCTCGAGCCGGGGTTCAACTCCAGACAGCGCTCGCAGGCCGCTCGCGCCTCCGTCAATCGTCCCTGATCGGCCAGAACGATCGCCAGACTGAGCCAGCCGTCGCTGTAGCCGGAGTTGTGCTCGACGCACTGCCTCAAGAGACCGGCCGCCTCGCTCTTGCGACCCTGATAGAAGGCGATCAGTCCGAGATGGTGCAGGCACTGCGCATGACGCGGCTTCAGCGCCAGTACGGCTTCGTGCAGGTCGCGGGAGCGCTGCAGGTTCCCCGCCTTCAACAGCGCCACGGCCTCGCAATACATCTCGAGCGCGGCCGGGTCTTTTTCGAGGCCCTTCACCGGGGTGTCCCGCCCGCGCAGGGCCCGTCGCTGCTTGCGGTTCATCGCGGTCATTCCGATGGATCGTGGTTTCGCCCGAGCGGCGAGGCCTGCGCGCGACGCTTCTCAGGCATTGACGTTCGGCCTCGTCGCGTTTTGCGACCCAGGCCTCGCTTCCGACGGTGCCGAAACGAGAGGGCGGCTGAGCCCGAACAGCCGGGACCACCGGAGGTCGAGTTCCGAGGCCCGCGCCTCATGCTGGACCCCGAAGCCGTGCTTCCTGTCGAACTGATCCCGCCGGGGCGCAATTCCGAGTTTGCGGCGCTTGAAGTGCTCGTTCCACGGGCTGTAGCCGTACCACCAGATGGCAGCCAGCTCCGGCGCGCCATTGCACAGCCCCGGCAGGTTCGTCGCATGGCGACCGGGCAGATAGCTGCCGATGGAATAGCGGTGATACAGCCGGCTGCGGGTGGGAAACTGCAGTCCGGGGATGGCGTGCTTCTTGAAGTCGAACTCTGCTTCCCAGATACCGCTCGCCTTCTGCTCCACCAGTGCGCGCCCAGGATCCGGGAGCACCTCGGGCGCGGCATCCACCATGATGGCGCCGGGAATGCGCACCCCAGTGAGATCGTTCTCCGAGACGATGCGCTCCATCTTGTCGAGCTGCGGCGCCACCAGGAACTCGGTGGTATTGAGTGCGATCTTCCAGCAGTCGCTGAACCGCTGCTCGTGCTTCATCACCTCGAAGTCGCACATGATGGCCGAGAAATGCTCGTTCTCCGATCGCACGACCTCCCACCCTGGCGCGAGATCCCGGCAGATCGCCACCGACTCGTCCGTGGATCCGTAGTCGATGAGCACGCCATGATCGAAGATCGCGAGATGGTGTCGCAGCCACCACGGCAGAAGGTATGCCTCGTTGTAGAAGTGCGAGATCAGAACCCGCTTCATCACAGCCTCATTCGCTCTCGCTGATCGCGGGGAAGTAGGTGAGGAACCGCGACCGCATGCCGTCACGGTGCGCGCGGACCTTTCTGCTCAGCTCGTCGGCGAAATTCCACGCGCCGATCACGAAGAGCGTATCGTCCGGCAGTTCGCGGACCCGCTCGATGGGCTCGATCTTCCCGGCCATGCCGGGAGCCACTCGCCCCACTTTCAGCCGGGCCTCGTCGATCAGAACATCGGGCTCGATGCCGGAGGCGCGCATGAAGGTCAGCGCCTTTGCCGCAATGCCCACGAGCGCAACCGTTCGTCCGTGCGACCTGTGCGCGTCGATCCGCTCCGCAGCCGACGTCATCGATCCGGCCGCCATCGCGGCGAAGGTCCGGTAGGCAGCTCTGGTCCCGGCCGCGCCAAGCTCCAACGTCATCGAGCTGGGCTCCGGTTGCGGCCAGGCGAGTGCGAAGGGCGGACCGCCATCGAAGGTCAGCGGTGTTCGGGGCGCATCGGAGTGACGCAGCATCGCCAGCATGCTTCCGCCATGCACACTCACCAGACCGAGACCATCCAGCCGCAGTCCGCACTCGCGCGCGAGCCGCTGCATCGAGGCCGGCGTGAAGAAGGAGTAGTGCTCGTGATAGACGGTGTCGAACTCGCCGCGGTCCAGCATCATCGCCTGACTGGTCTGGATGAACGCGATGCCGCCGGGGGCAAGCGCACGTCGCACCCCCTCCATGAAGCCCCGCGGATCGGGCGTGTGCGCAACAACGTTCATGGCGATGATGGCGTCGAACCGGCCTTCCGGGCTGGTTTCCGGGAAGAAGCCGGAGAGCACGTGCAGTCCGCCCGCGCGGGCCTCCGCCGCAAGGTTCGTCGCGGGATCGACGCCGGCGACCTCGAACCCCTCGCTCGCGAGGCACCTCAGCAGGCTGCCATCATTGCACGCGACCTCGAGGACGCGCGCCCCGTGCGGCACGACGGTGTGCAGCGTCTTCGCGAACCACTGAAAATACGAGCGCAAGGTGTTGCTCGTACCGCTCGCATAGAGATAGGTCGAGAACAGCTCCTTGGGATCGAGGAAGTGCGTGAGCTGGCCGTGCGAGCAGTCCTCGCAGGCCGCGAGACCGAGCGGATGAGCAACGTAGGCCTCCCCGTCCGTCGCAAGGAGCAGGTTCGCCACCGGCTGCGTGCCGAGATCGAGGCACAAGGCAACGTGTCCGCCGCACACCACGCAACGGTCAATTCTCGTCGCGCCGCCGCTCACGATGCAGTCCTCGCGGCGACCGCAGGATAGGCTGCCGCGAACTCCTCGCACCTCCGGCTGAGATCGGCGGCGCGGGGCGGTCCGATGAGCGTCCTTATGCGCCGGCAGTCCATCTGGAAGGAATACGTCGGACCGTCAGGCTTCGTGATGACATTGACGCCGTAGTGCGCCGCGACCGCGTCGGCCAGATCGCCGATCGCGATGTTCATCGACCCCGTATTCAGGATGCGCGGCAGGGGCCCCGTCACATCGAGAAGACGCAGCACGTAGTGCGCCAGATCGTCGAGGAACAGGATGCTCCGCCAGGATCCGCGGTTCGACGTCCACACGCACCCCTGCTCGATCGCGGCGCGGTTCATGGCGTTGAAGATCAATTCGCCGCGCAGTCGCGGGGCATAGCCGCAGACGGTGCCCAGGCGCAATCCGACGACGTTCTCTGCGAAGCAGTGAGCGAGTGAGTCGAAGGAGATCTTCGAGCAGTCGTAGGGGTTGACCGGGTTCAGGACCGCCTGCTCCTCGCGCAGCGCCGCCGGGATGCCCTCGAAGACACTGCCCGGCATGATCGAGTAGACGCTGGCCGTGCTGGCATAGATGAGCCGTGTCGCCGGCGATTTTCGTTGCGCGAGCTGGAGCAGGTCGATGCAGTTGTTGGCCACGGCACCCGCCGGATCCGCGATCGACCGCGGAACGTTGGAGTGCCCCGCGAACCACAGGATCACGTCGAACTGCCCGACATCGCCCACCGTCAGATGCTGGTAGCGGCAGCAGACCGCATTCCGGAGACCAGCCAGCGCCCCGGCGTTCTCGTCGCAGATGACGACCGAGTGCCCTGCCGCCGTCAGCAGAGGCGCGAGATATGACCCGACGTAGCCGTGACCGATCAGGAGGACGTGCATGAGGGGGCAATCGCTCTCGAAGGAGTGTCGATCGCCGAACGTTGCCGAGAGAGTCTTGCACGGGGCTGTATCGCGTCGGCGCGCGCAAGGCCGACACAAGCGAACGGGCCGATTGGTCGACGGCGCCGCCCTCCGACAGCCCTGCCGGTCTGCGTCTGTCCAATCGGGCCAGCACGTCAGGAACCGCAGGATCCGGGGGCCCACATGTCGCAGTCTGCTGCCGCTCGAGCGCTCCCCGATCCCGGGACGGGGCCGACACATGCCGAGCTGGCGCAGATGCTTCAGTCCGGGCAGTTGTCGGACGCCGTGCGTGTCTGCGGTCAGCTGATCGACGCCGACCCGGCCGATCCCGTTCCGTATCTCTGCCTGGCAAAGCTCGCGCATCACGCGGGGAGCTACCAGAAGTCGAGCGAACTCGCCGCGGAAGCGATCCTGCGCAAACCGGACTGGAGCGAGGCCTATCTTCAGCTCGCGGCCGCCATGCGCGAGCTGGCGGATTTCCCTATGGCCATGCGCGCCCTCGAGATGGCCGTCCACCTGAGCCCTGACCATGGCGACGCAAGGCTCGCCTTGGCCGACCTGTACTACGAGCAAGGACTTCTCGACCTTGCGAGGCGCGCCTACCAGGAGGCGCTGCAGTGCTCTCCGGCGTGCTCGCGCAGTGCTGCGATGCTGAGGCTTCTCGGCGTTGATCCCGCGCACATCACCAGCCTCTCGAGGCGCTCCGAGCCTGCTGGCGGTGGTCTCGGCTTCAGCAGCGCCGCCTGGCAGTGCGTGCACATCTCGATCCTCGCGCCCGACGGCTACAGCCACTGGCAGGCCTTTGCCGAGATGGCGCAATCCCTGCGAGACTCGCTGCGGAAGCTCGGCATCGCGAGCGACATCGCGCTCAACGAGGTGAAGGCCACGGGCGTCAATATTCTGCTCGGCGCCCATCTCATCCGGCAGCACGATCTTGCGCGCTCGCTGGGCAGCAACTGCGTCATCTTCAATCTCGAGCAGATCGACGGCGTCGGCATCGATCGCTTGCCGGTCTACAAGGAGTTGCTGGCCAGCCGCGTCGTCTGGGACTACAGCGCGCGGAACCTCTCGCGAATCCGCCAGCTCACCGGCAACGAGTCCGTGCATCATCTCGGGATCGGCTACGTCGACAGCCTGTCGCGCATCGCCCCTGCCGCGACGATGCCGACCGACGTCCTGTTCTACGGCTCGCTGAACGCGCGGCGCGCTGCGGTGCTCGACCAGCTGCGCGACAGCGGGCTGAGGGTGCGCCACCTGTTCAATGTCTACGGCGCCGACCGCGACCTCGCGATCGCAAGCGCAAAGGTCGTGCTGAACATGCATTTCTACGACGACAGCATCCACGAGATCGTGCGCACGTCATACCTGCTGGCGAACCGCAAGGCGGTCGTCAGCGAATGCAACCCGGACACCGAGATCGACGACGATATCCGTGAGGCGTTGCGCGCGGTGCCGTACGCAGAGCTACACGATGCCTGCATGATGCTGGCCGGCGATGACGCGGCGCGGCGCGAGCTCGAGTGCCGCGGATACGAGATCTTCAAGCGCCGCAACCAGAGCGACTACCTTCGCCGCGCCATAGACGCGACGACGCGGTCCTAGCCAGAGCGTCTCCGGGGCATGTCATGCGAGTGATGGTGACGGGGGGAGCAGGCTTCATCGGCTCGGCGCTCGTGCGGCTGCTCGTCAGGGACGAGGGCGCGCAGGTGCTGAATGTCGACAAGCTGACCTACGCGGCCTCACGGGCGTCCCTCGCGTCCGTCGCGGACGACGTGCACTATCACTTCTTGAAGGCGGACATCGGCGATGCCGCCGCAATGAACAAGGCGTTTGCCGGGTTTGCGCCGGACGCGGTCGTTCACTTGGCCGCGGAAACCCACGTCGACCGATCGATCTCGGGCGCGGCCCTGTTCATCGAGACCAACATCGTCGGCACATTCGTATTGCTGGAGGCGACGCGGCGATACTGGGAAGGGCTGCCGGAGCCGCGGCGAAGCGCCTTCCGCTTCCTGCATGTCTCCACCGACGAGGTGTACGGCTCGCTCGGGCCGGGCGGGCTGTTCCGGGAGGACACTCCCTATGATCCGAGCTCGCCCTACTCGGCGAGCAAGGCCGCGGCCGACCACCTGGTCATGGCATGGCAGCGCACCTACGGGTTGCCCGCCGTCATCTCGAACTGCTCCAACAACTATGGGCCGCACCAGTTTCCCGAGAAGCTCGTCCCACTCATGATCCTCAACGCCCGCGACGGCAAAGTGCTCCCCGTCTATGGCGACGGCTCGAACGTTCGCGACTGGCTCTATGTCGACGATCATGCCCGCGCCCTGATCTCGATCCTTCGCCATGGCCGGGTCGGCGAGACCTACAATGTCGGCGGCCGCAACGAGCGGTCCAACCTCGCGGTCGTCGAGGAAGTCTGCGATCTGATGGACCTCCTTGAGCCCGGTGGCGCGCCGCATCGCCGCCTCATCACCTTCGTCGCCGACCGGCCGGGGCACGACCAGCGCTATGCCATCGACGCCAGCAAGCTCGAGACGGAGCTTCACTGGCGGCCGCGGGAGAGCTTCGCCACCGGCCTCGCGAAGACCGTGCGCTGGTATCTCGACAACGAGGCGTGGTGGGGGCCGCTGCGCCGCAAGGTCTACAGCGGTGAGCGGCTGGGCCTCGTGCCCTCGTCACGCGCCGCTGCGGCCGGCCGTGGCGCGTGGTAAGGCCGTTGGCGGCGGGGCGGGACTGGGCCCGCTAGGAGGCC
>ERZ761609.2295-NODE-2295-length-14480-cov-40.768388_pt1 | contig 14480 bp, 12 predicted proteins | sample MGYA00511163_ERZ761609 | MGnify/ENA primary metagenome ERZ761609 (study PRJEB28899, sample SAMN02445070) | bioreactor sludge metagenome | biome: EBPR sludge | place: Australia: Brisbane, Thorneside Wastewater Treatment Plant | collected 2011-12-16 ... | reverse complement strand
GAGCCCGCCGCGCCAGACGTTCACCAAAATTGGGAATTGCTGTCGAACTCGGGTGGCCATGGCCGCTTGAATCTACTTCTCGAACTGATGCTTTTCGGGGGGATTACCCTTCGCATTGCTCTTCGCTGCCATAACGAGCCAGAAATTCTTTCATGGGCAGACCGGGCTGAAGCTGGACTCTGTTCATGGGCATACGATTCGCTCCTGTGATGAATTCAGGAGCATCTTCACCAAGCACCGTATCAATTTCCGATACGACGCTGAACTTCATCGCTAATCAAGAATAATGTTAGCGTGTTTAAGCTGATTTTAAGATATCGCACTTAATTGGTATTCATTCAAATCTGGTGTCAGTGTATGCATGTATACAGACATTAATCCATAATGCTACATTAATCCATAATGCTACATTAATCCATAAGATAAATTTCGAAGAAAAATAAGATATCATTTATCCATCGTATCTACTGATGGGTGAAATTGATGGCTAATTCAGAACAGGCCAGTTCTGTAAGTCGAGGTGGACTGATTGATCTTCTTGAGCGGGCAGTTGCTCCAGAGGACCGTCCTGCGGTGCAGAAGGTCATGTTGGGAATGTGGGCCCAGTGGGAGGGACGAGGCCTGCGCGGGGTGGCGGAAAACCTGCTCTCCTCCATTTCGCAAGAACAGGACAGGCTATCAGTTCTCGAGGAACGCAGCACATCCCAGCAAAGTCATCTGAAAGATCTCGAGGAATGGTCCCGTGGGCTGGAAATTTTGTTGCATGCCATTTCTCAGTTCGAGATGACAGCAATCGAATCAGATGCCTGCTGGTATTCCAAATTCAGCGAAGACAGACACCCACTTTCACGTCACGGGTTTACCAGCAATGCGCTGTATTCTGCTCTTTGGAATCGCTACGAGATCAATCTTGTCGGGATGCAAGAGTGTGAGAATTTCAAACGGTTGCAATGGTGGTGGACTCGCGTGCAATGCATGGTTTTGTCCGAGCAGTCTATCGTTTGGGAAGATTTCCTTTTTCGCACAGAAGTCAGTCTATCCACTGCAACATTGCGTGAGAAGCTGAGGCAGAAGGAGGGGGGAGTTGGATCGCCCGGCGGCACTCATGTTGCAATTGAACTCCAGCAACACGAGGCGGTGGCGGGCTCAGATGCAATCTACGAGTTGACAGATATTTCATTTCAAGCTGTTGGGCGTGGATTGCGTCGACTTTCTGAATTCAAGCATGCTGATTTTTTGAATGTCGCAGCTTCTTGTTGTGTTGATGATCTTCACGCAGGTTTGACTGAGTTCCAGCATTTGGAGAATCGCGTCGCAAGCTGGAAGTCTGCCGATGCAGGCTTGCAAAAGGAAAGGGTGGAGTTCGCAAGCGCGTTCAGATTGGCAGCAGAAAAAATTCTGGACCAAACCTACTTTCGGGATCCTTCCACCCGCAGCGGCGGTAGTGGCGGTGGCACCCGCGCCACTAAGAGTGGCGGCCACATCGGCGGGCACCAGAGCATCCATCACGAAAAACCACCTGAGGATCTCCCTGAGTTTCAAATCTGGATTCCAAGCCAGGAAATCGTCGGTGAGGCTGACGAAGATGATGCGTCAGAGGACAACGGTGTGGAGGCGCCACGGCGCACGGGCCTCAAACTTATCGAACCCGCCGACATCAGAAGTCACATGGCCAAAGCAAAGGCCCAGAGTCATCACCTCGCCATGATTCGCCAAAGTTTTCCCTGGGACCACAACACACTCAGTCCGTCTGAGATGCAAGCCCTTGTCTCCTTGGTCACTGAGGTTACCTCGGAGGTCCCCTCGTTGGCCGCCGAGCCGATGCCAGACGTGTGGTGGCCCAAGGCTTTGGTGGCTGTGGCTTGGGTGTGCGGCCGTTTGTTGGACGAGGCTGGGCAATTGGTTTACTTGGTCGGTGAGGACTGGGACCTCGTCAAGTCTGATGTGTTGGGGGTTGGCGAGATTGACGGGCGGTATCACTGGAGATGGCCTTTGCGACTGCCCAATCCGGTCATCGCAGAGAAGTTCACTGACGGGGTTTCCCGCGTAGACCATGTGGTGGTGCCGGACCGCACCGGGTTAGCCGCTGCGCTGGTTCGAGCACATCGATTGCGCGATGCAAAGCAATCCAAAGTGTTTGGCTGGCGTAAAAAACCGGAAAGGCGATTGCAGGAGGCGCAGGCCGTGTTGGGCGCGCTTCATGGCGAGGTGGTGGATCGCGGCGTTTCAGAGGCATTGATGTCACGCGACCTGCGCATCACCCTGCTCAACCTGGCACCGGACAAAACCATCGCTTGGATGATGGCAGGGACCCCGGCCGAATCCAAAGAGCCCCGCATGTTCTACGCGTCACATGCCCCCGATGAGCTTGTGGCTTGGGTCTTGAATGCACATCAGCGAATGGGCCTTTGTGTGCCGGAGACGCACCCTGCCGTGTCCATGGCCAAGTGGCCGGAGTCCTTTGCCGGGGCCAAGTTCTTGCCCCAGATGACAAAGGTGCAGGAGTTGGCGCGAAAGGCCAGGGAACAGGCCAGGCTTTTTCCATCGCTGGACGCTGCGGTCAAGCCGAAAGGCAAAGCCGCCACGACGAAGGCACCGATTCCTTTCCCTACAATATCCAGAGCCTCCGTGGTAGCCGGTCAAGCCGGTGACGGCCGCCAAGATCCTTGGAGCAATCCAGTCCGGTGGAGGCAGTGGCATGACGATGTGGTGTTCTGGGTCTGGGTGGTACAGGCATTGCAAACCAGCCAGAGGGCCACGCGATACCCAGTGTTGATATATCAGCAGTGGCTTGAGGACAGCGATCGGCACTGGGTCAGTCTGGAAGACAAGCGGACCGCCGATCGAGATGAATCCCGCTCGGGTGTGATATCCCCGCTGCTGGGCAACGCATTTCAGCTGCTGACGCAGGTGCAGGCGCTCTTCAGGCTCCGTTGGGACGAGCCATCAAAGAAGACCAAAGCCACCTCAAAAAAAACCGTCTCAACCCGCGATAGAACGGTTTTGCCGTATGGATTTGTCGTGTTTGATGGGAGAGAGCAGCCCAAAGACCTTACCCCCGCATGGATTCAGCGGCGGATCAACTCACTTTTGGGATCACGTTGGCCGGCGAACTTTAACCGCGCCCTCCTGCGTCGCGAACTTGCCCAACAGGGTATCGACGGTGATGGTTTGGATGCCGTTCTGGGGCACGGTGCCCTGGCCGACAGGGTACACGACCGGCATTCCGTGTTCAACATGGGACGTCACCACGAGGCGTTGTACTCAGCACTGAAGCGGTGTGCCGAGGCATTCGGTTTGGAGAGGTTGGACATGCCTGGTGCCATGCGCCCAAAGGGCGCCGAAATCGCCCGGCAATGCAGGCAGGCGGTTCGTGAAATCCGTCGAAAAACCCAGCTGCCTGCTTCCAAGCGCACTGTTGACCCACCGCAGACAACCGACAAGTCAGGAGTTGACCCTGCTGCTTTTGAAAGCTGGAAGACCTGGGTGACGTTGCGGCTTAAACGAGCCGATACCAAGCGCGGTCTCGACCACCTGAAACCATGGCACGCGAAACTGTCGTCCGTGGACTTGCCATTTGCACGGTACTTGCTGGGTCTGGACGGACCGTTGTCTCCCTTCGTCGATCCTCTGAAAACAGAAGATGTGGAGTCATTGAAAAATGAACACAAGAAACACGCCAAAGTGCTGGAGGCACAGGTGGTTGAGTGGGTAGCCAACGGTGAGATGCAGCGCAGTGTGGCTGCGCATGGGTTGAACCTGTCGTACTTGCTTTGCTTGGCCCAAGATCCCGCGATGCCTACCATGCGGGTGGCGATGACCGCACATGCCCGTGTCAGCCCATTTACGTCAGAGAGGGTTGCCATGGCCGTGCGCGCCCGGCAGTGGTCTGAAAGTTGTGTGCATTCGCTCAAAGAGCCGTCTTTCGCAGCTGTGCTTGCAGACGTTCAAACTCCTGAAGCACAGGCCGCCACCCGTCAGGTGTTCCAAGCGGAAGAGGCCAAGGTCAAATTGGCTTTGTGCACGATGCTGAACATGACAGCGGACGAGGAGCGCTGGCGTGCGTGTGTGCACAGTCTGCTCACCCCATCCGTCGGCAAGACTCATGTGTTTGACACATCGTACGACTACCGTATCAAAGGGCTGCAGGGACGCATGCGCGATGTCAGGGGTTTTGTGGATGTTTTGACAACACATGCTGAGCCGTTGCCTGTCATGCCGGACGTCATCCCAACCCGTGTGCGCGACGAATACAGTTACTTTCGACCGCAGTCGGCGAAAGTCGCCGCAAAACTGTCCAATTGGGTGCATGGGATTCGATGGTTTGGCCATATGCACCTGCCCCCATTGATTGCTGCTCACCTGGGAGGCAGCCTGAATGACCAAAGTGTCCAAGGCCCTCTGGCGCGTGAATTGGGTTGGTGGAGTGAGGTCCCGTTGCGCAAAACCCGATCTGGCCAGGGTTTCGCGCGGAACGACGACCCACCGGTTACTGGTCTGCAGCCATTCACTGTGGTGGACGGTGCGTCACACGAGCCGCCGTTTGGTTGGGCACCAGGCGTCGATCCCGCAGGGTCGGATGCGGCAGCTTGGCTGAGCGGGTATCTGCTGGACAGTGTCGGTCCGTCCACGGGTTCGGCCACTTTGGAGGATTTGTCGGATGCGCTGATGGAGGCATGGGATGAAGTGCCGCCCAAGCTGCGCAGAGCCGTCTCGTCCCTGATCGCTGAGATCCGAATTCGTTGCAAGTTGGCCCCGGATGCCGCAATCCAGTCGCGCGCTGACGGTGTGGACCGTCAGGTGATCGACTTCGACACGTACAAAAGAGTCCTTGCTGAATTGAGCGACAACATTGTGATCAAGCGTGCAGAAAATCGGGCCAGGCATACCCGCATGCGCTTGTTGATTGTCCTGGCCTTCCGGTTGGGGATGCGCAGGCGGGAAATTCTGTGCCTGCGGCGCGGAGACATTGATTTGTCGGGCGATGGGCGCATCCACATCCGACCCTACAAGGACATCCGCCCATATGCTGATGCCAGCAACCGCTCGGTTCCTTTCCGAGAAATCTCGCACACCCTGAAAACGGGCTTCTCTCAAAGGAGCTTGCCCATTCGTCAGCTGTTGAATGACCAGGAGCGCCAATGGCTGGCAGAAGCGTGTGAGCAAAGCGTGGACGCCCGCATCCCATCGGATCCCATGCGTGCGCGGCTTTTTCCCAGCCATGAACACGACACCCTTTCGCGCGATGCCATCGATCTGTTGAGGAAGGTGGCCGGGGATGACCAACTCAAATTGCACCACCTGAGGCATTCGTTCGCATCATGGATGGCTTTCAAAGTGTTCTTTGCACGCCAGGTGGCATGGGCGGACGTGTTTGCCGGTCACCCATCCATTCATGAGGAAATGCAGGCCAGTCCGGCCCTGCTGGGTTCGATCCTGAAGCCCCAACTCTCAGCGGGTGATTTTCTGATCATCCCTCGCATGCTCGGACACTCTTCCTACGAGGTGTCATTGACCAATTACGTGCACACGCTCGACCTGATGGCGGCCTTGTTTCTGAACCATCAGTTTTCAGAGGTGGTTCTGCCGGCGCGTGAGCGCGGCCGGTTGATCGGACAGCGTTTCGAGGCTGCCTCAGCGTTGCACAAGGCAGCTGTGTCGGGCTACGTACCGCCCCCGGCGGATGTGCAACGCGACTCAGTTGCTGCGCCAGTCAAGCCTTGGTCGAAGCTGGTGGCGGAAGTGCTGCTCGAGTTTGCACGGAGCGGTGGGTTCGGAGCGGCTGCCGAATTGCCGGGTGCTTTGTCGTTGGCGTCAACCCAGGAGGTTCAAAATTGGCATGAGCCCCGACACGCTTTGGATTTGCGAGCGCAGCTGATGGCAGGTGTTGACCGGTTGAATCGTGTGGACGTGACCCGACTGGTTGAATTGGCCGGAATATATTGGGAAGACAAGCCGCCCATGTTCTGGTTCGGGCCTCGCCAGATCAAAAAGATGCCGAGGGCCTATCCAGTGGGCCCCGACACCGATCTGGCCACAGATGCCCTGCTTGCGGTTCGGCAGGACCTGGCAACCTTGCTGCAGATCTTCAGAAAAATGGATCTTCCACGCGGGTGTGTGTCCTTCTGGCGGTACAAGGCGACCCCCGCCGATGAGCACAGGCAGATGTGGGGGGCGTTGATCGAGACGCACGGGTTCGAGGTCCAAGTCCTGGAGCGCTACAGCGGTTCTGCCAAAGCCGTTAACACTTTCGGCGTTTCTCTCGGTATGCAAAATACCAGGCAATCTCCATTGCCGGGCGTGTTGTGGCGAACGCTTGGACTTGTATTGAGCCGAATGCCCTAAAAATCGGTTCCAGCCGGTTAGCAACAAAGCAGGGGGACTAACCGGCGGGGGGGCCTTCACGGACGGAAAAGCATCAACCTGCCAGCAACTCCCTCAGATCCTTGATCAGCAGGAATAGATGGTAGGGATCGGTTGGACTGGGATCGAAATCCCACGATTCATACCAGCGTCGGGCTGCTTCATCTTTGGCGTGGACCACCAAGCAACGGATGCCTGCGATGTCTGCCGCCTGTGCCGTTCGCATCAGTGCGTCTTTGAGCAGAGCCTTGCCCAATCCTTTTCCCTGATGCTCGCGATCCACAGCGAGCCGTGCAAGGATCATGACGGGTACGGGATGTCTGGCCATCCCCTTCAATGTGCGCGCCGGAGCGTTGTGAGGATCGGCGCTCCCCACTGCCAGGCTGTAAAAGCCCACCACTTCACCATGCACGCAACACACATAGGTCTGCGCACTGTTGGCCTTCTGGTTGACCAGCGCAAAGCGCTGCAAAAATTGATTGAGTGCTGGCTGCCCGCAATCAAAGGTGTCTGTTGAGTCCCCGGTCGCAAGCTTGCGAACGGCCTCGAAGGTCACAGTCAACCCAAAACCCCGGGTTCGTTGAGCAGCTTCTTGAGTCGAGGCTTGGAGCTAACGGGGCGGTCAAGGGCATGCTGAAATGCCGTCCACTGCTCCTCGCCCAGCACGAAGTGGCGTCGATCTGCCAGCGCCTGGTTTGCAGCAATGACGCCTGCATCGAGCAAAAATTCACTGACATTCTTATGACAGGCACGTGCGGCTTCCTGCAGCAGTAGCTTCACAGGAATGCTGGCCCGGTCAACGACACACTCAGCGCCAAAAGCTTGATGCTCAAACTGAGCACGACACATCAACTTGACGGCGAAGCTGTAAAACAGATAATCAACTGTGTTACAAGCCATGTGAAGTGTGAAATCCATGACCGCCAAAACCATCAACGTGCGTCTGCCCGAGACGCTGTACAACCAGATTGAAGAACTGGCGAAGGCCACTGCTCGTACCAAGAGTTTTTTGGCGATTGATGCGTTGACCAGCTATGTGCAGCGAGAGTCTTGGCAGATTCGTGACATTCGGGAAGGCATTCATGAGGCCGATGCCGGTGAGTTCGCTACCGACGAGCAGGTCAACGCGGTATTTGGCAAGTACGGCGCATGACCGATGGCTTTGAAATGGACCAAGACGGCACTGCGCTCCGTTGATGAGATCGCAGGCTTTATCGCCAAGGACAACCCCAGGCGGGCCACCAGCTTTGTGCTGGAACTGAAAGAGGCCACACAGAAGTTGCAAGTTCATCCAGGCATGGGCAGGGCTGGCAGGGTGCCAGGCACCCGCGAATTGGTTCTGCACAAGAACTACATCGCAATCTACAGGGTGCGGGGTGATGACGTTGAAATTCTGAGGCTGCACCATGTGGCCCGGAACCTCTGACGCTGCTCAACCGCCACTGACGGTTCACCGCATTGGGCCAGTTAGTAACTCCCATACCACCATCATCGTGCAGCAGTGAACGCACACAAAGGTGGGTCGTGTCGGCTCAGCGCCATCAGTGTTCGATTCACGGACGGAAAAGCATCAACCTGCCAGCAACTCCCTCAGATCCTTGATCAGCAGGAATAGATGGTAGGGATCGGTTGGACTGGGATCGAAATCCCACGATTCATACCAGCGTCGGGCTGCTTCATCTTTGGCGTGGACCACCAAGCAACGGATGCCTGCGATGTCTGCCGCCTGTGCCGTTCGCATCAGTGCGTCTTTGAGCAGAGCCTTGCCCAATCCTTTTCCCTGATGCTCGCGATCCACAGCGAGCCGTGCAAGGATCATGACGGGTACGGGATGTCTGGCCATCCCCTTCAATGTGCGCGCCGGAGCGTTGTGAGGATCGGCGCTCCCCACTGCCAGGCTGTAAAAGCCCACCACTTCACCATGCACGCAACACACATAGGTCTGCGCACTGTTGGCCTTCTGGTTGACCAGCGCAAAGCGCTGCAAAAATTGATTGAGTGCTGGCTGCCCGCAATCAAAGGTGTCTGTTGAGTCCCCGGTCGCAAGCTTGCGAACGGCCTCGAAGGTCACAGTCAACCCAAAACCCCGGGTTCGTTGAGCAGCTTCTTGAGTCGAGGCTTGGAGCTAACGGGGCGGTCAAGGGCATGCTGAAATGCCGTCCACTGCTCCTCGCCCAGCACGAAGTGGCGTCGATCTGCCAGCGCCTGGTTTGCAGCAATGACGCCTGCATCGAGCAAAAATTCACTGACATTCTTATGACAGGCACGTGCGGCCTCCTGCAGCAGTAGCTTCACAGGACTGCTAGTCCGGACATCGATCCGTTCGGTTTTTGCGATGTTGATGGTGCTCATGAATACATCATACCGTCCGGACAATGTACAGACAAGCATTAACGTTCTTCTGTTGAAAATCCTGACGCTCAATCACATATAACAATACGAAGCCGAGCACAATCTACGGAAACGAGTCATGGGTCAGCGGTTTGCGCAACCTACATGTAAAGTTGAATGCCAGCCGTCCAGATTCATCTGGGCGCGTGGTTGCGGCGACTGCTTGTACGTTCTGATTTATTTGCATTTGTGTGGGCCAAATTGATCCTTGTGGGTAATTGATTTATTAATTTTTTATTCGCTTTTCTTCTGAATAAAGATATTTCACAAGAATTCTGAGTTGCAAATTGAGATTTGTAAAATTCTGGAAAATTGAAATTAATTTTATGTCGCCTATTTTAAATAGGCGTCAAAAACGTCCGCTTCCGAAAAATCGGGGCTCACTAGCTTTTGTGTCGCTCGACTCATGGATTTGGGCGGTTGCTGCTGAGTTCAATGTGCGCAGATCCTGGCACTGAGCGTTGTTTATGGCACCTGCCGGCAATTGGTTCCGCCCGGTTGACCGGCGGTTCGGCCAGATGGGTCGAGGAGTCTCGCGCAATAGACTGTCGGTGTTCTGGGGGGTCAATATAGATGATTGAAATTTAAGGAAAATTCTCGCTTTTCCTGGGCATAAGGGTGTTGGCCGGTCAAAAGTTAGACCAATGGTCGTCGGCGCGCCGGGCGTCTCAGATGCCCTGTGAGCCGAGAAATTGCCGAACTTTGCATCTTTCGGCGTTGATTGTTGTGGCGAGAAAGAAAGAAGTGAAGCGCAGAACTGGCGCTTGATGACGCTTTGTGACGATTTGGAGTGATTGGTGAAGTCTGGTGTAATAAATTTAGTTTGGCCTCCGAAGCCAAGGGTCGTGGGTTCGATCCCCGCCAGCCGCGCCAAACTTGGAAACGCCACCCTTCGCGGTGGCTTTTTTGTGCCCAAAATCCCCCAGCGCGACAAGCACTTACGGGAATTTAGTCTTCGCCGTGTATCGTCTTGCACCGCAACCAGCCGCGACTTCAAAGGGTTTCGTGGAGGGTTTGAGGTAACGATCAGTCGAGTCGAAACCCTTGGATCGCGTGAAATTCCATGCAAGACGTGGGCTTACGCGCTGTGCTGGGAACACCTCCTCAGACATATGCGTCGACTCGCGCGCGAGCGCGCGTACATCTCGGCACGGTAAATCTAAATGCCAGAATCCCAGCAATTCCCGTTAAGGAGTGTCCATGACGCCACGCCAATGCGAAATCGCCGCTGAGTCATATGCTGCCTGTTTGCTTGCTCAGGCAGGCTACGATGTGCTTGTTCAATACGGAGCGAATCAACCTGATTACGATTTAGTCGCGGTGAAGGGAAATAGGCTTGTCCCTATATCGGTCAAGGGTAGCCAAGACGGCGGATGGATGCTCGCGGTTCGATACAAGAAAAAAAATGTTACTTACCACCAAGCGATTGATCATTGGCTTGATGCACAGCGAGACGATGTTGTGTATTTGTTTGTGCAGTTCGCCGGTGTCGAAATCGGGGGGGTTCCGCGAGCCTACATTGCACGCCCCCAACAAATTTCTGAGCAGCTAAAAAGTCAGCGAGATGGTCAGGGTTACGGCGCACTACAAGAAGACCGACGGCGGTACAACCCTGGATCAACGTTTGCTGAGAGGCTTCCTGACAGTTGGCATTTTTCGATTGAACGGATCGACGTTATTTGAAATGTCGAATGAAATGACAGCATCATCTCCGATGGCATGGCTGTCCTGCGCAGGCGCGTACATCACGGGCAGAAATGTCGTCAGCACTTGCTATTGGGTACTGACCTCCCCGGGTTTGCTGGCGAGGCGCCGGTCTACTTCCTTGAGGACGTCTGTGGGGCGAACGTCCAGCGAATCGCACAGACGATAGATCATGCCCAGACTGGGGCTGTTTTTCCCCAACTCGATGAGGGAGATGTAGTTGCGGTCCACGGCAGCGCGAAGAGCCAGTTCGGTTTGGCTCCACTTTCGCTTTGTTCGTCGGCTACGAAGTGCCTGACCGAATGCCTGGTCTGCGTCCAAGATCGCTGCTCAATAAGTTGAGCGAGGATCTCCCAAGGACTGGTAGCTTTTGCTGTATATATACGGCAGAATTAAACGGATGTACCTTGGATCAGACTTTCATCGCTTTTGGGCCAGGTGCGGACGACATCAGATACACCCAGACGATGACGCGCACTTAAAGCACTCACCATTCGACCACAGTGTGTTGCCATGTCCGTTTGATGGTCCTCTTGAGATGGCAAAGGTTGTCATTTGCCTGGCTAATCCGAAATACGACGATGACAAGGACCGACAGGCGCTAAACGCATTGATCATGTCAATGCGCTCGGGTGAGGACGTCTTGCCAGAGATGTTTGCTGACTTTTATCGGCGCACAACGGGTCCAATTGGGCTGGAAGAGCGGCGCATGCGACACTTGGTCTCCATACTGAACGTTTGCCCATATGCATCGAAAAGCATGGAAGGCAAGGAAGTCAGAGTGGCATCGGGGCTTCCAAGCGTATGGACAGCACAAAAATACTTGCGGGAGGTACTGATGCCTCGTGCGCAAACCGGGAATATCTATCTGGTGGTATTACGCAAGCTTCAACTGTGGGGTTTAACGGCTGATGCGGAAGAGGTCGGGAATATCAGGGTAGTGTCTGGCAGAGAGTTGAGCGGGGTTATGTCGCAAAGCCTAGGTGAGGAAATCGGGTTGTGGCTTGTGCGAAAAGGATACGTGCCGCTGATCAAACGCCAAAAACGACATCATGACTCTCAATAAGAAAGCATTGCCCGCTTATGCGGTGCTCGCCTTAGCATTTGTTGCGGTGGGCTACATGGCCATGACTGTGCCAAATACCGCAACAGCCACGGACCAAGAATGGGCTACATGCGGCGTAACATAAAGGCTCTGGCAACCAATGAGCTTTATGTATGCGGGTTTGCTAGTCGCCGGTGCATATACCTTGACTGGCTACAAAACGACAGCGCTTCCAGCGTCAACATAGATAAGTCGGTTTGAAATGGAAATTGTGATCCGCCCGGTACCGCGAGGTAGCTATGAAGCACTGTTTGTGGACGCCATTTCCTGTACCTACAACATGGACGGCTTTACGCCCATGAACTCCATACTGATGGCCTATGGTCTGGATCGGGAGCACTTCCGCAAGTGCGCCCGCATGCATGAAGGGCCGAAGTTTCGGATCATCTGTCACGGTGACTGCAACGACGAAGGGCCACAGGTGATCACGGCAAGCAAGACTTTGCACTGGGATAGCGAGCCGGGCGCAACGGCCGAAATTCTCGCCATCGCCGACGGCGAGCGGTGTGAGTCACTGTCCATGACGCACTTCATGTTCATCCTCGGAAAGTTCCCCGAGGCCGCCTTTGAGCAATGCATGACGCAAGTAGAGGCAGCCAAGTCGACAACCAACCTTAAAAGGATCGTGGTGGATGTGGATGAGCACCACGTTGCCATGGCCAGACTGATACATCGGCGGATAACTGAGCGAGCAGTAACGGCCAGAGCTTTTATTGGGCGACCATTGGTACTAGGGCTTGGCACAGCCGCTGAAAGGCTTGTCAAAAAGTTGTGCCCTGAAGGGGTATGTACGGGAGCACTTGCTTCGATAGACGTCGAGGGCATAGGTGACTACGTCACGGGGTGTGATGGCAGCGACTTTGAGCGTGAGGCTATCCGTAGGCTTGTTGGCAATGCGCCCAAGGTATTGCTAGTTGTTTGCGGTGGAGGCAAAAACGGAGCTGAGATGGCGAGGTTTGCCGCAGCAGAGGCACATGCCTATGGCAATATAGTGGAAGCCATCGTGACTGTTCCGGCGTCATGGGAAGGCAGGAGACGCGCGACAAGAGCGAAGCAGTTGATTGATGAATTGCTGGAGAGTGGTGTCGCAGTCGCATCAGAACCTTGTGATAAGCACTTGCACGATAACGGTGATGGGTGGGAACTTATGTTTTCGAGGGTTGACGATGCAATGTTGGCGAAGATTCGTGGTTGGTGCGGCCTTTGGACTGAGTAACCGGAAATGAGGATCAAATCGGCGTCGTATGCATTGCTGCTTTTCTTGGCTGGAGCGCTGACGTCTAGCATTTTCGAGTGGTTACACCCCATTACGGCCATTGAGGTCAAGAACGCGAGCAGCAAGGTAATCAAGTACCTTGATATCGAATATCGGAACATGGGGGATCACCGAGGGCGAATCGCTGAAAACGTGAGGCCGGGACACACCGTTACATTCAAGTGGGCAACCGAAAGCGAAGCCAGTTACCACTTGCTGGTGACCTTTGATGACGGCAGTCAGATTGCAGGCGGTGCTGGCTACACGTCACGGGGTGACACCGTGCGCGAGGTCATCGAGTCCACGCGTGTGTTGAGCGCCTTGCCCGTGAAGTTCATGTTTGGCCTGCCAAATGCAGAGGCAAGGGATACAACACGTAAGTAGTTGCCTAGGATGGCCCCGCTTACAGTCTCCAAAAGCTAAAAACGCGTGGCTTCGGGCGTTGAAAATGCAATGCATAGGCCAACCCCTATTGAGACTCATAACCCTACTGGAGCGCGGCTTTGTAACCGACCTCGGGAGTCATTATCGAAAGTCCTCTTCTGTGATGGCGCAAGAACCGTTCCGGATCGCATTCTGACCGGAACATGCTGCTGGCGCAGGTAGGCCTTGCAGGCGCAGTCCATCCACATAATTCGCCCACCATTGGTAAAGCTTGATCCGCTCCGGCAGGTACTTGGCCTTGTTGTAAATAGACCGGATGTCGCCGCGTACGTGCGCCAGCGCGGCCTCGATGACGTCGGGATGATGTCCATTTTCGTTGAGCAGCGTAGACGCAGTTGTCCGGAAACCATGAACGCTCATGCGGCCCCGGTATCCCAGCCTGACCAGGGCGTATAACATCGTGTTCTCGCTGATGGACTTGTTGCGGCGCCAGAGACTGGGAAAGACGAACCCGCTGTTCTCTGTTAACGGGCGGATTTCGTTGAGCAGTGTCACGGCTTGCCGAGACAGCGGCACTAGGTGCGGCTCCTTCATCTTCATGCTCTCGGCAGGGATGCGCCACAGCTGAGCAGCAATGTCGATCTGATCCCAGCGGGCGTCGCGTATCGAGCCCGAGCGTTGGAACGTCAATACGGTAAACAACAACGCCGCCCGAGTGATGTACTCGCCCTCGTAGACGTCGATGAGCCTGAGGAGGGTGCCGAATTCTGACGGATCAGTGATCGCGGGAAAGTTCTTCTGTTTGTGGGGAGCCAGTGCGCCTTGCAGTGCAGCGGCTGGGTCGGCAGTTGCACGGCCGGTCACGATGGCGAACCGGAAAATGGCGCTGGCATGCTGCTTGAGCGTATGGGCCAGGTCTGTTTTTCCGCTTGACTCGATGGGTCGCAACATCTCTAGCAACCGGGGGGCGGAGATTTGCGTGACTGGCGTGTTCCCGAGGGCTGGAAACAGGTGGTGGCGCAGCATGGCATCGACCTTGTGGCGGTAGACCTCGGACCAATGGGCACCACGTACTTTCATCCACTCCACGCCGATCTGTTGGAATGTGTCCTCGGTCGCTGCGCGATTTGCCGCCTTCTCGCGTTCTATGGCCTCGCGTGGGTCAACCCCCAGCACACGCAGGCCGCGTGCTGCCTCGGCACGATCTCGCGCCACCTTGAGGCTGTGAAGACCCCTCGAAAACCTGGTCCAAGCTGGAGTAGAGAATTCCAACCAACG
>ERZ761609.2294-NODE-2294-length-14481-cov-10.974144_pt1 | contig 14481 bp, 14 predicted proteins | sample MGYA00511163_ERZ761609 | MGnify/ENA primary metagenome ERZ761609 (study PRJEB28899, sample SAMN02445070) | bioreactor sludge metagenome | biome: EBPR sludge | place: Australia: Brisbane, Thorneside Wastewater Treatment Plant | collected 2011-12-16 ... | reverse complement strand
TGATCTACATCGCAGCAGCCGTCATCAATTCACGATGAATCCCCACGCGCCTTAGTCTGTCGGGGCCAGACCAACGCGCTGCATGGCAAGCGCAAAGCTCCGCCCGGCCGGATCTGCGAAATCCTCGACAATTGTGAAATGGTTGTGGCCGGCGAGAGCCTGAACCGAGCCTGCCGGCATATGCCAGGCTTCGGCCAGAGCAAAACTCTGACGATGGAACTCTCCCGGTTCATCGGCACCAAGGGCAAGGGACAGCGGCACCGTCGTCGCCGGTGCGGCACGGGTGAGGCTCCAGTCTCGTGCGGTCTCGGGCGTCAACCGGATCAACTCGTTCATGCTGGTGTTGAGCAGCGGTGGCAAATCGAACACGCCGGATAGCGACAGGGCCCCGGACAGGGCGACAGCGGGCAACCCCGGCGCCGCCCAATCGGTCGCCGCCATCGCGGCAGCAAGATAGCCGCCGGCCGAATGACCCGCGACCAAGACATGGCGGCGCTCGGCCTCCCCCAGCATCGGCCAGAGCGTTGCCATGGCGCGCCGGCAGGAGGCGACGATATCCTTGATCGTTACCTGCGGACACAGCGGATAATTGACCAGAAACACGCTGAACCCGGCCTCAAGCCAGGCCGGGGCGACGAAACTGTGTTCCTTGGTCGACAGCGCCCGCCAATAGCCACCATGCAGGAAAACCAGCGCGCCGCGCGGCCGATCCGCCGGGAACAGGTCGATCACCTCCCGCGGATGCGGACCATAGGGAAGGTCTAGGCGGCAGGGACGGCCCTTCCGGGTGGCCGCCGAAACCGCCGTCCAGCGATCGAAAATGCCCTGCACATCCGTAACCGTCAGTCGCGGGTTGTATTGCTGCTCGAACCAGTCGCGATCACGGAGGGGGCCGGTCATGACGGGGACCCCGGCTCAACGCTTCTTGGCATGATAGGGCGGCAATCCATTCTGGGTCGCGATCACATCGACCACGAGCGGTACGAACGTATCGCCCTCTCCCTGCGCGGTAGCGAGCGCATAGGTGTTCTTGACCGCGTTGCCGACCGGGTTGGACACCACTGCCGCATTGGCCATGGTCTCGACATAGCGCAGGTCCTTCAGCGCATTGCGGATCGAAAACTTGTGGCTTTCAAGCTCGCCCCTGGCAGCATAGGCCGCAAAGGTCTGGAAATAGCCGCAATCCATTCGCCCGCCGTTGATGACGTTGAACAAAGTTTCCGGCGCAATCCCGGATTTCCGGGCGAGGGCGAATGCCTCCGCATAGATGGCGCCATAGCCCTGCGCGATGAAGTTGTTGATGAGCTTGAGCTTGTGTCCGGTGGTTGCCGGGCCGAAATGCTGCACGCGGCCGGCCCAGGCCTCGATGGCAGGTCTGATGCGCGTGAAGGTCGCTTCATCGCAGCCGACCATGGCGAACAGCTTGCCCTCCTCGGCCTGCACCGGGGTCCCACCCAGGGGGGCATCACAGAAAGTGACGCCGAACGGGGCAAGATCGTCGATGATCCGCCGGGTGGAGGTGGGGTCTGCGGTGGAACAATCGACGATGACAAGACCCCGGTGCGCACCGGCCTTCAGCCCCTGCGGGCCGGATACCAGAGCTTCCACGGTCGGGGAATCGGTGACGCAGAGAAAAACGATGTCGGAACTGGCGGCCACGTCCCTGGCCGTTTTCACCTCTTTCGCGCCGAGGCTGACGAGATTGTCAACTGGCGCGCGGTTGCGGTTGCCCATGATCGTCAGCGGGAACCCCTTGGTCACGAGATTCTTGGCCATGCCGTGGCCCATGAGGCCGACGCCGATGAAACCGATGCGTTCCTTGCTCATAGTCCCATGCCTTTCTCTCGGCTGACACCGGTCCAATCATTGCACTGCGGCACGTCAACCACGCTTTCCGGTTTCAACTGGCCCGATGCACATGCAGCCTCAGCTCTTCGGTTCGGTTCCGTTCATCGCCCGATAGGTGCGGATCACCTGGCTGTCATCGGCGGCGCCGTGTCCGGCGCCGGAAGCGGCCAGAAACATCTGGTGTGCTGCCGCCGACAATGGCAGGGCCACCTTCTCGGCCCGGCCGGCATCGAGCACCAGCGACAGGTCCTTGACGAAGATGTCGACAGCGCTGGTGACCTCCGGTTCGGCTTCCAGCATGCGCGGACCGCGATTGTTGAGCATCCAGGACCCCGCCGCCGAGTTGCCAAGGATCTTCAGCATCATTGCAGTATCAAGCCCCGCCTTCTCGGCCAATGCCATGGCCTCGGCCGCAGCGACGATATGGACCCCGCACAGGAGCTGGTTCAAGGTCTTGACCGTCGACCCCTGACCCCAATGTTTGCCAACGAGAAACACCTTGTCGCCAAATACCCGCAGGATAGGCTCCGCCGCCGCAAAATCCTCTCCGGGTGCCGCAGCCATGATGGTCAGCAAGCCGGCACGGGCACCGACAACGCCGCCAGAGACCGGACAGTCAACAAATTTGCGCCCTGAAGCCTTGACCTTTTCTCCGATCTCGCGCGCATCGGCCGCCGAGCAGGTCGCCATCAACATGACAACAGCACCGGGGTTGAGCGCATCGAGCGCGGCGGCATCGAACAGGGCGGATTTGGCCTGAGCACCGTTGACCACCATCAGCACCAGGGCCTCGGCGCCGGTTGCCGCCTCTGCGGCCGAGGCGCAGGCAATGCCCCCGTTGCGCTGATGAACCTCCAGCGCCTCTTTCCTGAAATCGAAGCCGCGCACCTTGTGCTGGCGCTTGATCAGGTTGTCGGCCATGGGCAGACCCATGGCGCCGAGACCGATGAAGGCAATGGTGGCCATTCCAGATACTCCCATCGTCATGGCCGACGCGGCCGGTGCTGGCGGCATGAACGCCTATTCTTTCACCGCGCCGGTCATCGCCGAGACGTAATATTCGACGAAGAAGGAATAGAGGATCACCAAAGGCAGCGAGCCGACCAGCGCACCCGCCATCAGCGAGCCCCAGCGGAAGATGTCGCCATCGACGAATTCGTTGACCACCGCCACCGGCACCGTCTTGTTCGGCACCGAGGAGATAAAGGTCAGCGCGTAGATGAACTCGTTCCAGCACAGGGTGAGCGCGAAGATCGAAGCCGAGATCAAGCCAGGCACCGCCAGCGGCAGAATGATCTTCCACAGGATCTGCCAGCGCGTCGCCCCGTCCATCAGCGCGCATTCCTCAAGCTCGAAGGGAATCGTCTTGAAATAGCCCATCAACAGCCAGGTGCAGAACGGGATGAGGATCGTCGGATAGGTCAGGATCAGCGCGAGCGGCGAATCGAACAGCCCGTAGGCAACGATGACGGTCGACAGCGGGATGAACAGGATCGAAGGCGGCACCAGATAGGCGAGGAAAATCATCGCGCCGACAGTGGACGAGCCCCTGAAGCGCAGCCGGGTGATCGCATAGGCAGCAAACACCGAGGCGATCAGCGACAGGAAGGTCGCCGCAAACGCGACATAAAAAGTGTTCCACAGCCAGCGCGGGTAATTTGATTCAAACAGCAGCTTGTTGATGTGCTTGAACGTCGGCTCCCAGGTCCACAGCGGATTGTAGGTGTTGAAATCGAGAAGCTGATTGTCGGGTTTGATCGCCGTCAGCGCCATCCAGTAGAACGGGAACAAAAGAACGAACACGATCAGCCCGAGCGGCAGCCAGAGGGTGATCAAGCGGCTGCGGGTCGTCTCCAGATAGCTCATGCCATCGGAATGATCCTCAAGCGTCATCACCTCATGGGCCGTGACCCTGTGCTGGCCCGCGCCTTGCGTGTTGGGCGAAGCGATGGGAGAAACGGGACTGGTCATTCTTTGGCTCCCTGCTGCCACTTGCGCTGCTGAAGGCCGAACCACGACACCATGATCGCCGCCAGCAGGAACGGCACCATCGCGGTGGCAATCGCCGCGCCCTCGCCAAGCTGTCCGCCGAGAATGCCCTTCTGGTAGGAATAGGTCGCCATCAGATGGGTGGCGTTCACCGGCCCGCCGCGGGTCATCGCCCAGATCAGCTGGAAATCGGTGAAGGTGAACAGCACCGAAAAGGTCATCACCACGGCGATGATCGGTGTCAGCAGCGGATATGTGATGTTCTTGAAGATCTGCCAGCGGGTCGCCCCGTCCAGCGTCGCTGCTTCATAAAGCGAAGGCGACACTGTTTGAAGGCCGGCCAGCAGGGTGATGGCGATGAACGGGATGCCGCGCCAGATGTTGCAGAAGATCACGGTCGCCTGCGCCAGCAGCGGATCGCCAAGGAAATTGATGTTCTGGCTGATCAGGCCGGTCTTTTTGAGAAACCACGAAATGATCGAGAACTGCGTGTCGAAAATCCACCAGAAGGCGATCGCCGACAGCACCGTGGGCACGATGAAGGGGATCAGCACGATCGAGCGGATGAACGACTTGAACGGCATGTTGTTGTTGAGCAGCAGCGCCAGATAGAGACCCAGCGCGAACTTGATGACCGAGGCGACCGCCGTATAGACCAGCGTGAACGCGGTCGCCCGCAGGAACGTCTTGTCGTAGCTGATCAGCTCTATGTAGTTCTCGAGCCCGATGAACTGGCCGGCACGACCGATCTTGACGTCGGTCAGGCTCATCCAGATGCCCTTGGCCAGCGGATAGGCGAGAAACAGCAACAGAATGGCCGCCGCCGGCAGCATGAACCAGAAGCCGAGCCAGTTTCGGTCTGACTGGAGACGCTCCCAGGTCGTGGGTTCCTTGAAAGGCTGGCGTTTGCCGGCAGAGGGGGCAGTCGCACTCATCGCTTGGGTTCCCGGAGAGAGGCGAGCCATCCTGCCGCAGAAGGCGGGACAGCGGATGGCAGGCGGCGGGAGAAAACCCCGCCGCCGCCCATTTCTTAGCGGTAGATGCGGCGGGCCTGACGCTCGGCCTGCGCCATCGCGCCCTTCAGGTCCTCGCGGCCGGTGCAGTAATTGGCGAACATGTCGACGATGATGAAATCGGCAACCGCAGTCGCCGCCTTCTCGCCGAGCGAACCGAGTCCGGAGATCGGCAGCGTACGCTTGGCCGCCTCGCGATACGGGGCGCGCTTCTTGTCCGCCGCCCACACCGGGTTGTTGTCATAGGCGTTGAGCAGATGGGTCAGATATCCCTGCGCGCCTTCCAGCCACGGGTTGAAGTTCTCCGCTTCCAGCATGAAGGCTGCCAACGCCTTGGCGGCGTTCGGCACCTTGGTGTAATTGAAGATCATCATCGGGAACACGAGCTGCAGTTCCGCCGGCTTGCCCGAGGGGCCAAGCGGATAGAACGCATGGTCCATGTCCTCGGCGATGGCCAGCTGCTTGGGATCACCCGAGTTCTTGGCCGCGGCATAGATCGAGATGCCGTTCGAGGTGAGGAACAATTCGCCGGAGAGGAACGCCTTGTTGTTGTTGGAATCGTTCCACGACGCGGTGCCTGGAATGAAGGTCTCGTAGAGCGCCTTGCAATATTCCAGCGCCTTGGCGGTTTCCGGCGAGTTGATGATGACCTTGTCGTCCTTGTCGACAAGGAAGCCGCCATGGCTCCACAGCAGCCAGTGAATCCAGGCATTGGCATCGCCCGAGGCATGGCCGAGCGCAAAGCCGGCCGGAGTGTTCTTGGCCTTGAGCGCCTTGCACAATGCCAGGAACTCGTCGGTCGTTTCCGGGAATTTGGAGAAGCCGGCATCATTCATCGCCTTGATGCGATAGTTGATGTAGCCGCCGTTGATGGCGATCGGCAGGGCGATCCACTTGCCCTTGGACTTGCCATAAAGCTCGGCAACCGGCACCCAGCCACCATATTTCTTGCCGAGGTAATCGGCGACATCCGTGACGTCGAGCAGCTTTTCCGGGAAAAGATGCGGGGTCGAATGCAGCGGCCACACCGCATCCGGGCCCTGCCCGGTATTGGCCGCCACCGAGGCTTTGGGCTGGATGTCGTCGAAGGATTCGTTGGTCACCTCGACCTTGACGCCGGTCGCCTTCTGGAAGGCATCGACCATCTTGAGGAAAGCGTCCTCTTCCTGCTGGAGGAAACGCTTCCAGCGCATCAGCTTGACAGTGGCGCCGGCTTCCGGCTTCCACGGCGCGGCCTGAGCCCACGACTTGGCGAAGCCGAGCAAGGCTTCGGAACTAAGGCCGGCGGCGGCGGCCAGACCAGCGCTACCCTTGAGAATGCTGCGGCGAGTAAACGTCATGGTATCCTCCGTTTGACGTCTGGTGTGAATGCGTCGTCAATTCACATGGTCGGGCATATTGCGGGCGATTGATCCGTAGCCAGCCAGTCGCCCTATGCTCTATGCTTTGGGACCCCGAGCGCGGCGCATGCCGCGCCGGTACGTGGCACCATGATTCCTCATGCCCCTGCCAGGGACAAGCGCTGCTGCGTCTCACTCGAGAACAGGTGAACGCGCCCTTCCATCGGCAAGACATGCATCACGTCGCCCGGCCTTGCCGAGATCCGCTCGCGGAATACGGCGATGATTTCCTGAACCGCATCGCCCTTTCCTATCCGCAGGGCGACCTGGGTTTCCGAACCGGTCGGCTCGATCACCACCACCTCGGCGGCAAAGCCTTTCGGATCGAGCCGGATATATTCGGGTCGCAGCCCGAGGGTCACCGCCTGGCCGTCCACATTGGCGCTGGTGTCGGGCAGCGACAGCGTAAAGCCCGCATCGGCGACAAACTGACCGCGGCGAGCCACACCCTTGATGAAATTCATCGCCGGCGAGCCGATGAACCCGGCGACAAACAGATTGTCGGGCCGATCGTAAAGATCCAGCGGCGCCCCGATCTGCTCGACGATGCCGTCATGCATCACCACGATCTTGTCGGCCATGGTCATCGCCTCGATCTGATCGTGGGTGACATAGACCGTGGTGGTCTTGAGCCGCTGGTGCAGCTCCTTGATCTCCGAACGCATCTGCACGCGCAGCTTGGCATCGAGATTGGACAAGGGCTCGTCGAACAGGAACACCTGCGGATCGCGCACGATGGCACGGCCCATGGCAACGCGCTGGCGTTGGCCGCCCGAAAGCTGGCGCGGGTAGCGCTCAAGCAGGGGGGTGAGGCCAAGGATCTTGGCGGCCTTGCTGACACGCTCGTCGATTTCCGTCTGCGCGGCATTCCGCAGCTTGAGCGAAAAGGCCATGTTGTCCTTCACAGTCATATGCGGGTAGAGCGCATAGTTCTGGAACACCATGGCAATGTCGCGCTCCTTCGGCGGGACATTGTTGACGACGCGGCCGCCGATGGCGATCTCGCCCGCCGTGATATTCTCGAGGCCGGCGATCATGCGCAACAGCGTGGATTTCCCGCAGCCGGAGGGGCCAACCAGAATGACGAATTCGCCGTCCTCGATGTCGATGTTCACACCCTTGATGATCTGCACATTGCCGAACGCCTTGCGCACGTCGCGGACCGTCACCGACGCCATCTACATCCTCCCTGAGCCGACCCCGTCCGGGTGCTGCCCGCCTGTAGGGCCCGATCTGGTGCCGGGCTTCTTGGCCTTCGCCCAAAGACGAAAGACCTTGCACTCGATTAGTCAGATTATATGATGTCATTTGTCAAGCATGAATGCGCCAGGCGCCGAAAAATGCGCCGAGGCGTCCAGCCGGGAGACCAGCGATGAACGTCCCAAACGATGTTTTGCGTCCACCGCTTGGCAATCCCGACAGCCTGTTTTCCCAGGTTGCCGAACATATTGCTCTGCTGATCGTCTCGGGAAGCGTAGCGGTCGGCGACCTGATTCCGAACGAGACAACCATCAGCGGCCCCTTGTCGGTATCGCGCAGCGTTTACCGCGAGGCGGTCAAGTTCCTTTCCGCCAAGGGGCTGGTTGAATCGCGCCCCAAAAGCGGAACCCGCGCCGCGCCGGCGACCGCCTGGAACCTGCTCGACCCGGACGTCCTGCGATGGACGTTCCAGGCCGGGGCGAGCGATCAATTCATTCGTGATCTCTATGAGTTACGGATCATGATCGAGCCTGGAGCGGCAAGAATGGCGGCTGAGCGCCGCACACCGGCGCAGGCGGCTGCAATCCGCGATGCCTATGAGACAATGGCCAGCACCGAACCCTACTCGACTGAAAATATCCGGGCCGATGTCCTGTTTCACGACCTGCTGCTCGATGCCTGCGGCAATGGCGCTTTCCGTTGCCTGCGGAGCGTTGTGATGACCACGCTGATGTGGTCACTGGCACTGCAAAAGGGCACGCCCCGGCAGGACTATGCTCCCGCCCTGGGCGATCACGCCCGCGTCTGTCAGGCCATCGAAACACAGGATGGGGCACGCGCGGAAGCCGTGATGCGGCTCTTGGTCCATGATGCGCTGGACGATACGCTGCGACGATTCCGCCGCCGTGCCGACGCCGCGAAACGGGCGGCGGCCGAATAGAGGGCCCAGGAATAAATCATACTTATTCGCGCGATTGGACCTGGCTCGCATCACAGTATGCGCTTTGGCAAGCCGGCAGCGGCGTCTCCCCACCTGGCATCTCAGACCGCCCGCGCCACGGATCTCATCAAGATGAGAAAGGACGGCGCGGAAGGCGGGCTGCAGTTGGCGATTGGACAAGTGCGCTGGCTCCTGTATAGGGCACGAGGTTCAGGCATGACCCGTCATGGGAAAAGGGCCTTTTGAGTTTTGCAGATCAGCCCCTGAGGAGCGGCGCAATGTCGTCAACCTTCGAGAAAGTCGCCGATATCATCGCGGAGACCGCCGATATCGACCGGACCAGCATCACCGAGGCATCGCACGCGATCGACGATCTCGGCATCGATTCGCTGGCATTCCTCGACATCGCCTTTGCCATCGACAAGGCTTTTGGCATCAAGCTTCCGCTCGAACAGTGGACGCAGGAGGTCAACGAGGGCAAGGCGCCGGCCGAGAACTACTTTGTCATGAAGAACCTCTGCGCCCGCATCGACGAACTGGTCGCCGCCAAGAAAGCGTGATCGATCCATCGCGGGCAGGCGGTCACCGGACCCGGGCATGAAGCTTGAATATTTCCAGATGATCGACCGCGTGGTCTCCCTCGACCGGGAGACGCTGCGGCTTGTCGCAACGTCGCGCATTCCTTCGATCAGCCCGATTTTCGAGGGGCATTTTCCCGGACATCCGCTGATGCCCGGCGTGCTGCTGATCGAAACCATGGCGCAGACCTCGGGCTATCTGCTGCTCGGGCTGAACAATTTCACCGCCATGCCGTTCCTGACCAAGGTGGTGAACGCGAACCTGAGACGGTTCCTGGGACCCGACACGCCGATCGAAATGGAAGCCACGCTTCTGCACGACGGTTCAGGCTATGCCGTCACGAAAGCCAAGATCACCACAGGCGGCAAGGCAGTCTGCGACGCCGAGATCATGTTCAAGATCCTGCCCTTCCCGGAGGACCTTGGCGCGAAAATGCGCGCCAATGCGGCCAGCCTCGGCATGGTTGTGACGGAGCCGGCAGCATGAGCGGGCGTGACGTTGTCATTACCGGCGTCGGGCTGGTCTCGAGCCTCGGTGAGGGGCTGGAAGCCCATGGTGCCGCGCTGGCCGACGCGGGGCACGTGCATGTCGACGCGACGACCTACGCGCCTTACGCCGTTCATCCGGCCACCGCGCTTGAACTTGACCGGCAGATCCCCAAGAAGCTCGACCAGAAGCAGATGGAACCGTGGCAGCGGCTCGGCACCTATGCGGCCGGGCTTGCACTCGAGATGGCTGGCCTGAAGGGCGGCAAGGATCTTCTGGGCGAGACCCAGCTGATCGTCGCGGCCGGCGGCGGCGAGCGTGATTACGCGGTCGACAGCCAGATTCTGTCGCAGATGCCTGGGGCGGAAAAGCCAGAGGTTCTGCTCAATGAAAAGCTGATGAGCGAACTCAGGCCGACGCTGTTCCTGGCGCAATTGTCCAACCTGCTCGCTGGCAACATTTCTATCGTGCATGGCGTCACTGGCGCCTCGCGTACCTTCATGGGCGAAGAGCAATGCGGTGTGGATGCCTTCCGCATCGCTTTCGAGCGCATCCGCGCCGGACAGGGCGACCGGTTCCTCGTCGGCGGCTCCTACAACGCGGAGCGTGCCGATTCGCTGCTGATCTTCGCGATGGGCGGATTCCTGCGCCGCGCCGGCTACAGGCCGGTCGATGCGCGCGACGATGATCCCGGCTTCATTCTCGGCAGCGGCGGCGCTTTCCTGATGCTGGAAGCACGGGAAGCCGCCGAAGCGCGGGGAGCGACCATTCTGGCCAGGCTCGACAGCGTGGCGGCGATGCGCACGCGGCGCAAGCCCGGCGCCGTCCAGGCGGCCCTGGGTAAAGCATTGCAGAACGCGTCGGCCTCATCCGGCGGCTCGCCGCTGGTGATCTCCGGAGCAACCGGGGTTGCCGGGCTCACAGCAGAAGAACTTGCCGCCATCGGCTCCGCCCTGCCGGGCGCCCCGGTGCGGATTGCCGGCAACCGCGTTGGCCATGTGCTGGAAGCGCATTTTCCGGTTTCGCTGGCGTTGGCCGTTGCCGCGCTTCGGCAGGGGGCGGTCTATCCGCCGACGCCGGGCAGCGCGGTCGAGGCGCCGTATGCGGGCGCGCCGGATTGCGTGATCATCACCAGCGTCGGGCACATGCGCGGCGAAGGTCTCGCCGTTGTGGCGGCGGAACAGGGGGCGGCATGAAGGACCGTTTCAATCGCCCTGTCGTCGTCGTCACCGGCATGGGCATGGTCACCTCGCTGGGGCGCGGCAAGGCCGACAATTGGGCGGCACTCACCGCCGGCCGGTCGGGCATTCGGCGCATTTCCCGGTTTGCGGTCGAGGGTTTGAAAACAACCATCGCCGGCACCGTCGATTTCGTGCCGGCAGAGCCATTCTGTGCAGCGCAACTGTCGGAGAATTTTGCCCGCCTTGCCGCCGAGGAAGCTATTGGCGAAGCCGCAATCGGGATGAAGGGCGATTTCCCCGGGCCGCTGTTCGTCGCCGTGCCGCCGGTCGAGATGGAATGGCCGCAGCGAGTAGACCTGGCACGCGCCTCCGGTGCCGGCAGCGAAGTCACCTACACCGACCTGTTGCGTGCGGCGGGCACCGGACACTTCAAGCCCTGGCACGATCTGTTCCTGTTCGGCACGGTCGCCGATCGACTGGCTGATGACTTCGGCACCAAAGGCTCGCCGATCTCGCTGTCGACCGCCTGTTCGTCCGGCGCCACCGCCATCCAGCTCGGCGTCGAGGCCATCCGTCGCGGCGAGACCGAGGCCGCCCTGTGCATCGGCACCGATGGGTCGGTGCAGGCCGAGGCACTGATCCGCTTTTCGCTGCTGTCGGCGCTGTCGACCCAGAACGATCCGCCCGAGGGCGCGTCCAAACCGTTTTCCAAGAACCGCGACGGTTTTGTCATGGGCGAGGGCGCGGCCGCGCTTGTGCTCGAATCCTATGCCTCCGCCAAGGCGCGCGGCGCACGCATTCTCGGGATTCTCTCCGGCTGCGGCGAGAAGGGCGACGGGTTCCACCGCACCCGCACCAGCCCGGACGGCATGCCGGCAATCCGTGCCATGCGCGACGCGATCGCCGATGCCGGCCTGACGCCGGACGACATCGATTATGTCAACGCCCACGGTACCTCGACGCCCGAGAACGACAAGATGGAATGCCTCGGCTGCATGACAGTGATGGGCGAGCGGATGCGGAGCGTGCCGATTTCCTCCAACAAGTCGATGATCGGCCACACGCTGACGGCGGCCGGCGCAGTCGAGGCGGTGATTTCGCTGATGACGCTGGCCAACCAGCGCATTCCGCCGACGATCAATCATCATCTGCCCGATCCGGCGATCCCGCTTGATGTCGTGCCGAATGCAGCGCGCGATGCACGGGTACGCCATGTGATGTCGAATTCCTTCGGCTTTGGCGGTCAGAACACGGTGCTGCTGCTCTCCGGTGAGGTGCCAGCATGAGCGGGCGGGTGCTGGTCACCGGCGGCGGCAAGGGCGTCGGCGCGGCCATCGTGCGGGCGCTGGCCGAAGCCGGTCATGATGTCGATTTCACCTATCGCACGTCCTCTGCCGCAGCCGAGGCGCTGGCGGCGGAGATCGCCGCAGCCCATCCCGGCCGGACCTTGCGCGCACTGCCGCTTGATCTTGCCGACCGCGAGGCGGTGGAACGGTTTTCGACCGAAATCGAGGATACGGTCTATTTTGGCTTCGTCCACAATGCCGGCCAGTCCTATGACGCGCTTGCGGCGATGATGGCGCAGGACAAGGCCGAAGCGATCATGCAGGTCAATTTCTGGTCGATGACGCGCCTTGCCAAGGCGGTTCTGCGGCCGATGCTGCGGGCGCGGTCGGGCCGGATTGTCGGGATCGGTTCGGTGGCGGCGCTCGAAGGCAATCAGGGCAATGCCGCCTATGCCGCCACCAAGGGAGCGATGCTGAGCTATATGCGCACGCTCGCGGTGGAGAGCGCCAAGCGTGGTGTCACCGTCAATTATATCGCGCCCGGTTTCATCGACACCGACATGCTGGCACCCTATGCCAATTACCGGGCACAGATGGAAAAACAGATCCCGGCCGGGCGGTTCGCGCAGCCGGACGACATCGCCGCGCTGGTGACTTTTCTGCTCTCACCCGGCGCCGCCTACATCACCGGCGCGGTGCTGCCGGTGGATGGCGGGCTGACCGCAACGATTGCCTTCCAGCGGTAACCAGCGCCTGCCCGGTCATCCCGAGCTTGTCGAAGGATGCCGTTCCAACGTATCAGCAGCTTGGTTCGGCAGGTTCATGATGATGCCCGCAGGACAAACAGGATGGACCCATGCGCGCGTTGCAACTTTTCGGCGATCGTGACCTTCGGCTGACCAGGCTGGAGCCACCGCCTCACCCCGGCCGGGGCGAGGTACAGGTGCGGGTCCATGCGGTCGGCCTCAACCACATCGACGTGTGGGGGTTCCGCGGCATGGCGTTTGCCAAGCGCAAGATGCCGCTGATCGTTGGCGCGGAAGCTGCCGGCGTCGTCGCCTCGGTGGGCGAGGATGTCACCCATGTCGATATCGGCGACCGGGTGGTGATGTATGGTGCGCGCACCTGCGGGCATTGCACGATGTGCGTCAAGGGGCGCGACAACCTGTGCGAGAACGTCGGCGGCATCATGGGCTTCCACATCGACGGCTTCGCCTGCGACTTCGTCAACATGCCGCAGCGGCTGCTGGTCAAGGTGCCGGACGGGGTCAGCTTTGCGGAGGCGGCCTGCGCGCCGATCGCCTTCGGCACGGTGCAGCACATGCTGTTCGACAACGCCAGGCTTGAGCCGGGCGAGACCATCCTTGTGCAGGCCGGCGGCTCCGGTATCGGCACGGCGGCAATCCGCATGGCCAAGGCAATCGGCTGCACGGTCATCACCACGGTGGGCGACGACGACAAGGCGGCGAAAGCCAAGGCGCTCGGCGCCGATCATGTCATCAATTACCGCGAGGAGCGCTTCGAGGGCGTCGTGCGCAAGATCACCGGCCGTAAGGGTGTCGATGTGGTGTTCGAGCATACCGGCGTCGATACCTGGCAGGGCTCACTCTTGTCGATGAAGAAGGGCGGGCGGCTGGTCACCTGCGGTTCGACCTCGGGCATTTCGACAACGATGAACCTGATGCAATTGTTCCAGCAGCAATACAAGATCTTCGGCTCGTTCGGTTGCTCCATCCGCAACATCGAACAATCGCTGGAGAAGATGGCGCAGGGCATCCGCCCGGTGATCGACACCGAATTCCCCCTTGCCGATTTCGCCAAGGGGCTCGACAGGCTCGAAGGCCGCAAGGTTTTCGGCAAGATCATCGTTTCGTTTTGATCCCCCTCGTCTGGAAAATCCGCGCCTGGCGCGCGCTCAATACCGCCGGCGGCTGGCTGATGCTGCCGCTGGTGCGGCTGGTATTCGGCTTTCTGAAGCTGCTCGGGCCGGACCGGGCCGCCGACCTCGGCGGCTGGCTGACACGCAGCATCGGCCCGCGTCTGAAGGTGCACCGGGTCGGCCTTGCGAACCTGCGCGCCGCCTATCCCGACAAGACCGAGGACGAGATCGCGGCCATCGCGCTGGGCGCCTGGGACAATCTCGGCCGTACCGGTGCCGAATATGCCCATCTGGGCTCATTGTTCGATTGGGATGCCGACAATCCGGATGGCCCGAGCCGGACGGAAGTTTCGGGAATCGAGCATTTCGAGGCGCTGCGTGACGATGGCCGGCCGGGCATCATCTTCTCTGCTCATCTCGCCAACTGGGAATTGCCGGCGATCTGCGCGGCAAAATATGGCCTTCAGGTCACCGCCGTTTTCCGCGCGCCGAACAATCCGGCGGTCAACCGGGTTGTCCACGAAATCCGCTCCGGCACGATGGGCGGGCTGGAGGCGGCGCGCGCCGGGGCGGCGTTCGCCATGAAGGAGGCCCTGGAAAAGGGCGGGCATCTCGGCATGCTGATCGATCAGCATTTCACCCGCGGCGTGCCAGTGACGTTCTTCGGCCGTACGGCGATG
>ERZ761609.2293-NODE-2293-length-14481-cov-52.538680_pt1 | contig 14481 bp, 8 predicted proteins | sample MGYA00511163_ERZ761609 | MGnify/ENA primary metagenome ERZ761609 (study PRJEB28899, sample SAMN02445070) | bioreactor sludge metagenome | biome: EBPR sludge | place: Australia: Brisbane, Thorneside Wastewater Treatment Plant | collected 2011-12-16 ... | reverse complement strand
TGGTCAGTGACTGGAGTTCAGACGTGTGCTCTTCCGATCTCGGTCCTCTCCCGCGCCGCCGTCCCCGCCGCCGGTCTCGGCGGCCCCGCACTCATCGCCGATTACGGCTCCACGCTGCTTGTCCCTCCCAGTTGGCGCGCCAAGCCCGCGCGCGCCGGAAACCTGCTTGTCCACCGCGTAACCCGGCGCGGCTCGAAGCAGGTCATAGAATAGAGTCTTTCGAATGCTTTTTCACGCCATCACCATTTTCCTCAGCGCCTTCCTTCTGTTCCAGGTCCAACCGATGATCGCCAAGATGATCCTCCCCTGGTTTGGAGGCACCGCCGCGGTCTGGGCCACCTGCCTGCTCTTCTTCCAGGCCGTCCTCCTGCTCGGCTACAGCTACGCTCACGGCCTTGTCCGCCGGCTCCCGGCCAACCGCCAGTGGATGTTCCACTCCGGCCTGCTCGTCATCGCGCTGTTCATCCTGCCCGTCACCCCCAACGACGCCTGGAAACCCGTCGATCCGTCGGCCCCCGCGCTCCGCATCCTCGGCCTGCTGGCCGTCTCCATCGGCCTGCCCTACTTCCTGCTCTCCACCACCGGCCCGCTCATCCAGGCCTGGTATGTGCAGAAGCACCCCGGCGCTATCCCCTACCGCCTGTTCGCACTTTCGAACCTCGGTTCGATGCTCGCCCTGCTCAGCTATCCGCCGCTCATCGAGCCCCTCCTGACCCTTCGCCAGCAGTCGCTTACGTGGTCCATCGGCTTCGGAGTCTTCGCTCTGCTGTGCGCCTACACGGGTTGGGCCAGCCGCAGCCCCGCGCCCGCCGCCCCCGACGCTGAGCCTGTGGTGGACGAGCGCCCGCCCGCTCCTTCCCGCGGCCTGATGGCCCTTTGGGTCTGCCTCGCCGCCGCCGCGTCCATGTTACTGCTCACCGTCACCAGCCATCTCAGCATGGATGTCGCCCCAATCCCCTTCCTCTGGGTCCTGCCCCTCGCTCTCTATCTGTTGACTTTCATCCTCGCCTTCGATGCCGAAGGCTGGTACAAGCGGAATCTCTTCCTCGCCCTGCTCCCGCTCGCCCTCGCCGGCATGTGCTGGATGATCATGTCCGATCCCACCGAACGCCCGGAGATGAAGGCCCTCATCGCTCTGTTCGCCATCGCCTTCTTCCTCGCCTGCATGGTCTGCCACGGCGAACTCGCCCGCCTGAAGCCCCACCCCGCCCATCTGACTGTCTTCTACTTGATGATCTCCATCGGCGGCGCGCTCGGCGGCGTCTTCGTCGCCCTCATCGCGCCTGCCGCCTTCAACGCCTATTATGAGTTCCCCATCGCCATCGTCTTCTGCGCGATTGCCGTCATGGCCTCGCTCTACCGGGAAACCGAGGGAATCTTCCGCCGCGACCTGCTCGGGTGGCCCTCCATCGGCCTGGTCACCACCGTCGCCCTACTCACCGGCCTCAATGCCCGAATCATCGCCGACATGGTGAAGGGCAACCTCACTGTCGTCCGCAACTTCTATGGCGAGATGAGCGTCCGCCAGTACGGTGACCTCTACGAGTGGGACAGCTACCGCACTCTCGTCCATGGCGCCATAAACCACGGAGAACAGTACACCCACCCGGCGCGCCGGCGCGAACCCGCCGCCTATTACTGCAAGGACGCCGGGATTGCCCTTGCCGTCACCGCCCGCCCCATCGGCACCCCCCAGAAGATCGCCGTGATCGGGCTCGGTACCGGCACGCTCGCCGCCTACGCCCAGCCCGGCGACCTCTACCGGTTCTACGAAATCAACCCGCTTGTCGAGAAGATTGCCAACGAGTATTTCACCTACCTCAAGGACACTGAAGCCGTCACCGAGATCGCTCTCGGTGACGCCCGCCTCACCCTCGAACGCGAGGAGCCCCAGAACTACGACGTCATCGCCGTCGATGCCTTCTCGTCCGACTCAATCCCCGTCCACCTGCTCACCATCGAGGCCATGCGCCTCTACCTCAAGCACCTCAAGCCCGACGGCATCCTCGGCGTTCATATCTCCAACCGATACGTCAATCTCGAACCTGTCGTCGCCCGCGCCGCCGCCGACCTCGGCCGCAAGGCCTGGATGATCACCACCCAGGACAACGACGACGGTTCCTGCTACGGCACCAACTGGGTGCTGCTCACGGCCCGTGAAGACTTGCTCAACCTGGAGGAGTTTCAGGCGAATGGAAGGGAGGCCCTCCCCCCTCAGGGCTTCCGCCTGTGGACGGACGACTACTCCAACGTGTTCAAGGTTCTCAACTGACCGTCACGACCGGGCCGCCGGCGAGCCTTACTGGATCGGCGTCGAGCCGCTCTTCGGTTCGAGCCGGATCTCGCCAAACGTCGATTCGTACTGCTGAACGTTCTGCTGAAGCACATTCAGCAACGCCTTGGCCTGTTGCGGGCTGAGGTAGACGCCCTGGAAGTTTTGAATCGTGACCGCCTCCGGACTCGACTGCTTCATCTGCCCGAATAGAAGCAGAAAATCCCACAGGCTAGCCCGCAACTGAACGCTGTTGGCATAGCCTTCGCGATAGTCGCTTGTGGTTTCAAGATTAAGTGTAGGGGACGCGGCCGAGGGATGCATCGGCCCTCATGGTAACAGATTGGATGAGGGTTGTTCCTGCGGAAGATGGCGGGGACGACGGGGCTCGAACCCGCGACCTCCGACGTGACAGGCCGGCGTTCTAACCAACTGAACTACGTCCCCGCAATCACAAGTACAACCCTTTCAAGGTAGCACGGCGGCCCGCGTTTGCCAAGCACTAGTCTTTGTGCACTAGTCTTTGTGCGGCGCGGAGAAGGGTGCCCGTTGATTACAGCGGCACGGTACCGCGAGGTGGGTCGGACTTCCTCGAGTTAGTTATGGTGGGCGGTCACTCGGAGCAGCCCGCGGTGCCAATTGGTGCAAATCAGGTGTGTGACGCGATTTTATAAATTATTTCTCATGTTTTTTCAATGACTTACCAAAACTGATGGTTCGTTGGGGCGGGGTAACTCCCAGACACTCGGATTGAAGCTGGCAAGTGCGTCCGCTTCACAAATCTCGAGTTAGGAGAGACAAGGGATGAAAGAGAGACAGTGGATCTGTCTTGCAGCGGCGCTCTGGTGGGGGAGTGTTGCCGGCAACGCGCAGACAGTCGTCGGTGTCGGGCAAGGCGGGACAGGTGCAAATACTGCGCCGGGTGCGCGGCAGAAATTAGGCGCGGCGGCGGCCGTGCATACGCATCCGGTGACGGACATAGTTGACGTCACTGGGAAGAGTGGGAACGGCACAGTGTTGCTCACGTTTGGCGGAGGGCCGGCGGCAGCGTCGTCGTGCGCGATGTTTGATGCGGCGGGCAATGTGGTGAGCACAGGACAGCCATGCGGGACCGGCACGGGCAGTGGGTCGGCCTACACCCAAAGCTTCTCAAACATGCAGATGGTGACGCTGAACCACGGACTCGGAACGAAGAACGTGGTGATGGCCTGCTATGACGCCACGGACAAGCTGGTGGACGTGCACTCAGCACGAGTGCCGACAGTGAATCAGGCGGAAGTCGCTTTTGCACAACCCCAGAGCGGCAGGTGCGTGGTTCAAGGAGCGGGTGGCGCACAGGCAGGCGGCGCGGTGGCAAGCGTCTTCGGCCGCGAGGGGGCGGTGGTCGCCATGACAGGGGACTACAGCTTCAGTCAGATCACCGGAGTTGCGGGCCTGGCCCAAGGCGGGACCAACCAGAGCGTTTGGACAGCGGGGCGCTGTGTGCAGGTTGCGGCGGACGGTACCCGGCTGGAAAGCGCAGGAGCGGCCTGCGGCGCTGGAGCAGGGGAAGCGACCAGTGTGACAAACACCGGTGCGGGGGCCCAGGTGCTCAAGGCAGGCACGAATGTGACTGGCCGGACGCTGGTGGGGGGAACCAATGTGGTTGTGACGCAGCAGGCCGATACGATCACGATTTCGGCTTCGGGTGGTGGCGGCACGGTGCAGACCGGTGACGGACTGGTAGGGACCGGGACACCGGCGGACCCAATTCGAGTCAACCCGGCGCTGGTTCCCATGTTCGTCACAAACTCGGCAACGATCAACAGTTGGGGAACAGTCGGTCCGGCGGCGTGTTTGGAGCGGAGTTTTTCGTTCCCCGGCGCATTGAGCAACGACGCAGTGATGCCGAGATGGCCGGCGGCTTTTCCCGCGGGTCTCACCGGGATCATGTATGTGGCGGGGATCAACACGGTCACGGTGCGGATCTGCAATCCAACGGCAAGCGGAGTGGCCATTGCGGATGGGCATCAATTCGGGGCCACGATTGTGAGGAGTTTTTGAGATGAAACGGACTTTGGTTTTTCTGATTCTGGGTCTCGCGACTCTACTTTGGGGCGAGACGGTTATCAACGGCTCCCGGTCGATCCTGGGAACGTGGAATGCGGGCGGTGCGGCGAGTACGATTCCGGCTAAGGTGGGTACCACGCTGCCGGGCACCTGTACCGTGGGTGAGCAATTCTTTAAGTCGGATGCCCCTGCCGGGCAGAACATCCATCTCTGCACAGCGGCAAACACATGGACTCAGGTCAGCGGAGGCGCCAGCGGCGGTGGCGAAGCAATCTGCACTCCCGGCGACGTCCGCTACGTCTGCTGGGCCGATGACTTCTTCAGCGGCCTTTCCACGAGCGGCACGATTGGAATCATGGGCTGGCAGAGTTGGGGCACGGGCAGCACCACGGCCCTGGCCGGCGTCTGGCCCAATGTGGGCATCCACCGGATCACCACCGGGGCGACGAGCGGGAACGCGATGGGGCTCTCGCTGTCGGCTGCGGGTGGTCTGGGCAACTGGTTTGCCAATGCCCAGCGCGAGAGCGAGGTGAAGGTGATCTTCCGGATGAACAACCCCACCGACGGCAATTTCCGGATTGTCGTGGGAGCTCCCAACACAACTAATGGCACGGTCCAGAACGGGTTTGGAGTGGGCAAAGGGGGGAACAACAACTTCCACCTGTTCCTAGGGGTGTCCGGCGAGCAAGGGACCACCGCCGATTTCGGCGTGCCGGTGGACTCGAACTGGCACACCGTCCGGTTCTGGACAAATCCGGCCGTCAACCAGAGGGTATTTGTCACTCTCGACGATGCCGTGACCCGGACGGCTTGCCCGAGCGGGTGCGATTTGACGGCAAACTCGCCGTTCAACTTCACGGACTACAACGTCGCCGCGGCGGTGACGACCGGGGCAAGCGCCGCGCGGACGCTGGATGTGGACTACATCTCGGTGAAAGCTGCAGTTGGCGCCAATGCGGCGAGGAGGAACTGATGAAGGCATTGGCTTTGTTGCTGCTCACGGTTCCCGCCTGGGGCTTGAGCAATGCAGTGACCATCCAGACGGCCAGCGCGGCGCCGGCAACCCAGGTTCATCGGGTTCCGCGCTGGTTCGCCGAGGGCGAGATTGCCGGCCACCCGCGGCCGTTTGTGAATAACTTGCCCGCGGCATCCTGGCAGGCGGAGGTGAAGAACCGCTGGGCCGACGGCTCGGTTCGCTTCGCCATCGTCTCGTTTCAGGCGGGCGTCCCGGCCGGCGGCAGCATCACGGTTGACTTCCGCAACTCCCCGGACGCCTGTCACCTGGGGGGTTCGCCCACCTGCCAGGCCGCGGCGCTCAACGCCGCCGGCATGCTGAATCACAATGGCGGAAACTGGCAAGCCGCCATGGTGGTTCGAGCCGACCCCGCCGGCGCGACGTCAACAGCGGCCGTCCAGGCCCGGACGATGATCCAGAACGGCCACTTCACCTATTGGATCCGCGGCCCGGTGGAGACGGTGGTCCGGGTGGAGGACGAGAGCCCGGCCCGGCAATACGATTTCGGCTGGATCGGGGCGGGTTGCACGCAACCCTACGATTCCTGCTCCTGGTCGAACGACTCCACGCACCGGAGCCTCCACCCGATCTTCGTGCTGAGCTTCCCGTCTGGGGGAGCGGGCGTCCGGATCGAGTTCATCCTGGCGAACTACTGGACCACGGTCAGACAGGACCAACGGTACTCCCTGTCCCTGCAAACCTCCGCCGGCGAGGTCTTCCAGAAAAGCGGCATCCGGAGCGCCTGGTCCACCTGGTGGCGGAAGACCTACTGGGATGGGCCGATACCAGTAGAGACCAACATCGACTTCAACCTGGAGTACCTGCGGATGTCCAAAATGGTGATGCCCTTCCGGACCGGCATCCAGATCAAGGACACCGGGGATTGGAGCGCGGCGACGAGTCTAAGCCTGTATTCCAGCAACACGAACGCGGATTTTCCATTCTGGTGTTCATCGAACTCGATCTACTGCGGAAGCCGGACCCGGGCTTATCCAGCCACCGGTGGGCGGGAGGACCGCGGTTTCTATCCGCTGTGGGAATCCCACTGGCTCCATTCCATGCGGGCGGACCTGTTCAAGGTGGTGCTTGGCAACGCCGAGTGGCTGGGTTCCCAGAACATCCACTTGCGGGAGTCCGGCTCGGGTCTCACCTACATGGCCGGCGTCGATGCCTTCGGAAAGCCCAACTCACTGGACGCCCGGCCAACCGCGTGGCGCCAATCCAATTCAGTCTCCAATCTGCCCGCCTCGGTAGGCCCGGTCGCCGCGGTGGACGCGAACGGAAGCTGGAACAAGTGGACCCCCGATGCCGCGCATCTCCACACCCACTCGCAACTGGCCTACCTCGTCACGGGCGACTGGTACTTCATGCAGGAACAGTCGTTCCTGGCTCATCACAATTTCCTCTGGTTCCAGCAGGCGAGCTATCTCACCTACACCCGGCCGAATACCTGGGGCACAATCGCCGCCATGGAAACCAATCACCGCCTGGTGGCCTGGTTGCTCTGGAACGTCTGGCGGGGTTATCTGATCGTCCCTGACGGAGAGGTGCAAAAGGAGTACCTGCGGGAGAAGATGGAGGACGCCATCGCGATCCTGGAAGGCTACTACAACATCACGGACGGGGATCACCATGCGCCCTGCACGTCAGAGCCCTACAGCCCGACGATCGAGAGCAGCAAGTGGTGCTGGGGGCACAAGATGATGGGGTTCGCCACGACAGGCAACATCGGCTTCTCGCAGATGATCGGCTCGTCGGCTCAGCGTCAGAACCTGAATCCGGCGCAGGTCCGCTTTGGGAGTTCGCCCTGGATGGACAACTTTGTGTCGTTGGCCTTCTTTGACATGTGCCGGACCGAGGGGCGGGCGTGTCCAATTGCCCGGCATCACGCGAAACGGCAGGCGCAGATTGTCAACGAAACAGGCGCCAACCCTCGGATGTTCGTCTGGTATCACATGCCGGTGGCGAAGCTGGTGGAGACGACGCTGACCGCGGGGATCACCGCGTCGGCAACGGTCATTCCCGTGGCGGACGCTTCACTCTGTCCGCCTCCACCGACGGTGATCACGATCGGGGGTGAGCACATCTACATCGCCGCGCGGGACCTGCAGAACAACACTCTCACGGCCGGATCCACGAGCCGCGGCGGACGGAGCTACAACGGAACCACCGCGTTTGCGGCCTCCGCGGGGGCTACGGTCACATTTCTGCGGCAGTTCGATAGTTTCGCTGAGATGTTGGGCACCTACACGGGGTCTTCAACCTACGATCTCTCTGCGTCTCTGGTTCGCGGCTCGGTCGATGGAGTCGGCGACAACTATGTGTCGCTCCAGTGCGGGACGGCTATCTGGTCGGAGGATTTCAGCCCGTCTGGACGGGCGGCCGAAGCCTGGCTGGCCAACTGCCCGGACAATGACTTGGGAGGGGCGTTTGGCAAGTACTCCAATGAGAGCGATCCGCGGTGGGTATTGACTTCGGACCGGCCGGTCCGGCAGGTCCGGGCCACCGTGGCCGGAGATTCCGCGACTCTGCGCTATGTGGCTCCACACGGAGGGCGCTGCCGGGTGTATGTCGGCTCGTCGCCTCCGGCAACCAGCGACGACGTGGGTGATCCGGAGGATACGGCCAATGGCCGTCTCCATACGTTCACGGCGACCGGCCTGGCCGCGGGAACAAAACACTACCGGATCTCCTGCGGCACGATGCGAACCCTGGGCACATTTTCGGTGCCATAGGGTCAGAGGCGGTGGACCCGGTTCCGCCGCCCCACTCTTGCGGTGTATGCTTGCAGGCATGAAACTTCGCTTGTTGGCCTTGGCTCTGGCCGGGGTGATGGCATCCTTGGGCCAGAGCCAGGCAGACCAGAAGGACTGGATCCAGCTTTTCGATGGGAAGAGTTTGAAGGGCTGGATTCCCAAAATCACTGGATATGAGGTTGGAGAAAACGCCCTCAATACGTTTCAGGTGGAAAGTGGCCTGCTGAAAGTGAGTTATGCGGATTACGACGAGTTTGGCAACCGCTTCGGACACTTGTTTCACGAGGGAGTCTACTCGTACTACGTGATTGCCGTCGAATACCGGTTTACTGGCGAGCAGGCCAAGGGAGGACCGGGATGGGCAACCAGAAACAGCGGGATCATGGTGCATGGGCAACCAGCGGAAACCATGCAGAAGGGCCAGGACTTCCCGATCTCCATTGAAGTGCAACTCCTGGGGGGGCTGGGCAAGGGCCCCCGGCCCACGGCCAACCTCTGTACGCCCGGCACCAACGTGGAAATCAACGGGGCGCTTTTCACGACACATTGTCTGAGTTCAAAGTCCGCTACTTTTGATGGGGACCAATGGGTGAGGGTGGAAGCCCATGTCCACGGCGGCGAGTTGATCAGGCACGTGGTGAACGGGGAGACGGTGCTTGAGTACCAGAAGCCCCAAATTGGCGGAGGAAACGTCAGCAACTTCGACCCGAAAGTGAAGCGCGACGGGGAGATTTTGACCAAGGGCACGATCTCGCTGCAGTCCGAAAGCCACCCGATCGAATTCCGCAAGGTGGAACTGCTGCGGCTGAGCGGGTGCAAAGATCCCACCGCAAAGAACTACAGGAGCTATTTCGTACAGGCCGACCCAGGTTCCTGCCAATACTGAAGAAGTCTTTTCGCGGAGCCGGTACTCGGTCCGAACGAGACTTCGATGTGCGGGTGAGAGGAAAGTCAGGATGGACACGGCTGGGACAGGGCCATGTACCCGCTCGCTGGGTGAGAGATCGTTCTTGTGAGGGATAGCGCTGCTTGATGGCGACGCCCTGGCCCGGGAGCCGTTGCGCTTGAAGACAACGGCAACCTGCTCCCAAAGTTTCTCTGGCACAGATGACGGACCGAGGGCTGACCCGTGAACAACCGTAAAGAGCGCAGCGGCGACCTGCCGTCGCCGCCGCTCTCGCCTGTGCCTCAAAGGCATCATGGATCGATGTAGGTCACGCGGGAAGTTGCGGTACAGGTCCTGCCGTTGCCGTCCCGGGCGGTGAACTCGAACTCATAAGTCCCCCAGACCGACATCTTGATGCCCGTCACGGCTGAGTTCGGCGAAAAGATGTAGGGGATCGTGGGGCCGGTCGCCGGCGGCAGCGAAGGGTCCTTCGTGAAGCTGACGAACCGCCAGTTGTAGCTGAGCGTCAGCCCGGCTGGATGATATGACTTGGAGCCGTCCAGGTTTGCGCGGAACTCCATCAGCGTCTGATCCGGGCCCACGACGCACACCGGGTTGGCATCTTCCAAAGGCCGGATGACTTTGAGAAGGACGAAGGCGCTCACGTTGCCCCGCTTCCCGTATGCGACCAGCGTGTAGCTCGTGGCCTCCCCGGGTTTGACCTCCACCGTTCCGTTCACCGGGACAGGACCGATCCCCGTGATGACGGCCGAGGTGGCGTTCTCCGTCTTCCAGGCAAGCTTTGCCGTCTCGCCCTGCATGATCACCGAGGGCGTGGAGGTGAAATCGAGAATCCGCACAGGGTCGAAGACGCTGATGACGACCGAGGCTCGTGACGTGCCGAACTCGTTCGTTGCGACCAGCGTGTAAGTGGTGTTCTGCAGCGGGCGCACGGTATGGATGCCATTCAGTCCGGCCGTGCCCAACTCCGGCTCGATCCGCACTTCAGTCGCTCCCTGCACTTCCCAAGTGAGATCCGCCGCCTCGCCCGCGGCGATCTCCGGAGGAGTCCCGGAGAAGCGGATGATCTTCGGGGCATTGCCCGGCGCGACTGAAACCGTTGTGCGGGCGCTGACGGTCTCGTTCCCCTTTCTCGCGGTGAGGACATAGGATGTCGTCTCGCCGGGTGAAACTGTGGAGGAGCCATCCGGGCTGATCGGGCCGAGCGTATCGATCTCCACGGAGTCGGCGTTTTCCACCGCCCAGATCAGATTCGAGCTCTCTCCCGGCTTGATATTGGTGGGCGTGGCATAGAACCGGAGAATTCTCAATTCGGCGCGCTCCACCTGGACTGTGACCGTCTCACTGACCTCGCCCGTTCGATTGCGCGCCGTCAGTTGGTACACCGTGGTTGCGACGGGCGCGACTGTCGTCGTTCCGCTCGCCGCTACCTGGCCTATCGAGGTGATCTCGACGGACTCCGCCTGTTCCGTCTCCCAGATCAAGGTGACGCCCTGGCCCGCCCGGATGACATTGGGCTGAGCCATGAACTTGATGATCCGCACCTTGGGCGCGGCCGCGACCGCGACTTCAACCCGATCGGTGTCCCACATCCCCTCCGGATCAGTCACCTTCAACTGGAAGCTGTACCTCTGTCCTTCCGCGGCGGTGAATGTCGCCTTGGCGGAGTTCCTGCCGGTGATGGAAACCGAGGGGCCGCCGGTCTGCAGCCATTCGTATTGCAGGGGATCGCCGTCAGGGTCCCGCGAGCCCGAGCCATCCAGCGTGATCACGCCCGCAGCGGCGGCGAGTTGATCTGGACCGGCATCTGCGACCGGTGAACTGTTGCCCACCCGCCGTGTCAGAAGGTCATACCGGATGCGAGGGATGTCCACTGGAACCGGACGGCCGGACAGTTTGTAATCCTTCGGGAAAATCCAACTACCGAATTGGACGCCCACCGCAAAACGGCTGTTGTTTCTCGCCTGCACGAGCGACTCGTTCCAGCCGCCTTCGAATGTCAGCGCGACCTGGCGGGAGACCGGCTGAACCAGACGGACCATTCCACCCGCGCCGTGGCCTCCGCCCGGCCGCCAGAGAGCGCTGAGGTTGCTCTCGACATAGGCCGTCCTCCAGAGTCCGATCTGCGTGCTGATGCCGGCCTGGTCCACGACGCGGGCATACGTCTCCAGATACGAGGTTGGCCCGAGGTTGGCCCGGTTGAGCACCGCTTCGTTCATGAATCCTTTGGTCCCAAAAAATCCGGCGCGCCCGCCCGCGAAGACGAAATCGAGAGTGAATGCGGCCTGCCCGAGCGTGCCGCCGTTCTGATACTGCTCCAGGCTGAGGTGGCGGAAACTCGCGAATCCACCGGCCTGGATGTTGCGCCAACGGTTCACCAGCCCCACATCAAACTGGCCTTCCTGCCGCCCCTCGATACCCGGCCCGCCGAAGTGCAGGAATTCGCCTTCCACCTGCACGGCATGCGAGTCGCCGAAGTGCGCAAAATAGCGGCCGCGGCCGGACAGGCTCAGATTGCCCCGCCGGTCCGGACCCGCGTTCAAACTCAACAGGGAGAAGCGCCGGGACTGGGGAACGGGACCGGGATCGAGCCGCTCGTCCGGCACTCGCCACAGGACGTCCCGCCCTTGACCTTGCGTACCCGCGGGTGGGGTGAGCTGAGGTTGTGGCTCGGCCTGGACTCTGACAACTTCCTCCGGCCGTGGCGTCCCCGCGGGCAGGAGGGCGCGAATTTGACGGAGTTCCTCAGACATCCGCTGGTTCTCGGATTTGAGTTCCTGGAGCGTGCGAAGGATCTCGTCCAGCTTCGCTTCCGTGGCGCTGCCGGAGCTACCGCCTGGAGCGGGCGCCTGGCCGTGGGCCGGTGACACGGCAAGTCCCGCCAGCACGAAGATCAGGCCAGGCGCGCATCCGCGCAGCACACGAGTGGGTTGGAATCTCATCACTTCCCTTCCTTTCCAGCTTCCGGAACGCAATTCGGCTATCTTGGGCTAAACCCCCGGCACGGCGCTCGAGGGCGTGGATGGATCGGCCTTTGGGCGGGACCTATTGGACTCCGCATCCGCTGGAGCACGAATCGCCGCAGCCTTCGCGCATTCGGACGATGCCCATCCAGCGCGCCGTCCGGGGATCCCGATTCAGCGTCAGCAGGCTGCAGTATTCGCCAATCTCAATTCCGCCGAAGCGCACCTGCTGGGGATTGCGGTCCCGGGCGGGCCTTGACTCCGCCCGCACCAGTTCCGTCCTTTTGCCCGTCCGCTCGTCCCGCACGGTGACCGCCGGCCCGCCCGCCGTCCTTGAATTCAGGGTCAGGCTCAGGCCCAATTCCCGGATCGGGTTGTCGCCGTCTTCGAGGGGGTAAGCAAAGCCTTCCGCGAGGCCGGGACGCAGCGCATCGAACTGAATATGCGGGCCGGCGCTCCGGGGTGCGCTCCTTGCCGTACCGGACACTTGCTGTAGCCCGACGTTGATCCGCTTTGTCTGGTCAACCAGAATGTTGGCCAGTTGCAGGATGGCCGCCGTATTCTCCGTGCAGCCCGAGGCCGTTTTTGTGTTGCGCTCCAGTGCCGTGAGGACCGAGCTGTGCGTCGCCAGCATGGACTTGTTCAGCTTTTCCATCGCCTCGAGTCTGGAGTGGAGTTCGGAGACGCGCAGAGTTTCGTCCCTGACATCGGTCAGCGAATCGGATATCCGGTCCATCCTGCCCTCGATCCGGCCGAGGCTGGAAAGCATGGGCGCCTGGATCAGCCGCAGGTCCGAGCTGGAGATCACGGCCGGCGGTGTCACCACTTCCCGGATGGGGGGTTGCCCGGGTGGCTCGGGAATCGGTTCCTTCTGCTCGACCACGACTGGTGGGCCCGGATCCGGCGGCGGCGTCTTATCCGCGAGCCAGTGCGTCGTCAACAACGTGACGAACACTGCCGCCGCGGCGGTTCCGGCATACGGGAGGAGGCCCGCCAGCGGACCCGGCGACATCAATGTGCCGACCCACTTGAGTGGGTAGTTCTCCGTGACGAACTCGTGCCAGGTCAAATTGCGTCCACTGGCTGCTTCGATGGCGGGCAGCAGCGCCCGCGCCTCGTCCGCTCTGCCCATACCCAGATAGCCCTGTGCCATCGAGGTGTACACCAGCCCGCGGTCGTCGCGGGTGTCGAATCCGGGCTCGGAGGTCTGCCTCTTGCAGACGGCTGCAACTGCGGCGCAGATCGCGGCGGCAGTCTGCACGGCCGGATGGCCCCGCCCGGCCCGCTTCGCTTGCCGGGCCACTTCGGCATGAAGCTTCGCTCCTTCAATTCCGTGGGCGGGCCCCTGTTTGATATAGAACGCCCGGGTGAACTGCCAGGCCGATTTCTTCAGATACTCGACGTCTCGAGTCTTCTCATAGAGTCCGCGGTTGATCTCCCCGGCCGTCGTAAGCACCTGGGGGTCGGTCGAGATCGACGGGTCCGAAGCCGCCATCACCGCCTCGGCCTGTTCGAGGTCGCGGCGCGCGGCTTCTAGGTCGGGCTGTGCGGCGGCGCGCTCGCTGAGGACCGAAGCGAGTTGCCGCCGCAGGTATTGGTCGCCCGGGTCCCGCTCCACCGCGGCTTCCAGCAGACTCCCGGCCCGCTGGAGATCGCCCTTGTTTCTAGCCAGCAGCGCGAGGCTCAGGATGGCCGACAGTGGGAGATCGACGACGTCGGAATCTTCCTCTTCGCTCAAGCCCCGGCTTGGGGCGACCATGTCCGGCAGGAAATCGTAGACCGGGCTGTCCTGCTGCGGGTCCGCCGCTGTCTCGCGCAGCAGCGTCGCGAGAGTTGCCCGGAATCGCGGCTTGTCCTCCTCGTCCAGGGTCTCTCCATCGAGCTTGTAGGCATGAACGATGGTGTGGCTCAGGTCGAAGGGGAGCGACTTCAGCAGGACGCTCTCGGCGATCAGGATGGTGGTGTTCGGCTTCAGGGCGTGCCGCACGCCCACTTCGTAAAGCACGTTGGCGTTGAGTGTCGAAAGGTCGGCGACAACCACTTCGGCTTCGAAAAGCCATTTGTACATGATGGAGTCGATGGTTCCGGTGCGATTGATGTCAATGGCCCGGAATCCGATTACTCCCGCCGCGTCGAGCGCCGGCCGGATCAACTCCTCGTAAGTCTTATCGAGATCGATTGCGCGCCCGGTGGCGAGGTCTGTTTTGACGCCAAACCCGATCACTACAAAGCACCGGGGGCGCCTCGGGGCCGACTCGGCTTGTTCCATCGGAAGGTTCTCCCTCTGACACCGGCGCGTCGCACAGCGCATTCAGCCTACGCTGTAGGTCGATCGGCCAAATTCATCCGCATTGCCCCAAACGATGCTATCCGAAGCGCTCCCAGACGGGGATTTGCGGACAGGTTTGACCTGTTCAACTGTGCTGTATATCCTACACAGGGGCTCGGGGAATGACAAGGGGAAAAAGCGTCAGGGTGGGGGGGATGTGAAGGTACACGGGGGGTGCGGAACGGGGGAG
>ERZ761609.2291-NODE-2291-length-14489-cov-60.214771_pt1 | contig 14489 bp, 14 predicted proteins | sample MGYA00511163_ERZ761609 | MGnify/ENA primary metagenome ERZ761609 (study PRJEB28899, sample SAMN02445070) | bioreactor sludge metagenome | biome: EBPR sludge | place: Australia: Brisbane, Thorneside Wastewater Treatment Plant | collected 2011-12-16 ... | reverse complement strand
AGTGACTGGAGTTCAGACGTGTGCTCTTCCGATCTGGTCTGCACCAGGCTGCGCAGCTGCTGGATGTCGACCGGCTTGGAGACGAAGTCGAAGGCCCCGGCCTTCAGCGCCTGCACCGCCGTCTCGACGTTGCCGTAGGCGGTCAGCACCGCCACCGGCGTCTGCGGGTGGTCGCGGTTGATCCGCTCGACCAGGGGCAGGCTCATGCCGTCGGGCAGGCGCAGGTCGGTCAGGCACAGGGCGAACGGCCGCAGGTCGAGCTGGATCTGGGCCTCGGCCAGGGACCCGACCCCGACCACGTCCAGCTCCATGCCCGCCAGCGACAGCTCGATCAGCTCGCGCAGATCGGCCTCGTCCTCCACCACCAGGGCTGCCGGTGTCGTCATTGCCGCCTGTCGTTCCCCTGTTTCCGCCCGGCGGTGTGATCCAGCCCGGCAGGTTTCCGCTGCAAGTCCCTCACCGCGTTGGACTTGCCCGCGGCCACCCTAGCACTAGTGATAGCCAGGTCACAATTGTGACGAGATCGGGTCGATCTGGTCCACAAAGGTCACATAGTGACAATTCGCGTCAGTTTATGACCCCGGACGCGTACCGTAACCGAACCGCCATCGCTGCGGGAAAGTGAAAGTGAGACTTGAATCACAAGACTCTGCAAACCTTTGTAAACTCGCGTGATCCAGGTCGCTTTAGGCCACTTGGCATGGCCTATGCTTTGAACCCTCCGCCGGTGCGGGCAATCCACCGCTCGGCCGAGGACTCTTTGCAACCACCCGCGACACCTGAACCTCTCGAAGGGAGAACGTCATGCAGAACTTCAACCGCAGCATCCAGAAGGGCTTCACCCTGATCGAGCTGATGATCGTCATCGCGATCCTCGGCATCCTGATCGCCATCGCCCTGCCGGCGTACCAGGACTACACCATCCGCACCAAGAACTCCGAGTGCCTGAACGTCGCCGCCGGCGCCAAGCTGGCCGTCTCCGAGACCGCGCAGGACCGTGGCACGCTGGCCAACGTCACTGCCGCCAACACCGGCTACACCTTCGGCGCCAGCGACTACTGCGGTACCGTCACTGTTGCTGCTGGTGGCATCATCACTGCGGTCACGGCCAATACCGGTGGTCCCGCCGTAACGTTCACTCTGACCCCGGATCAGCCGGCCGCCAGCAGCCGCATCGACTGGACCTGCACTGCAGCTGGTCAGGCCAACGACGCGCAGATCCCGGCCGAGTGCCGCGCCGCCGCGCCGTAAAGCGCTTCAGCTTCAAGCTTCAGCTTCCAGTAGCCAAGGCCCCGGCGTTCTGCCGGGGCCTGTTGGAACCGGCCCAGACGCCTCGCGCGGCCTCGGGCTCAGTAACCCATCCCACCACCCCGTCTGCGAGCCCCGCTGCTGGCATCGCCAGACCCTGCACCCAGCTTTTGTCCACCGCGGAGGGTACGGCCATGAAACATAAATCCAAGGGCTTTACGTTGATCGAGCTGATGATCGTCATCGCGATCCTCGGCATCCTGATCGCCATCGCCTTGCCCGCGTATCAGGACTTCACCATCCGCACCAAGAATTCCGAATGCCTTAACGTCGCCGCCGGTGCCAAGCTCGCGGTTGCGGAGACGGCAAACTCGCGCGGCTCGCTCGCCACGCTCGCCGCGGGCGCTACCGGTTACTCGTTTGGTGCAAGCGATTACTGCGCCAGCGTGAACGTACTCGCGGCGGGCGTTGTCCAAGCCGTAACGGCCAATACCGGCGGTCCGGTGGTCACGTTCCGGATCGAGCCCAACGAAGCTGATGGACGACTTGACTGGACCTGCACCGCGACAGGCCAGGCCAACGATGCACAGGTACCCGCCGAGTGCCGCAGCGCTGCACCTTGAGCTGAATCAAAGCTATCCCGCAACATTGAGCCCCGGCTATGCCGGGGTTTTCTTTTGGTTCGAAGCGGGCTATCCAAGTCCGCCCACTCGGCGGTTTGGCCTGCTAACCAACTCATTTCCCGCGCGTCAGGCGATCGCGCAAACGCAGGCCTGGCCGTTCGATCAAGACATGGAGCACCCAGGCCACGATAAGCGACATCAGGAGGTAACAACTCCAGTAGACAAGCAGACCCACAAGGCCCTGGCCTCTTGGCTCAAGCCAATGCGCGATAAGTTGCGCCGCGGGATAGTGCACGAGGTAGAGCGGGTAGGACACCATCGAGAGGAACCGCCACACTCCAGCACCTCTGAAATGTCTGATGGCTAAGTCCAATGTCGGGGCGGCAAGTACCAGCACAGCCGAAACCAAAGCGAACAGCGGCACAGCCAGCAGCGCCCACATCGGCTGTGCATCTGCTGCCCACTCCTTCGAGCTGAGCAGCATCAACATCAGCAGCAATCCAAGGCCGATAGCGCGCCGTCCTACCACCGCGCGGGCCCCTGCGCACGTTCTGATCGCGCCAGCGACAACGCCCAACAGCAGACCATCAACTGCGAAATGAAACGGCGCCCGATAGCGCCAGAAGTACTCGACATAGCTATCGGCCGGATTGCTGAGTGCGGCAGAGGTACGCGCCACTACGACTCCCAAGAAAACGAGGCATACGACGATTGCAAGAGGGGTGAGCCCGGCGCGCCAAAGCAGTGGCACCGCGAAGGCCATCAACAAGTAAAACTTCTCCTCAGTTGCAAGCGACCACAGCGTAATCAGCAGGCCGGAACCAAGATAATCGTTGAGGAACACCAGATGGACGAGCAAGACGTGTATATCGCCCACACCGCTGGTTCCCAGGCTCTGCTGCAAGAAACCTATCCAAAGCAGTAGCACGACAAAAAAGTACGTCGGAAGCGTCCGTAGCGCGCGGCGAACCAGGAACCGACGCCGATCAAAACTGCCCCTCCCTTGCAAGGCTCGGAGTATTTGAGAGGAAAGCAGGAATCCACTTAGCACGAAGAACAAGTCTACTCCCAGCCATCCGTTGACCGAGATCACGTAACCGGGCAACGCCAAGTTCGACTCGGGAGCTGAAAATCCCGGCACGTAGACGCCATGCCGCAAGACTACCAAGCTGATCGCCAGGGCCCGCAGCAAATCCAGCCAGTCGGAACGGCCGCCAGTGCCAACCCCGGCCATTTTCTCGTTTGCGACAGTCAAAGTCAGACTGTGGGAGAGGTCACCGACCGAGGACGCCGCCAGATGATGGCGTCAACCACATAGTGGTGGAAGTTGATTGTCTGATAGACAACTGCAGCAATTGCAAGGGAATCCAGACCCGTCAGGGCCCCGAGCGGATTGTGAATGCGGGATGCGGCGAAGTAGACCAGAACGGTCAGCGTCAGGCACACCGTTACATACAGCCAGAGATTTCGCGTGAGGCTGAGCGTGGACAACACAGGCGCGCATGGGCTCACACCGCTCCTGAAGCGTTGCTGGTTGGCCTTCCAGACGAACGCGAGATACTGACTGTTATGCCAGATGTTGGCCATCAACCAGCTGAGCATGACGTCCGCAATGAGCGCGTAGGCAATGAAGAACACCAATAGGTGGCTAGTGTAGTAGTGCAGGTACTGCTTACTGATGGCGCTATTCCTCGCGGCCCGGCCAAACTCGAGCATGGCGAGGACCAAGGCCACAACGGTGCCCGCCCAGATCGTGGCCAACATCGCCGTGGGAAGCACAGGTACCCACACCGGGAAGCCCAGAAATGACGTAGGGCCGTGGCTGGCCATGGTTAGGAATGCCGCCGCTGGCAGCAAGTAGAACGCTGCCCTAACAGAGCGCCGATTGGGAAAGGTGCGGTCGCCTTGGCGGGAGGCGAACGCCTTGGATATTCCCTCGCTTTGGCGAACGTAGTGGAACAGCTGCCAGTGGATGTAGATCGTCGTGATGGCAAGCGCCCCACCTGCTTGCGCGATGCCGATCACAGATAGCAGGATGATTGGAGGAAGCACAACCATCAGCTGCCAGTGCCGCCGAAACATCTCCCGGTCGAAGGCAGTGCGGGTGTAAGTGGCAATTACATGGTGGTACCCCAGCAACCAGAGGTCCGCGACCAGCACTGGTACGAACCAGCTCGGTTCGACAATGACCGCGAGTGTTGTCATCAGGGCGATCAAAGGAATCACGTATAGCTGCCCGCTGTCATAACCTGCTCCCCCAAACGACAGCGAGGGTAAGGAAAAGCTGGAGCGCAACTGCGTGTGTTCGTACATGGCCTGCTGCCTCCCATGGCCGTCGGCGCGACCGGCAACGCTAGCCCGCCGACTCCTGCGAGGGGGGACGAAAGGCTGGATACGTTTTACCAGATCGAGGGCTAAATTTGGCGTGCCCGTTCAATGATTTGCAATTGTTTCCGAGCACCAGCGCACAGTCTGAAGTGGGGTCATTCCGCAGCCTGGGGGTCAGCTGCCGGGCAAGGTGCCGGTCGTCTCCCGTGGCTCACCGGTCTCCGGGTCCAGAAGAAGGTAAACCACACCGTTGCGGCAGTACACGGGCACGTAGCGAATTTGGTCCGCCGGCCGACCACCTGCAGTTCCCTCATCGGCCAGCCGCCTGGAGTTGGCCAACAGCTCCGCTTGGATAAGGTCAAACGGGGCGTATGCTGCCAAGCGATTGCGCATGCCCGATCCTCCACGCAAGATCGCGGCTATGGCCTCATCCATGGCTTGCGGGTCGTCAGGGAGTTGTAGGGACACCAGTTCGGGTCCCCAGAGCGGCAAGCGCTTGAACGGCGCCCGTTCCGCACCCGCCATGTCCACTTCGTTGGCGTACACGGCAGTCACTTGGTCGCGCTCAGCCACCAGGAACACAGGTCGGCTGACGAAGGCGATGTGCAGGCCGTAGGCCAGGCCCGCGGCCTGCAGCAGGGCGATGACCGCCAGGTCGAAGCGCAGCGACCGCTTCCGCATGTCGAACACGATCAGAGTCAGCAGCGGTCCCAGGGTCAGGTCGACGCCGATGATCAACAGCACCAGTGTGCCTGCGCCGGACACGGCGAAGTACGGCGGCGGGTACCAGACGCCGACGATCAGCAGCAAGGAGCCCAGTCCCACGGCGACGCTGATGGCTAGGTGGATCGAGGCAGCGCGCCAGCGGGACACGGGTTGAACCCCCGGTTGAGCGCCGGCACCGAGCCGGCGGGCCGCGAGTGTTACCGGCTCGGGCAAACTAAATCAAGGCCTTGTGTTGGCCAGCGACCGCGGAGGGCGGCTTGCGGAACGGACGGATAGTGAAAGGTTGAGCTGAGTTGCGATCCGGCGTGCCGGGTGCCCGTTCTGTCAGGACGTGATGGCCGCCTCGTTTCCACTGGTTGCCCCTACCGCGGCCTTGCGCGAAGGTGGCCGGTCGGGTAAAAGACCCTAGGATTCTGAATGTCTTAGGGGGCATTCCCGTGGCAACTGCAACCAGTCGGGCCAAGATCTCCGAGCTTGGCACCTTCCTCTGGCAGGGCAAGGACAAGCGCGGCAAAATTCTCAAGGGCGAGACCCAAGGCAAGAGCGAAGCCCTGGTGCGCGCCGACCTGCGTCGTCAGGGCTTGAGCGGCGTCGCCGTCAAGAAGAAGGCCAAGCCCCTGTTCGGCGGTGCCGGCAAGACGATCAGCGCCAAGGAGATCTCGTTCTTCTCGCGCCAGATCGCGACCATGATGCAATCCGGCGTGCCTCTGGTGCAGAGCCTGGACATCTTGTCCAATGGCCAAAAGAACCCGCGGTTCAAAAAGCTGGTGGATTCGATCAAGACCAGCGTCGAGGGCGGCTCGACCTTGCACGAGGCACTGGGAAAGCATCCGGTGCAGTTCGACGAGCTTTACGTGAACCTTGTCAAGGCGGGCGAGGGCGCCGGTGTGCTCGACACCGTGCTGACCACGATCGCCGATTACAAGGAAAAAATGGAGCTGATCAAGGCCAAGGTCAAGAAGGCCTTGTTCTACCCGATGATGGTCATGGTGGTGGCGATCATCGTCTCGGCCATCCTGCTGATCTACGTGATCCCGCAGTTCGAGAAATCGTTCCAGAGCTTCGGAGGCGACCTGCCTGCCTTCACCAAGATGGTGATAGGGGCATCGGAGTGGCTCCAAGCGTACGGCATCTATCTGTTCGCAGCGATCATCGCCGGCATCTTCGGCTTGGTCCAAGCGCGCAAGCGCTCCCGAAAGGTGGCGCGGTTCATGGACCGCATGCTGCTCAAGGTTCCGATCGTCGGCGCAATCATGCACAAAGCCGCGATCGCGCGCTTCGCTCGCACGCTTGCCATCACCTTCCGGGCCGGCGTACCCCTGGTCGAGGCGCTGGACTCCGTGGCTGGCGCCACCGGCAACATGATTTATTCGGAAGCAACCCGGACGATCCAGTCCGACGTCGCCGCCGGTCATGCCCTGAACCTGTCGATGCAGCAGGTACACCTGTTCCCACACATGGTCATCCAGATGACCGCCATCGGCGAAGAGGCCGGCGCGCTGGACGCGATGATGGTCAAGGTCGCGGAGTACTACGAGGCCGAAGTCAACGACGCCGTCGACACCCTGTCCTCGACGCTGGAGCCGCTGATCATGGTCTTCCTGGGCCTGATCGTCGGCACCATGGTGGTCGCGATGTACCTGCCGATCTTCAAGCTCGCCGCGACGATTTAGTCTGCCGGCATCGAGCACGGGCCTGTCGGACACCGACAGGCCCGGAACGGCCAACCCATGAAGCTGTCACCCCTGCTGGCGATCGCAGTACTGGCGCTGCTCGGCGGAAAACTCCTCATCGACCGCAGCACGCAGTCAAGCGCCAGCAGCCTCCAGCGACTGCTGCCCGCGACCCCTGCCCCTGCGGCCCGAATTCCAGCAACGGCACCTGTTCCAACCCGGATAGAGGCGCCCAGCGTCGAGTCAGTGTTCCAGTGCGACGGTCGCCGACGCTGTACGCAGATGCGCTCGTGCGCGGAGGCCCGGTTCTTTCTGGCCACCTGCCCGGGCGCCGAGATGGACGGCGACCGCGACGGCATTCCCTGCGAGGACCAGCACTGCGTGTCAAGCGACACCCAGCCTCACGCACCAAGGTAACTGCAATTTTCAAGCACCCCGGGTCGGACCAAGCAGGGGCTGCTGCAAGCGTTTTGCGGTTCGATAGTGCTGTCGTGCCCAAGAAGAGCCTGCCGGCCCAAGAGCTGAAACTCCGCGATCGCCAGCGTTGTAACGATCAGTCCTGCCAATGCGAGGATCAGCCGCTTCGTGCTCTCCGATACCATACCGGCCTTCCCGAAGGAAGTTACTTCAGGCCGCGGTTTCCGCTGAACCATCGCGACCGACATCAACCCTATCGAGACCGCCACGACGACGAGCGGCAACACGTAGTCGCGAGCACGAAGCCCCAGCGAACGCGCAACCACGAATAGCGCCCAGCCCGCTGACAGGCCCAGTGCGAGCCAGAGCAATCGCAAGACGATCACACGGATGTGGTGATGGACCTCAGGCTGGGTGTTGGGGCCGTCCGGCCGTGCGGGCACCGCGCTGAGCACGAGTCCTGCCAAACAGACCATGATCACCGCGATCGCCACTGCATCGCCATCGGACCGACCGAAACCGGTTGAAACGAGCAGATAGACGCCTGCACCTGCGATGGCCAGTCCCGTCAATTGGTTAGTCTTCATAAGCGCAGCAGTCCAGTTCCAATCGAGGCGACGGCGCCTCAAACCCGCCAAAGAACACCGGCAGCAGGCCAAAGCCCCCGACACCCCACTGTCCATGTAAACCATGCGTTGCCGATAGCCATCACCAAGAGGACAGGCGCCCTGGTTGGCGGTGCATTGTCTGCACCCATGATGAAGGCCCAAGCAGACAGCACTGCAGCCAGCAATGGCAGGAGAAACCACGCCTCAAAGATACAGTGCCGCCGGACGACCATACTCACTAGCTTCCTTTAGCAACTTAACGAACCACGTTCCATCACAGACAAGACCAACCCGACCAGGACACCCGCGATTCGGAACGGCAGATCAGGACACCCACAGAATGCTCTTTCTTTTTCGCTGATCGAGGGTGTGCCGGTCTGTCTCCTTTGGCATGGAGCTATGGGCTGCGGTACTGGGCGCCTCGGTTCTGGAGTGCATGCCGGGCTACGGGCTGCGCTCTCGATCGACCTCCTTGAAGTTGCGTTCTGCGTAGGCGACATGGCTGAGCAGAAATGCTATTTCTCTGGGCAAATTGCGCGTTTCCTGGACACGAAACGCGAAGTTTTGCAGCGAATTCACGACATGGAAGTATGACCAGTGAATGGCCCACAACCTGTCGCGCTGAGGATTTCGCTCGTCCCCGAAACACGACAAGCCCAGTTCGCTGGATTGCCTCAATTCATCGTGCCGCTTTAATGCCAGCAGCGTGGCAGGAAGCAGGTCCGACATTGCTTCTACTTCGACCCGCAGCCGCTCCAGAACTTGCAGGTGATCCGCAGCCAACAGGTCTTTGCAAGCATGCACGTCACTCGCGTAGGCCATGGGCACCATCGCCGCATTGGGTACCGCCAGGGCCAAGGCAATCACGGCAATACGTCGCATCCATCGAATCGACTTCTTGGTGAGTTGCGTTGTCATGAGCTGCTCCCTGCCGCCATCAGCAGGCCGGTTCGCCGGTGGAGCGAGCGGACCAGGACACCCACGAACAGAATACTGCCGCCGGCCTTCTGCCGGTCCGCCGGGCTCCCGTCGAGCTCATGGGTCTCCCGGTCCGTTGTCTAGTGTCCCAATACGTCTATTCCCATCCGTCCTTGTCACGGTCCGTCCACCATAATGAGATCGACGCTTAGGCGGTATCGGCTCCAGGATCAATACAATGAAAAATATAACCGACAAAACAACGATATACACCGTCTCTATCAGCGGAACAGAGGACGTTATCTTCCTAAGACCCGATCCGATAACCATCCCTCCGACAAGAAACTTGGCAGAGCCAAGACGTCTCGCCCATATCGAGGTCATCTGCATTGGCTTGTGCACCTCTCCTTGAAGGCTCTCTCTGCATCATCGCATTCAACCCGACCAGGATACCCGCGATTCGGAACGGCAGATCAGGACTCCCACAGAATGCTCTTTCTTTTTCGCTGATCGAGGGTGTGCCGGTCTGTCTCCTTTGGCATGGAGCTATGGGCTGCGGTACTGGGCGCCTCGGTTCTGGAGTGCATGCCGGGCTACGGGCTGCGCTCTCGATCGACCTCCTTGAAGTTGCGTTCTGCGTAGGCGACATGGCTGAGCAGAAATGCTATTTCTCTGGGCAAATTGCGCGTTTCCTGGACACGAAACGCGAAGTTTTGCAGCGAATTCACGACATGGAAGTATGACCAGTGAATGGCCCACAACCTGTCGCGCTGAGGATTTCGCTCGTCCCCGAAACACGACAAGCCCAGTTCGCTGGATTGCCTCAATTCATCGTGCCGCTTTAATGCCAGCAGCGTGGCAGGAAGCAGGTCCGACATTGCTTCTACTTCGACCCGCAGCCGCTCCAGAACTTGCAGGTGATCCGCAGCCAACAGGTCTTTGCAAGCATGCACGTCACTGGCGTAGGCCATGGGCACCATCGCCGCATTGGGCGCCGCGATGGTCAAGGCAACCAACGCAATCCTTCGCATCCATCGAATCGACTTCTTTGTCAGTTGCGATGTCATGAGCTGCTCCCTGTCGCCATCAGCAGGTCAGTTCGCCTGGGGAGCGAGCGGACCAGGACACCCACGAACCAGAATACTGCCGCCGGCCTGCTGCCGGTCCGCTGAGCTCCCGTCGAGCTCATGGGTCGCCCGGTCCGTCGTCTAGTGTCCCGACCCGTGTGTTCCCATCCGTCCTTGTCCCGGTCCGTCCACCTACATGAGATCGACGCTTAGTGGCCTGCTGGCTGCTCAGGCCACTGGGACCAGCTCTATCCGCTCTTGGATGCGATCGCTGTCCATATTCCGAAGAAGCATGCGCAGCTCCAAAGAGTCACCGCCGCTCCAGCTTCGCCACTGCGCATGAACAAGATGCCGACGAACAGACCGGTGATAGCAATGCTCCGAACAGCCCAACGGCAACCAAGTGTGAGCGCTGCATCTAATATGCCGACCCGTTCCAACCGCATACAATCGAGCAGCGCAACCCTGCAGTTAGCGCATAGGCTCCAACAAACACGCCAACCGCAGCGCAAGCTCCTGCGAAAGTGATTCCGCCAGCAGCCGCTGCCGCGCGTCCGCCTGCCGTCTGGGTCACAGTGCCGGCCATACTCACGCCGCCCAGGAGCCATCCATGCATTGCCTGCCCTCCCGGCGCCCCCGCCGTTGGCCGAGGATAGTGGAACATAGGAATCGGCATCAGTAAACAGGTCACGTTTTCGGCAATTCTCACCTAGGGGATCCTGCAGCGGCGCCTTTTGGACCAGCACACCCACGAATCAGAAAACTCCTACGCGCCGCCGTCTTCGCTGCTGACGGCCGGCGATCGCTTTGACGGAACGATGCGGCATGACCTCGCCCCGTCGCCTTTTCATCGACCCCTTCGCGCCCGGCTGGTACCACTGCATGTCCCGGTGCGTCCGTCGCGCGTTCCTGTGCGGGGTCGACCGGGCCACCGGACAGTCCTTCGAGCATCGACGGCGGTGGCTTGAGGACCGCCTGCATGAGCTGGCAGACTGCTTCGCGGTCGGGCTCTACGCCTACGCGGTGATGAGCAACCACGTGCACGTGGTGCTGCGGGCCGACCCGCTGGCGGCCCATGCCTGGCCGGCCCAGCAGGTCGCCGAACGGTGGGTTCGGTTGTTTCCGGTGCGCGTCCAGGGTCAGATCGATCTCGACGCCTGCCTCGCCCGCGCCGGGCAGCTGGCCGCGCAGCCGGAGCGCATTGCGGTGCTCCGCGCTCGGCTGGCCAGCGTGTCGTGGTTCATGCGCTGCCTGAACGAGCCGATCGCCCGCCGCGCCAACCGCGAGGACGACTGCACCGGGCGCTTCTGGGAGGGCCGGTTCAAGTGCCAGGCGCTGCTCGACGACGCCGCGGTCATGGCCTGCATGGCCTGCGTCGACCTCCACCTGGTCCGCGCCGGGATGGCCGCCGAGCTGTCCGGCAGCGTCCATACCTTGGCGCACAATCGGCTGCAGGCCGACCCGTCGCCACCCGCCGATGTCGAACTGGCGCCCGTTCGCGGCCTCGCCGATTCAGGCGGGCTGCCCTGCTCGTTGAAGGCCTGCCTGGGACTGCTGGACTGGACCGGCAGGCAGTTGCGGCCGGGACATCGGGGCGCCATCGGTGCCGAGCACCCCGGCGTGCTGGCGGCGCTGGAGTGCCCCGCCGACACTTGGGCTGTGCGCGTCGCCGGCATCGAGCGCGATCACTGGCGGGCCATCGGCGCCGTCGACGCCCTGCTGGCCAAGGCCCGGGCCATGGGCCAGCGCTGGCTCAAGGGGGCCGGACGCGTTGCACGCCTGGCGCCCCTGCGTCGTGCCCCTGCCGAAACTTGAGCGGCTCCAGGTCCGGGCACCTGCCAAAGCCAGCCGCGTCCCCAACCCCTGCCAGGACCGTTCGGGCACGCCTGATGCCTGAACGCCACTGCCCTGGTACCGACTGAACACCGGGCGCGGTAAGAGCGCCGGGCGTGAGGGCGGCACGAGAGCGGCGAACTTGGAGCAGCGGATCGTGGGTGTCCCGGTCCGCGTCCTGTCCCGGTCCGCGTCCTGTCCCGGTCCGCGTCCTGCTCAACAGCGCCAACACATGCGCGATCCGCTTCTCAACCGGTGTCTCGCTCTTGCGCCCCATGGGCTTCTCCTCGGTGGATGGCTAACATTCCACCGGGTCCCGGTATCCCAGGGCAAAACAGTAGGGACGTGCCGCTCATTCTGGAGGATCAACATCCCGACCTCTAGAACGAGCTTGAAACTTGTCAATCCCCCATCCAAGCAGCAGCGACGTGATCAAGCTCAAGACAAGAGGAAAATCTGAGTGATCGACCGACAGCGCTGCCACGACCGGCGCAACCAAGAACACCCACAACAAGGCGGCAATCATGAGTGCGCTGGCAGACTGACGCTCCCTCTTCATAGGAATTGATGTCGTCTTCTATATGCACATTCTAGGGAAGCACGACTTAGTGCACTCCCCTTCGCAGGCACTGTACACGCCAGCCCGACAGGTAATTGCTATCCTGATTCCCCGCCTGTCGCATCCTCAGATACGGCCTGCTGAGACGCTGTGGCCACTGGCAAAGGCTGGAGGTGGGTGATGGGCACGGAGCGTACTTATGCCGCTCCGCACCAGTGCGTCGGTTGAGGATCAACGGGCGAACCGCGAGCTAAGGCGCGTGTCGGCGCGTTCCGGGCTAGCGGCGCAGCTGCCACGCTAACCCCAACGCGGTGCCCATCAACCACCCGGCCGGTCCGGTAATCAATGCAAGCAGCCCACCTTGGGCATCGCGGGACCAGGAGCTTCCCAGAGCCACCCCCAACAGGAAGCCGAGAACAGCCGCCCACAACACCCCTTTCAAGCGCGGATGATCTAGGCCCTTGCCCAGATTGAACGCAACAGTCGCTACCACCAAGAAGCAAATCACAGTCAATAGGTATACAAGAGGTGCGGCCAGCCGGCCGTTGACTGCTGCCAGCATGGCGACAACAGCAGCAGCCATCGCGGTGGCCAGGAGGAGAAATGCTCGCATCTGATTTCCTGCCGGTATCGCCCATGGGCCGAGAACAGGGCCGAGACCATGACACCCACGATTTGCGGTGATCCTACCTGAGGGGCAGTCCAGGAGAGCGTCCGTCTCCCGGTCCGTGCGAGCCTACCGGATGGGCGAACGTATGCGCGGACCGCCGCCCGGCCAGATTTCCCCGTGAGACAAAGCGTCATGCACCGCCTCCTCAGTGCAGGGAAGAATCGACCGCCGGTCCGGCACACGGCCTGCGAACTCAGTGAGATGGATGGGAGACGTCAAGTGCGGATACTGATCGTGGCAGCGGCGCTGGCCGCATTGGCCGGATGTGCCTATGGACCCAAGGTGGTGCACGTTCCAGTTTCTGAGACTGTAGTTGCGCCGGCGGATCGACTGGATGACTCCCACGTCTACTACGCCCTGCCGCGGACGTTGGTTTCGGTGCAATGGCCGCTGACCCTCAGAAGCGTCAAGCCTGGGCTGCTGCACACTGCAGCGGGTGGCGGACCCTTCGACCCGACGGCCCACTGCAAGAGCCCCGGCGAGGATGAGTTGGTCAGGCGCCTTTGCGCCAGGCGGCTGCGCGCCTTGGTTCCGAGCAGCACGAACCAAGTCGCGGCTTGCGCGACTGTTCCACCCCTGATCGTCGCCTCGGAACCCGCGTTGCGCGCCAGCACCGTGCCTGTGCCGGATGCCGATCACATCTATGCCGTGCGCATGCACGCCGGCGCCTTTGAGAAACTGGAGACGACGCTGACCTTGTCCGAGCATGGCGCGCCAACCAGCTTCTCGGCTACCGGGACGTCATCCGGCATGAGAATCGCGGACTTTGCGCTTCGCGCCGCCATGATCGGGATCCTGAAGCAGGATGCTGATGGCCGCAGCACCGCATCGGCTGATGCGAACCGAGCGCAGATGATCGACCTGCTGAACCAAATGGATCAATGGGATCAGCAGTTGCTCGACCTCGCCCAGGCCGGCGCTCTCAGCCAAACCAGTCGGGACGTCATCGTCGGCAAACTGCAAGAGTTGCGCCAGAAGCTTGAAGGACAAAGTGTCGAGCAGACCATCACCCTGCAGCTTGTTTTTGATCCGCCCAACGGAGACGCGGCGCAGCATGACGAAGTTGAAATGCCCGGATTCTGTCCGCCTTCGCCGGACCAGAGCCCGGCAGCTGAAGGTGACGCCGAAAAGCCCGAGGCCAGGTCGCCGCCGCTGACGGCCCGGCTTACGCTCCGGCCGCTGAGCCAGCACGTCGAGCTGACCACCACGATCGATCGAACCAGTGCCGCGCTTGTCGAAGCTGAGGCAAAAGGCCTTCGTTACCGGGTTCCCGTGCTCAACCGAGGCTATCTGAGCCTGGCGGTAGAGCCGGATCAGAGTCCGGATGCCTGTATGCCCGGAGACAGCCAACCCATGCCGCCGCAGTGCATTCCCATCGAGTCGACGTTGTTGATCGCCCAGCAGGGCAGCGTGCGCGCCCTGCCCCGGCGCCTTGGCCTCGGGACCGGAGCCATGAAGGCTACGCTGGATGCCGCCAGCGGCGGACTCTCGAGCGTCACCACCGAGACGCGCGGCGGCGCCTACGACTTGGTGAATGCGGTCGTCGACGAAGCCGGCAGGGACCACGAGCTGGCCGCGCTGGAGCGCGAAGCCAAGCTGCTGCAGCAGCGCGTCGCCATCTGCAAGAGCCGGCGCGAGCTGGGCATGGCCATTCCCCAGGACTGCAACGAGGCGAAGAGCCTCGGCCAGTAGCTGCCTGGGTTCATGGCCAACGTGCAGGAACCACACAGACGGGGGTCGCCCGGCGGCTTGCATCGTTGCCGGTGGGGTGCCGGGGCAGCCGGGTTGGGGGGCGGGCTCCGGGTGGGGTTGCGGCGGG
>ERZ761609.2290-NODE-2290-length-14493-cov-26.729810_pt1 | contig 14493 bp, 14 predicted proteins | sample MGYA00511163_ERZ761609 | MGnify/ENA primary metagenome ERZ761609 (study PRJEB28899, sample SAMN02445070) | bioreactor sludge metagenome | biome: EBPR sludge | place: Australia: Brisbane, Thorneside Wastewater Treatment Plant | collected 2011-12-16 ... | reverse complement strand
ACCGGCGCTGCCGCGGCGCGGGTGCGCCAGCATCTGGCGCTTGCCCGCAACGATGCCGATCTGCTGCCGGATTTCCGCGACCTGCCGGAATTCATGCCGCAGGCCGAATTCGACCGCCGCTTCGGCCCCATCGGCAGCGCACGCTACCTGCGCGTCATCACCCGCATCGACGCCCGCCTGGCCGCACACCCGCTCGCACAATAACAATGAATTGTCAAACAACCATGCTATAATGTTGGGCTTCCCGCAATCCGGCCCCCCATCATGTCCCGCAAGCTCCGCAACATCGCCATCATCGCACACGTCGACCATGGCAAGACCACGCTGGTCGACCAGCTCCTCAGGCAATCCGGCACCTTCCGCGACAACCAGGCGGTCGATGAGCGGGTGATGGACTCCGGCGACATCGAAAAGGAACGCGGTATCACCATCCTGGCGAAGAACACCGCGATCACCTACGGCGACACCCACATCAACATCGTCGACACGCCCGGCCACGCCGATTTCGGCGGCGAGGTCGAGCGCGTGCTCGGCATGGTCGACGGCGTGGTGCTGCTGGTCGACGCGGTCGAAGGCCCGATGCCGCAGACGCGCTTCGTCACCAAGAAAGCGCTCGCGCTGGGTCTACGCCCGATCGTGGTGATCAACAAGGTCGACCGTCCCGGCGCCCGCCCCGACTGGGTGGTCGACCAGACCTTCGACCTGTTCGACAAGCTCGGCGCCACCGACGAGCAGCTCGACTTCCCTATCATCTACGCTTCCGGCCTCAACGGCTGGGCCTGCATGGATCTGAAGGACGCGCCGTCGCAGGGCGGCGCCGCAGCCGACATGACGCCGCTATTCAACACGGTACTGTCCCACGTCCCCACCCCGCCCGGCTCCGCCGACGCACCGCTGCAGCTACAGATCGCTGCGCTCGACTACTCGACCTACACCGGCCGCCTCGGTATCGGTCGCGTGCTCAACGGCCGCATCAAGCCCGGCATGTCGGTCGCGGTGATGAACCATGAGGAGCAGGTCGCCACCGGCCGCATCAACCAGGTGCTCGGCTTCCGTGGCCTCGAGCGTATCCCGGTTGAAGAAGCCGAAGCCGGCGACATCATCATCATTTCCGGGCTGGACGACATCGGCATCGGCGTCACCATCTGCGACAAGGAGAATCCGGTCGGCCTGCCGGTACTATCGGTCGACGAACCGACGCTGACCATGGACTTCATGGTCAACACCTCGCCGCTCGCCGGCACCGAAGGCAAGTTCGTCACCAGCCGCCAGATCCGCGACCGCCTGACCAAGGAACTGCTGACCAACGTCGCGCTGCGCGTCGACGAAACCGGTGACGCCGACGTGTTCCGCGTCGCCGGCCGCGGCGAGCTGCATCTCACCATCCTGCTGGAAAACATGCGCCGTGAAGGCTTCGAGATGGCGGTGGCCAAGCCCCGCGTGGTGTACAAGGAAATCAATGGCGAAAAGTGCGAGCCGTATGAAAACCTCACCATCGACCTGGAAGACGAGCACCAGGGCGGCGTGATGGAGGAAATCGGTCGCCGCCGCGGCGAGCTGACCAACATGGAATCCGACGGCAAGGGCCGCACCCGTCTCGAATACCATATTCCCGCGCGCGGTCTGATCGGCTTCCAGTCCGACTTCATGACGATGACGCGCGGTACCGGCCTGATGAGCCACGTGTTCGACGACTACGGCCCGGTCAAGGCCGACCTGCCCGGTCGCCACAACGGCGTGCTGGTGTCGCAGGACAACGGTGAAGCCGTGGCCTATGCGCTGTGGAAGCTGGAAGACCGCGGCCGCATGTTCGTTTCGCCCGGCGACAAGCTGTACGAAGGCATGATCATCGGCATCCACAGCCGCGACAATGATCTGGTGGTCAACCCGATCAAGGGCAAGCAGCTCACCAACGTGCGCGCCTCCGGCACCGACGAGGCAGTGCGCCTGACCACGCCGATCAAACTGACGCTCGAATCCGCGGTGGAGTTCATCGACGACGACGAACTGGTCGAGATCACACCGAAGTCGATCCGCATCCGCAAGCGCCATCTGCAGGAACACGAGCGCAAGCGCGCCAATCGCGCGGCGGCGTAATGCAAAACCCGGCCGGCGCCGGGTTTTTTCATGGCGGCACGGGTAGAATCCGCGCATGCATCCTGTCGAAATCGGCCTCTTCGCCGGCCTTTGCGTCCTCGCTCTCCTGACTATTTCCCTGCTGCTGCGCCTGCGTGCGCTGCAGCGTGAACAAGCCGGGCTGCCCGCGCTGCTGGCGCAGGACATGGAGGCCCGTCACCGTGCGGTGCTGACCGACCTGCATGCGGGGCTGTCGCAGCAATCCGATCGCATGCAAACCCAGCTGGCGACCTTACAGATCGCGCAGGCCGAGCGGCTGGCCGAGACGCGCGAAACCGTCACCGGCCAGTTCGGCCAGTTCCAGACCGCGATGCTGGAAAAGCTCATCGAACAAGGGCGTGCCGAGCAAAGCCTGCTGCAGGACACGCTGAAGCATATGACCGCGCAGTTCAGCGAGCGCGCGCAGCAGCTGTCGCAGACGGTCGATGGCCGCCTGAATGAAATCTCCGGCAAGGTGGCCGAGCGGCTCGACGAGGGCTTCAAGAAAACCAACGAGACGTTCACTTCGGTGATGTCGCGGCTGGCGGTGATCGACGAGGCACAAAAGAAAATCGAAGGGCTCGCCTCCAACGTCGTGTCGCTGCAGGAAATCCTCGGCGACAAGCGCTCGCGCGGCGCTTTCGGCGAAGTGCAGCTGGAAGCGCTGGTGAGGAACAGCCTGCCACCCGACGCCTATGTCTTCCAGCACACCCTGAGAAGCGGCGCACGCGCCGACTGCGTGCTGATCCTGCCGGAGCCGACTGGCACGGTATGTGTCGACGCCAAGTTTCCGCTGGAAAACTACAGCCGCATGTTCGACGACACGCTGCCGGCGGCCGAGCGCGAGGCGGCGCGGCGGCAGTTCAAGGCCGACGTCAAGAAACACGTCGACGACATCGCCGCCAAATACATCGTCACCGGCGAAACCTCCGACGGCGCGGTGATGTTCCTGCCGGCCGAAGCGGTGTTCGCCGAAATCCACGCCTACCATGCGGATCTGGTCGAGCATTCACAGAAAAAGCGGGTGTGGCTCACCTCGCCGACCACGCTGATGGCGGTGCTGAATACCGCACGCGCAGTAATCCGCGATTCGGAAACGCGGCGCATGGCGCACGTGATCAAGGATGAATTGAGCAAGCTGGCGAAGGATTTCGCGCGCTTCGACGAGCGCATGAAAAAGCTCGCCTCCCACATCGAGCAGGCCAACAAGGATGTCAGCGAGGTGCGCATTTCCAGCGACAAGATCAGCCGCCGTTTCCTGCAGATCGAACGGGTCGAACTCGAATACCCGAACACGGGCGCCACGCGCCTGCTCGACGCCGGCGAATAAGCCGATGAGCTGGTTCGGCCGCTGGCGGCGCGCCCGCATTCTCGAACGGCATGCCATCCCGCTTGCTGCCTTCGACGCGACGGTCGCCGCCCTGCCGATCCTGCACGGGCTTGACGCGGCTGAGCGGACGCGCCTGCGCGAAGCCGCCAGCCTGTTCATCCACGGCAAGGCGTTTTCCGCCGCCGGCGGCGCGGAGGTCGACGCCGCCACCCAGCGCGCCATCGCATTGCAGGCCTGCCTGTTGACGCTCAACCTTGACGAAGACAGCTACCGCGGCTGGCGCGAGATCATTCTCTATCCCGACGAATTCATGCGCGATCTTGAGGAAATCGACGAGGCCGGCGTGGTGCATCGCTCGCGCGACATCCTGGCAGGCGAATCCTGGCATGGCGGGCCGCTGCTGCTGTCGATTGCCGACGTTAAAACCAGCGGCCTGGCCGATGGCGTCAACGTCGTGCTGCACGAGTTTGCGCACAAGCTCGACATGCTGAACGGCGATGCCAACGGCTTCCCGCCGCTGCATCGCGGCATGGATGCGGCGGCCTGGGCACGCGACTTCAGTGCGGCCTACGAGGATTTGTGCCGGCGCGTCGATGCCGGCGAGGACACGGCCATCGACCCCTACGCCACGACCAATCCCGCCGAGTTCTTTGCGGTGCTGACCGAGGTGTTTTTCGAGATGCCGTGCCTACTCGATGCCGAGTACCCGGCGATTTACCGGCAGTTGCAGCAGTTCTACCGCCAGCATCCGCTGGCCCGGCTGGAATCACATGGACACGCCTAAGCCCCGTACCGCCGCACGCATGGCCGGCATCGCACCGTTCCATGTGATGGATATCCTGGCGCGCGCGCAGGCGCTGGAAGCCGCCGGACGCGACATCATCCATCTCGAAATCGGCGAGCCGGACTTCGCCACCCCCGAACCCGTCGTCGCGGCAGGAATCGCGGCGCTGCGCGCCGGACACACGCACTACACCTGCGCACTCGGCCTGCCCCTCCTGCGCGAAGCCATCGCCGGATTTTATGCCGCTCGCTGGCAGGCTGCGGTCGACCCCGCACGGATCGTGGTGACGCCCGGTGCCTCGGGCGCCTTGCTGCTGACGCTGGGCCTGCTGGCCGGCCCCGGCGACGAAGTGCTGATGACCGACCCGGGTTATCCCTGCAACCGCCATTTCGCCCACTTTTGCGACGCCCGCGCAGTCACCGTTCCGGTCGATGCCGGCAGCGGCTTTCAACTCACCCTCGAATCCCTCCAGCGCCACGCCACTTCGGCTACCCGCGCGGTGCTGATCGCCAGCCCGTCCAATCCCACCGGCACCGCCATTTCCTCCGACGAACTCGCACGCATCCGCGACTGGTGCCGTGCGCAGGGCGTGGCCCTGATCGTCGACGAGATCTATCTGGCGCTCACTTACGACGGCAGTGAGCACAGTGCCGCACGCTGGGACGACGTATTCGTCATCAACAGTTTTTCCAAATATTTCTCGATGACGGGCTGGCGGCTCGGTTGGCTGGCCGCTCCCGCCTGGGCCATGCCGGCACTGGAACGGCTGGCGCAGAATCTGTTCCTGGCGGCCGCCACCCCGGTACAGCATGCGGCACTGGCCGCATTCTCGCCCGCAACCCTGGATGAAATCGAAAACCGCAAGGCCGAGTTACGCGCCCGCCGCGATTTTCTGCTGTCCGCCTTACGCGAGCGGGGCTTCGATATTCCGCTGACGCCGCAGGGGGCGTTTTACCTGTATGCGGATTGCAGCCGCCTCACCGCGGACAGCCACGCATTCGCCAATCTTTTGCTCGAACAGACGGGCATTGCCGCAACGCCTGGAGTCGATTTCGGTTCGCATCGCGCGGCACGCCACATCCGCTTTGCCTACACCCAGCCTCTACCGCGGCTGGCCGATGCGATGACGCGGCTCGATCGTTTTTTGCAGGCATAAAAAAACCGGCCCGAAGGCCGGTTTTACGTTCCGTGCCCGGAATTACTGGGCGGGAGCGGGAGCAGCAGCATCAGCAGGCGCTTCGGCGGCAGGCGCTTCGGCAGGAGCAGCGGCGTCAGCAGCCGGGGCTTCAACGGCGGGAGCAGCAGCTTCCGGAGCCGGAGCTTCAGCAGCAGGCGCTTCGACCGGAGCAGCGGCTTCTTCTTTTTTGCCGCAAGCGGCCATGGAGACAGCCAGCAGGGCAGCCAGGAGGATGGAATATTTCATTTAATTTCCCTTTACTTACAAATATAAAAACCCACACCAGAGATCGGTCCGGGACTTGTGATCCAGCCGACGCGCGGAATTCTAGCAAAACGGTAATAGAAAACCACAATCTACTAAAAAATTGATTTGGCGCGTTCCGGATGTTGCCAAATTGCAACAAAACGGGTTAGACGCATTATTTTCTGGGCGTTTCGATGAACTCTCCTGGCTGGGTGCCGGGGCGCAATTTGCCTTGATAGGAAAAGCCGGTGCCATAGCGGCGGCCGCCATCCGGCGCGATGGTCAGCTCATTTTCGCTCCAGATCCAGACATGGCCGTCACGGGTGTCGAGGATAAACGCACGCGCGCCGCCCTTGCCGCCCTCGGCACCTGCCAGCGGCAGTGCCTGATAGCGTTCATTCGCCAGCGCACCCGTTGATAGCGTCAGCAACCCCAGCAGCACCCACCCTGCCCGCATCGCGCGTCCTTTCATTTGTTGTTGCCCTTGACAGCGGGCGTCTCGACGTGCGGCGAATCGGCATCCCCCGGGGTAAACAGCGCGGCCACCGCCGCTGCACCCAGTACATATTCATGGTTGCAGATATCATCGTGAACCCGGATTTCACCCTGCTCGGCGATGATGGCCTCGCATTCCGTCTGCCCCACGCCGCGCAGCATCGAATGGATTTTGGCCGGGTCATACGGGCAGTGATAGCTGACCGGACGAGGATCGTACACCCGCACATCCTCCTCCGGAAATAGGCGCGCGATCAAGCTGATCGCGCCGAGCCCGAGCAGTTCGTCCGCCCGCACCGTGTCGGCCAGCATCTGCACCCGGTTCCAGCCGTCCACATCGCGCGCGGCCGCCCCCGGCAGCGCCTGCAGGAACAAACCGGCGGCTGTTTCGCGGCTGGCCGCCAGCCACAGGCGGGTGGGCAATTGTTCGGACTGCGCCAGATAATGCTCGAACACCGCGGCCAGGGTCTCGCCCTGCAGTGGCACATGGCTCTGATAGGGCTGGCGCATGGCGGCGGTGTCGAGCGTCAGGGTCAATGCGCCGTCGCCCAGCAAGGCCGGCAGGCTGCCCGCGACCAGATCCGGGGCGGTACGCACCATGCCGCGCAGGCGCAATTGTTCATCGCAATCCATCACCAGCAGCGATACTTCGCCGGCGCCGCGCAACTGAAACGTCAGCCGCCCCGTCTGCTTGAGGTTGGCGGTGATCAGAGTGGTCACCGCTGCCAGCTGGCCCAACAGCTCAAGGGCAGGCTCCGGATAATCGCGCCCGGCCGTCATCTCGCGCCAGGCGGATCCCAACTGCACCCAGACGCCGCGGATGTCGAGCTGTTCGAACAGGAAACTGCGCACCCGGCTGGGCTGAGCGTGCAAGGTGCTCAATTGAGTTGCACCCGCTCGCCCCAGGGCACCCTGCCCTTGCCCTTGACCAGCCAGATCACCGGGTAGTTCGGCGGGATTCCGGGGAAGTCGCCCTCGGCGTCGGTGAAATACACCAGCATGTCGGGGCTGCGGTTTTCGTGCTCGACCCAGTCGAATACCGGGCGGAAATCAGTGCCGCCGCCGCCTTCGAGGTCGGCGGGAAGCTGCATGGTATCCCAAGGCTCGAATTCCCATGGCGCGTTTCCAGCCACCTGGTTGTCGCATGCCAGCAGCGTCACCCTGGCGCGCACCTGGCCCTTGAGCGCATCGAGCTCGGTGACGAACTCGCGCAGCTCGTCGTCGCTGATCGAGCCGCTGGTATCGATCGCCGCCACCACCTCGATGCCCTCGCTCGACAGGCGCGGCAGCAGCGCGTCGCCCTCGCGGCGCGAGGGCCGGCGCCACGAATAGTCGTCTCGCTGGTTGATCGCGAAAAAGCGCGCCAGCAAGGCGCGCCACGGCAAACTGGGTGCCAAGAGGCCGTCGACCCAGCGCATCATCGACTGGGATAGTTTGCCGGCCTGGCGCGCCGCCTGGGCGGCGGCGGCCAGCCGGTTCTTCCATTGCTCGGCAAGTTCCTCGCGCTCGCTGGGCGACAACTCGTTCGGCTTCTGCGAGGCCTGGCTGCCGCTGCCCTGCTGCTCCTCGGCCTGGCTCTGGCCTTCCTTACCCTGGCCGCCGGCCTCGCCGCCCTCGGGATCATCCTGGCGTTCGTCTTGATCGGGGCTGGCGCCTTGCTCGTTGTCGTTGTCGAACAGGTGCTGGTCGAAGGACTCTTCCGGGGTATCTTCCGGAATCAGCGGATAGATTTCTTCGGCCGACAGCGTCATGAAGTTCTGGTCGGCGAGGATGCCATGCAGCGGCGGCTTCAGGCCTTCCTCGATCAGGATCAGATTCACCGCGTGATCGCAGGCCACATCCCAGCGCCGCTTCATCCGATGGTTGCGGCGCTGGGGATGGCCCATGGCGCAGTGCATCGCTTCGTGTGCGAGGACGAATTGCGTCTGCGCCAGGGACAGGTTTTCGACGAACTTCGGATTGAAATAAAACGCCTGCGCATCGGTTCCCGTGGTGGTGCATCCGTCGCCGCCGACCTTCAGCGGCAGGTGCATCACCAGCGCGCCAAGAAACGGGCGCTCCATGATGAGCCGGGTGCGCGCGGCCGCCAGCTTGGTGAGGATAGGCTGCAGTGCGGCGTCAGGCTGATCGGCCATGGATCAATGCTCGTAGAGAACCAGATCGGTGATGCTGTTGGCCCACTCGGCGAACGCCGGCACGGCGAACAGCGGCCGTCCCACCGCGCGGTGCAGGTCGGACACCAGCATGACGCCCATTTCGCGCTGCGGGAAACGCTGCGCATATTTGAGGATGTTGCCGTATACCGCCGAAGCGTTGCCGCTGTCGGCGGCCTGCAATGCACGCCGCACCAGCGCCGCGGCGACGCCATACTGCAGGTCGATGCCTGCGGGCACTTCGGCATCCGCACCCGCGATGATGGCGTCGAGATCGGGCATCTGCGCCATGTTGTCGACGAAGGTTTTCAACTCCAGGCCGGCCGACTGGCCAACGCAGGCCTGCAACGAATCGGCCAGCAGTTCGGTCCGGTCGAATTTCTGCAGCGCACGGTGGGCATACTCCCACGAGCGCGGGCTGGGAAAGGCGATCGGCGTGTGCGCCGGGTCGAAGCTGAACAGCAGGTCGGGACGAAAGCGCAGGAAAGCGATGACCCGCGGATCGATATCCTCGCTGTGCGCCCAGTCCACCCAGTCGTCCAGATTCACCTCGACTTCATAATGGGTGAAACGGTTGGCCAGCGGCGCCGGCATGGCGTAGGTCACGCCACGGTCGCCCTGGCGGTTGCCGGCAGCGAAGATCACCCAGCCATCCGGCACCTTGTACTCGCCCAGGCGGCGGTCGAGGATCAGCTGATAGGCCGCCGCCGATACGGTAGGCGGCGCCGACGTGATTTCATCGAGGAACAGGATGCCCGACGGGCCATGGCGTTCGGCGTCAGGCAGCACTGCAGGAATCGACCACTCGACCAGCTGGCCGCTGCGGAACGGAATGCCGCGCAAGTCGGTCGGCTCCATCTGCGACAGGCGGACGTCGATCAGCGGCACGCCGTGCTGCTGGGCAATCTTGGCGACGATCTGCGACTTGCCCACGCCCGGCGGCCCCCACAGCATCACCGGGGTATGGTGGCCGTCGGCGGCGCTGTCGAACTCGCGGTCGAGGATGGTTTCAATGTGGGAAGGGCGCATGGTCGATCAGAACAACGTAAATGGCCCTAAATGATAATCGCTCACGGACTCGCATTCCAGCTTCTCCCTTGCTTGAGGTGGGGAGATTTTGTTACCGTGGAACGCAACTCGACCAATTGTTGGATGCAGCATGAATTTTTGCAGTGAATGCGGCAGCGCAGTGATGCTGCGCGTGCCGACCGGCGACCACCTGCCGCGCTATGTGTGCCCCAAATGCGGCACCATCCATTACCAGAATCCCAAGATGGTGGTCGGCTGCATTCCCGAGTGGGAAGACAAGGTATTGCTGTGCCGTCGCGCCATCGAACCCCGGTACGGCCTGTGGACGCTGCCGGCCGGCTTCATGGAAAACGGCGAGACCACACTCGAGGGCGCTGCGCGCGAAACCTGGGAGGAAGCCGGGGCGCGCATCGAAGTCGGCGGGCTGTACACCCTGTACAACCTGCCGCACGTCAATCAGGTTTATTTCCTGTTCCGCGCCCGCCTGCTGGATCTGGACTTTCAGCCCGGCATCGAATCGCTCGAAACCCGATTGTTCGCCGAAGCTGACATCCCCTGGGACAAAATTGCCTTCCGCACCGTGCGTGCCACGCTGGAGCAGTATTTCAGCGACCGCCGCGCCGGCTCATTCGACTTTCATTTCGGCGACATCCGCACGCGCTGAGATCCAGGCTCAGGCGGCGGCGGCGAACTGCTCCCGCCCCACCACATCCATACCCACGCGCAGCCAGCCTTCGTGGCTTTCCTGCACTTCGCCCAGCCGCAGGCGGTACACCGTATCGCCGTCGCGCAGCATCAGCGGCGCACCCAGGCGGTAATGGGTCCGGGGAATCAGCAGATTGCTGACACCCTGCTCAGGGTGGGTCATCGGCAGAAAGACCGCCCAGGTCTTTTCGCACGCCACGCCCGGCACATCCGTTTCGGAATAGATTTCCACCCGCTTGGGATGGCGCGACAGGCGCTGCGTACCCACCAGATGCCGGCCGTCCTCCTGGCGATTCCAACGTATTGCCAGCAATTGCCAGATGTTTTCCGATGGGTCCCAGCTCACTGCCACCAGGCGGCCATGCGGCAGTGCCGGCTCTTCGGACAGAGCAAAGCCCATGCCCTCCGTGCTCTCGTCGCGCAGCATCCAGGGCTCCAGGGCCGGACGTCCCTTGGCGGTTTCGGGCTGGGCCAGTGCCGCCAGAATGTTATCCATGCCTGCGGCCACCCAGACCCGGCCGAAACGATGCGTACGCTGACGGTTACGGCGAATTCCGCCACGTTCGATCAGGCTTGCCACCTGGCGGGTAAGCCCGTTATCCGCCTCCGCCGCCGGAGTTTGATCCAGCGATTTCAGGTGATCGACCAGCGGACGCAGCGCAAAATAACGCAGCCGGCGGCCCTGCACCCACTCGCTGTCCAGCATGCAGGCGCCTTCACTCAGCGAAAGGTCCACCATATGCGTGTGCAGTTCGCGTTGCGGCACGGTCGCTGGCAGGGGCAGAGGCTCGTAGCCCTCGATAATCTGTGCAATCGATTCGATTTCCTGCGCCCGGTAGCCCAGCGGATGCACCAGGCCCATCAACACCACCAGCGTGTATTCGCGTGCGCAATGCGTGGTGCGCGCGTTGATCAGCACTTCCTGCATGGCGAAACCGTCGCGTTCGACCAGGCGGTAAAGCTTGTGCACCCGCCGCCAGGCCGATGCGGGCGGATTACGCGCCTGATGATAATCCCAGCGCATGACCAGACCGGCATAACGCAGCGCACGGGTGGCAATCGCGGCGGTAAACGGTTTGAGTTCAGCACTGGCCTGATTCCGGTAGGCCTGTTTCAGCATGCCGAGCCAGGCATCCGCCAGCAGCGACCAGAACATCCATGACTCGCGCCACAGCGCTTCGCGTGCCAAGCGAAACGTAGCCTGATTACGCACATACTGCTCGACGATACGCAACTGCAGGGGCAACCCCGCCTCTTCCAGCTTCATCAGTAACTGCATGCGGCTGAGCGTGGCCGTCTCATTCTCCGCATTGAAGCGTTCCAGGCCTTCGACCAGCGCATGATGCGCATCGTAATCCGAATTCGCATGCAAGCTTTTCAGCCATTTCTCAATCGCCTTCACAGATGCGAACGGTGATCTCGCTTCAGCTTTTCTGCGGCGGGTAATCGCGCTCAACATTTCAAATAAATCACTCATGGCTGGCGTCGATTTGTAACAAATGCCTGTTACCAGCACCATTTATGCCAAACACAGGGGCGGAGGGTACTCACGTCAACGCATTGGTTTTGTTCGGATTCGACGGAATTTCCTGCACACCAAGCCAGACGGATTAACGAAAAACCGACACCTGTTGATGAAGCCGCGTCAATCCGGCCACGCACGCGCAGTCGCTACCGGCGCCCCGCACAAACCAGAACGAACCCGCTACAATGCGCGCCGTGGAGGTGTGGCCGAGCGGTTTAAGGCACCGGTCTTGAAAACCGGCGATGGTGCAAGCCATCCGTGAGTTCGAATCTCACCGCCTCCGCCAGCCGAATGACCGGGACGCCCCAGCAGGGCGTTTTTTTGTTGTGCCGCCCCAACTGATGCGAAAATCCACGGATGGCACATACCTTGCCCCTCACTCCCCGCAACCACGATCGCGACAGCGCGGGAATGACCTATGTCTATCCCGTCGTGTCACGCCGCGCCGGCGGAGTGTCGGTCGGAATCAATCTCAACCCAAATAACGCGTGCAACTGGGCGTGCGTGTATTGCCAGGTGCCGGACCTGACGCGCGGCACCGCGCCCGAAATTAACCTGGCGCAGCTGGAAACCGAACTGCGCGCGATGCTGACCGCCATCCTCCACGGCGATTTCATGCAAGCGCGCGTTCCCGAGGGGGCACGGCGGCTCAACGACATCGCGCTGTCCGGCAACGGCGAGCCGACCAGCGCCAGAGCCTTTCCGCAAGTCATCGAACTGATCGGCCGGGTGATGGCGGATTTCGATCTGGCCGGCAAGATCAAGCTGGTGCTGATCACCAACGGCAGCCTAGCGGACCGTCCTCGTGTGCAGGACGGCCTTGAAAAAATGGCCGCCTTGAATGGCGAAGTCTGGTTCAAGTTCGACCGCGCAACCACAGGCGGCATGCGCAGCATCAACCAGACACGGATTTCACCCGACAGGCAGTTCGAGCGGCTTGCCGTGGCCGCGCATCTGTGCCCGACCTGGCTGCAAACCTGCATGTTCGCGCTCGATGGCGCGCCGCCTTCCGACGCGGAACAGGCGGCCTACCTGTCTGCCGTCGAGCGCATCCGGATGCAACAGATTCCGCTGCAAGGCGTGCTGCTGTATGGCCTCGCGCGGCCATCGATGCAGCCGCAGGCCGGCCGCCTGTCCGCGCTGCCCGCCGCGTGGCTCGAAGCGTTTGCCGAGAAAATCCGTGCGGCCGGCCTGCCGGTAAAGGTGTCGCCATGATCCACGGCATCGGCACCGATCTGCTCGACGCCGAACGCATCCGCAGCGGCCTCGCCCGCTTTGGCGAGCATTACGCAGACCGCATTCTCGCCCCGGCCGAGCACGCCGGGTATTACGCCAGTCCTGACCCGGCGCGCTTTCTGGCCAAATGCTTCGCGGCCAAGGAAGCGTTTGCCAAGGCGGCTGGAACCGGGCTGCGCGCGCCGGTGAGCTTGCGCAACATCGCCGTGCTGCGCGATGCACAAGGCAAGCCGCATATCGAATGCGCGCCCCGACTTGCCGCCTGGCTGGCCGCGCGCGGCGTCACGGCGCATCATGTTTCGCTGTCGGACGAGGGCGACCTCGTGCTGGCCTTCGTGGTGCTGGAACAAACCGGCCCTCACCCCAACCCACAGGAGCGCGCATGACGCTTGGCCCCTTGATGCTCGACGTGGCGGGCACCGAATTGACCGCCGACGACCGCCGCCGCCTGAGCCACCCGCTCGTCGGCGGGGTGATCCTGTTTTCCCGCAACTACCGCGACCCGGCGCAGCTGGCCGCGCTGACGGCCGAGATCCACGCGCTCAAATCGGCGCCGCTGCTGATCGGCGTCGACCACGAAGGCGGCCGGGTACAGCGCTTCCGCGAGGGCTTCACCCGCCTGCCGCCGATGCGCAGCTTCGGCGAAATCTGGAATGCGCATCCGCAGCGCGCGCGCGAACTGGCGCGCGAAACCGGCTACGTGCTGGCGAGCGAGCTGCGCGCGCACGGCGTCGACTTCAGCTTTGCGCCGGTGCTCGATCTGGATTACGGCGCCTCCAGCGTAATCGGCGACCGCGCCTTTCACGGCAACCCGCACGCGGTGTTCGAACTGGGGCAGGCGGTGATGCTGGGCATGAAGGACGCGGGCATGGCCGCCTGCGGCAAGCACTTTCCCGGTCACGGCTTCGTGGCGGCGGATTCGCATGTCGCCATCCCGGTGGACGAGCGTAGCCTGGCCGCTATCGCCGCCGCCGACCTCGTCCCCTTCCGGCTGATGATCGAAGCGGGGCTCGCGGCGATCATGCCCGCACATGTCGTCTACCCCCAGATCGACGACCGGCCCGCCGGATTTTCGCGCATCTGGCTGCACCAACTGCTGCGCCGCCAACTGGGATTCGACGGCACGATTTTCAGCGACGACCTCTGCATGGCGGGCGCCGCAGTGGCAGGCGGCGTGGTCGAACGCGTGGCGGCTGCGCTCGATGCCGGCTGCGACATGGCGTTGGTATGCAACCGCCCCGATCTGGCCGACGAGGTGCTGGCCAGGCTGCAGGTGGACTGGCCCGCACCCGCGCGTGCGCGGCTGGCACGCATGCACGGCCAGCCGCATCCGCCGACGATGACCGCACTGCGGGAATCGGCACGCTACGTGAGTGCGCTGCACCACATCGCCGGACTGGGACAGGAGTCCGCCGACCTCAACCTGCAAATCGACCCAACGGATTACTGTGGACGTGCATAAGCACGATCACCCGCACGGCGAGGGCGGACACCACGCACACGCAGCGGTCCCTGACGGCAATGGCAAGCTGGCCGTCGCCCTGCTGCTGACGCTGTCGTTCGCTGCGATCGAGGCGGTGGCCGGCTGGTGGTCGGGTTCGCTCGCGCTGCTGTCCGATGCGGCGCACATGCTCACCGATTCGTCCGCGCTGGGGCTAGATCGGAAGAGCACACGTCTGAACTCCAGTCACTGACCAA
>ERZ761609.2287-NODE-2287-length-14504-cov-6.598104_pt1 | contig 14504 bp, 14 predicted proteins | sample MGYA00511163_ERZ761609 | MGnify/ENA primary metagenome ERZ761609 (study PRJEB28899, sample SAMN02445070) | bioreactor sludge metagenome | biome: EBPR sludge | place: Australia: Brisbane, Thorneside Wastewater Treatment Plant | collected 2011-12-16 ... | reverse complement strand
ATGGGTCCGCTTACCAAATTCTTGCCAAATATTTGGCGCCAGAACGCCCGCCAACTCATGTGGCCGCGCGGATTGAAGCCTGAAGGGCTGAGGTTCAGGTTGCCGCCGCGCAGGATTGAACTCGCGAGGATCGGGGCGCTCGGAGACCGTCCCGCTGTGACGCTGCCCGGGATTGAAACCGCGGTCATCGAGGAGCGAAAGGTGATCGGCTACCTTCTGGCCACGGATCATCCCGAGGGCGCCAGCAAGGCCGCATTCTTCGAGGCCCACGGCTTCCAGCGCGGAAACTGGCAGATGCTTGCTGAAGCTCTGCGGGACCACGCTCGCCGTCACGCGGTGGCGGAGATCTCACGGTCGCCCTACGGTACAAAATACGCCGTGGACGGCCCCCTCCGGTGTCCCGACGGGCGCATGCCGATAGTGCGAGCCATCTGGATCGTGGACGCCGGAGTCGAATTTCCAAGACTGGTCACCGCCTACCCGATGGATGTATGAGTAATGCCATGATTCGGGAACACGACCGGATTGTCCTGACCGCACCTATCCCAGACAAAGGGTTGGAACCGGGGGACGTTGGCGCCGTGGTGCATGTGTACCCGGGTGCCGAGGCCTTCGAGGTTGAGTTCGTTACGCTCGGCGGAAGCACCGCCGCGGTGGTCACCGTTCCCACAGGGAAGGTCCGGGCGGTGACAAAATCCGAAATCCCGCATGCGCGGGAACTGCTGACTCATTAACCCAAGTGTTCCCATGAGGACTGGGGTCCAAGATCCGGATCCCGTTCGTGGTCTGACTACATTTTTCAAGGCATTCGGCACGCTTCCGCAATATTGCGTCGACGTTGCTGATGACGGGCTCATCCATTTCATCGCCTGCTTCGGCGGCAACTTTACCACCCGAAAACTTCATGCGGTGCTCGCCATCGACGAGGTTGCCCACGCCATCAAGCAAGTGCCGTCCATCCGAATCATCGCAACCCACGTAGGCCGGGATGGGATACTGGCCCTGTTGCGCGTCAATCCGGGGATAGAGGTGGTTCAGGTAACCAGCCGCGACTGGGAGGGCGACATGGACAAGTTCAACCAACTGAGGAAGATCCGCTATGGAAGATGGCCGCAGTCGGATTGTGGCGACCACTTGAAAGAGAGTGGTCCATCTCGTTATGGGTTGGGTTTGGCATCGTGAATGATCAGGTACACGTTTCCGGCTCACCCATGCATGCTTCCTCTCGGCGTGCCCCGTGCCGCTTCGAAGATGTAAGGGTCCATTCGAGATCGGGCGACTAAGACAACCTGACTTCATGGAAGAGAAGAACACATTCGCCGATTCGGACGATCCAGAAATCCGGGATCTTGTCAGAAGGATTGAGGCAGCCAGGCGGAAGGGCCTCATCAAAGATCCTCCTCGGAGTCGTAAGGCTGTCCGCTCGCTGGAAGATTTATGCCGCTACGTCTTCAAGCTGGCGCAACTGGACGGTGACTACCAAATGCTGGCCGAGAACGACAAGGTCAGGCGCTGGGTTTGGTTTGGACACGAGTTTTCGGACCGTACCGTTCGGACAATTCGAGACCTCACACCCCAAGTCCCCGACTTGAATGTCCTGGAGGAGCTGAGGCTCGTGAACACCCGAGTGAGTGCTGATGGGGCAGAGCGCCTCCGGCGATTGTTTCCCAATGCCCGCGTAACGACCTTTCTGGTGGAAGACAGCAGCGACTGGACCTTGGCATTCTTCAACGGGCAGGAGGGGGATGACTGGCGTGGCGAGATGATCAATCTGTACACGCGCTACTTGGAGGAATAGGCGTTGGAAATGGGCCTCCTAGACTGCACCCTTGATCAGACCCTTCTCGACGAGCGCCGCCCGCAGCTCGTTGGCGAGGGTGATGACGCTGGCGAGGTCGGTGGCAGCGGCTTGATTCGCGTTCGCCCGCTGAGCCGTGGGAGCCGCACCGTGGAAGCCGACCTTCAAGGACGTGCCGGCGCCGACCTGGACCTCCCACGATAGCGCCCCAGCGTGGCGCTTCAGGCCCCCGTCGGTCGTGTTCAGGATCAGATAACCCGTCGGAAAGGTCCCGCTGGCCGGATCGGTGGTGACGGTCGCCGGTGCAATCTGTCGCCAGGTGCCGGGCGTGCCAGCCACGGCGCAAATGAACTCCGCCACGTTCTGGTCGCGCCAGAAATCGCCCACGTTCCACGCCCCGGAGGTCGGCGGGCCGTTCAGCGTGTTCGGGTTGCCGTTCTGGTAGGTGGGGTCGCGGCGGAACAGTTCTTCGGTGGCGATGACCCAGTTCTGTTGGGACAGGGCGACGAAGCTGGCTGCGTCGGTCACATTGAACAGGCGTCCGGGGGCGATGGTGCTCATGTTGGGGGGCGAATCGCGAATCGCGAATGGCGAATCGTAAGAATTCCGCGGTGCCGTGCGTTATCCGGATATGGCCTTCAAGGACTATCGTGATCTGGATGTGTGGCAAGTCGCTCGGCAACTGGTGCGCCAGACCTATGGTGCCGCGCGGACTTTCCCCGCCACGGAGCGATTCGGACTGACCACCCAGGTCCGGCGTGCCGCCATTTCCATCCCCTCCAACGTGGCCGAGGGCTGGGGGCGGCACTACACCGCGGAGTTCGTTCAGTTCCTCCGGAAAGCCAGCGGGAGTCGCGCCGAACTGGAAACCCAGTTGATTCTGGCGGGAGACCTTGGATACCTGCAGGAGCCTGAACTCCAGGACCTTCTCCGAGCCACGGCGAGAGTCGGCATGATGCTCCTGAGCCTCGAGCGCAGTCTTCTGAAGCGCACGATTTCGGGCGTGGCGGCCGGGCGCGGTGAACGTTCGCCAGCCCGCTGAATGGATGGTCGCGAGGGAGATGTGCGCCAGTACCGCTCCGACGATTCGCCATTCGCGATTCCCGATTCGCCTCGCCGCAGGGTGACGAGGTCGCCGACCTGGACGCCGGCCATGGCGGTGCGCCTCACGCGGGCCGTCCCGGTCATCACGGGCAGGGCCGCTTGCCGCCCGAGGCTCGCCGCAATCCGCTCAGGGGAGGGGAATAGGGAATGGGGAATGGCGAATGGGGGGCCATGCCGGGACTCTGTAAGGAAATGGTCTGCAGGGCCGTTTCCCGGATATGGCAGCAATCAACGACTACCGGGATCTGGAGGTTTGGCAGATTGGGCGGAAACTCGCCAAGGCGATCTATGAGGTGACGGCCGCGTTCCCTTCGGCAGAGAAATTCGGACTTGTATCCCAACTTCGACGGGCCGCCGTTTCCATTCCGTCGAACATCGCGGAAGGCTGGGGCCGCAGATACACGGCGGAGTATGTTCAATTTCTCCGCAACGCGAATGGAAGTCGCACCGAAGCCGAAACGCAGTTGATCCTCAGTCTAGACTTCGGCTTCCTGGATCAGGAGCGACTTGACGAACTCATGGAACAGACAGCGAGGCTGGGCCGAATGCTCGTGAGCCTTGAGCGGAGCCTACTTCGACGCGGCGCGGAGTCGAGGACGGCCCAACCCGAATAGCGTACGCCGAGATGAACTGGTCCGATGGCATTGTCCCCATTCCCCATTCCCCATTCGCCGCACCTCTGGAGGCACCGAAGCCCATCGAGGTCGAAAGTGGTGGGTCAGGAGATCGCGGTAGGTGGGGTCCTTGAGCGTGGACTGGATGACGCCGTGCCCGCGCAGGCAATGAACGAAGTCGCCCGCCGGCGAGGCGACGAGGCCAAGGTGATGGGCCACGCCGTGGCCGAATCGAAAGCAGAGAAGATCGCCTTCGAGCAGCGGCGACAGCGGGTCCGGCGGCTCATCGACCGGCCATTCCTCAAAGCGTCCGTCATCGCGCAGCCAGCGGACGAGGAGACTTGTCGGCGCGTGGCGCCCGGCGTCGATGGTGTACGGCCCGGTGAGAACGAACTCGATGACGCCAGCCTCGATCAGGATGGCCGCGGGAAGGTTCACGCAATCGACCCCGGCCCCTTTGATGCGGGCGTGGGGAACGAAGGGGGTCCCGATCCACTCCCGGGCGGTGCGGGCGATCCTGGTGCGAAGGTCGGGGGTCAGATCCAGCGGGAGAGTGGCGGTCATTTCCTGCCTCCTCCGATGTCGGGCGTGCGCAGCCCCTTGAGGGTGATGTTGCGGGAGACGCTCCGGTGCCCGCCCCAGTTGATGAAGTTGGCGAACTTCGAGGCGCAAGAGTCGGCTTTGCCGTCGCAGCCAGGAAGGATCGTGGCGGTGTTGCCGGTCTGGGCGCGGTGAAACGGGTAGCTGAGGGTCAGAGTCACCGCGTTGCCGTCGGCGGCGGACGAGGCCATGACGATCCGAACCTCGCGGTTTACGCCCGCGCCGACCTCGATCCAACCCTCGGCGAACCACGCTGCACCGATCCCAGACAGCGAGGCGCCCGTCACAACCACACTGCGGCCCGAGACGGCGGTCACTTCCGCGGTCTTCCGGTAGGCGGCTTGGCTGGCGCCACAGGGACCGGAGAACACCTGCCAGTTGCAGCGAGCCTGGAGCAGGAAGCCGGGCACCGAGCGGGGAAGGACCTCCGAAAACGAAGCGCACTTCGCAACGAGGCTTCGGCCCGATGCACGAACGCTCTGAACCCGGCCAATGGCGATCACGTTGCCGGCGTCGGCCAGCGACAGGGATTCCCGAACCTCAACGTTCAGCGGCAGCGACAGAGCGGGCGGCACGAGGTGGATCACCGGAATGTCCGCGTCCCTTTCGCACTCGATTGAAAAGTCGGGCATGTCCGCCCGGGTGCTGCGCTGGATTTGACCGTGCGTGATCCGCTTGGCGGTCCATGTGTGCCCTTCAATTTCGAGGTCCCACGAGAACCCTGTGAGGCGCCATTCCGTGACCGGATCCGTGTCGATCCAGAAGCGGTAGAGGTACACCGGCGATTGCCCGGTCTCGGCGGCTGCGTACTCCAGCGGAAGCTCGATGACCTTCAGAGAACGGACCTGCCGGTTCTCCGCGATGAACTGGGCGCGCTCCGTGTCGTCGGCCAAGCGGACGTAGCGCAACGAGCGGACGTACCGTAAGCGGTAAACGGAGCGCATCTGTTCGGGGAGCGGCTGAGGGAGGCAGGATGGGAGGGTGAAGCGGGAACGGAATGGATCAGAGGTGGCCGTGCGGCCGGATGAGCGCGCACGCTGGGTGAGGCGGTATCGCCAAAGCGGTCTGGCGTTGAAGCGCTTCGCCGAGGAGCACGGGCTTCGCCACGCCCAACTGCATTACTGGATCTACGGGGGCCCGACAGGCTCCAGGCGACCAGGGGCGGTGGAGCCCGCGGGTTCGGCCCCGGTGTTCCGGGAGTTCATCGTGCCCGATGGATCCGGGCGTGAGTGGGCGGCCGAGATCGCGTTGCCCGACGGCACCAGGCTGCGGTTGGGACGAGGAACCGATCCGGCCTGGGCCGGTGTGTTGTTGGACCAGTTGCGCGCGCCATGCTCGCGCTGACCACGATCACGCGGATCTTCGTGGCGGTGGCGCCCGTGGATCTCAGGCGGGGGTTCGACGGGTTGTCGGCCTACGTGCAGAAGGTGCTGGATCGGCAGGTGCTGGAGGGTGGGCTCTTCGTGTTCACCAACCGCCGGAAGAACCGCTTGCGTCTGCTCTGGTGGGACGGCAGCGGGCTGTGGTTGGCGACCAAGCGGCTTGAACGGAGTTCCTTCGATTGGCCGACCACCGGCGGGCCCTTGGTGATGCTCCGGCCCGAACAACTGAGTGCGCTCATCGGTGGCTTGGAGGTGCGGGAGAAGGTGGGGTGGTACCGGCGATGACGGGCGCCTTCTTTTTCAGGCTGGACTCTGGACGCCCGCCCCGGCACCCTTGGCCCCGTGACGGAGGCGTGCGTGCTTCAGGGACGGCGAATGGAACCGGCCGATGTGCTGGCGATTCGCGGTCTGGTCAGTGACCACCCGGAATGGAGCCGGTACCGGCTGTCGCGGGAGTTGTGCGCCCTGTGGGATTGGCGCACCGAGCGCGGCGCATGGAAGGACATGGCGGCCCGTACGCTCCTCTCCAAGCTCCATGAGCGGGGCTGGATCGAACTGCCAAAGCGGCGAGGACCGTCCCCCAACCGGCACCGCCTGGCACCGCCACCGCCATGGGCGTGGGACACCACTCCCGTCGAGGGGAGCCTGCGTTCGCTGGGATCGCTGGTGATCGAGGAGGTCAGCACCAGCCCCACCAAGAGGGACCAACTGCGTTCAGCCCTGGCGAGCTTCCACTATCTGGGATACCGCGCTGCGGTGGGCGAGAACCTCCAGTACAGCGTCCATGACGCCAGGGGCCGCCTGCTGGCGGTGATGGTGTTCGGGGCGGCGGCGTGGAAGTGCGCGGCACGCGACCGGTGGATCGGCTGGAACCGGCGCCAGCGGGAGGCCGGCCTGGGCCGGATCGCCAACCACAGCCGGTTCCTGATCCTGCCCTGGGTGGAGGTGCCGCACCTGGCCAGCCATGTGCTGGGCGTGGTCGCCCGGCGGATCGCCGCCGACTGGGAGCGCAAGTACGCTCACCCCGTGGTGCTCCTGGAGACCTTTGTGGAGGCGGGGCGCTTCCGGGGCACCTGCTACCGGGCCGCCAACTGGCTGGCCCTGGGATCCACCACCGGCCGCAGCCGCCAGGACAGGGAGCGCACGTTGCGCGTTCCTGTGAAGGAGGTGTTCGCGTTGCCCTTGCGGGCGGACTTCCGCCGGGACTTGCTGGGATGAACGAGCCCGATCCCAACCTCCCGGAGCCCGTGAGTGCGGAACAGGTGCGCGCTCTGGAAGCCGAGATTGCACGCCTGCGGGCGGAGCGGGAACATCAGGAGGCGGAGAACGCCCGCCTTGCCGCCCAGGTGGTCCAACTGGCCACCCAGGCCGATGAGCTTGAAGGCGAACGCGAACAACTGCTGTCGCGTACCGGGGAACTGCAGAGCGAACGCGAGCGACTGTTGGTACGGACCGGGGAACTGCAGGGGGAACACGAACGACTGCTGAGGCGGACGGCCGAACTGGAAGTTCACACGGCCCATCTTTCCACGATCAAGGAAGGCCTGGAGGCGCAGCTTCAGGAAGTGCTCTCGGAACTGGCCGAACTCAAGCGCCAGCTCTTCGGGCAGAAGGCCGAGCGCCTGACGCCTGAGGAGGAGGCTCAACTGACCGAACTGGCAGCCGACCTCCAGGAACAGGCCCGGCGCGATCCCCCCGCCAGCGACGAGGTGCTCGAGGACGAGGCGGAGGCCGACGCCCCCAGGAAACCCAGGCGCCGGCGACGCCATCCGCTGCCGGACCATCTCGAGCGCCAGACGACCGAGGTCAACCCCGATCCGCTCGAGCCATGCGCCGTGTGCGGGCAGATCCCCGGCTGCATTGGGGAGGAGACCACCGAGGAACTCGACTTCGTGCCGGCCCGGCTGATCGCGCGCAAGACGGTGCGCCGCAAGTACGCCTGCCGGTGCGGCTGTGGCCAGGTTCAGATCGCGCCCCTGCCGCCACGGCTGGTGCCGCAGAGCAAGCTCGGGCCCGCCCTGGCCGTCCACATCCTGCTGGCGCGCTTCGACGACCACGTCGCCTACTACACCCTGGAGCGGATCTTCCTCGAACGGCATCAGGTCGTGGTCCCGCGTCAGCAGATGGTGCAGTGGGTGGCGCAGATCGCCTTCCTGCTCCAGCCGCTGGTGAAGCGCATGTTCGAGCGCATGAAGCAGGGAGGCTACCTCCAGATCGATGAAACCCCGGTGAAGGTCATGGACCCGGAGGTGAAGGGAAAGTGCGCGCGCGGGTATCTCTGGTTCTACGCCGTCCCCGGTGGGGACGTGTTCCTCGACTTCCAGGACACCCGCGGCCGCAAGGCGCCCCACGCGCAACTGGCGGGCTTCTCCGGCACGATCCAGACCGACGCCTACGAAGTCTATGACTCCCTCAGGAAGGTCGTGCCCGGGCTGGCGCGCATCGGATGCACCGCTCATGCCCGGCGCAAGTTCCACCGGGCGGTCAAGGAAGGCGAACCCAGGGCCATCCCGTTCATCGGCCTGTTCCGGCAACTCTACCGGCTGGAACGCGAGGCGCGGGAGCTGACGCCAGAACGCCGTCATGAGCGTCGCCAGGAGAAGGCCGCTCCGCTCTGGGCTTCCCTCAAGGAGAAGGCCACCGCGCTGCAACCGCAGGTCCTGCCCCAAAGCAGCCTCGGCAAGGCGTTGAGCTACCTGCTCAACGAGTACGGGGCGCTCACGGGCTACCTGCAGTCAGGACACTACCTGATTGATAACAACCTCGTGGAGAACTCCATCCGTGTGCCGGCCGTGGGACGCCGACGTTGGCTCTTCATCGGGCATCCGGACGCCGGGTGGCGCAGCGCAGTGATCTACTCGCTGATCGTCAGTTGCCGTCGCCGAGGCATCAATCCCCAGGACTACCTGAGCGACGTCCTTCGGCGCCTGCCCTCGATGGACATCACGCGGATCGACGAGCTTCTGCCCGAACACTGGAAGCCACCGGCCCCGGCGCCCGCCTGATCAACCGCCGCCGTCCCACGGCAGTCCCGTTCTGCCCCCGCTTCGCGATCGGGCCCAGGCCCTGCAGCCCGTTTACCGCTTACGGTCTACATATCTTCGAAGCGATGGTGTCGGGTCTTGCACCGACGGCGTCCCATCGGGTGTCGACCGGCTTTCCTGGGCGAAGGTGCACGCACTATGGCAGTGGCGGCACGACCGCGCGGTAGAACCGCCGGTCCGACAACGGCGAGGGATCAGTCAGAAGCACCGGCCCGTATTGGTTTGTCAACCAGGGTGTCCACTGGTTCAGATCGGCCGAAGTCTCGACGACATAGGAAAGCGGTCGGACGGGAACGAACTGAAGTTGGAAGCCGGGGGGTGCCGGAGACCCAGGGGTGAGGCGTGGAATGGGTTGGAGGAACTGGGTCAGGGCGTTGCGGGCAATCTTGCGGCCCATCTCCAGACCCGCCAGACAGGCGGTTCGGAAGTGCCCACCCGCAGCGATGCGCCCGATCACCGCGTCGTCCGGAACGTCCGACAGACGGGCATAGGTGCGGGAGTAGGTCTTGCCGTCCTGCGCATAACTGGCCGTGAAGCCGAAGTCATCCCCGTAGAAGTGCGTCAGCACGGCGATCTGCCCCGCGGTGCCGGTGCAGGTGCCGGAAGGATACTCCGGATGATTCGGAGTGTCCCACAGCGGATTCCAGGAAGGATCCGGCGCCGTGAGGTCGTTGCCATCGGAGTCCGCAAGGCGGATGGCTGTGTAAGGCCGCCAGTAGTTGTAGAAGTATTGCGCTTCGTAGAAGGCTATCGTCGCGTCTGCCAGGACCATATAGTAGAGGGCATGAGCGCGTGCGGATTCGACGACTGGCAGACTCACCGCCTGCCGGGCCGCCTTGAGGTAGGGTTGGTCCCCCGCCCAGTGAAAATCGGCGGCCTGTTTCTGGTCCGCGGTGCGGACCGCGCTATTACGGGCCCCGAGCTGGCGGACTTCCTCGTAGTCGGCAGTGTATACAGCGCTCGTCAGAGCAGGCGGAGGTCCGGGCCGGTACTGCGCCGCGCTGCGAAGGGTCCAGGGCAACTGATAGCGGGCATTGGCACCGACTCCAGGAGGCGAATTGGGCGGACTGATCCGCCATTTCCCGGGAGTGTTGCTGGGCGGGGGCGTGATCGGCAGGTCAGGGTTGTCCGCCGCGCGCAGCCGAAGGATCGTGTCCGCCGCGAGACGCCCGAGAACGCGCCCCTGTTCCTTGGCTGGTCCATCTGGAACAGCAGCCAGCGAGCGAGTGAGGGCGCTGTTCAGGATCGAGAGATTCGCGCGGCTGAGGTTGGTGAGGACGGTGTAGGCGGCCTGCGCGGCGGCGGCCTCGGGCGATGCACCCGGGGCCGACACGTCGAGCACGTAGGGGGTGAAGCCACCCGAAACCGCGTTGACGGCGTCGAACTGGGCCACGTGGACCATGGCCAAGCCGCGCATAAACCCATTCGCGTTGTTCTGGTTCAAATAGTCGGAAGCCGTCTGATTCCAGTCGGAGATGACATCGGCCCGGGTGGCGGCTGGATACGTCATCGCGGCCAGCAGATGAAGTACGAGGTTCGCGAATCGCAATTTCATGGCAATGGTTGGTTCAACGCTTGTGTTGAGTGCGAAGCCGGCATACGGGGCGGATTCCTTGGATGTCACCGCGAATCATTCACCGCCAAAGGCGCGAAAGAACCTGCGCGATGGAGACGCTCCACCCAATCCGATGGCGGTGGTGTTTCCGGTTGCCATCGAGCCATCCACGGCTTCCCAGAGCTCGAGGTCTGTGGAAGCCTCGACCCCGTACCAACGGCCCGGCAACGTGCCGCGCAGCGTCAGTACATTCGAGCCATCGACTTGAGGACGCGATGATTCCGGCTCGATTCGCAGGTCGGGCAGGATGTGGATTGGCGTGGTTTCGATGACGGCGTAACCTGGACTGGGGTCGCTGACTTCCAGGCGGAACGACCTGCGGTGGTCGCCCAGACTACCCGGGATGAGAGGCACTCGGATCTCCTGGCTCACTTCCAGCGGAGCAAACGTCAACGTGCCGCTTCGCGCGACATAGTCCTGACCTGCGACCGCCGTGCCGTCGCCCGTACGGAACGCAATCGAGGCAGCCGCGGTGGTCGGGCCAGTGCGCATGACTCGGATGGAGGCCACCTCCGCCGAGGCGCGAAGCGAGGCAGGCGCCACCGCGTGGAACTGCCGCTCCGGAGGGCTCAACATCAGGCGTGCCAGCCCACGGCGCGGAAGTCCCTCGACCGACGTGAAGTTCCCCAGCGCGAGGACATGCCCGGACGTTGTGGTCAGGAGGGAAGGAGTGTAATCGAAGCACGGGCTCTGAGTGGGAAGCCCAACGGAGATGTCCCATTCGAGCCGGCCCGCCACGTTCCACATGGCGACACGCCCCGGTCCGTTGCAGTGCCTCCTCCCTGCCACAAGCAGGGTCGACGACGGCCCCTCGATGAGCGGCACTGGTGGGACGGAGGAACCGAACAACGGATCGAGGCTGAACGACGGATCGAGGCTGCCGTCCGCATTGAGCTGAATGACCCGATCGGAATCTCGCATCCTGACGATCAGCTTGCCGTCGGCACGGAGCAGGAATCGATCCCCGGAAGTCCGTAATGATAGGGTTGGGTCCGAGGTTCCATCCGAATGAAGACGGACCAGGAACGGCCCGGAGTCTCCCTTTCCGTTCCCTCCGACCAGGATTCGGCCGTCGTGCATGACCGTGACTTGATGGATTGCGGCCATCCCAGCGAAGGGGCGGAAGCCGGGATCCATCGAGCTGTCGAGATTGATGCGGACCAGGCTGGGCGCGTGCTGGTCTCCGATCGCCAGGGCCAGCACCTTGCCATCCGGTTGCACCGCCGCGACGCCACCGAAGGCCGGAACGGTGTACACCAAATCGAGTGTCCCGGTCGGCAGGAAGCGCATCAGGATTTGAGGCGTTGGATTCGATTCATCGCAGTCGACGAGGCCAACGAGGATCCGGCCATCCAGAAGGGTATGCAATGAGACCACCTGAGCGCAGGCGCTGTCTGGCGCAGGATCGAAGGCCTGTTCCACCGAACCGTCAGGCCCCAGTACGATCAACATCCCGCCGACCAAGGCGACGATTCGGTCCTCCGGCATGGAGGCGGCCAGCCTGTAGCCCGAAGGCGCTCCTGGGTCAGGCACAAACGACGGGTCCACGACCGACCGGAGCTCGTTGTCCTGAATCTCGACCGAATACTCGTCGAGGAGTCCGCGCCGGGTCACGACCAGACGGAATTCTCTGGGGCCGTCAAGCAGTCCGTTGTCCACCAGCGGGACCTCCACCGTCGTGGTCCCTTGCCCAGTGGCGAACGTGGCCGTTCCCCGTTGCGCGAGGTAGTCCTTACCCGCCAGCGCAGTCATATCCTCCGTGAAATACTCCACGGTTTCAGCGTCGTTCGTATCACCACGATGCAAATCAAGCCGGGCAAACGGCTCGTTCTCAAATACCTGGATCGGGCCGCTGCAGCCGACTGCGCAAAAGCCCGCACGAACGGGAGCGCCCACTGCCATCAGGAGCGCAGCAGTCAAAGACCACGGAAGGATTCCCCCCTTGGGTCGTTTGACATGCGGAGCCGTCTTCATAAGCAGTGCGACTTCCGGCGGGCACCCAGCAGGCGGTCCCGCCACGCCACACCTTCATGCGCCATCGGCACGGAAAACTGGACAGCTCGGAGGGCGTAAAGTTCCGTCCCCGGCCTTCGCGAACATCCATGCGTACAACAGGGGCCGGGAGACGTCGCGCTGGAAGCAGACGATTTCAGCCCCGTCACCGACGACGGCATCAGGATCGTTCGGGTCGGCCGCCCTACTTGGAGTCAGCCACGTAGCGGAAGCTGATGTCGCCGAGGGAGATATCGGTGCGTGGAATCGGCGGGTGATGCCAGTCCAAGCCGAGCACCTCGAGTTCCCGGCGGATTTCAGCCAGGTCCCAAAGCTGCACGGCGGAGTGCCCGATGACGGCCAACACGTTTCCCTGGGGACTGAAAGTCAGATAGTGCACCAACTGCGGCGCCGGTGATTCGAGCGCGGCAAAGGTCTCTCCCGTGCTCACGTCGTGCAATTCAACGGTGCCCAGACCCTTGAGGGTGGCGAGGGTTCGCCCGTCCGGGGAAAAGGCGAGCGGACTGGCAACGCCCGACTGGATTCCGCGCGCGACGCGGTGGCCCGATTCCCAGGTGCCGGCCCGCCAGAATCGATACTCGTCGGCCGTTCCGGTAACCAGCCATTCGCCGTCCGGAGTGAAGCCGACGTGTGCCGTGTTCAGCTCCGGCCAGGAATGCGCCACCTGCTCCGTGCGCGCATTCAGGACGCAGGTGCCACCGTGGTAATGGCCCAAGGCGAGCCATTGCTGATCGGGACTGACGCAGGCGCTCACCACGGCTGGCGCGTAGGGGCTGGTCAGTGCTCGGGTGGTTCCTCCATGGTCGATCCAGACAAGCCGGCGTCCCAGCGGCTCCGTTGCCACCATCTCGCGGCGATCGAAGGGCACTGAAGCGCAGATTCCATGGACCGGAAAGTCTCCGCCGGGAGCGGGCACCGCGGGACCGCGCCAACGGACAACTGCCTCCCCGCTCGATCGGTTCAGTTCGATAGGATGAATACTGAGTCCGGAAGTACCCCCCGCGATCAGAGTATCACCGGAACCGCCAAAATGCGCCCGGGTCAGGCCCGTGGAGGGATAGAGGCGGTAGCCGCCGCGTCGCAGGTCCAGGGACCAGAAGCCAAAGGAATCGCACCAGATCAGAACCGAGCCGTCCGGACTGAAATCGAGGTTACCGAATGACCGGGTGCCCGAGGATCCGGCGAGGGAACGATACGTCCGGCTCGTGGTGACGGGCCAGAAGCCGTATCTTCTCGAAGTGTGGAAGAACCCCAGACGCCGGCCATCGCGGCTGAATGTCCGGGCCAGGCCATCCGGAGTCATCAGCAGGGGGCCGTCCTCGTTGACGCTCCACAGGCGTGTTGCCCCGAAGTAGGAGTAAGTGGCGGCGAGATCGCCCCGCGGATGCGTGGATACGTGTGGAAGGTGCTCGAAGGGGCCTCTCAACGTCCGCTGTCCAGGGCCGCTAATTTCCCAGAGTTGAGCGGTGCCTTTATTGCCGACCGTCCAGAGATGCTGAGCGTCCGGATGCCAAGCCAGAGATTCTCCCCACATCTCCAACGACATGGTCTGCACTCGCTCGCGTTCGGGCCAGCTCCACACTTGGGCCTGATTACCCCATAGGATGGCGAACCGCGTGTTCGACCCATGAAAGGCGATGGCCCAGGGCCTCAGGCCCAGGTTCATCCGCCATGCCGGCTCATTGATCGGCTTGTCGGAGGATACCGGGCTCGCGACGACCGGGAATCCGGCCAACGTCCCGTCGGTCTGACCGGCCAACAGGAAGCGGCTGTCAGAACTGAAGCTGAGCGAGTTCCAGAACCCCCCATCGAGGCGGGCATCCACCATCAATTGCAGGGGCTCCAGCTGCCAGCAACGCAGGGTCCCATTCTCCGCCCTCGCGGCGAGGCACCGGTCGTCAGGACTGAACACCATGCGAACCGCTTCGCCCTGTGCGAAATCCTTCGAGGGCGGGAGGCGCAGCAGCTCGGCATGGTCCTCCACCCGGTGGACGTAGATGGAGCCGTCCTGGGCGTTCAAGGCAACCCGGCGTACGTCCCGGTCGAAGGTGGCGTCGGCCTCGCGGGGCTGTTCGCCTGACCAGGGTGTGTCGCGTCCGAACTCCGGAGGGCCGAGATCCGTCAAGGCGAGGGCGGCGATGGCTTCGTTGCGAAGTTCGATGGCTGGCCGGATGGCGGCCGCTTGCCGGATCGCCGCGAGGCTGTCAAAGCGCCGTCCCGCGGTACCGCTGCGGCGGCTGGCACTGGCGGTGGTGAGCAATGAACTCCAGAGCTCCTCCGTCCGCGCTTTCTCCGCTTGGCGGGCTGAATCCCGGAGAACGGACTGCTCCCGCT